>Ga0181574_10000287_pt1 | contig 46572 bp, 40 predicted proteins | sample 101ome_24_FD_145600 | JGI IMG/M metagenome (GOLD analysis project Ga0181574, IMG submission 145600) | Coastal salt marsh microbial communities from the Groves Creek Marsh, Skidaway Island, Georgia - 101410AT metaG (spades assembly) | ecosystem: Environmental > Aquatic > Marine > Intertidal zone... | reverse complement strand
CGTATTGATAGGTGGGGATGCGGGTTACTCCAGGATAAAAGCTGGTGCCTACCGGGAGCAATTCGCCAGATTCCAACAGGGAAGCTTCGAGAGCCTCGTCGGGGTAGGCAGGAACCTCACGAGGCTGACAGGGCAGCGGTGCGCTGCGCTTCTCGAGGAAAGCCAGAATCCCCGTCGGGCCGGAGGCGGGGTCGCAGACCGCATCTGCGAAGAGTCGGGCTTCCGCATCAAGACCCGCCGAGACACCTTGGTCGATACCTGTTTGTGTTGCTTCAAGAATGCGCTCTGCTACCTGGGTTCTGCCGCCCGTTCCCAGTTGGGAGAGCGCCACTGACACTTGCGGATGTTCTTGTAACGGGGATTCCAGTGTTAGGGGTTGTTCCCGATCCGCAAGCAGAGTGGCATGCTCTGCCAGCACTGGAGCCAGCGGACTAACGTCTCTGTTAGTGTCGCTGAAATGCGCTCGCAGTCGGGTCATGGCTCGATCGACAGCCGACTCAGCGCTGCTTGGTACCACTTCATCAACAAGACCAATAGTCGCAGCCTCGGAGGCGTCAATCGGACGGCCGCGGAGCATAATGCCAAGTGCCTCCGCCGCACCGTCAAAGCCACGACGGTGATGAAGCTTACGGGTCAATCGCTGGGTGCCGCCATAACCGGGTAGCAAGTTGAGATTGACCTCAGGCTGACCAAAGGTCGCATGATCTGCCGTGATCACATAGGCACAGGACAAGAGAAGTTCATTACCACCACCCAGTGCAGGGCCGTTAATCGCTGCGACGACTGGGATAGACAGGCTCTCTATGGCGGAGAAGGCGGCCTGCGCGGCGTGGGGTGGGGTGAGCGCGGATTCACGGTCGCCCACTTCGCCTATCTTTAGCAGTTCCTTGACATCGGCTCCCGCGACAAACGTGTTCTTATTGCCCGTGATAACAAGCGCGTCAATGTGATCCTGATGCTTGATCTGATGAATTACCGTATGAAGCTCGTCGAGCGCCCGCTCGTTCAGAGCATTCACGGGTGGGTTGTTAATAAACAACAGGGCGACGGTGTGGCTCTCTGTCAGCCGGTGAACCTCAAGACGGATGTACCGCCAGGTTTGTACGATTTGTCGCGCTTGTGCGAGGGCACCGTGGTCGCGCCATTGAGACACGGCGTCGCGGATAACGTCTACGACTTCCGGGTTTTTCAGCGTTGATAAATCACCCAGCGGCGCATCGAGTAGCAACGAGCGAAGTGTTCTGCGCATGTACTTGCCCGAGCGCGTCTCGGGAAAGGCGGGCACAACGAGGAAGTCTGAGGGCACCGCTGTTGCCCCCTTCTCGCTGCGAACAAGTCCCTGCAATCGCGCAAAATCGTCGTCAGTAAGCTTGCGTCCCGGTGCGGCAACGAGAAAGGCGACCGGTGTTTCGCCTTTTTCATCATGAGGTGCACCGACCACGACAACATTGCCAAGCGGCGAATCTTCGCGCAGGGTTTTATCGCGGAGAATGGCGCCTTCGATTTCCTCGGTGCCAATGCGATGTCCCGAGACATTTATCACGTCATCGGAGCGGCCATGGAGGGTGAACCCACCATCCTCATGCTGACGGGCGTAATCCCCTTGGGTGTAGCTGTAGCCAGAGTCCCAGCGATCAAAGTAGACGGCTTTGAAGCGTTCGAGATCGCCACACCACTGGTTTGACCCAAAATTCTCCTTATCGCCCCACAGGGTATGAGCGAGGTAAGGGTAAGGGGCTGTAATAACAAGTTCCCCTTTCTCTCCGATCTCTGCGGGACGCCAGGTTGTAACTTGCCCCTCATCTCCTGCTGACTCAGCGACGCGAACCTCGGCCTGAATCCAGGGAAGGGCCCAGGTTTTGGCATCGGGTTGGAGATCTTTATAGCCACCCGCAGGGCACGAGAAAACAATGCCGCCATGCTCGGTTGCCCAGTAGGAGTTGATGTAGTGGCCACAAATGTGGTCCATCGCAAACTGCTGGACTGCAGGGGACACCGGCTCGGCGCAGAACGTGCCTGTGCGCAACGATGACATGTCATAGGCGGACATATCACGCGTGCTAGCGGGGTCGGTCATGACTGCCTTGAGAAAGGTGGAGCCCGCTTTGAACAAGGTGACGCCATGTCGCTCGATAGTTGATGCAAATCGACCCGCGTGAGGAAAAAGGGGTGAGCCCTCGCACACCACCGTGGTCATGCCCATGGAGAGAGGCGCGGCAATGAGGTAGGACTGCCCGGTTATCCAGCCCGGGTCGCCGACCACATAGAGGGTGTCATCAGGGGTGGCGTTAAACACAGCGTGCATCGAGTGGGTAACACCAGCGAGCCAGGCGCCGTGTGTATGAACCACGCCCTTGGGTTTGCCAGTAGATCCCGAGGTGTAGATGATGAACAGTGGCCAGTTAGCCTCCACCGGCACAACCGGTTGGAGACCGTTAATGACCGACCAGTACTGTTGGTTTTCGAGACCGTCGAGAGACTCAAAATTGGCAACGCCCAAATCTTGGAGGCAATCGGCTGCGGCCTTCGCTACCAAGTCATCAGAGTAGACATCGCGATCGTATTCGATCACTTCCTGACCGGTGTAGCGCGCCACCACGACCTTGTCGACGGTATGACTGACACCCGCGAGCGCAATTGCGACCTGAGTTCGAAGTTTCGCGCTGACTTCAGGGTTGAGACCTGTACAGGCTGAGAGGGCAGCGCCCAACTCGCGCATGATGTCGGCACGCTCAAGGGTTATCTCGCTCGCAACCGCCTCAGTAACGGTCGCAATAATCTGCTCCCGTTCCTGAATGTCTGGATAGTTGCCCAATGTGTCTTCAAGGGCTTTGAGACCAGCTTCCCGTGGGACGTAGTTATCGAGCGCGGGATCGGTGTATTGACTCTTGAAAGGCACGGCCTCTGCGTTTCGGAAGCCACCATCTGCGGTTATAACAAGCTTGGCACCTGCATCGTGGAGACGGTCAGATAAAGTCTTTGCTGAAAAGCCCCCAAAGACAGGGGTATAAAGAATACCGAGTCGCTGCGCAGCCAGAATATAAAAAATCTGCTCGGGAATATTGGGCATATTTAACGCAATACGATCGCCGGTGCGCAATCCAAGGTTGTTCAGCACGCGAGCGCGCAGCGTCACCTCAAGAAGCAGCTGGCGATAGGTAAAGTGTTGTTCCGTAACCGGGCCGCCCCTGCCGCCGTTTTTGGCGGGGTCCCAGCGATCGCCCTCGAAAATCAGCGCCTTGTTATGCCCTTGTCCTTGAAGGATGTGTCGGTCGAGAAGGTTGAAACAGGCGTTTGTATTGGCGCCTACAAACCAACGTAAGTAGGGGCTCTGACTCTCATCCAAAACCTGATTCCACAGGTTTTTGTCGTCGGCCTTGGCTGAGGTGACAGGTTCACCTGAATAGGCGGCGTAGCCAGTCCATTGCTGGCTGGCGAGATCAAAGCTGATCCATTGATCGGCTGAGGGATCAAACCAGTGAAGATTTCTCCGGGCAACATCACCGTAGAAATTCTCAGGCGTCTCGTTGATCAAACGGCGGAGGGAATCCTCCCCCGCCTGTGAGCACAGTTGCTCCCAAGCTATCCCAACAGTCATAGTGTTTTGCTCCAGCCAAGGCGGTGTGTGGCGCCTTTTTTTGCAGTCTGCGACATCGCCGTCGGGTCGCCTGCCATCATTTATAGTATGAACTTCCGTTTGCTCTGGCCTTGCCGGAGAGATCCCCGATGCGCTGCAAAAACAGCGGTCAGACCAGATTGTTCAGGTTACGAACAGGCTACCCAGTTGGATTAAAAAAACTGGCACTATTGCGGGTGCGAAAGCGGGTTTGATAAGGACTAGCAGGCACAGCCCTACACAATCCCCTTATTTTTGCTCCCATAAGTACCACTTTGGCAGCTTTTAGCGCCACTTTCGGTGAAAATCCCGCATACATAGCGTAAAATACGCCAATTTCTGAAAACAAGGCAGTTTTCGGGCAGCTTCCGAAGCTTCACGTGTTGCTCGGTGGTCAAAACCTCCCTGCTCTGGTTATCACAATCCAAAGAATCGGGTACCTTGGTTACAAACACTGACCGAGGAGTAAGTGAGCGTGCCGAGAGTATTAGTGCTATTGATAACGATCTGTTTTTGCCTGACAGGCTTTGCCGATGAAGAGTGCAGCAGTTCGGTCTGGGGACCTGAGGACCAGATTGGGGCGGCAAATAGAATTACCCCTGAGCGAGTTCAGGCCGCGGCAGCTTTGGTGCAAAAGGGAGAGCGACATCCCTTGGGAATTGTGATCGACCCCGCCATGCCTGCTTACCCGCCGCGATATACCCAGTTACAAGTCGTGCAGCCAAACCAGCACTTCATCACTGACACCAGTTCTCTTTTTGGCTGGAATGCGTCCTACAACGACGATGTGTTGCAAATGTGGTTGGGTACCGGACCGCAGTTGGATGGTCTTGGGCACATGGGTGAAGATGGTGTGTTCTACAACTGCAACCGGGGTGCAGATTTCTCGGCTATTACGGGACTGACTCGACTGGACATCAGCCAGGTGCCCCCACTTGTCGCCAGAGGCGTTCTCGTGGATGTGGCGAAACACATGGGTGTCGATGCCCTCGACGCTGGCCACCCCATCACCGCTGATGATTTGAAGCAGGCAATGTCAGCTCAGCAGATTGAGCCGCGCGAAGGGGATGTGATTTTATTGCACACGGGTTACACCGATGCACAACTTCACTCCAACCCGGAGCTCTGGGCAACATCAATTCCTGGCATAACCAATGACGCCGCTAGTTTCTTGGCTACCCTAAAGCCCGTGGCAGTGGGGGCCGATACCTGGGCGGTTGGCGCGATACCCGCTATTGAGGGCGACAAGCTATTTTACGATCACATCGTTTTGTTGAAAGAAAATGGGATCTACATTTTGGAAACCATGGATACAGGTCGCCTTGCGGCTGAGTCGGTAAGCGAATTCATGTTTGTGCTCGGTCAGGCCCGTTTGAAGGGGGCTGTTCAAATGATCATCAACCCGGTAGCCATTTGGTGAGTTGCGTCGCTTGCTAAGCTGCGCGGCTTGCACAGGTACGCCGGGCGTGGTGTACCGTGGGGTGAGCCTACAGGCCCATGTGAATCCGATGCTGTTTGCGATAGCGCGAGGGTGACACGCCCCACCAGGATCGAAAGGCTGCGCCAAAGGCATTGGCGTGCTCATACCCCAGCTTTTCGGCAACCTGCTCCACCGACAGCTCGCTGTTGAGTAAAAGCTCTTTCGATCGGCTTTGGCGCAACTCGGTGCGAACCTGTTGATAGCTGAGCCCCTGTTCTTTGAGCCGTCGCTGCAGGGTACGCACTGACATAAACAGCGCTGAGGCAACCGTTTCAATAGGTGCACCGTTGTGATGTAAATGGCTGAGTATGGTGTTGCTGAGCCGAGCGATAAACGGGCTGACGCGAATTTCTGCGGCGGTGGGTGTCGAGGACTGAAAGGCGCCGACGGCAGGCAGCAGCCCTGTGATCTGCTGCACCGAGCGGGTGAAAAAATCCATCGGATAAACCAGAGCCGCTGCTTGAGAATCATAAACAATGTTGCATCCGAGCTCTTTTTTTAATGCATCGTCGCCCGGTTTTGGTTGTCTTGTCAGGAATGCTAGAGAGGGCGCTGATGGTTCTACGGTTATTTGATCAAGGTTACGGCCGGTAGCGATTAGCATGCCGTCTGTAACCGACTCTGCAGCTGGATGCTGTGGCAACGATAACTCCCAAATCAATTCGCACCGGTCATCCCTGGTGCGCATATGTAAATTTCCAATATCTCCAATCAGCGATTCGGTAGGCGGTAGTACACCCAGCCAGTCTGCAACGGTTTTTACACTTTTCGCGAGCTGCGTGTGAAGTGGGCTGAGTTCTGAGGCTACGATTCTGCCGAGCAATATAGAAAAGTTAGACCACTTGCCAAGCGCTTCCAGTTCCTGAAGGGCGTTCATGGCGGTGATGAGTGGTACGGTGGAGTCGAGCAGAACGGGCATGTCCAGCTCTAACTGCATTCGCCTGCGCAATGCTTCCGTAGGTACACCATTTTGCCCAGCGTAATTGAGTACTCTGACCAACGGCGCTGCTGAGACGTACCCTGCAGGTATCATCGCCTTCCCCCAAACGAGTGACTTCATTTGTTTCTATTTTCTGGCATCGAGCATAACAAATATGCCGCGCCATATTATGACGTAAATGTGACACAAAACCGTGTGCTGTTCTAGTTGGGCCGCTGGGAAAGCTAGGCTGATCTCCCCCAGACGCCAACCGGCGTCTTACAGCTGTCTACCATGGAGAATCAAGCTCATGAGAATATTAGGTAAATGCCCCCACATTTTATTCGCTGTTATTTTTTCTTTTATTGCTACTGGCGTATCTGCTGAAATCTGGACCGATTACACGCCCAGTGAGCAAGTGACAGAGCTGACAGTGGTAGACGTAAAAACTAACTACCTCGATGATTATCTGGTGAATCTAAAAACCACCTGGGTAAAGGCTATGGAAGTCCAAAAGGAAATGGGCAGCGTGGTTGACTACGGTGTCTGGGTAGCCAATGGAGCCGACTCCCCCAATGTGTGGTTAACCGTAACCTACAAAGACATGGCCGCTCTGCAGGGAAGTGCCGAGGAGTACGCAGCATTCATGGCAAAGCTTGCCGAGGCTGGTATGGATGAAGAAGCCAACAACAAAACCTCAAAAGGCTACGAGGAGTACCGACGGATCGTTGACTTCGCGGTTCTGCGAGAAATCACTTACCCCTAATGGAGTAAAACAGCGCTGGTTGAGACATGTGCCGGTATTTTGCCGGCCCTTGGCTCTTGTGGCTCGCGTTTTGTAAGCGCAAACTCAGCCCCCGTTCAGGTTCGCAAGCGAACCGGCCTGGGTCGGGGGTTATAGGATGGAAATCAAACGTGTAGCAGGCGCCCTGGGCGCAGAAGTTTCCGGCGTCGATTTGACGCGTGAACTATCTCAAGAAAGCGCAACTGAAATTCGGCAGTTGCTGAACCAACATGAGGTGCTTTTCTTTCGTGACCAGCCGGTTGAGGCATCGCGGCATCGTGATGTGGCGAGTATTTTTGGGCCGCTTCAGACCCACCCTGCCTATGGCACGGTAGATGGTTTCCCCGAGGTGATGATTCTGGAGAGCACCGCCGAGAACCCTTCCAAGATCGAAGTCTGGCATTCTGATATGACCTTCCGTCAGCACCCTCCCTCGGTCACGATGTTGCGGGGTGTGGTGATTCCGGAGACCGGCGGCGATACCCTGTTTGCTAGCATGACAGCTGCATTTGATTCTCTGTCACCGGGTATGAAGCGCTATCTCGAGGGGTTGGTAGCGGTCCACGATTTTGCGCATGGATTCAAGGAGAGTCTGGCGGAGCCCGGAGGCCGGGAGCGCCTTGAGGGTGCGTTGAAAAAGAATCCGCCGGTCAAGCATCCTGTAATACAGACCCATCCTGAGACCGGTAAGAAGGTGGTATTTGTGAACGCACTTTTTACCACGCATATAGAAGGTCTTCCGCCGCTGGAATCTGCGGAGGTGCTTCGCTTTCTATACCAGCATGCAGTGCTGCCCGAGCACACCTGCAGATTTGTCTGGCAGTCTGATAGCGTCGTGCTTTGGGATAATCGGAGCACCCAACATAAACCCGTTAATGACTTTCTACCGGCAAGCCGACGACTGCACCGGGTGGTTAGTGAGGGTGATCGACCCTACTAGGCGGGTAGATTAGCCGGTTGATTTAAGCCGATTAATATAGTCGTTGACATCTCGCTTGACCTCGGGCGCATAGAGATAGAGTGCAATAAGGTTGGGAATCGCGATCACAAAAATCATGGCGTCGGAAAAGTCGAGCACAGCCGATAGCTGAACCATGCAACCGATCACAATGGCGCTACAGAAGCAGGTTTGGAAAACTAATTCCCGGGCGCGCCCCTCGCCAACCAGATAGGTCCAGGCCTTGAGTCCGTAATAGGACCATGCAAGCAAGGTGGAAAAGGCAAATAGGAGTGCGGCAACGGCGATAACAAACGGAGCGGCGCTGAAGTGAATCTCAAACGCTGCCGACGTGAGTTCTATGCCGGCAAGCCCCCCATCCATCAGGTTGTTGGGAATGGCACTGGTCAAAATGACGAGTGAACTCAGACTGAGAATGATAATGGTATCAATGAAGGGTTCAAGCAGTGCGGTGATGCCCTCCGACGCGGGCTCCTCGGTCTGAACCGCAGAGTGTGCGATCGACGCTGAGCCGAGACCTGCCTCGTTAGAGAAAAGGGCGCGCTGGAATCCGATGACAGCCGCACCTAGCGCGCCGCCCGCCGCCGCATCTGGGTTGAATGCACCAGATACCACGGATACGAGGGCTGCCGGGATGTGCTCGGCACTCAGGATAATAACAACCAGTGCGGCGCCGATATAGAGCAATGCCATAAAGGGAACGAGCACACTGGTAACTCTCGCGATCGAACGTATCCCGCCAATGACCACCAAGGCCACGATGCCGGCGAGTATCAACCCGAACAGCCACCCTTTGGCTGCTAGCCAGCTGGTCTCGCCGCCGGTAATGACCAATACCTGCATATAGGCCTGATTGGCTTGAAACATATTGCCAATACCAAAACACCCGATGACCATGGCCACGGCATAGAAGATACCCATTGCCTTGCCGATGGCGGGTAAGTTTTTCCGGTTGAACCAGGCCTCCAGATAGTACATCGGGCCTCCCGAGACGCTACCATCGGGATTGTGTCTGCGATACTTGACGCCAAGCGTGCACTCCACCAGCTTTGTCGCCATCGCCAAGACACCGGCGATGAAAAGCCAAAACGCAGCGCCGGGGCCCCCAAGGCTAATAGCCACCGCCACACCGCCAATGTTGCCAACGCCGACCGTGCCAGAAATTGCGGTAGTGACGGCTTTGAAGTGGCTGATTTCTCCGCGAGCTTTAGTGTCGGAAAAGTCACCGCGAACATGTTTAAACGCTAGCCCCAACGCACGGAAATTGATGAAACGAAAGTAGAGGGTGAAATAGAGCGCGGCGACCGCTAGCCACAGAACAATCAGAGGCACTTCACTGCCAAACAGATTTACCGAGTAAAACACCACCGAAGACAATTGTGCGGCTGCGGGTCCCACCCACGCGTCTACGGCGGCATCAAGGTTAGATAAATTCATGTCATCGGTCCCAACTGTTTATGCTTGGAGTAATGCCCCACGGCGGCCTGCTGAATCCCGATGAGGTCGTGTTAGAGAGTGGTCTCACAGTCAAACAAGGTAGGCGTTGGGGCCATTCTGTTCAAGGGGTAAAGCGGTGGGGCATAAAAAAGCCCACCGAAGTGGGCCTGAATAGGAAAGGACCGGATGGAGGTTAGAGTGAGAGATCAACTCCGTAGGAGATAACAAATTTCACGCTCTGGTTATCCAGTGGGACACCCGTTGCGAAATCGCCTGTGGCATTTGTATCGGAGACCATGAAAGAGAAGCCGCCTTTGGAAATACTGATGTTGTAGTCTGCATAGCCGCCGTCGACCCCGTTGAATGAATCGACGAAGTCACCATCGTGGTAGCCTACATGCAGCCCGATGCCGACACCGTCACCCACCTCGAAGCCGTAATCGGCAGAGACGTAGTAGGCACTGCCGAATCCGAAGTCCTCATCAGGACCCTCGTCGGGTTCTGCGTTCGCAAGCAAGCTGAGACCGAGGCCCAAACCGCCGAATCCAACGTTGAAGTACACCTCGCCGAAGTCATAGCCTGCAGCACTGTCGTAGTTGTAGTACAGGTAGCCCACGTCCATGCTGACTTCGCCAACACTGAAGCCGTATCCTGCGTACATGTCATGCTCGTATGAGTAGGCGTCAGATGATTCGTACTTGACGTTGGATACCCAAGTTCCGGCGTAGAAGCCGCTATCTGATACGAAATCAATGCCGCCCTGAACCGCCGTGTTGTTCATGGTTTGGGTCAGGCCCCGCCAGATATAGTTGTTGGTAACTGACGCGTTTGCGGACCACTCTCCAGCCATGGCAGGCGCTGCAGAGAGTCCACCGACTAGCAGCGCTGCTGCGGCCGCGCGGATAAAGACAGGACGGTGAGAAGTTAACAGTTTCATAAAGTTTCCTTAATGGCTTCCGTTGTGAGTTGAGTGGGGTGCCCTCCAATCGCTCATCCCCCGAGAGCTTCTGCCGCAGCACCTGTCACTCACTGAGCAACCACCTTGCCAACTTTTATAAGACACTGATTACTATGGAAAAAAGGTCTTTAGGTTGGGGTTTTGCCTCAAACTACTTCTTAAGTAGGGGAGTATTTTTGGGGCGTTGGCGCACTAAAGATGTGCGCACGCGGGCCATCTAACCGTGCGATCATTTGGCGATGAAAGGCCTGCGGTGTTAAACCGCCCTCATTGCAAGGGATTGAATATGCGTACATCTAGAGTAGTTATTGGATTGGGTTGGGTATTGTCGGTAGCTGCAGCAGATGCCGCAGTTCAATGTGATCAGGTCGTCGAAGCGACCATGGCTGAGCTTCGTCTGGGAGCGGAGACCTGGTCTGATCAACAGGAAGCCTGGGCACGAACAGCGGCTGCCTCCTCATGCCTCAAGGCATCCTCGGGCCTTTATGGAGCGGCGGATACCGGCTCAGACCAGTTGACCGACAAAGCAGTTGAATCGACCTCCGAGGAAGATGATGGAGTGTTTTCCATCTTTTCGGACACCGGGATTACGGTAGAACCCATGTCAGGTGCCCCCAGCAAAAAGCCTTATGAACGGATTCGTTAACCCGACTTAGCCCAGTTTCCGCCCGTGTTTGAGCGGGCGAAGAGGAGTGTCCAAGGGCGGGCTTGAAAAAAACCTCCCTTTTTAATCCAAAATAGAATATGCTTATTCCATAACGGTACTAATAATCACCTGTCTGCGCTGCAGAGGGCAACAAACCGTGAGGATAAGTTGATGAGAGAAAACGAAGCGATTATTTCGTGGAAGGTGGCGGGACTGGCTCTCGGTTTGCTGCTTACCCTTGCCACCTTCCTTGTAAAGCCCCTCGGGGTCTCAACCCAATTCGTGGTTACTGATGCGATAGCCGTGCACGCGGTGGCCCCTGAAGCTGCTGAATCCAACACCTATCTCAGCAAATATGGCTCGAAAGATGATTGGGGCGTGGGTTACGGGTGGATGCTAGTTGCGGGCATGTTTGCCGGTGGTCTGATCACTTCCCGGCTGCTGCGAGCAAAACAGCCTCAGGCTGACAAGGGCTCAATGCCGCCAATGTGGACTGCGGTCTTTGGCGCTTCCAGGGGAAAGAGGTTCGCGGCTGCCTTCGTCGGAGGGGTGCTTTTGTTGTTCGGTGCACGCCTAGCTGGCGGGTGTACCAGTGGTCATATGATTAGTGGCATGTCTCAGCTTGCGCTCAGCTCTTTTGTGTTTGGCCTGTTCACCTTTGGTTCGGCCATTGCCGCCGCTCACCTACTTTATCGCAAGCGAGGTTAATGCCATGAATACTTTAGTCATTGGGTTTCTTATTGGTGGCGTCTTTGGAGCGATACTCTACATGGGTGGAGCGAGCAGCTATCGGCGCATACTGGGTACGCTGTTACTCAAGGATATGTGGATCATTAAACTGATGTGCACCGCGATTGGCGTGGGGACTCTTGGTATCTATCTATTGGATCTTGGAGGCCTGGCTAACCTCAGTATCAAACCCGCCTATTTAGGTGGGGTCGCTCTGGGGGGCATTGTCTTTGGAATTGGTTGGGCTGTATCGGGATACTGCCCGGGTACTTGTGTGGTCGGTGCGGCAGAAGGGAAATTCGATGCCGTTTTTACCGTCCTTGGCGGACTAGTAGGAGCGTTTCTTTTTGCTCTTGCCTTTCCTGTGCTGGATGCAATGGTGCTGCAACCCCTCAATTTTGGCGCCGTAACTTTGCAGGACCTGATTGGTATCAATGCGGTCTATCTAGCGATTCCATTTAGTCTGCTGATGCTTGCCATGGCATTTTTCGTACTCAAGGATCGTTACGAATAGAGGCAATCAGATAAGAAAAAGCCCGGCATTTGCCGGGCTTTTTTGTGGGGGTGAGATCTCCCCTGGGTCGCGCCTGCACTATCGTGCGGCAACTCCTGAGGTAGTGGCTTGCACTGCTCGCAGATCGAAGCGGTCATTGTTCATGACCTTGCTCCATGCCGAGACAAAATCGGCAACGAACTTCTCGCCACCATCGGTGGAGGCATAAACTTCAGAGATGGCTCGCAGTTCGGAGCTCGACCCAAACATGAGGTCGACCGGACTGGCGGTCCATCGGCGCTCTCCCGAGCTTCGATCGGTACCCACATAAACACCCGCAAACTCACTGGATGGGGTCCACTGGGTGGCCATATCGAGTAGGTTCACGAAAAAGTCTGTGCTCAGTTGCCCGGGGCGATCCGTAAAGACGCCAAAGTCTGTGCCGCCTGTGTTGGCGTCCAGAACCCGCAAGCCACCGACCAGTGCCGTCATCTCTGCCGCCGAGAGATCAAGCAAGTTGGCCTTGTCGATCATCGCGTTAACAGGCGATAGGTAGCTGGCGTCAGCATCGTAATAGTTGCGGAACCCGTCTGCTGCTGGCTCGAGCGCTGCAAAGGAATTCACATCAGTCATCTCCTGAGTGGCATCCATTCTGCCCGGTGTAAACGGTACAGCTACTGTGTAACCGCCATCGGCCGCGGCTTTTTCGACACCGGCTACGCCAGCGAGAACGATAACGTCTGCCATGGACACCTGTTTGCCGCCCTTGGCGTTGTCATTGAACTCGGCTTGCACAGCGGCCAATGCGTCAAGAACAGTTTCCAGCGTGTCTGGATCATTGGCGGCCCAATCTTTCATGGGCGCGAGACGGATGCGAGCACCGTTAGCACCACCGCGCATGTCGCTATCGCGGTAGCTTGATGCTGATGCCCACGCGGTCCGCACCAGGTCAGAGGTACTTACGCCAGTCGCGAGGATCGCCGCCTTAATCGCATCGGCATCCTCATTGTCGATCAATGCGTGATCCACGTCGGGAATGGGGTCTTGCCACAGCAGAACCTCAGCCGGCACATCAGTGCCCACGTAGCGTGCCCGGGGGCCCATGTCTCGATGGGTCAGTTTGAACCAGGCTCTGGCAAAAGCGTCTTCAAACTCTGCGGGATTTTCTAAAAACCGTTGGGAGATCTCACGGTACGCGGGGTCTGCTTTCAGAGACAGATCCGTTGTAAACATGATCGGCGTGTGTGCCTCGCCCTTCACATGAGCGTCCGGGACCGTGTTAGCTGCCTGTCCGTCCTTGGGAATCCACTGCACGGCGCCCGCGGGGCTACGAGTCATCTCCCAGTCATAAGCAAACAGGTTGGCCAAGTACATCATGCTCCAACGGGTCGGAGTTGCAGTCCATGCGCCTTCAAGACCCGAGGTGATCGTGTCTTCAGAGTGACCTTTACCGCAGCTGTTCTTCCAACCAAATTCCTGGTCTTCGATATTTCCTCCAGCGGGTTCAACGCCAACACATCCTTTGGGACTTCTCGCACCGTGTGCCTTACCGAAGGTATGTCCACCAGCAATCAGCGCGACGGTCTCGGCGTCGTTCATTGCCATGCGGCCGAAGGTTTCACGAATGTCGTGCGCTGCCAGAGCCGGGTCTGGGTTGCCGTTGGGGCCCTCTGGATTGACGTAGATCAAGCCCATCTGCACAGCGGCCAGAGGGTTGTCGAGCTTGCGATCCCCGCGATAGCGCTCATCTGCAAGCATCACCTTTTCAGGGCCCCAGTACACAACGTCAGGCTCCCAGTCATCTTCACGACCACCGGCAAAACCGAAGGTCTTGAATCCCATGTCTTCCATGGCGACGGTGCCAGCGAGAATCATCAGGTCAGCCCAAGAAACTTGGCGGCCGTACTTCTGCTTGACTGGCCACATCAAGCGCCGGGCTTTGTCGAGATTCGCGTTATCGGGCCAACTGTTTAGTGGTTCAAAACGCTGTTGGCCGCCACCTGCGCCGCCTCGGCCATCAGAGATGCGGTAGGTGCCCGCGCTGTGCCATGCCATTCGGATGAAAAACGGGCCATAGTGGCCATAGTCTGCAGGCCACCAATCTTTGGAATCAGTCAGCACTGCGCGTACATCTTCCTTCAGTGCAGCCATGTCGACCTTGGCGAACTCAGCGGCATAGTTGAAGTCAGCGCCATAAGGATTGGACGCAGGATTGTGCTGACGCAGTGGTGACAGATCGATGCGATCGGGCCACCAAAAGGTCGGCGGTTTGGCGAAGGTGTTTTCGGCATGACTGGGAAGTGACAGTGACGTCGCCATCGCAACCGCGGCGATAAGTATTTTGGGTTTGAACATGGAATTTCCTCCGGTTGTTAATCTGGTGGCGACCACTCTCGGCACTGATAAAATGATCTCTTAAACCTGACTTTTTACCCTAGTGCCGTGGCTAAGGCCCACCGGCATAAGCTAGTCAACTTCGTGTGGCAATGCCACCAGATTTAACCGACAAAACCGATCGAAAATTACGATAATTGCCAGACATCCGATTAAAACCTGTTCGAAAATGGGGCAGTAGGCAGAGAAAATCCGTAGAGCTGGAGGTCGGTGGAGACAAAGCGACTACGCACTGGGGGTACTATCGGCCATTGTGAATAGGCGGGGATTCGCAGTACACTTATCGTTCTGTAGTCAGTCACCTTCCATTAGTAAAAGGAAATCGCCATGTGGACCAAACCCGAATACATCGACCTGCGCGTTGGATTTGAAGTCACGATGTACTTCAGCGTTCGCTAACGCAAGGTTCAAGAGTGAAGTCCGCCGTCATGGCGGATTTTTTTTGTCCGGCATTTCGACGTCCGCAATTCCAAAGATGAGAGCAGTGCAATGAAAGTCATAGTACTAGGCGCAGCCGCGGGAGGGGGGTTTCCCCAGTGGAACTGTAACTGCCATAACTGTTGTGGGGTGAGGTCCGGTTCGATTGAGGCGCAGCCGAGAACCCAATCATCTATTGCCGTGTCGGCAGATGGGGAGCGATGGATACTTTTTAATGCATCTCCCGATATTCGCGCTCAGCTCGAGGCTAATCCTCCGCTACAACCGAAAAAAGGGCGACGGGATACGGGTATCCACGGGATTGTGCTGGCGGATAGCCAGATCGATCACACGACCGGCCTGCTCTTTCTTCGAGAGGGGTGCCCCCTGAGCGTGTATTGCACTGATATGGTGGCTCAGGACCTGAGCACGGGTTTTCCGATCTTTGTCATGTTGCAAAGCTGGGATGGGGGAGTGAACCACACCACAGTTCCTATTGATGGAAGCGCTTTTCAGGTGAGTGATATCGACGAAATTTCGATCACTGCGGTTCCGCTAGAGGGTAAAGCGCCGCCCTATTCGCCGCACCGACACGATCCTCATGTCGGTGATAATGTGGGCTACCTCATTGAGGACACTCGGTCTCAGGCGTCCTTGTTCTACGCCCCTGGGTTGGGCCAAATGTCGCCAGCCCTTTTGGACATGTTGGGCGGGGCCGATTGTGTCATGGTCGATGGCACCTTTTGGTCGGAGGACGAAATGCAGCGGGCCGGAGTCGGCACCAAGCGCGCCAGTGACATGGGGCATTTGCCCCAGAGTGGCGATGAAGGCATGTTGCACTGGCTGTCAAAAATTCAGGGTCCCCGCAAGATTCTCATTCACATCAATAACACGAACCCAATCTTGATCGAGAACTCACCGGAGCGGACGCTGGTGGAGGAGAGCGGCGTGGAAGTGGCCTATGACGGGATGGCTTTTGATCTCTAGGCTATTAATTGACCGCTGAATTGCGCCTAGCTCGCCCATCGGGGCCGCAAACATACTTGAAAGTAAAGAAAACATACGCTAAGTTCAAATTTACGGCGGCCCCCTTCGCGGCCGCTGTTTTGTTCCAGCTGTATCTCTGTCTAAAAGGTAAACCGCAATGGATTTAGGTATCTCTGATCGTGTGGCCCCGCTTCTCGAGCAGGTGCGCAACTATATCGCCGAGCACGTCATCCCGATTGAGCATGAATTCTTCGATGAAATTCGCAAAGGAAGCCCTTGGGAGTTCACAGCGCGACAGACAGAGATACTTGAACAAATAAAGGTAGGAGCTCGGGAGCGTGGCCTTTGGAACTTCTTTTTGACCGGTGATGGCGAACACGGGTCTGGGCTCAATACGGTTGACTATGCCTATTTGGCAGAGGAGATGGGTAAGTGCCATCTTGGGGCAGAGGTCTTCAACTGTTCAGCACCGGACACCGGCAACATGGAGGTCCTGCACAAATATGGCAGCGAGGCGCAAAAGCAGCAGTGGCTCGATCCCTTGATGCGGGGCGAAATTCGCTCTTGCTTCGGGATGACTGAGCCCGGTGTGGCTTCATCTGACGCGACCAATATTTCGACTCGTGCTGTGCTCGAGGGCGATGAGTGGGTCATCAATGGAGAGAAGCACTGGATTTCAGGCGCTGGAGATCCACGCTGCAAAATTATGATCTGCATGGTCAAAACCAGTCCGGATGCACCCAAGCATCAGCAGCAGTCACAGATTTTGGTGCCATTGGATTCGCCGGGCCTCGATATTCTGCGGCATCTCACGGTCTTCAACATGGACGATGCGCCCCATGGGCACATGCACCTTAAGTTAAACAACGTACGTGTTCCTAAAGATAACATCATCTTAGGAGAGGGCAGAGGCTTCGAGATCTCACAGGGCCGATTGGGCCCAGGCAGAATTCATCACTGTATGCGGTCTATTGGCGCTGCGGAGCGGGCACTGCAACTCCTGTGCGAGCGAGCTACAGGGCGCGAGGCCTTTGGAAAACCCCTCGCGAGACTCGGAGGTAACATCGATATTATCGCCGATGCTCGAATGAATATTGAACAGGCGCGGTTGCTGACGCTGAAGACCGCTTGGATGATGGATAACGTGGACGCAAAAGAAGCGCGCATCTGGATTTCCATGATCAAGACTGTGGTGCCCAACATGACTCTGAAGGTGGTAGATGAAGCCATACAGATGCATGGCGGTATCGGTATTTCCCAAGACACACCGCTCGCTGCGATGTGGTCAGGTCAGCGCACCTTGCGTTTGGCTGATGGCCCTGATGCGGTTCACCGAATGGTGGTAGGGCGCCACGAGTTGAAAAAATACATTACCAGCGCGGGCGAAGCTCCTGCGACGTTCAGAGATGGCTGATTAGACATAGCACACTCGAGTAAGTAGTGCGTCAAATTGCGGTTGACGCACAGAGCCTCATGAAACCCACTCTGGCGAGAGGTTGCTGCACCGCCGAGGATTTAAACAGGAGAACACGATGACGACACAAACTGTAACCCCAGACGAATTGAAAGCGATGGCCGGAACCAAAGTGGGTACCAGCGACTGGATGACGCTAGACCAGCAGCGCATCAACGAATTTGCCGACTGTACCGAGGACCATCAATTTATCCACATCGACCAGGAAGCGGCGGCAAAGACGCCTTTTGGCGGCACAATCGCTCACGGATTTTTGACGTTATCCATGCTGGTGAAGTTGTGTGAGAGCGTGTCTGTTTATCCTGAGGGCTTGATGATGGGTGTGAATTACGGCCTGAACAAAGTGCGATTTCTCGCACCGGTACCTGCAGGTGGCCGCGTGCGCGCTCATGTTGAACTCGCCAGCGTCGACCAGAAAGATGCCAACCGGTTTTTGGTTCAGCAAAACATCACGGTAGAGATTGAGGGTACCGACACGCCAGCGCTCTATGCCGAGTGGCTGAACATGTTCTTTATTGCCTAATCTTTTTATTTTTTGGAGAAAGCTATGACGATTCGTTACGACGATAAGGTTGCAATTGTCACGGGCGCAGGCGGCGGCCTAGGCCGAAGCCATGCCATTGAGCTGGCCAAACGGGGCGCCAAGGTTGTTGTGAACGATTTGGGTGGCTCGGTCAGCGGCGAGGGTCAAAACAGTGATGCGGCTCTGGCTGTTGTTGCTGAAATTGAAGCCTTGGGCGGCGAGGCAATGGCCCATCCCGCCAATGTCGCGGTGATGGAGGAAGTTGAGGATATGGTGTCTCAGACGATGAGCGCCTGGGGTCGTATCGACATTCTCGTCAACAATGCGGGAATACTCCGAGACAAAAGTTTTATCAAGATGGACATGGCTGACTTCAAGTTGGTGCTGGATGTTCACTTAATGGGCAGCGTTAATTGCACTAAAGCCGTTTGGGAAATCATGAAGAATCAGGAGTACGGGCGCATCGTGATGACCTCGTCTTCGAGTGGGCTCTATGGCAACTTCGGCCAGAGCAATTACGGCGCTGCCAAGCTTGGTGTGGTTGGATTTATGAACACGCTGGCCCAAGAAGGTGCCAAATACAACATTCGGGTGAATGCCCTCGCTCCTACAGCGGGCACCCGCATGACTGAGGGGTTGATGTCGGAGCAGGCATTTAATTTGCTGACGCCTGAGACCGTCACTCCCGCTGTTCTTTATCTTGTTGCCGAGGATGCCCCGACCCATACCATTTTGGCTGCTGGAGCGGGTGCATACGCCGTGGCAAAGATCGTGGAAACCGAGTCAGTGTGGCTGCCGGAGGGAGAGCAGACTCCCGAGGGTATTGCAGCGCACTGGGATCAAATCGCCAACGGTCAGGAGACCCAGCTCAAAGCCGGATTTGAGCAGACCTTCCGGATGGTAGGTAAAGCGGCTGAGGGTCTCGGCATAAAGCTGGAAGGATAGAGTAGCGGACAGTCAACTAGAGCTGAGACCGTAGGCTAGAAACTAAAACTTTAGGGAAACTTATTATGCGCGAAGCAGTGATCGTCTCAACAGCACGGACTCCGATTGGCAAGGCTTATCGTGGTGGGTTTAACAACACGGCGTCACCGACTCTCGGTGGCCATGCGGTGGCGGCGGCAGTCGAACGGGCGGGCATCGAAGGTGATCGCGTCGATGACTGCATCATCGGCAGCGCGATGCCCCAAGGTACGCAATCTCTTAATCTGGGACGAAACGTGGCGCTCCGTGGGGGTCTGCCCGTGTCGGTGGCTGGCATGACTATTGATCGGCAGTGCTCATCCGGTTTGATGGCAGTGGCAACCGCGGCCAAACAGATTCTCCATGACGGTATGGAGGTGGTCGTTGGCGGTGGGGTCGAGTCTATTTCCCTTGTGCAAAACGAGCATATGAATATGCACCGCCTGGTGGATGAAGAATTAGTGGCGATGCATAAGGACATCTACATGCCGATGCTGCAAACGGCTGAGGTGGTCGCCAAGCGGTACAACATCGCTCGGGATGTCATGGATGAATACGGGTTGCAGTCCCAGCAGCGCGTTGCGGCGGCGTATGAGGCTGGTAAATACGCTGACGAGATTATCCCGGTTACAACCACTCGTATCGTGTGGGATAAGGAAACCGGTGAGGCATCTGAGGCGGAAGTGACCGTGTCTGCAGACGAGGGCGTTCGGCCGTCAACGCTTGAGGGTGTTCAAGGGCTCAAAACGGTCATTGAGGGCGGCACCATTACCGCAGGTAACGCGTCACAACTTTCCGACGGCGCTTCCGCGCAGGTGGTTATGGAGGCGAAGCTGGCCGAGCAGCTGGGCCTCGAACCACTCGGTGCTTACCGAGGAATTGCTGTCGCCGGGTGCGAACCCGATGAGATGGGCATTGGCCCTGTTTTCGCCGTGCCAACGTTGCTCAAGCAACACGGCCTCTCGGTTGACGATATTGGTCTGTGGGAGCTGAACGAAGCGTTTGCAGTGCAGGTGCTATATTGCCGTGATCAACTGGGCATAGACAACGACAAGCTCAACGTGAATGGCGGTGCGATTGCGGTGGGTCATCCCTATGGCATGAGTGGCTCGCGCATGATTGGACACGCCCTACTCGAAGGCAAGCGTCGGGGCGTGAAATATGTTGTGATCACCATGTGCGTCGGCGGTGGTCAGGGTGCCGCCGGCTTATTCGAGGTCTTTTAACATGACACGAGCGCTCGTCTGCAGGGAGCATGGTCTTCCCGATACTCTTGATCTAACCCCCGACTGGGCTGTGCCCGAATTGGGTCCGAATGACGTTCTTGTCGGCACCAAAGCGGCAGGGCTTAACTTCCCCGACGTTCTGATTATTCAGGGCAAGTATCAGTTTCAGCCCGATCTACCTTTTGTGCCGGGCGGCGAGAGTGCCGGTGTTGTAGAGGCTGTGGGTGCGGACGTCACGCGCTGGAAGGTGGGTGATGAAGTACTCCAGATGGGTGGTTCAGGGGCCTTCAGCGCCCAGATTGTTGTCAACGAGCATGCGCTCCTGCCCAAACCCAAGGCGCTTTCTATGATCGAAGCGGCGGGCATCGGGATTACGTACTTCACGTCCTATCATGCGCTAGTTCAGCGGGCGAACATCCAACCCGGGGAGACGCTGCTGGTCTTGGGCGCTGCTGGGGGCGTAGGCAGCACCGCAGTTGAGCTGGGCAAGGCGCTGGGAGCGCAGGTTATTGCAGCAGCGAGCAGCGACGACAAGCTCGAGCTCTGTCGTCAGCTTGGCGCTGATGAAGTGATTAACTATGGCACCGAGGATTTAAAGGCTCGGGTTAAGGAGCTGACCGGTGGTCGCGGTGTCGATGTCGTCTACGATCCGGTGGGCGGCGATTTTAGCGAGGCGGCCGTTCGCAGTATGGCGTGGAAGGGACGCTTTCTGGTTGTCGGTTTTGCCAGCGGGCCGATTCCGAGCATCCCTCTCAATCTCACCCTGCTCAAAGGATGCCAGATAGTGGGTGTATTCTGGGGCCGGTTCGTTGGCGAAGAACCCGAAGTTCATCAGCAAAATATTGCGACGCTGTGGGAGTGGTTTGAGGCGGGGAAGATCAAGCCCGTCGTTACCGATGTGTTCCCCATAGAGGAATACGAGGCGGGTTACGCTGCAATGATGGAGCGCCGCGCGAAAGGAAAGGTCATTTTTACGTTCTAGCATGAGCGAATTCGTCTTCAACACCGTGTCTCAGGTGGTCGTCGCCAGCGGCGCCTCTGGAGATTTGGGTGGCTATTGTCGCCAGCTCGGCATGAGGCGCGTGTTGCTGGTAACTGATCCCGGACTAGTGGCGGCGGGATTGATCACGCCTATTTTTGAGGCGCTATCCTCTTCGGTAGATGCTGCGGTTCTCTTTGATGCTGTTACCGCAGATCCTGCGGACTCAGTGGTCGCTGACGCCGCCACGCTTGGCCGCGAGTATGACGTTGACGGCGTTGTCGCTGTGGGTGGCGGCAGTTCCATGGACGTCGCCAAGGTCGTGGCGGTGCTGTTAGCGGGGACCCAGTCTCTGTCGTCGATGTATGGGGTGGATCAGGTTCAGGGTTCCAGACTTCCCTTGATACTCGTGCCAACCACCGCGGGAACAGGATCTGAGGTCACGCCGGTTGCGGTCATCACCACCGGTGCGACCACCAAAGCGGGGGTCAGCTCTCGTGTCTTGCTCCCTGATATTGCGTTGCTAGACGCGTCCCTGACGATCGGATTACCCCCTGCGGTAACGGCAATGACCGGCATTGATGCGATGGTTCATGCCATAGAAGCGTATACCTCCCGGATCAAGAAAAACCCTGTTTCTGACATGCTGGCCCATCAGGCTCTGAAGCTTCTGTCTCATCATCTCAGGCGAGTATTGGCAGACCCGGGTGATGTGCCAGCTCGTGAAGCAATGCTTTTGGGATCGATGATGGCGGGACAGGCTTTTGCAAATGCGCCGGTGGGGGCGGTTCATGCTCTCGCGTATCCGTTGGGTGGTCACTACCACATACCCCATGGTCTCAGTAACTCACTCATGCTGCCCACTGTGCTGGCTTTTAACGCCCGGGAGTCAGAGCAAGACTACGCCCGCCTCTGCCGTGCCTTGCCCGGTGAGGTCAAAGAGAGTTCCTCATCGTTAATCGATTGGCTTGTTATGTTGATAGCCGATTCCGGATTACCCGCGACCCTTGAGGCGGCTAACGTGCCGCGGGATGACCTCCCCATGCTCGCCGCCGATGCCATGCAGCAGCAGCGGTTACTGGTTAACAACCCGGTACCCGTAGAAGAGGCTGATGCTCTTTCGATGTATGCAGCCGCCTGGGGGACGAACTAGTGTCCCGGATGGCCCCAGAGGGTAGATCAAGCTTTTCTGTGTTCTATACCGTCCCAACCCGGTGGGCGGATAACGATATCTATGGTCACGCCAACAACGTGGTGTACTACGCGTGGTTCGATACGGTGGTCAATCGATTCCTCATTGAGGAGGCAGGAATGCGTCCGGGGGTGGATACGGTGGTTGGTTACGTCGTTTCCTCCGGCTGCGAGTATTTCTCTCCCGTCACCTATCCAGAAGATCTCGAGTTGGGGCTTCGAGTGGCGAGATTGGGTGCGAAGTCCGTGACTTGGGAGCTTGGTGTGTTTCCCGCGGGTGGGGACAAAACCGCGGCGTTGGGGCGGTTTACTCACGCTTTTGTGGATCGACATACAGGCAGCTCTGCTGAGATCCCGGTCACCATCCGTGGTGCCATCGAGGCATTGCCGCCGGTCTCCTGATCAAGATCCCGAGCTGACAGGTCGATGCAGTTCTCCCTTTAGTCAGCCAGCGGGTTTAAATGCCGTTATCGCGACAGCTAGTAAAATCACAGCGGCGCCTATCGCCGAAAAGGTTGGATCAAACTCGTACAAAGATCCACATACGATAGGTCCAATGACGAAACCTGCTGCGGGGCAGGCTGTAATCAAACCAGCTGCGCCTCCTTGCTCTTCCGGATCCACGGCCAATGATGCGGCAGCGGCGATTGCGGGCACGGCTAAACCGAGACCGGTGCCGAGACAGGCCATGCCCAGCAGCACGAGCGGAAAACTGCCTGGCACGGCGATCAGCATCGGGCCCGCCATCAGGAAAAGGACGCCCCCTCGAATCAAAGTAAGGGGTGGTCCTTGAAAACGCTGTGCCACTGTTAGTTGCATAGCCAGTGTGCAAAGGGCCGTGATCATCAACGCCAATCCTGTGTATTGAGCAGTTTCAGCACCCGAGAGATGCAGCATGTCCTGAATGCGGAAAGCGAGGGTTTGCTGGATGCCTGCGAAGCCTGTGAATCCGCCGAAAGAGCAAAATAGATAGAGCCGCAGCCTGTGATCAAAAACACTGAGCTTGCGGCGCGTTTTGCCGTGTGATGCCAGCGATATTGAAGCAGGCAAGTAGCGCCAGACGACAAAGGCCGCGATAGCGGCGAGAGCGGTCGCACAGTAGAGCGGGAACAGTAGGCCTAATCCCGCGAGCGCACCTGCCAAAATCGGGCCTATGATCATGCCGACACTACTGGCGGTCCCCAAGCGCGCCAGTGCCCGAGTACGATGCTGCGGCGCACTGTGGTCCGCCGTATAGGCAGTGGAGCCCGGATTAGTGCCCGACATCATTACCGACTGCATGCAGCGCACAATTAAAAGAGAGGCGAATAGACCCGTTCCCGTCACCCACCCGGCTAGCGCCACCTCAAAGGCGAATGCAAAAATCAGATTTCCCAACGCATAGCCCGCCAAGCCGGCGACGATAACGGGTTTTCGACCTACTCGATCAGATAGTCTTCCCCAGCTGGGTGAGGCCACGCTGAACACCAGTGCGGAGCACGCGATCATGAAATTAATCTGCACAACACTCAGATTCACCTCCCGGCCCAGGGGCGGCAAAATGGCGAAGATAAAGGACTGACCAACAGCCACCGTGAGCAACCCCACAACAAGCAGGTTGAATTGGCGGGAACTCAGCTTTCGGTTGTCGGTAACTGCCGGGCTCGGGTGTGTCATGTGGATACCGGATTGTGGAGTCCGCATCCTAGAGGAACGGACAATAAAGGCAAACGAGGGGCGGTTTTATTGGACAGTGTCATTGCCTTCGAATAGACTATCATCCCAGCCTGTATAGACCTCGCCGCCGCCTTTTTCGCGCTGTTGGGTCAACTAAATCACAGCCTACTTTACTCTCGTTCGCCGTCTCACCCGATGGTGCTCAGCATGACTGCGAGTGGGGTAGGGAAGCACTGACTGGGAGGTCAACGTGTCCAAACCAGCTATCCTCGCTCTCGAAGATGGCACCGTATTCCACGGTCTCTCAATCGGTGCCGATGGCACATCCGTTGGTGAAGTGGTGTTCAATACGGCTATGACCGGTTATCAGGAAATCCTGACTGACCCTTCATATGCCAGACAGATTGTTACATTGACCTACCCACACATTGGCAATACTGGTGTTACCGCAGAGGACGAGGAGTCCCCCGGTGTTATGGCTGCGGGTCTGGTGATCCGTGATCTGCCACTGGTCCACAGTAACTGGCGCAGTGAACAGGCCTTGGATGCCTACCTTCGAGATCAAAATACAGTGGCTATCACCGATATTGATACCCGCAAATTAACCCGGATCTTGAGGGACAAAGGTGCCCAAAGCGGTTGCCTTATGGCTGGTGACTCGGTCTCTGAAAAGGAGGCTCTGGCGCAGGCGCGAGGTTTTAGTGGGCTTAAAGGGATGGACCTCGCGAAGGTAGTCACAACCAAGAATGCCTTTACCTGGAGCGAGGGAAGCTGGACGTTGGAGCACGGTCACCAGCCGAAAGCCGATTCGACATTCCATGTTGTTGCCCTCGACTTCGGCATAAAGCGCAACATCCTGCGTATGCTGGTCGATCGCGGCTGTTCAGTAACTGTTTTGCCTGCCGAGTCAGATGTCGAGACCGTGCTGGGCTACAAGCCTGACGGCGTGTTTTTTTCTAATGGCCCCGGCGATCCTGAACCCTGCACCTATGCAATCAGCCTTGCTGTGGAAATTATGTCCCGAGGTCTTCCCTTGTTTGGTATTTGTCTGGGTCACCAGATTCTGGCGTTGGCCAGTGGAGCGACAACAGAGAAGATGAAATTTGGGCATCATGGCGCGAACCATCCGGTGCAATGCCTCGAGGATAAAACGGTTATGGTGACGAGTCAGAACCACGGGTTCGCGGTTGCGGAGGATAAGCTGCCGTCAACGCTAACCGTGACGCATCGATCCCTTTTTGATGGTTCTATACAGGGTATCCGCCGCAATGACGTGCCAGCCTATAGTTTCCAGGGGCACCCAGAGGCTAGCCCCGGGCCCCACGACGCCGACACTCTTTTTGATCCCTTCATAAGCGCCATGCGTGAGCAACAGGCTGGTCGCTCTGGGGGAGACGCCTGATGCCAAAACGCACGGACATTGAAAGTATTCTGATTCTTGGCGCTGGACCCATCGTCATCGGCCAGGCCTGCGAGTTTGATTACTCGGGTGCGCAGGCCTGCAAGGCCCTCAGAGAGGAAGGCTACCGAGTGATTCTGGTCAATTCCAATCCCGCCACCATCATGACTGATCCGGCCATGGCTGATGCTACCTATATTGAACCGGTTGAATGGCAGACGGTAGCGCGAATTATTGAACGCGAGCGGCCTGATGCAATCCTGCCAACGATGGGTGGACAAACTGCGCTCAACTGCGCGCTCAAACTCGCCGCAGAGGGCGTCCTTGAGAAATTTGAGGTCGAGATGATCGGCGCCACCAAGGAGGCGATCGATAAAGCAGAGGACAGAGAGCTCTTTGATCAAGCCATGAAGCGAATCGGCTTGGAAACTCCAAGGGCGTCACTTGCCCACTCTCTCGAGGAGGCCTTTGGCATTCTTGATGATATCGGTTTCCCTTGCATTATCAGGCCGTCTTTCACGATGGGTGGATCTGGTGGTGGTATCGCCTACAACCGGGAGGAATTTGAGGCAATCTGTGTTCGCGGCCTGGATCTCTCTCCCACCAATGAGCTTCTGATTGATGAGTCGCTTATCGGTTGGAAAGAATATGAGATGGAAGTGGTTCGTGATCGCAACGATAACTGCATCATTATCTGCTCTATCGAAAACTTTGATGCAATGGGTGTTCACACCGGAGACTCGATTACCGTTGCGCCCGCTCAAACCCTGACTGACAAGGAATACCAAATTATGCGCGACGCCTCGCTAGCGGTGTTGCGAGAAATTGGCGTGGAGACCGGTGGCTCGAACGTCCAGTTTGGGCTGTGCCCCGACACGGGCCGAATGGTCGTTATCGAGATGAATCCCCGGGTGTCACGCTCCTCTGCCTTAGCGTCGAAGGCAACTGGATTTCCCATCGCAAAAGTCGCGGCAAAGCTCGCGGTTGGGTACACGCTGGACGAACTGGATAACGATATTACCGGAGGCGAGACCCCTGCCTCTTTCGAGCCGGCGATTGATTACGTGGTTACGAAGATTCCCCGTTTTGCCTTCGAAAAGTTTGCCACCGCGGATGCCCGCTTGACCACGCAAATGAAGTCGGTTGGTGAGGTGATGGCGATCGGCAGAACCTTTCAGGAATCACTTCAAAAAGCACTACGAGGATTGGAAGTAGGTTCCTGTGGGTTGGAGTCTAAGATAAGCGTCGTTGACGCGGATACTCGAGCAGAACTAATCGATAAATTAACTAACCCGGGTGCGGATCGAATCTGGTTCGTCGCTGATGCCTTCCGAGCAGGATTTTCGCTAGAAGAAGTGGCAGGGTATTCCGGCATCGACCCGTGGTTTCTTGTGCAACTCTCAGATCTGGTAGCGCAGGAGACAAGTCTGCTGGGGCGTTCCGTCGCCAGTCTCGACTATGCCGAGCTTCGACGCCTCAAGCGCAAAGGCTTCTCCGATGCGCGATTGGCGCTGCTATTGGAATCTTCCGAGGCCGAGGTGAGAGCCCACCGACACGAGCTTGGTCTGCGTCCGGTCTACAAACGGGTTGATACCTGTGCGGCAGAGTTCGCAACCTCCACTGCGTACATGTATTCCACCTATGAGGAGGAGTGCGAGGCGCTGCCGAGTGATCGGCGCAAAATCGTTGTTCTGGGGGGTGGGCCAAACCGCATTGGACAGGGTATCGAATTCGACTACTGCTGTGTTCATGCTGCCCTTGCGATGCGCGAGGACGGCTATGAAACAATCATGGTGAACTGCAATCCCGAGACTGTATCCACTGATTACGACACATCAGATCGTTTGTACTTTGAGCCGGTAACCCTGGAAGACGTGCTAGAGATTATTGCGCTCGAGAAACCCGAGGGGGTTATCGTGCAGTTCGGCGGTCAGACACCTCTGAAACTTGCTCAGGCGTTAGAGCATGCTGGTGTGCCCATTATTGGCACGACGCCAGACCAGATTGATCGAGCGGAAGATCGCGAGCGATTCCAGCAGATGATCAACACGCTTTCACTGCGCCAGCCCGAAAATACGACGGTGCGAAGCGTGGATGAAGCCGTCGAAGCAGCGAGCCAGATTGGCTATCCCCTAGTTGTAAGGCCTTCCTATGTCTTGGGTGGTCGAGCGATGGAGATCGTATACCGAGAGGAGGATTTACTTCGATACATGCGGGATGCCGTCCGCGTATCGGATGATTCCCCCGTCCTGCTGGACAGCTTCCTGAGCGCCGCCATTGAGGTCGACATTGATGCGGTGAGCGATGGTAATACGGTGGTGATTGGCGCCATCATGCAGCACATCGAGCAAGCGGGAGTACACTCCGGGGATTCCGCTTGTTCTCTTCCTCCCTACAGCTTGCCAGCCGATGTACAGGACAAGATGCGTGAGGTCGTAAAAGCGATGGCCATTGAATTGGGCGTTTGTGGTTTGATGAACGTGCAGCTCGCCTATCAGGATAATGAAATCTATGTGATTGAGGTAAACCCGAGAGCATCCAGAACCGTTCCCTTTGTGTCGAAGGCGGTTGGTGTCTCCCTCGCCAAAATAGCGGCGCGCTGTATGGCAGGTCAGTCTCTTGCGGAGCAGGGCATTGAAAAGGAAGTCGTGCCTCCGTTTTACTCGGTCAAAGAAGCGGTGCTTCCCTTTAACAAGTTCCCCGGTATCGATCCGATTCTCGGACCTGAGATGAAATCGACCGGAGAAGTCATGGGAACGGGAGATACTTTCGCTGCGGCGTTTGCGCGGGCGCAAATTGGTGCGGGCGATGTACCGCCGGAGTCTGGACTTGCCTTGTTCAGCGTCCGGGATTCGGACAAGGCGGGTGCTATCGAGGTTGCCAGGCGACTAGTCGCACGTGGGTTTACTTTGGCGGCTACTGGAGGTACCGCCAAAGCACTTGAGTCGGCTGGGCTGGATGTTAGGCGGGTAAACAAGGTGCGTGAAGGGCGGCCGCATATTGTTGACCTCATTAAAAATGATGAAGCCAGTATTATCGTAAACACCACTGAGGGCCGCACGGCAATCGTGGATTCTGCTCCCATCCGCGCCAGCGCCGAACAGCACAGGGTTTACTACACCACCACATTGGCAGCTGCAGAAGCCGTTTGCATGGCGCTCGAGCAGGAAACCGATGTTAAAGTCAGGCGGCTGCAGGACTTACACGAGAGTATTGAACAATGAACAAGGTGCCGATGACTGTCGCTGGCGAGCGCGCGCTCAGAGAGGAGCTCGAGCGGCTGAAGAAGGTCGACCGACCCCGCATCACTCAGGCTATCGCAGAGGCTCGCGAACACGGTGACTTGAAGGAAAACGCGGAATATCATGCGGCCCGCGAGCAGCAAAGTTTTGCCGAGGGGCGTATTAAAGACATTGAGCACAAACTGTCCCACGCTCAGGTTATCGACGTGACCGCCATAGCACATACAGGCAAGGTTATCTTTGGCGTCACAGTTGATTTGATCAATGTGGAAGATGATAGCGAGGTGACTTACCGTATCGTGGGTGAGGACGAGGCAAACGTGAAGGCAAACCTCATTTCGGTAAACTCACCTATTGCCCGTGCACTGGTGGGCAAAAGCGAGGGCGACGAGGTGACCGTCAACGCCCCCGGTGGGGACATCCATTACGAGATTGAGGCCGTTCGCCACGAGTAACTCCTCGGCCTATTTGAAAATAATTCTCATTCCGGATACTCTCCGCGCCTGTCCTTCAGGCTGAGATCTCCTCATGACTTCTGCGCGCCAACCCAGAACCCTTTGGGCGCTTTCCAAGGGCGAAACGTGCGCAGTGTCCGGCTACAATGACGCGCTGCCCGAACCCTACCGAGTTCGTTTGATGGAGTTCGGCTTTCATCAGGGCGAGGCAGTGACCTGCCTGCTGACGCCAGGCTTCGGGGCACCCCGAGTCTACAGGGTGAGTAACACGGTTTTCTCCCTTGACAGCGAAATCGCTCGCCACGTGCTGATCACGCCAGCCGAGGACCCGAGTGTATGAATCGTGTGCTGCTCATCGGCAGTCCCAATTCGGGTAAAAGCTCCCTATTCAATCGCCTGACAGGACTTAATCAGCGGGTAGCAAATTTTCCGGGTATAACCGTGGACGTCGCCTCCGGCCCGCTCTCTGGATTGCCCGATGTCGAATTAGTTGACTTCCCCGGCACCTACTCACTTCAACCCATTTCGGGCGAGGAAGCAGTTGCCGTGGAGTTTTTCCAGCGGGCCCTTACCGACCCCGACGTCCGTCACGTGCTGTGTGTCGTCGATGCAACGCGACTTGAAAAGAGCCTTTATTTTACTCTCCAAGTCATTCGGGAATGTCAGCAGCGCGGTAAAGCAGTCACCGTGCTCGCTAATATGGCTGACGTTTTGCAGTCGAATGACCTGACTCTCGATCATGTTGGTCTCTCCGAGGCTGTTGGCGCCCCGGTTTTGATGGTTTCCGCTCGTCAGGGTGCGGGCGTTGATCAGCTTCTCACTCATTTGAGGCAGCGTTTAATTACTCGGGAGCCGGTCTCTTCGCGCTGGTCTGAGACACCTGATGCCTTACTCCGGGGAACCGCGCACCAGTTGGCACAGGGGTTTGGACCAAGAGGAGACGTGCTGGTTCAATCACAGCTTCGGCTTGATAGCTTTTTCCTCAACACCGGCCTCGGTGGAATCGCTTTTTTCTGCATTATGTTTCTGCTGTTTCAGTCAATCTTTACCTGGTCTGCACCGGTAATGGATGCAGTGGAAGGCCTGGTGATAGCAACAGGTGCTGCGTTGGTTCCCCTTATCGAGAATCAGCTGCTTTCGGATTTTGTCGCTGATGCGGTGTTTGGTGGCATCGGCGCTTTTCTTGTCTTTGTGCCACAGATTTTCGTGCTGACCTTAATCATCGGTATTCTGGAAGACTCGGGTTATTTGGCCCGCGCGGCGCTTATCTGTCACCGCCCACTCAAAGCCTTTGGACTGACCGGCAAAAGCTTTATTCCCATGCTCTCCGGGGTTGCCTGCGCGATTCCCGCGATTTACGCCGCCCGCGCGGTGGATTCTCCCTGGCAGCGTGTCATGACGTATTTGGCGATTCCTCTTATGCCATGTTCCGCGCGATTACCCGTGTATGCCCTGTTGATTGCCGTATTCATTCCCAATGAAACAGCTCTTTATGGGCTGGTGGGCTGGCAGGGACTGGCACTTTTCTTGATCTATTTCTTTGGCATGTTTGCTGCGTTGGCAATTACTGGCATCGTCAGCCGATTTTCCAAAGGAGTGAGGAGCGAGCTGCCGTTTGTCTTGGAGCTGCCACCTTACCGTCTACCCAGTGTTCGCCCGATCTTGCGCATGGCGATTAATCGCAGCAAACATTTCGTTACCAAGGCAGGTAAGGTCATTCTGGCGGTTACTGTTGCGGTGTGGATTCTCGGTTACTTCCCCAATGGCGGCGCCGACCTGGGGTCCTCTTGGCTCGGCACCTTGGGTCGCTGGATCCAGCCATTGTTCGATCCCATCGGTCTCGATTGGCGTTATGGGGTCGCCATTCTCTCGAGCTTTCTGGCTCGTGAGGTTTTTGTGGGAACCTTGGGCACTATATTTGGTATTGAAGGTGCCGAGGAAAATATGCTTCCCCTCGTGGAACAAATTCAGGCGAGTGGTTTGCCCTTGGGTTCGGGTATAGCCCTGTTGGTTTTTTTCGCCATCGCGCTGCAGTGCGTCTCAACAGTGGCTATCCTGTCAAAGGAGGGATCGCTCTCTCTGGCTTTAAGGATGCTGGTGACCTACCTCGTTGCTGCCTATCTTCTTGCACTAGTGACGTTCAACGTCGTTGAGGCGGTGCTCTAGCTCTCGGGCGATTCTGAATCTTCGCGTTGGTGCTGAAACAGCTTCATCTCCGTCAACACCAATCTTGCTGCCAGCTTTAGCGCCAGTGTGTGGTGATGTGAGCGCAGATCGTCGATGCCCGCGGTGATTTGTTGGTCGAGTTTGTTGATATCGACGGTCGAAAGTGAGGCTGGCAGATCCACCCGGAAAGAAAAATTTTCTGCTTCGGTCATTTCTCGATACACGGAGGTGAGAGCGTCAATCGCATACTGGATGAGAGTCTCATCGGCACCCTTTTGGGTTAAAAGAGCACGCAGCTCTCGCTCAAGAAAGGCGAATGCGCGGGTCTCCTGACTCGGAAATTCAAGAACCTGTGCCACTGGGTCTAAAGGCTTCTCAACAGGTTCGATTTGCGAGGATCAGGAGATGGACTTCGGCGAAGCAAGGTAGCGGTATTGCCGATACGCTGAACGAGAGTTGCCCCTGAGCGATCGCATAGTTCAACGATCAGTGTATTGCGTAGGTCTCGATCTCCCACCGCAATCTTTAGTTTTATGAGTTCGTGGTCTTGAAGTGCGCGGTCGAGTTCCGCAAGAACGCCATCACTCAGCCCCTGACCCCCGATCATGACCACTGGATTCAGCTTGTGGGCAATCGCGCGATATTGTTTTAACTCGCTGTTTTTCAGGGTCGTTACTTTTGGGACTTCGGACATGGTGATTGAGTTCGTCGCTATGCTGGTGGTCGGTAAACTTGTTATCGTAGTTTACTCGAGCTTTTCAACTGAGTCGCCGTCGATGCCGAAAAAACGTTCCTCCAGCCGCGCGTGGCTCAAAGAGCACCGGGAAGATCCCTTTGTGCAGCGCGCTCAGAAGGATGGCTACCGTTCCCGTGCTTGCTACAAACTGCTTGAAATTAACGACAGGGACAAGTTGATCAGACCCGGTATGACGGTGCTAGATCTCGGCTCGGCGCCCGGCGGTTGGTCACAGATTGCGGCGGATTTAGTCGGTGCAAGAGGGCGAGTGCTAGCGACCGATATTCTGCCCATGGATAGCTTGGGAGGTGTTGAGTTTGTTCAAGGGGACTTCACCGAAGAGGCTGTTTTTGACCATCTCCTGACTACCCTTGGGTCGGACGACGTGGATCTTGTTATGTCGGATATGGCGCCAAACATGAGTGGACTAAACGCAGTCGATCAACCAAGGGCCATGTATTTGGTTGAGCTCGCCCTAGATCTCGCCCGTCGTGTGCTCCCTAAAGGGGGAGCCTTCCTCGCGAAGGTTTTCCATGGAGAAGGGTTTGAGCCGCTGATGGCTGACTGCAGGGGACATTTCGACAAGGTCTTGACCCGAAAACCCGAGGCCTCCCGACCCAGATCCCGTGAAGTCTATGTAGTGGCTACGGGCTTTAAGGGCTAAATTCAATGAATTCGCGCCATTTTTGGCGTGTATCGATTTATTAATCCGTTGGCAGCCCTTGAAATCCGCGGCTGGAGGCATCACGTAAACCCTATATAATGTCTAGCCGTGCAGCCAGTCGCTGCCGTCCTTAAGGATCTCGATGTGAACAATATGGCGAAAAATCTGCTGCTGTGGTTGGTAATCGCGGCTGTGCTGTTATCGGTATTCAACAACTTCAATATGCAGGGTGCGACTCAACAGGTTGGTTATTCCGACTTTGTTGAAGAGGTGAACGACGACCGTGTTCGCAAAGTAGTCGTTGACGGGTTGACTATCACCGCTGAGCGTTACGATGGATCTACCTTCGAGACCATCCGACCCATGGTGGAGGATCCCAAGTTAATGGATGACCTCCTGAGTCACAAGGTCGAGGTAGAGGGTCGCAAGCCCGAGCAGCAAAGTGTATGGACCCAGTTGCTGGTTGCCAGTTTCCCCATTCTCATCATCATTGCGGTTTTCATGTTCTTCATGCGTCAGATGCAGGGAGGAGCGGGCGGTCGCGGTGGCCCCATGAGCTTCGGTAAAAGTAAAGCCAAGCTGCTCGGTGAAGATCAAATCACAACAACCTTCGCTGATGTCGCGGGCGTTGATGAAGCCAAAGAAGATGTTCAGGAGCTTGTAGAGTTCCTCCGTGATCCGAGTCGGTTTCAGAAGCTGGGCGGTAGAATACCTCGCGGCGTTTTGATGGTCGGGCAGCCCGGTACGGGTAAGACACTGCTGGCTAAAGCAATTGCAGGCGAAGCCAAGGTGCCGTTCTTTTCTATCTCGGGCTCGGATTTTGTCGAAATGTTTGTCGGTGTGGGTGCGTCTCGGGTGCGGGACATGTTCGAGCAGGCGAAAAAACAATCCCCCTGCATTATTTTCATTGACGAAATAGACGCGGTAGGCAGACACCGTGGTGCCGGGCTCGGCGGCGGTCACGACGAGCGCGAGCAGACCCTTAATCAGCTTCTTGTAGAAATGGACGGCTTTGAGCTTAATGATGGCGTGATCGTGATTGCGGCGACCAACCGCCCCGACGTTCTCGATCCAGCGCTACTGCGCCCGGGCCGATTTGACCGTCAGGTGGTTGTTGGTCTTCCCGACATTCGCGGTCGCGAGCAGATCCTCAAAGTTCACATGCGCAAAGTGCCGTTGGCCGATGACGTGGAGCCTTCAAAAATTGCCCGGGGTACACCCGGATTCTCCGGAGCGGACCTCGCGAATCTCGTCAATGAGGCCGCGCTATTCGCGGCCCGCGCTGGAGTGCGCATGGTCGGAATGCAGCAATTCGAGCTCGCCAAGGACAAAATCATGATGGGTGCCGAGCGCCGCTCGATGGTGATGTCGGAGAATGAAAAGCTGAACACTGCTTATCACGAAGCGGGACACGCGATTGTCGGTCGTTTAATGCCCGAGCATGATCCGGTCTACAAGGTCTCGATTATCCCGCGGGGACGCGCTTTGGGCGTCACGATGTTCCTTCCCGAGGAAGATCGTTACAGCCACAGCCGTCGACACATTGTCAGCCAGATCACCAGTTTGTTTGGCGGCCGGGTAGCCGAGGAAATGACGCTGGGCGCAGATGGCATCACCACTGGCGCGTCTAATGATATTCAGCGCGCCACGGAAATTGCCCGAAACATGGTCACCAAGTGGGGTTTATCGGAAGCGCTGGGTCCCCTGATGTACGACGAAGGTGGTGAGGAAGTTTTTCTAGGTCGCAGTGCCGGTCAGCCCTCGAAAGCAATGTCTGACGAGACAGCCCTGGCCATTGACAAGGAAGTTCGACACATCATCGATGAGTGCTACGCGAAAGCGCGTCAGATACTCGACGATAATCGGGACAAGCTGGATGTGATGGCAGAGGCCCTGATGCAATACGAGACCATCGATTCGGAGCAGATTGATGACATCATGGCCGGATCCTCACCACGCCCACCTTCGGGATGGAGTGACTCTGGATCGGGCAAAGCCTCCGGCGGGGATAGCTCGGTACAACAAGGAGAATCGTCAGGCCCGATAGGTGGGCCTGCAAGCGAGCACTAAGCAATCTCTCCATGAGGACCGATACGCAGGCGTTCGGAAGCATCGACTGCGCCGGTAAAACTCTGGACCTCTCCTCCCCAAAAGTGATGGGGATACTCAATGTGACCCCCGATTCCTTTTCCGACGGCGGGGTCTTCTTTGGGCGCGGAAAAGTGTCTCTGGATCGCGTCTTGGGTCAGGCTGAAGCCATGACCGCTGCAGGTGCCTCGATCCTGGATGTTGGCGGGGAGTCAACCCGCCCGGGGGCCGACCCGGTCTCTGAAGCTGAGGAGCTTGATCGTGTGATTCCCGTTATCGAGGCCATTAGTCAGCGCTTCGATACCATCGTGTCTCTCGATTCCAGCACGGCCTCTGTAATGCGCGAGGCAGCTGTTGCGGGTGCAGGTCTGATTAACGATGTCAGGGGCCTGCGTCGGGAGGGTGCGCTGGTTGCAGCCCGGGATACAGGACTGCCAGTCTGTCTGATGCACATGTCGGACGAGCCCACAACGATGCAGAATAATCCGCAATACCAAGATGTTGTGGCCGAGGTTGGTGTGTTTTTACGCGACCGTCTGGAGGATTGTGTGAAGGCTGGTATCGCTGAGCACCTCGTTCTTCTTGATCCCGGTTTCGGGTTTGGCAAGACCGCTGCCCACAACTATGCATTGCTCGCTCATCTTGACGATATTGTCTCGATTGGCAGACCCGTGTTGGCCGGTTTGTCCAGAAAGTCGATGATTGCAGCAGAAATTCACAGAAACCTTGATGAGCGCTTGCCCGCAAGCTTGGCCCTCGCCACACTGGCGGCGGCGAAGGGAGCCCGTATTATCAGGGCTCATGATGTGAAAGAGACTGCCGACGCAATGGCGATGGTGGCAGCAATGGAAAGAGAGCTCTGATGGCAAAGCGTTATTTCGGGACCGATGGAATTCGCGGACGTGTCGGCGAGGCACCAATCACGCCGGATTTCGTGCTCAAGCTGGGCTGGGCATGCGGTCGTGTATTCAGTCGTGGGTGGCAGGGTAAGGCCACCGTGCTGATTGGAAAGGACACACGGGTTTCCGGCTACATGTTCGAGTCGGCCTTGGAGGCAGGTCTCGTCGCCGCGGGCGTTGATGTCAAGCTATTGGGTCCCATGCCGACACCCGCTATTGCCTTGATGACCCGTAACCAAAACGCAGCTGCGGGCATTGTTATTAGCGCATCTCACAATCCATTTTTTGACAACGGCATAAAGTTTTTTTGTGATCAGGGATCCAAGCTTACGGATGAAATCGAGTTAGCGATTGAGGCTATGATCGATGAGAAGATGACTACCGTAGAGTCTGCTGCTCTGGGTAAGGCTACTCGGATTGTCGATGCGGCAGGTCGTTATATCGAATATTGCAAGGCGACTTTTCCCGAGGGCCGAAGCCTCAGAGGACTCAAACTCGTGATTGACTGCGCTCACGGTGCGACCTATCACATTGCCCCTCAGGTTTTTACCGAACTTGGTGCGCAGGTTGAGGTCATCGGTGCGGCACCGGATGGCTTCAACATTAACGACGGCGTTGGTTCAACAGCAATTGAGTTGTTGCAGGCCCAGGTGGTTGAGAAGAAAGCCGATGTCGGCATTGCATTCGATGGTGATGGCGACCGTGTACTGATGGTCGACGCCCAAGGTGCACTTGTAGACGGCGATGAGTTGCTCTACGTACTTGCCATGCATCGTGTTGCGACAGGTCGGTCCGATCCGGGAGTAGTTGGCACTCAAATGAGTAATATGGGGCTGGAGCTGGCGCTGGCCGAACAGGGGTTGCAGCTTCAGCGAGCGAAGGTGGGTGACCGCTACGTCAAGGAGCTAATGTATGCCAATGGGTGGCGACTGGGCGGGGAATCATCGGGCCACATTATTTGCAGTGATGTTGCCACGACCGGAGACGGTATTGTCGCGGCGCTGCAGGTTTTGTCCGCTGTAGTGGCCAGCGGTAAGTCCTTGTCGGAGTTGCGTTCGGGAATGAAATCTCTGCCGCAAATTATGATTAACGTGCCGACCCCACCGTCCGGTTGGGGGGACCACACCGATACACCAGTTGGTGCGGTGTGTCGCGAGGTGGAAGCAGTCCTGGAGGGAAGAGGTCGATTGTTGCTCCGCCCGTCGGGTACCGAGCCGGTGGTTCGTATCATGGTTGAGGGTGAGGACGAGAGCGAGATTAAGGGGCTGGCGGAACGTGTCGCCGACGTAATCCGCAGCAGTGCCTGACGCTTGACCGGTAATTCTGCCTTGCGGACCCATTCCCCTTTCGCTATGCTCGCGCGCCTGTTTTGGCTCGGATCGGTTTCCTGATGAAGGGTTTGGTCATCGCCAACTGGAAGATGAATGCCTCGTTAGAGGCAGTGCAGGTGTTTGCTGAGAAATGGCAGAACTTACCTGCCGTGACCAACGTTGAGACGGTAATCTGTCCGCCCGGGCCCTATCTACAGACAGTTAAGGCGGCCTTGGCGCTTGGACTGGGTGCCCAGGACGCATCAGCCCACGTAGCAGGTGCTTATACCGGGGAGGTTTCTGCGGGAATGCTCCGGGAGCTTGGGTGCCAATGGGTTATCGTGGGGCACTCGGAACGGCGGGCCTATCACGGAGAGTCTAGTAGTGTAGTTGCTGCGAAAGCGGTGGCGGTTATGTCCGCCGGGCTGTGCCCAGTGGTCTGTGTCGGTGAAACCCTCGCCGAGCGGGATCAGGGGCGACACGAGGAGGTGGTAGCGGAGCAGTTAGCAGCCTCCCTCGCGGGTGTTTCGCCAGCGCCGCTGGTGGTCGCTTACGAGCCGGTCTGGGCTATCGGCACCGGCGTGACCGCGACAGCCGAGCAGGCGGATGGTATGCACGGCGTAATCCGTGCCTGCCTGAACCGAGTGTATGGTAGTGAATCATCCGGGATTCGGGTGATCTATGGCGGAAGCGTGAAGCCGGAGAATGCAGGCGAGCTATTCGCTCGCGAGAATATAGATGGAGCGCTCGTTGGAGGGGCGTCCTTGGAAGCCGAGAGCTTCTGGAAAATTGCACAGGCAGCGAGTGCCGGGAGTCAGTAAAACGTGGAACAGATTATCTTAGTCGTGCACCTGCTTATCGCGCTGTCGATCATTGGCTTAATCATGATGCAACAGGGTAAGGGCGCAGACATTGGTGCCTCTTTTGGGGCCGGCGGGTCCCAAACATTATTTGGTAGCGTTGGCAGCGCCAACGTGCTGACCCGCGGAACCGCATGGCTCGCGGCCGCATTTTTTGCTACCAGCTTTGGATTGGCAATCATTGCCGACAGCCGCACAGCGAGCGATGAAGATCTTGGTTTCGAACTGCCCGTCTCAGTTGAGGCGGATTCACCGTCGGCTGAAATACCGGTAGAATCCGAGTTGCCGGAAGGTGATATCCCTGATGTGTCATTCGACACCTTGGAGGATATGCCCACTATCGAAGCCGGCGACACCGTCGGTGAAATACCTGAGGGCTAACTAACATTTGCGGAAGTGGTGGAATTGGTAGACACGCTATCTTGAGGGGGTAGTGGCCTATGCACAATGTTGGAGCGTACGCGCCTTCCGCACCAAACATAATCAAAGCCCCGTCTATCGGGGCTTTGTCGTGTTTGGAGCCAGCGAACGGCACGCGGGACGAGTCCCTGGATCGCTCTGGGCCATCCATGGCCTCCGCGATCCGCCAACGTCGTGTTGGCGTCCGCACCAAATTACTGTCGAAAAACATCTTTATCTGTGTTTGTATAGGGCGTACGCAGGCAGTACTTCGGGGTTCCCGTGAAACCACACTCTTCAGGCTTAATGCTATGTTTTGCGCTGACTAGTTTTTTATCGACACCTTTCGCCAACGCCGAATGCACCCTCTCATCGTTTGAAGATGGACAAGTAGCCAGTGCCGAGGAGATCAACTGCAATTTTCAGGTGCTCGAGTCTGAAATTTCGACCCTCTCTGGTTCGATCTCGTCTGGTCAGGCTAAGGTAGTGTATGTGGCCAGAGAGGGGGGCGACTACACCAGTCTCTCAGCGGCTCTGGAGGGGATGGCAGGTCCTGGTGTTGATCAGGAACCTGTGCTGGTAAGAATAGCTCCCGGCATTTATCAAGAGTCTGCTACATCGCAGATCCTCCAGAACTATATCTTTATCGAGGGTTCTGGCAAGGGCGTGACTATTTTGGAATACGATCAGCCCGAAGTAGCCATTTTGATGGAGAAGACAATCCTGCAGTCAGGACTCTCTGACCTGACGATAAGAAACACTGCTGGCCCGGGAATAATGCTCTCTGCGACGAGCACGGGGATTATCCCCGATCGCGATGAAAGCTCCTTTTACATGAACAATGTGGAAGTAAGTGTTTCTGCACAAGGCACGGTGACCGCCCTAGACATTAGCGGCCCCATTTGGGTGACCATGATGTCAAGCGATTTGCAGGCCTATGCCACCGCATCAGGGTTCACAGCGGTCACGGGAATAAAGCTAGATGGCCTTATGGAATTCAAACTCTCAAATTCAAGGGTCTGGGCCAACGGCGGACTCCTCACCCAGACTTTTGTGAGTCAGAATACCAGAACGATCACGCTCAGTGATTCGGATTTCAAGATCTCGAGAATCCTCGAGGAGTTGGGCGCTTATTCCAATCGTGTGAGTGCGGCAGACGGCATTAACATTGCCGGGTCAACGCAATCCCGCACGGGATACCGACTACGTGGTCTGTCAGTTGTAGCCGAGTCTTCAGCTGCCGCGGGTACCGGAAGGGGAATTGTCGCCACCGCTGGGGCCCGCGTTGATGTTTACGCTTCAAATATATATGCAGCTAGCGGCGCTGAGATCACCGCCTATGCGGCTGACGCTGAAGGTGTAGACGGCACCGTAGGCTCGCGCATTGACATTATTGCCAGCCGAGTACTCGGTGAGAGCCGGTGTACTGATGGCTGTAGGAATGTTTGCCTTTTTTCCAGCGTGATTCCGGATGACGCATCGGGGGACGTTTGCACCGGTCCTGCACCGCTACCATAGAGGTAAGATTTTTCTAAAATGCAGCAAACGATCTATCATATTGACTTGCTGGCATTATGGAATGCTCGCATATGAAGATTTGCGTCCAGTGAGGGCTTTAAAACCCCGAAAACTAGCCGGTTGACGCCGCATAGGCCCATCCCTATACTTCTGCGCCTCTGATCGGGCGCTTGCGCTGGGTCAGGGTGACAGCCAGCGGTAGGGCACTTTGGTGTCATGACGCTAAGGGGGCGGTCACAAAAGTTTTGATGCGGGGTGGAGCAGCCTGGTAGCTCGTCGGGCTCATAACCCGAAGGTCGTCGGTTCAAATCCGGCCCCCGCTACCAAATCGATGTCGGCTTTTGCTCACGCTGGCATCATCGTTAAAGCCCCTCATTGGGGCTTTTTCGTATCCGCAGAAAATGCGGAGCATGAATGGAGTTGGAGTGACAGCTGATGGCAGGGAAGGAGTCAACAATATCGGCCCTGCTTGAGCCCACGGTAGCCTCGCTGGGTTTTCAGCTGTGGGGGTTGGAATTGATATCCCCCAATCGACGTCCCACCCTGCGGGTATACATCGAGGGTGATAGCGGGGTGACCGTGGACGACTGCGCAACCGTGAGTCGGCACCTCAGCTCGGTGTTGGATGTTGAGGATCCTATTCAGGGGGAGTACACCTTGGAGGTGTCGTCCCCGGGTATTGATAGGCTGTTGTTTGCGGCCGATCAGTATGCGCTGTATGTGGGTGAGCCGATTGAGGTGCGCCTGAGATTTCCCTTCGAGGGCAGGCGGCGTTTCCGGGGCTGGTTGATGGGACTTGAGGGTGATGATGTGGTGGTGCGTATTGATGATCACGACTTTTTGTTACCCATGAAACAGATTGATAAAGCCAGGGTGCAGCCCCGGCTGGATAGTAAGGGCGGTAAGAGCGGTTAATCCTCCGGGAAAGACCAAACTACTTCGGACACTTAGGGTTCGAGGAATGACAGACAACGATCTTCCAGACGTATCGAAGATGATGCTGAGAGAACGAACATGAACAAAGAAATTTTGATGGTGGCAGAGGCGGTATCAGCGGAAAAAGGTGTCTCGGAAGACATCATTTTCGAAGCCATTGAGCTTGCCCTCGCGACGGCAGCTAAGAAACGCTATGACGAAGAGGCAGACATCGACGTGACTATCGATCGGGAGACCGGTGATTATGTTACTCATCGTCGCTGGCTGGTAGTGCCCGACTCGGAACTTGCGTTGCTCGGCACCCAGTTTACGACTGAAGAAGCGGCTGAAGTTGATGCCAATCTGAAGCCCGGTGATGTTCATGTGGAAGTTATTGAGAATGTGGACTTTGGGCGGATCGCTGCCCAGACCGCCAAGCAGGTTATTGTCCAGCGAGTGCGCGATGCTGAGCGGGCACAGATAGTCGATCTGTACCGAAATCGGGTTGGTGAATTACTGGCTGGTATTGTGAAGAAGGTAACTCGCGACAACATTATCGTGGATTTGGGAAATAACGCGGAAGGGTTGTTGCCTCGAGGTGAACTGGTAGGGCGAGAGACCTTCCGAATCAACGATCGTGTTCGCGCCATCTTGAGCGAGATCAATACAGAGTCTCGCGGTCCCCAGCTAATTCTCTCGCGGGCCTGCCGCGAGATGTTGATTGAGCTGTTCAAAATTGAAGTACCCGAGATTTCCGAGGGTGTTATCCAGATAAGAGCGGCGTCCAGAGACCCTGGTTCACGCGCCAAAATCGCCGTCAAAACCGGAGATCAACGGATAGACCCAGTGGGTGCATGTGTCGGTATGCGGGGCTCCCGCGTGCAGGCAGTTTCCAATGAGCTCGACAATGAGCGCGTCGATATTATTTTATGGGATGACAATCCCGCACAGCTTGTCATCAACGCTATGTCACCTGCTGAGGTTGAGTCGATCGTTGTCGATGAGGACAGCAACACCATGGAAGTGGCAGTCGCTGAAGATAATCTTGCCCAGGCTATTGGGCGCGGCGGTCAGAACGTGAGGCTGGCTTCAGATTTGACCGGCTGGACCATCAATGTCATGAGTGTTGATGAGGCTGCAGATAAGCAGGAAGCCGAGGCGGTAGAGGTAGTCGAGACGTTTATGAACGCTCTGGACGTGGATGAAGATGTTGCCGTCGTGCTTGTGGAAGAGGGTTTTACGACTCTCGAGGAGGTTGCCTACGTACCCCTAGAGGAAATGATGGGTATCGAAGGCTTCGATGAAGAGATTTCAGAAGAACTCCGGGCCCGCGCCAAGGATGCCTTACTTACCTTGGCAATTGCGTCAGAAGAGGAGCTCGACGTAGAGCCTGCGGAGGACCTGTTGACTATGGATGGCATGGAGCGTCATCTCGCTTTTATTCTGGCAAGCCGGGGCATTGTGACCATGGAGGATCTTGCCGAGCAGGGCGTTGACGATATTCTTGATATTGAGGGCATGACCGAAGAGCGTGCCGCAGAGCTTATAATGACAGCGCGAGCCCCGTGGTTTGCGGAAGAGGAAAGCGCCTGAGTCGAGTCAGGCGCAATCTAACCACGCAACGCTTGACGGATCAGGAGTAACACATGGCGCAGACAGTAGAACAGCTAGCGAAGACGGTGGGAGCATCCGTCGACCGATTGCTGTCGCAGATGAAAGATGCGGGCTTGCCCCACGCTGCAGCTGATGAGGTAGTGTCGGAAGAGGACAAGCAGACCTTGCTTGCTTCCCTTAAAAGAAGCCATGGGGAGAGCACCGCAGCACCTAAAAAAATCACCCTCAAGCGCAAGCAGGTTAGCACCCTAAAGACTGGCAGCGGCAATGCCGGAAAGCGTACGGTTAATGTCGAGGTGCGAAAAAAACGCACGTACGTTAAGCGCGAGGAAGCCGAAGAGGTTTCTGCAGATTCAGGCATTGAGGAGTCGGCAGTTGAATCTACCGAGGTACCTGCAGTGGGCGGTGCTGAAGCAGGTTTGGGCAATGTTGCGGATGCCGGCGCTGATAGCTTCGTTGAAGTTGATGAAGAAATTGATACCAATGACCCGGAGGTGCTACGTCAGCGTGCTGCTGCGCGTCGTAAGGCCGAAGATGAAAATCGTCAGCGCGAGCTCGAAGCTGCGGTAGAAGCGCGAAAGCTGGAAGAGGCTCGGCAGGCAGAGGAACAAAAGGCGCGAGTTGCTGATCGTCGCGCCGCACCTAGTGGGGCGGATCAAGACCGAAAGCCCAAGCGATTGCATGAGGCGCCCGCAGCTCGGGCAGGGCGTGATGATGCGGAGAAGCGAAAGCCAGGGCGAGCGCGACTCGAAAGGGGTTCTATCGCAGGAGCTCGAGGCAAGCAGCGCGGCCACAATCTCTCGCTAACAGATATTGAAGCGGCAGAGGCTGGTGTAGCTCGGCGGCGTGGTGGTAAGCGCAAAAAGGCCCATGAAGAACACACTAAGCATGGCTTCGAACAGCCAACCGAGAAAATCATTTATGACGTGAATCTACCCGAAAACATTTCTGTGGGTGAACTATCCCAGCAAATGGCAGTGAAAGCAGGCGTGGTGATCAAGGAGCTGATGAAGCTCGGCGTTATGGCCACGATCAATCAAATGATCGATCAGGACACCGCCTCGTTAGTGGTGGAAGAGTTGGGCCACCGGGTCAAATTGGTAAGCGGCGACGAGATTGAAGAGCAGCTTGAGGAAACCATGGCGGAGCAGGAAGGCACGCCCGAGCCTCGTTCTCCGGTCGTGACCGTGATGGGTCATGTTGATCATGGTAAGACGTCGCTGCTTGATTACATCAGGAAGTCGCGGGTCGCCAGCGGTGAGGCTGGGGGTATCACCCAGCACATTGGTGCTTATCACGTTGAAACTGACCGCGGCATGATCACCTTCCTGGATACACCCGGGCACGCGGCCTTTACTTCGATGCGCGCGAGGGGTGCCAAATCTACCGACATCGTCATTCTTGTAGTGGCAGCAGATGATGGTGTGATGCCGCAAACCGAAGAGGCGATTCAGCATGCGCGAGCCGCTCAGGTGCCGTTGGTGGTTGCGGTTAATAAGATTGACAAGGAAGCGGCTGATCCTGATCGTGTTAAAAACGAGCTGGCGGCTAAAGAAGTCATCCCCGAGGATTGGGGTGGTGATACCCAGTTCATTCCGGTTTCCGCTCATACGGGTGAAGGAATCGATGAGCTGTTAGATGCGCTTCTGCTGCAGGCCGAGCTTCTTGAATTACAGGCTCCCGCCGACGTGCCCGCCCAAGGGATTGTTATTGAGTCCCGACTGGACAAGGGGCGTGGTTCGGTTGCGTCACTTCTCATCCAGCAAGGCACCTTGGATCAGGGTGATATTGTTTTGGCCGGTCTTCAGTATGGTCGCGTGCGTGCCATGCTGGATGAAAATGGCGAGCAGATTACTACTGCTGGTCCAAGTATTCCGGTGGAGATTCTCGGTCTCGACGGGACGCCTGATGCGGGTGATTCCTTTGTGGTCGTTGAGAGCGAAAAACGCGCTCGGGAAATTGCCGACTTCCGGGCTGAAAAATTGCGAACGAGCCGACTGGCACGCCAGCAAGCAGCCAAGCTTGACAATATGTTTGAGTCGATGACCGCAGGGGATCGAAAGGTTCTTAATCTGGTCATCAAGGCAGACGTTCGGGGATCACTCGAAGCGCTTCATGGCTCTCTCGCTGACCTCGGTAATGATGAGGTAAAGGTGAATGTGGTGTCCGGTGGTGTAGGTGGATTGACCGAGTCGGACGTAACCCTCGCGATGACATCTGAGGCAATCATCATTGGTTTTAATGTCCGCGCGGATTCGGGGGCTCGGCGTCTGTCCGAGCAGGAAGCGGTTGAAGTACGCTATTACAACGTCATTTACGATTTGATCGATGACGTTAAGGCCGCGCTGAGTGGCATGCTTTCGCCAGAACTTCGAGAAGAAATTGTTGGCATCGCCGAGGTGCGGGACGTTTTCCGATCGCCAAAATTTGGCCTCATCGCGGGCTGTATGGTTATCGAGGGAACCGTTTTCCGCGCCAAGCCTATTCGGGTGCTCCGAGATAACGTGGTTATTTATGAGGGTGAGCTAGAGTCCCTACGCCGCTTCAAAGACGACGCAAATGAGGTCAGAAACGGCACCGAGTGCGGCATCGGGGTGAAGAACTATAATGACGTTAAGGTGGGTGATCTCATCGAAGTCTATGACGTCAATGAAATTGCCCGAAGCCTTTAGCCATTGTGGTCAAGGACTATAGTCGTACCCAGCGAGTCGGGGATCACCTCCAGCAGGAGGTGGCCAGGCTTGTTCAGCTCGAGTTGAGAGATCCACGCTTAAAACTCGTCAGCATAACGGGTGTCGACGTCAGTCGTGATCTCGCTCATGCCAAAGTCTTTTTCACCCAGCTTGGGGTTGATGACAAGGCAGAGGGAGCCAAGAGCGCCGAGGTTCTTAACCGGGCTGCAGGTTTTATCCGATCCGAGATAGCCCGAGGGTCCACCATGCGAACCGTTCCCAAGTTGCATTTCCGTTTTGATGAAAGTGTGGGTCGCGGGCGAGACATGGAGGCGTTGTTAAAAAGCGTTAAATCTGCAGACGAATCCTTGTCCGATCAGATCGACGACCCATCTCCAACCGATTTCACGAGTCGCACCGAGCGCGACTGACACATGGCAAGGCGCAGGAAAGGCCGCGCTGTCAGTGGCATTCTCATTCTCGATAAACCCGCGGGTATGACCTCGAATGGGGCACTGCAGCAGGCCAAGCGATTGTTCAAGGCGGCAAAGGCGGGTCACAGTGGAAGTCTCGATCCCCTCGCTACCGGTGTACTTCCCATTTGTCTAGGCGAGGCAACCAAGTTTTCTCAGTACGTGCTGGATGCGGACAAGGGCTACGACGCAACCATCTCGCTGGGCGTAGGCACCGATACTCTTGACGCAGAGGGTGAAGAGGTAGCGCGCGACGATGCATCCCACCTGACTCGCGACCAAGTGGAAGCGGCATTAGCTAATCTCAGAGGTCCCTTGTCCCAGCTTCCGCCGATGTACTCGGCGTTGAAACGAGATGGTCAGCCCCTGTATAAACTGGCTAGACAGGGGGTGGAGGTCGAGCGAAAGCCTCGTCATGTGATCATTCATGAACTGAGTCTTCGAGACTATCGCAGTGGCACCATGGCGGAAGTCGATGTCTCCATTCGCTGTAGCAAGGGGACCTATATCCGTAGTCTTGCCGAGAGCCTGGGTGGGTTGCTGAGTGTCCCGGCCCATATCAGCGTGCTCAGACGAACCGAGGCGGGTCCTTACACGCTGGGTGGCGTCCTGACCCTAGAGCAGTTGCAGCTCGTAGCCGAGGCGGGGGAGCAGGCCCTTGATCGCCTCCTGGTGCCAATGGATACCCCCCTAATGGCGTTAAACCGCGTGGAATTGGGGGATTCTGCGAGTTTTTACCTGAAACAGGGCCAACCTGTGTTAGTGCCAAACGGCCCTCGAGATGGTATGGTGCGCGTCTACTCGGGGGGTGACACCTTCCTTGGCGTTGGCGAAATGCTCGAGGACGGTCGTGTAGCGCCCAGGCGGTTGGTTAATTACTAGCCGCGGAGAGCGAGTCCCCAGCAAACCGGACCTGTCTGTAAACCTGCACGGACAGTGCCCGACTCAACAAGCAGGTTGGAGAACGTAAGAATGGCACTTGATGCAGCCACTAAAGCTCAAATCGTAAAAGATTACCAACAGTCAGAGGGAGACACCGGCTCGCCGGAGGTTCAGGTTGCCCTGCTGACAGCAAACATCGAGCAATTGCAATCGCATTTCAAGGCTCACGCTCAGGATCATCATTCCCGGCGAGGCCTCATTCGTATGGTCAACCAGCGCAGAAAACTGCTGGATTACCTTAAAGGCAAAGACACTGGACGCTATGCAGATTTGATTAAGCGTTTAGGTCTACGTCGGTAACGACCTTATTTTTGGCCGGCTTTTGCCGGCCGTTTCATTTATTGGAGAAAGTCAGTGAGTGTAGTTAGAAAAACATTCCAGTACGGTGAC
>Ga0181574_10000284_pt1 | contig 46682 bp, 45 predicted proteins | sample 101ome_24_FD_145600 | JGI IMG/M metagenome (GOLD analysis project Ga0181574, IMG submission 145600) | Coastal salt marsh microbial communities from the Groves Creek Marsh, Skidaway Island, Georgia - 101410AT metaG (spades assembly) | ecosystem: Environmental > Aquatic > Marine > Intertidal zone... | reverse complement strand
GTACAAAACGACAATCAACGAGAGCAAATCTCTGCCGTAGCGGATGTTATCTGTCGCGAGGTAAATATCAAAACCATAGAGTTGTTGGATAAATCCAGTGAAATCCAAATTGTCCAAACACTAAAGCCGAACTTCAAAATGATTGGCCCAAAGGCCGGAAAAAACATGAAGTTTGTTGCGAAAGCTTGTGGTGCATTGGATCAAGACGACATCAACTCCATTCAGAGGCAAGGCAAAATTGATTTACAGCTCGACAACGGTGAGACTTTTGAATTACTCCTTGAAGAAGTTGTGATACAATCTACAGACATGCCAGGGTGGCAAGTGGTTAGCGAACAAGGTTTAACGGTAGCCTTAGACATGACCATTACCGAGGAATTAGAGCAAGAAGGACTGGCACGAGAATTTGTAAATAGAATTCAGAATTTACGGAAGGCAAAAGACTTCCAAGTGACTGATTTTATTGAGGTTACCGTGAGTCACGATGACAAAATAAAACTTGCGATTGAGGCGTTTAATGATTACATTCGCGGCGAAATATTGGCGAGTAAAATTACCTTTACTCAAGGGTTTTCAAGCGACGACAACATTGAATTGGACGACGTTGAATTAAGTGTTGGACTAACAAAATCATAACAAGATGGGTGAACAAGTTAAAACTCGATACTCAGACGCTGAACTTCAAGAGTTCAAAGCGATTATCGAAAAGAAGATGAATCAAGCTCAAGAAGAGCTGAACAACTTGCTTAAGTCGTTACAATCAGATAACGAAAACGGAACAGACGACACCGGTAGTGTGTATAAAACTTTGGAGGATGGGTCTTCTACCTTGCAGAAAGAAAGCATCTCACAGATGGCAGCTCGTCTTAAAAAATTCATTCAAAACTTACAAGCCGCTTTAGTGCGTATCGAAAACCGAACGTATGGCATTTGTCGTGTTACAGGCAACTTGATCTCTAAAGAGCGTTTGAGAGCCGTACCACATACTACTCAAAGTATGGCTGCAAAGGTGAACCAATACAAGTAATTGGAAACCACCAACGCAAACTTGTATAAACGCAGAATGGTACTCGCCATTTCTGTAGTAGCCCTTGTGCTCCTCGCGGATCAATTACTCAAATTTTGGGTTAAAACCAGCATGACGGTTGGCACATTAGGGGAAATCAAAGTCATGGGCGATTGGTTTCGCCTTCATTTCACTGAGAACCCGGGAATGGCCTTTGGTATGGAATTACCCGGTCAGTGGGGCAAATTGGCCTTAACTAGTTTTCGGATGGTTGCGGTACTCGGGATTGTTTACTACCTGGTTTACCAAGCTAAAAAGTCTGCGAGTGCAAGCACCATGGTCTTACTTGCACTAATTCTAGGCGGTGCTTTAGGAAATATTATAGACAGTGTATTCTACGGTCAGTGGTTCACAGAGAGCATTCCCGGAATGCTGGCGGATTGGAATCCCGGTGATAAAGGCTATGCACCCTACTTCCAGGGGAAAGTTGTCGACATGTTCTATTTCCCATTGTTTAGTGGAACTTACCCAAGTTGGTTACCAGTGGTGGGAGGTAAATCGTTCACTTTCTTCAGTGCTATATTCAATATTGCCGATGCTGCTATCTCGGTAGGACTGGTTTCACTCCTTCTATTTAAACGGAATTTGTTCCAAGCCTCAGAGTAATGCCAACGTGGTTTCGCCTCGTTTCAATTTTATTATTCGGGTTGATGTTCAATACGTCTTCCGGTCAAATTGCCTTTTCTGATTTAAACGTTCCGCAAGCCAAAAACGAAGCCCGTGATAGCAACAAACTGGTGTTTGTGGATGTTATGGCCGATTGGTGTGCTCCATGCAAACAAATGGAACAAACCACATTTCAAGACTCAAGTTTATCTAACTTGGTCAAAACGCATTTTGTCGCTGTTCGGCTCAACATAGATAACGACTCTTTAGGCATTCGCAGACACTACACTGTATCTGAGTACCCAACCATTCTGATTATCAATCCGAAGAATCAGGAAGTACTGTTGCGAATCGTTGGATACAAACCCGCTTCAATTTTGATGGGTGATCTAAGATTTGCACTTGGGCTAGTGAAACAAGACTAGCTCTATAGTAGACGGACTAGTATCGCATTAAGATTCCGTCTCGTCAGCTTTTTCGTCCTTCTTCTTATCTGGAAAAAACGTAGGTTTTAGAATGAAGTACGCACCTATAAATATGATTACCGGAATTAGTATCTCCGATAATATAAGGAGCGTCTTAAACTCGGATGAAAGCTCACTTCCCATTAGTTTATTTTTTCTTTGATAGCGTCAAGGTATCGTTTTAACTCTTCGCGCACTTTCGGGAACAATAATAGAAGACCTACCATGTTCGGGAAGACTAGCGCTAAGATCATCGCATCAGAGAATTTAACCACTGCGTCTAGAGTGGTTGAAGCACCAATTACAACGAAAAGCAAGAAAATCACTTTATATACCAAGTCAGCTGTCTTACCGCGACCAAACAAGTACTTCCAGCTTTGCAATCCGTAGTACGACCATGAGATCATCGTTGAGAAAGCAAATAGAAATTATTCAATGGTCAACACAATAGAAAAGCCCGGAATCACTTTTTCAAATGCCATCGAGGTTAAATCGACACCACCCACAGATTCTCCAGTTGCACTTAATACAACATTCCCGCCTCCTACTTCACCGTAAATAAATGCACCATCCATATTAAAGAAGATGATAACCAACGCTGTCATCGTACAGATCAAAACCGTATCGATGAACGGCTCTAACAGTGCAACAACGCCCTCACTTGCAGGGTACTTTGTCCGAACAGCTGAGTGGGCAATGGCAGCTGATCCGGCTCCTGCCTCGTTACTGAATGCAGCACGTTGAAATCCTATAATCAAAACACCTACCACACCGCCTATTCCGGCCATTGGAGTAAACGCTCCGGAAATGATTTGTCCAAATGCCGTCCCTATGTTCGAGAAATTCGCAAAAATGATTATCAACGACGCTACCACATATATACCGGCCATAAACGGCACGATCTTCTCTGTAATACTAGCAATACGTTTGATACCACCAATAATTACAATTCCAACTAGTATAGCTAAAATTGAACCGATGATTACTCCTGTTGAGCCACCGGTTAAGTTGAACAGCGTTGCGATTTGCATAGTCGCCTGGTTACTTTGGAAGGCATTTCCACCTCCAAATGATGCTCCTACACATAGAATTGCGAATAACACTCCCAACACTTTCCCTAAACCGGGCATACCTGTAGACGCTAGACCTTTTCGCAAATAATACATTGGACCACCGTACACCGTTCCATCTTCACCCACGTCGCGATATTTAACACCAAGTGTACATTCGACAAACTTGGTTGACATACCAATTAATCCGCAGACAATCATCCAAAACGTGGCACCCGGACCTCCCATTGCAATCGCGACGGCTACACCGGCAATATTTCCAAGTCCTACAGTTCCTGAAACTGCAGTCGCAAGAGCTTGAAAGTGACTCACCTCTCCTTCTTGACTCTCGTCTTTAATCGTATCTAATACGTCACCTTCTTCAATGCGTAATTCCGTCTTCTCTACTCCATGTTGGTCCAATTCGTCGTACTTACCGCGTACCGTGTTTATAGCCAGCGGGAACCGACGAATGTTGATGAAAGAGAACCGAAGCGTGAAGAACAGGGCACCTACTACCAAAAGGATTACGACGATTGGGATTTGATAGTCTTCTGTGAATGTAATTGGGTAAAGAACTATACTTTCCCAGGTATCTGCGATTGGCTCAAACCATTTGTTAATGCGCTCATCCAAGCCCATCTCTTCTGCAGACTCTGCACTTTCTTGAGCAAACACCCCAATACTTGAAATTAGAAATAAACAAAACCCAATAATTCGTTTCATAATCCTTTTTGTTGATGTGCAATATGCCCAAAAGGCTAGGATTATGCAAGTTTTAAAGTAACCGACGGATACCTGCGAGTTTGTGTGTAACCTTACCCGATTCTGAGTGTTCGATTCCTTGTTCGGTTAAACGATCTACTCGCACAGAACCGGAAGCGTGAATGATGTCACCTCTGCCACCATAAATGCCAACATGGTGGATTTTTCCTTCTGCGTTTTCGAAGAACACCAAATCGCCGTATTCCGCTGAGTCCAATGGCACTTCTTCACCTCTCATGTATTGTTGGGACGCATCGCGCGGAAGCTTGATGTTGTGTGCTTTGTGTACCACTTGCACAAATCCTGAGCAATCAATTCCCATAAATGTTCTACCACCCCATAGGTATGGACTTCCGTAGAATAACGATGCTGTATCCAGCAAACGGTTTTGACTGGGTTGCAAGCTTAGTGCATTTGGTAACTCGCCACCAAGAGGCACTTGAATACCTTGATAGTTGTGTATAAGTTCAGAAGATTGAACTACACCTTGTTCGAACTCAACGTTATGAAACTGATTTGAACTAATGTAACCGGGATACGAATCGTATTCCGTCACGATTTTGGTCCATTCCTCCACTGCTTCAACGACTTCGTATCGCTCACCAAAAAGCAGTTGAGTTACGATTTCAGACTGACTTTTAGGCTCAGATCGAACTGGAATTACAGAGAGAAAGCACTGACCGCGTTTGGTCATTACAGATGGAGTCTTTCTTTCCGAGCCAAGAGTTCTTCCTCGGTTTCCTCTCTATCCGGATCCGGAACACAACAATCTACCGGGCATACTGCAGCACATTGTGGCTCCTCGTGGAATCCTTGACATTCGGTACACTTGTCCGGAACGATGTAATATACTTCGTCTGAAATTGGTTTGTGTTGCTCGTCTGCAGTGGTTTCAACACCACCTTCGAGCGTATATGATCCGGTTACACCGGTTCCGTCTGAAATTGCCCAGTCGGCACCAGCTTCGTAAATCGCATTATTTGGACACTCCGGCTCGCACGCGCCGCAGTTGATACATTCGTCTGTAATTATAATCGCCATGATCGATCAATTTTCGGGTACAAAAATACAGTGGATTTCAGTTATCAGACTCCTGACAATTGTGTATAACGTTGCTGAGCAATCTCATGCATCGGATCTAGGTCAAGTAGATACTTCAGCCACTGCTTTTCTTTCTCTTGATTAGTCGTCACCGAATACAACAACACTAAGTTCTCAACTGTTTTTATGTCATCCGGATTTAGCGCTATTGCTTTGCGTAAATAAAGTGATGCCTTGCCATAACTTCCGTTAAGGGTATACAAATATCCGAGGTTGTTAAGTGTAGGATTGTATTCATTGAATCCAGCATAGGATTTAAGGAGAACCTCTTCAGCTTTTTCAAACTGTTTCAGTTTTGTGTACACCGAGCCAAGTTCACTGAGAAACTTAAAATTGAGGTGATCTCTCAACACGGCAAGCTCCAACCAATTGGCTGCTTCTTTATCGTTTCCGGTCGACGAAAAAGCCTTTGCAATGCGGTAGCATGTCATGGCATCCGCTGATGTTAGCGTTGGACTTACATGGCTAATTAATTCCTTCCAATCTTGTGTTTGGTATGCATAATGAATCTCCAAGCTGGGTGATGAATAGCTGTTCAACAATTCACGGGCTTTGTGGCGATAAACCGGTTTAGGGTCGAACTTTTCATAGTAGGTTAAATACGCTCTAATCTGTGTCTCTACAGATGGATTTTTGTTATTTACACTGTATAACCCGACGGGGTCAGCCTGATGATTCACGGCCGAATAGGTTGAATCGTATATTCCAATCTTGTGTTCATGCACGCTCACATGTGGGATATCTTCCGTTGAGCTGGAAGGCATGTGACACGAAACGCAATCGTCTTGTTTTTGATTACGCCGAACCATTGTTTCAGTACATTTCTCGGTTGAATGACAATCCATACATGTTTTATTGAATACAGCATGATTGGTTGCTTGAACACTTACATGAGGGTTGTGACACGATATACATGTATAGCCACTTCCTTTTGTAAAGCACAAACTGGATTGGAATCGGTCTGAATGGTTCGCCATGTTAAACTGGCCATCGTTGCCCTCATACTCAGGAAGGAATATTTCAAATACGTCACTCAGCACCATTCCGGGTTTAAAATCCGCAAACGTCTTACCCGATTTTAATACATTGTTGCCTTGTAAGTGACATCGCTGGCAAACATCAATCTGGCGCTCCCAAGTTAAATCCGACGGGTTTACGATGGTGTAGTCAATTGATCCATCCATCGGATAATTCCCGCTTTTACGATAGTTCACATGAATACTTCCGGGGCCATGACAACGCTCACAATCAATCCCATGTGGAATAAACTTAAACGCATTACTGCTGTTGTCCACCATCTGCGTCATGGCATTGTGACAACTCATACATTCCTGATCAACCACCCGACTAAACCGCGAATTATTGCCATTACCGAATCCCGGAGGAAAGTCGAGCTTCCCTTCTTGTGCGTACCATGTAAAAGGTGCTTGAACAACAAAATCACCCTTTTGAATTAAGTGGCTGTTCGTGTGCTGCCCGGAACCAATAATAAACGATATGGTTTCTGTTCTGCTATAAACCGTGTCTCCGTCACGCAACCGATACTCTTTGAGGCGCAAATCGTCGCCAGACCAGTATGGTTGATAATAAAAATCTAAAGCTGAATCATAAAGAATGTGATGAGCTTCAAATTGCGCGCTACTTTTTTCGAGTGACGCCGCATCGAAACTCAAGCCCATACCGGTTTCACGAAAGGTTTTAACCTTATCGATATGGCATTGCGCACAAACGTCTATCCCAACGTATTCTGCTGAGTCGCTGTGATTCAGATACTGTTTGGATTGCTCCTCATCTGCCGATTTGCAAAACGGTAAGGCAACAACTAATGTGGCCATACCGAATAGAACCAATGCAATTCGGCGAAGTTGCATTACTTAGGGTTTTGCAACCTCCAGGCGATGATTCCTCCTACGAGGTTACGGGCATTTTTAAACCCTTGTTTTGATAGAAAATCAACCGCTGCGGCACTTCTACCGCCAGACTTACAGTGCACAATCACCTCTTGGTCCATCCAGTCGTCTAAATCGTCTACAGCTCCCTGAAGCTCACCAAGTGGGATCAACTTTCCGTTGATGTTATCTTCTTCAAACTCCCATGGCTCACGTACATCAATGATGTTTAGTGATTCACCGGCGTCTAGTCTCTCTTTTAGTTCGATTACTGTAATGTCTCCAGTCATTCTTTTACGTTTCTAGTGTTTAATAAATTTTTGGGTGATGAAGCCTCTATCGGTGGTCATCATCCGTGCAAAGTAAATACCCGGTTTTAAATCAATCACGTTGATTTTGGTCAGATATCCTTGCTTTTGAAAGCACATCTTTCCTTGCATATCCGTTATAACAACTTCTGATACAGGATGTTTGAAGTTGATTTCATTACGCACCGGATTTGGATACAGAACGTTCTGTACTACTTCATTTTTCACTTCCTGATTTGAGGCAAAAGGACTTTTCTCACCAACAATTGGACGAATCATTGGAGCCCCGACTAAATCTTCGTTGGTGTTTTGAATCCAACCATCTCCAATATTGAAGTAGATGTTTTTATTGTATCCACCACGACCAAGATTTCCGTTGTTTTTATCAAAACCTAAGGTCAGGTTATAATCCCGCTCTTGGGACCAACCGATGTAGAAATCACCTGCATCGAGAAGAATAGCGCTATCTAAACCCATGGTGTAAAAACCGCGTTCGCTAATTTGATCGTAGATGTCTTGCCCGATGAACGATTGTGAATACACCAATTCATCCTCACCTCCATTCACCGCGATGTCTTTATAAATCTCAACCGTAAACCTCTGTCTTGCAATATCTTGTGTGTTGTATGTAAGATGAAAATCAACTGCTCGTAGGGTGTCTTCTTTTCTTAAATCAAACTTCACCACAATTCGTCCTACGTCGTTGCGCAAGTCGTTAAAACCAAATCCCGATTCAGCTGATCCATCGTCATATGCGTAATGTCTTCTGAACTCTTGTTCAACCGTGATTTCATCGTTACTCTGGAAAAGTACCGGATTGATTACACTTGGCTTTCTAACGAAGTATTGTCTCTCGATAATCACCGGATAACCCGATAGTCCGGTAAAATCGTAGCTTTTCATCTTACGCTGTTCGTTACCTAGACTTGGTACGTTAGCAGCATTCTCGTTAAAGTTGGTTGAGACCAACTGGTTTCCGTTGTGGCGTTCAACGTGTCTAACCTCTAACTGCTCTAAACTGCCTTCGTTATTACGCACATCAAAATAAATCGAATCTGCAGCTTCTGATGTATTAGCCAAAAAATGGTCGTACGGCATCGATGCGTAAGTCTTTAACAGCGAAGACGGCATGCTTGCTATTGCATAATCATCAAAATAGAGGTTATCGGAGTCTCGATCTTTATTCAGGAAAATGTAATCGAGGTGCCAGTGATTGTTATTCCCCCAGCGATGTGTGAAATTCACAAAGCGCATCTGAAAACCTTCATGAAAGAAATTCGCATCAGTTATCGGAAGTAAAGCATACTTAAAATCTGTATTGCCTGTTCCTCGTACACCCCAGATATGATGCCAGTTGCCATTAGCATCCCGTAACAGAAGTTTCAATGAATCGTTATTCGTTACTAGATCTCCTAAACCTTTTTCTTGGTAATAGAAACTTAGGTAGACTGAATCTCCGGCACTTAGCGCCACACCAGCACTGTCTCGGGACAAGTCGATATACTGAGATGTAAGTGTATCCCCATATTCGAGTAACTCGTTCTCTAGCGAGTTGTAGGGCTTACCATTCGGATCCAGATAGTCGAAGGTTGCTACGCCTATACTTGGTGGATTAATAGCAAATGACCGGTTCACATATACATCGTTATCTAGCCACCGGGAAGAATCGGGATACATTACGGTAGATGTAAAATCTTCAAAAAATGGCAACTTCAATGTATCTGCAGTTCCCCACTTCCCATGACGATTGGTATTATTCCACTGATATTCCGGATGAAGCTCGAGATAACTCTGGATATCTGGATTAGCATTCAATGGTTTCAACCCAATTTGTGCACGTGTGGTGAGCTGTGTAAGTGCCAAACCAAGCACCATGAGCCATCGCATTCTAGCCATCTGTTTGATATTCATATATTTCGAACGTATCTGTACGCGTCGTATTGCAGCAAATTTATTCAAATAGCCGTAAGCGAAAGAATTGACATGTCAACGACTTATCATTAACGTACAACCGTCACATTTCCTTTGTAATTACGCTTGATGAGATCAATACCCATGGTTTCGATGATGTACACGTAAGCTTCGTTCTCAACAATCTTTCCTTCATAACTTCCATCCCAATTGTCGTAGATTGAATTGCTTTCGTACAACTTCTCTCCCCATCGGTTGTAAATAGTGAGTTTGTAGTCTCGTATAAACCAACCCGGAGTTACAAACTTGTCGTTTAACCCATCGTTGTTGGGTGAGAATGCATTGGGCACAAATAACTCCTCCCTTTGAATACGTGTGATTTGGATAGAAATCTGTACTCGTACTTCCATCACCAAAATCCCATAGATAGGTATGACCACTACCCGCTTTGGTTTTATTCGAGAAGTTTACTTCAAAAGGTGGTTTACATGCAAACTGCGCATCGGCTTCAAAATCGACCTCTGGAGTTGGGTAAACTTCGATGATTTTATTCTTACGAATCTTGTCTTCACATTTGTTTGCGTCAACCACTAACATAGATACATCGTAGGTTCCGGCAACTTTGTAGGTATGGTAACCACTTGGAGAAATGGAGGTATTCCCATCACCAAAATCTCACGTTACCTGAGTGATTTTAGCAGAACCTTCTTTTGATTTACTTGAGAAGGGTGTCGTAAGCGGTGCACAACCTTTGTCTTTACCCGGAATAGGATCAAAATTGGCCGTTGGCAACTCAAAAACTTCAATGTAAGCTGTTTTCGTAACCTTGTCTTTTGCTCCGCTAACATCTGTGACTTCAAGCGCAACAGTATAGGTTCCGGGTTTGTATAAAATAGCTGATGGATTTTTTAAGGTGGATGTGTTTCCGTTACCAAACGTCCAATAATAATCGGAAATCGAGCCACTAGATTGATCGCTAAATTGAACGGTAACCGGACTGCACCCACGTGTTGTATCTGCTGAAAAATTAGCGGACAATTGAGCCCATGCTGAAAAACATGAGAGTAAAACTAATGCGGCTGTAAGAAGACTTCGGCTCATTCAGTTGGTTACGCAAAGATAAGACGAAGTGAGGCACTCATTCGTTGCCTATTGTAAACGTATTATGATGTAATTATTCGGTGTCGGTTTGCGGAAGTTCTTCACCCTCTAATTCAACAGCCTCTTCTATCATCACACCCACCACTAAATCAACGGTGGAGTTGCGTTTAATTTTGGTTCCTTTAGGAATTTGCTCGTCTTTACCCGCATAGCGCTGTTCGATCACCGGTTCACTGTCGGGGTCTTTAATCTCTGACATCTGAAGCTCAATGCGCTTCCCAAGCTTTAAACCTCTATTCTCGAGAGTTCTTAGGGCTTGACTAAACGACGCTTTCCCGGCCAAGTCAGGCATTTCAACATCCGGAACCTCGCTGGCGTTAACCACCAAGAATACCTTTCGACCCTTTTTAACTTCAAATCCGGCTTCCGGAATTTGGTCGACGATGGAGTTGAGTTTTATACCATCTCTAAAAACCGTATCTGAAATTTCATAGGTAAATCCACCATCTTCCAACACGCGAATCGCTTTGTCGATTCGCAATTCCTCAACTGAAGGCACTTGAACCAAAGCATCACTGTGTTTGGTGTAGTAGTGGATAAAAACTAAGGTCCCACCTACCAATGCCATAGTAAGCAATCCGATAAACAGTAGCGTTTTTAGAAGTTTCATTATGCCGGTTTCCGATTAAGTCTGGCTTCGCCAAAGGTCAATATTTCGTCTATAAATTCAAAAGGTTTATACCCGTTGATTGCTGCTTGATGATAGATGCAAGTGGCAGGAGTCATTCCGGGTAATGAATTGATTTCAATAATGACTACCTCAACTTTACCGTCTTTTAGAATACGGACAAAGGCATCGATGCGGCAGTATCCTTCAACATCTAAGGTTTGGGCAACTCGTTTTAAGACGCTTCGCACCTCTGCTGATATGCGCGCATTCTCATTGGGTTCCGATGCAAATCGCGCCGGAGTGATGTTCTGTCCCTCACCTGCCAAGAACTTTTCTTCGAGCGAGAGAATCTCACCTTCAGCCAAGGCCTCTGACGGTTCGAACACCTCGTAAACGCGCTGTCCGTTCTCCATCTTTGTGACCATTCCTCCCGTTATCTCGAGGAAATGCTCGGCATTATTGCGATCGATAAACTTCTCGATTAAGAAATAAGGCTTTTGAGGGAACTCGTCCTTTTCACTCACCTTCAACACTTCTCTCAGAGGAGCATCAATCACATCGGTTTTTCTAAACGTCGCCTCTGCATATGCGACAAGCTCATCTTCCGAGCGCAGCTTTAACACAGCGCTACTGCAGCCTTCATCGCTTGGTTTCGCTATAAGCGGATAGCCCATTTTGTTCACAGATTGGATTATTTGACTGCGATTTACAGCCCATTCTGCTTCTTCAACCAAAAGGTTATCAGCCACTAAAAACCCATTTTCTCGCAGTAGGTTGTTCGTCGCAAACTTGTCGATTGTCTTCTGCGAACTGGCAACTCCACTGCCATTGTATGGTAAACCCAATCGTTCCAAATGTTGTTGGATGGCTCCATCTTCTCCTGGTCGGCCATGCAAAGCGATAAAGACCAAGTCGCAGATATTCGATAGTTCATCATAGCTAACCTCATTGGGTTCCAGAATGGCATTATTCCCGGCATACCTTCCCGTAATATCGGACGTTTCCTCTATGATGGTGTCAATTATTGGAGCTCTATGGTAATGTTCTACTTTGTTGCGGATATCGTCTGCGTTGTCCTTTAGCATTACGTTTATCGGCAGGACATATAGCTTATGGTTGTCCGTTGATCCAGTTAAGAAAACGGGAACAGGGCTGTATTTGCCGGATGACGCGAGTTTTTCAAAAATGTTTCGCCCACTTTCTACGGATATGTGTCGCTCAGTGGAATACCCGCCCATTACAACCGCAACGCGCTTTTTGGTTTCGGTTTGATTTGCTTTGGCTGATATCGAATCCATGAGCCATTGTAACTTTTTACGGTATCGCACAAAACGTGGTGTCTTCTCAATACGTTGTGTAAGTGATGTTTCAATTAGGTATGTGAGAAACTGACTCGGGTTCAAACCAATCTCAGCGGCTTGATGAAAAAAGAAAGACGAAGGCAACATCCCCGATGTGGTATTGGGATCGTTTAGAAGTATCCGCCCATCTTTGGTAAAAAAGCCGTCGATTCGGGCATAAACGTTAAAACGGAAGTGTTTAAAAAGCTTGCCACACGCCTCCCGTATTTCTTGGATATGCTTCTCAGGTATATTAATTGGGGTAACCTTTCTTGATCTTCCCGGAAGGTATTTGCTTTTGTAGTCGAAAAAGTCGGTGGACTTAACAATCTCGGTTGGTGGCAACGCAACAACCTCACCTTTGTGCTCTAAAACGATACAGCTAAACTCTTTGCCTGCGATAAAGGCTTCGGCAATCACCTCAACCTCACCACGCACTGCAACGAGTGTCACGCTTTCTTGAGTTTGAAATAAATTCTGTATACGCTGTAGCGCTTCTTCCGGATGATGAACTAACTCATCCTGAACAAATAAGGGGAAGCCCAAAGAGCTTCGTATATCCGAGAGTTCGCGCAAGTACTCCACTTGGTTTAGATTACTCCATTCTTCTTTGGTGAGTTTAATCTCAAAGAAACTGTTTTGTACTGCCTTATGAAATTCTGTTTCGTTGTCTTCTTTCAGAATGGTTACACCAATTGAAGAGCCTTGATTAGCCGATTTTATTACCAGTGGAAATCCAACATCATTCTTGGCTTTTTGATAGAATTCACCCGGATTCTTCAGCCAAGCACTTCTGGAAGATGTGATATAACGAGGTATATCAAAACCCCCTTCCATCCAGTCTTTCTGAACTGCTTTGTCCATGCCAATCGATGAAGGCAATATACCTGACCCCGTATATGGTATGTTGTACCACTCCAAAAGTCCCTGAATATTCCCGTCCTCTCCCCCTTCTCCATGCAAGGCTAGAAAGGCTAAATCGATATAATTGGAAAGTTGATTGGGTGTGATTACCTCGCCAATGTTGGATAGCATCTCTGTACGTTGCCGATTTGAAGCATCGATACTTTCGGAATAAATCTGAAACTGATTTTCAGATTCAGGTAGAAATGCTACCGGCGGATAAAAGTCTCGGATTGTGCCGCGATAAATGTACTCCCAGTTGAGTATGCACATATTCCCAAACTCATCCGTAAAAATGGGTACTGCGTCGAACAGATCTTTGTCTAAATTATCGTACACGGTACGACCACCAGCAAAAGACACTTCACGTTCCCGTGAGCTACCTCCGAAAAAAATTCCTACTCTCAGTTTATCTGCCATCTCATCGCTATTAGCGGGCCGCATCAGACTAACGCCATGTTTGTTCTAGGTGTTGTCCCGTTCCGCAATATTTGTTTAACATTGCAGACCACCGCGGTGGAACAATAATTGAATTCAATTTGAATAAAAACAAGAAATGAAGCATTTAGTTATCGCCATCCTTATGCTGTCTGTAGCCGCAATTTCTTACGCAGAAACTGAAGACAGTACCACTATCAAACAAACTCTTCCCCAAGTTACCTTAAAAAACACGGCCGGTGAAAACTTAGACGTATCGAGCTACGCGAGCAACGGCAAAATCACAATCATCTCTTTCTGGGCTACCTGGTGTAAGCCATGCATCAAAGAGTTACGTAACATAAACGAGATTCTGGACGACTGGGTTGAAGACTATAACGTTGAGTTGGTTGCGGTTTCGGTGGATGATAGCCGAAACATGGCACGAGTAAAACCATTTGCAGATGGACAAGGTTGGGACTTCGATATTTTACTGGATCCAAATGGTGAGCTGCAGCGAGCTCTAAACGTAACTAACCCACCGGTTACGTTCTTGGTAGATCAAGACGGAAAGATTGTTTACACCCACACCGGTTACTTAGAAGGTGACGAGCTAGATCTTGAAGATCACATTGTTGAGTTGCACGAAGCAGCAGAAGAAGAATAATAATTAACCAATTATAAAACCCTAAAGAGCTGCGCAAGCGGCTTTTTTTTATGGGTGTCGCTTTGGAAAATAGCTTACCTATCCAACACCGAAAAACCAATGTGGATGTTCGCGGTTTCTTTGTCGACATATAGCTCGCGCTCTTGAACCGTCCCATGACAGGTAGATTCAGAACAAAACAGTGAACCACCGGCAAGTCTTACCGAATCCGGTTTTTCTGCTTCAGTAATATCCCACACATTGCCAATAATATTCACCTCCGATACGTTCGATATTGGAAGTGTGTTGTTCGATACAATTTCACGCTGGTCTTGATTGGCGATTTCCCAAAACTCCTCATAGGTTGGAAACCGCTTATTTGCCCATGTACAATAGGCCTTGGCATCGTTATAACTCACTTGTGTAACAGGGAGATCGTACGAAGTTACTGTACTACTTCCATCCGGTTTTCTCCAATTGGCTCCGTCAACCGTAACAAAATTGTAGACATCCACTTGTACGACAGACCAGCCATATTTTTCAGCATCGGTTACATAATTCGTTGCACTCACAAATTCTGCGAATTGGGCGTAGGTAACCGGTCTTAATTCGAGCGTGTTTTTGTTACACGAAACCAGACTCATCACCACTACGATTCCTGCACTAAGTATCTTAATTATCTTTCGTAACAGAGAACTGACCACAGGCGATAATTACTGATTTGAGACAACGGGTTGTGCCTCTTGCCAGCCGGCTGCTAGCTTTCTAGACAGTTCTTCAACTACTTGCTTGTGCGATGTCTGACCAACAATATTAACGCGCTCTTGTGGGTCGTTAAGTCGGTCGTACAACTCAGCATCTTTAAATTCACCTTTCGTCCCGGTTTCCGCATCCCACGTGTACCACTCGATGTAATGATATTCCTTGGTGTTGATGGAATAACCCATGTATCGATTTCCATCGGCCGAAACTTTGGGCCTGCGATGGAACTGACTGAATGCCGCCTCTTTCCAGGGTCGATTTGGATCTTCGATTAACGGAACGAAACTCGTGCCCTGCATATAATCTGGTACGTCAACACCGGCAATCTCACACAATGATGGGAACATATCGATCAACTCTGTAAGCTCAGACGTTTGGGCACCTCTGTTTTCCTGATTCGGGTAGCGGATTATCATAGGGACCTGTAGGTCGATATTGTAATTGGTCATCTTGCCCCAACTATTGTGGTCGCCCAATTTCCAGCCGTGATCACCCCACAAAATGATGATGGTGTTCTCGTAAATCCCGAGCTCCTTCATATGATTTATCAGATTGCCAAGGAGTGCATCAACATAACTGACACTTGCGTAGTATCCATGCTTTAGAATGCGCGCCGTATCCGGATTGATTTGATACTCCGTTTGTGGATGACCGATGTGATGGAAACCGTCGTAACCGCGCAATTCATACATTGAATTCATTGTAAACCCGGGTGCGCCTTCCGGAACGTTAGGATTAACAGCCACTGGGATTCCCGCTGGGTCATATAAGTCCCAATATTTCTTTGGTACCGCAAACGGAAGATGTGGCCTAAAATACCCCAGCCCCATAAAGAATGGCTGATCCATTTCTGCTAATCGACTCAATGTCTTCTTTGCCAACTCCGTTTGTGCACCATCATAATACATGGTATCGTGAACATCGGCTGCCTCCCAAGCGGGTCCGGTATTCCAACCATCTGCATATCGCTCAGGTCTAAGTTTGAGCAACGAATCACGCTTGATAGCTTGTGAACGATTTACTTCTTCGCTGATATAGAAAGTTTCGCCATCGCGTTTAAGCCAATCCGGACGGAGATATCTGGACGGTCTCAAGTCGGGTTCGTCCCAAGAAACCGAATCCGGCATGTAGTTGTGAAAGATCTTACCGAGGTTAACCGTATAGTAACCATGTTTTGCGAAGTACTGCGGCATGGTGACCGAATTGGGGTTGATCTCGCGGAATTTATCACCAAGGTGCCACACGCGGGTGGAGTCCGGTCGAAGTCCGGTCATTAAACTTGCGCGAGAGGGAGCACATACAGCTACCTGACTAAAGGTTTGTCGGAACGTCATACCTTCGGCTGCCAGTTGATCGATATTGGGAGAAATAACGGTAGAGTCGCCATAGGCGCCCAAACACGGTCTGAGGTCATCGATAGAGATAAACAGGATGTTGGGGCGAGTTGGTTCTTCTTCTGGTGTATTCATACATCCGATGAGCGCTAACAGCGCAAGAACGATTATACCTGTATGTTTCACATTTATTCTCATTGTTGGTGTTTTCATTAAGTTGTTGGTTTTACACAATTTTGAATTCCTCAAAACCTCTAAAGTTCTAATTCTTGTCAAGTACATTTATAACCTCTTCAATAATTTCCAGTGCCAATTCAACTTTCTTCTCCGTAAACTTATTAATATTAAATGATGTAGTAATCTCAAAAACACTGGTATTAACCTCACCTTTGACACAAAAATTCACGAACGAATAACTAAATAAACGTGCGATCGTTGGGTTGTTTATCAATGCATCTCTATATCGCGGCACAGTGCAGACACACCTCAATTTAGGTCTGTGAAATATCTTTCGAGCAATCCAAGTGGCTTTTTCAATTGAGAATGTATAATCAGAATTAAGCTTTGGTGAAGACGCTTTAATATTCCAAAGGTTTACAACCTGTTGCTGGACATAATCGTTGTGTTTATACACCATATCTCTATCTTCATTTAGCACTCTAATTTCCCAGTTTTTACAGAAATAAATTGCTTCCGTGTAATAGACCGGTAGGTTAATCTCCCCATTATTCCAATCAGATTTCGTTTCTGAGAGTGAAGCATTTCGTGAATTCAGAAGTTGTTCGAGATACGCGGTCATACAACAAGTTTAACACTTCATCCTAAACCATGGTTGAATAATAAACTTGTCGATTTGACAATTATACGAGTTGTTTAAATCCGCCATAGAACATTTGCGATACATCAAAGACAACTCTAGTAGGGTTTATTAATGGTCCCACCAAACCCTCCATTCTCGGGTCATTCGGTACTGCACGGTTGGCTTTGTCTCGAACATCTTTTGATGGAAAAACCACCCATCCAAAAACAACAACATCAGCTTCACTTAAATCAAGAATTTTATGGAATGACTTGGTCCCTTCCAATATCATATCATCACCTAACCACTCGCGGTATTCTATCGCACCGTATTCCTTCCAAATCGCTCCAACCTGCAAAGCAACCTTTTGGTATTCTTCGAGATGTTCCCGAGGAATGGGAACTACAAAACCATCAATGTATTTAGACATGTTTAATTGAGTTAGACTAATGCGGTGTCCTGTGTACTCTCCCAGTCACCTCGAATACGTTTCATAACCTGCAAATACGGGATAAGAGCGACTACTTCGAGCCGAAGATTGATGTTAAACCCGGAGGAGTTATAAATGAATGGTAATACAAACATCACTGCTACACAGAGTAATATTCCCAGCCACGCATCGCCGATAGCGAGCTTCACCGCCCAATCTTTTTCGAACCACAAACCAATGGAAACTAACGCCTTTATCAGAAAGAGAAATAGCACTAAAACCCCATAGGGTGAAAATGGCGCATTAGTTTCAATGCCATAAAGGGAAAGTCCAAAGCTTCTTTCGGTAACACCAAAAAACAGGGCTACCGGAACCATCAACCCAAAAAACATAAAAATCCAGATAAATACTTTAATCCATTTAGGTAAAAGATCTCTGCGTCTACCAAATGAAAAGTCTACTTCTTGTTCGTCAAGGATTTGATCGGCCATGAATCAAATAAAAGGTGGAATGTATTACATACTGAAACCTCCGACCCACTTTGATTCATTCGATCATTCAATCATTGATGTCTCGCTGGATTCAAATACCCACCTTCGATCTTGGTCTTTAGGTAGCTTCCTGTAACCGACTCTTTTGAATTCATCATGTCTTCGGGAGTTCCTTCAAAAACTAAATGACCTCCGGCCTTGCCTCCATCAGGACCTAAATCGATGACCCAATCGGCGCATTTAACTACGTCCAAATTATGCTCTATAGTGATGATGGTATTGCCTCGATCAACCAACGCATTGAACGACTTAATCAATTTCTGAATATCGTGAAAATGAAGCCCGGTTGTGGGCTCATCGAAAATAAACAAGGTGTGTGTATTGGAAGATGACTTACCCAAGAACGAAGCCAGTTTGATACGCTGGGCTTCCCCTCCACTGAGTGTGTTCGACGATTGTCCAAGTGATACATAGCCCAACCCAACGTCTTGAAGTGGTTTCAAACGTTTGTGAACGATGGAAACTTCGGCAAAAAACTCCATGGCCTCATCTACGGTCATGGATAATACTTCATGAATGTTCTTTCCACGGTACGTAACTTCAAGTACTTCTTGTTTAAATCGCTTTCCGCCACAAACCTCACAGGGTAGATGTAAGTCGGCCATAAACTGCATTTCAATTACTTCCTCCCCTTCTCCCTTACAGTTATCGCATCTACCTCCTTCAACGTTAAACGAGAAGATGGCGCTTTTATATCCGCGTTGTTTCGACAATACTTGATCTGCAAATAAATCTCGAATTGCATCGTACGCTTTTACATAAGTAACCGGGTTGGAACGCGAGGATTTACCAATGGGGTTTTGATCAATCATTTCAATGGCGTCAATCATTCTGGTATCGCCCGATAATCCGTTCGATTCACCCGGTCTAGATCCGGCATATTGATCCATCTCACGCATCATTAATGGATGCAAGACACCTTTCACCAAGCTTGTCTTTCCACTTCCGGATACCCCAGTCACGGCAGTCAACGCATTCAAGGGAATCTTGGTAGATACGTTCTTAAGATTGTTATGTCGCGCACCATCAATTGCGATATAGTTGTTCCATTTTCTTCGATTTGCCGGAACTTCAATGCGCATCACATCGTTGAGATAATCAGCAGTGAGTGTTTTTGCTGTTAGCAAATCGCCAAAATCACCATTAAAAATAACTTCTCCGCCAAGTCTTCCGGCTTCTGGACCAATATCGATTAGATGATCCGCTGCATTCATTAATTCTTCATCGTGCTCAACTACCACAACCGTATTTCCAGTATCACGTAATTTTTTAAGCACGGATATTAATCGTTCTGTATCTCGAGAGTGGAGTCCAATACTCGGTTCGTCTAATATATAGGTAGATCCCACCAAACTGCTTCCCAAAGTTGTTGCGAGGTTGATTCGTTGTGATTCTCCGCCAGATAATGTGTTGGACAAACGATTGAGTCCTAGATAACCAAGTCCTACATCGGATAAAAAGCTTAATCGCGACTTTATCTCGTGTAGCAAGCGCGTTGCGATCTCAGTGTCATGCTCATTAAACTTGAAAGTGTCAAACAAGTTCTGTGCTTCATCCACAGTAAGCAACAAGACCTCGGATAGCGATATCTTATTTGGAGTTTGTCTTGAGTGAAATGGCAATTCCGACTCCGACACAATCTTAACGTAGTTGGTATCTGGGCGGAGACGTGTCCCTTTACAATCGTGACAAGTTGTTTTGCCCCGATATTTAGCCAGCATCACACGATATTGAATCTTATAGGACTTCTCCTTAATGAAGTCAAAGAAATCGTTGATTCCGCTTACCTTGGAGCTACCCTGCCACAACAAATCCTTTTCGTCCTCTGAAAGCTCGCTATATGCTTTATGTATAGGGAAGTCTTCCCCTGCTTTATAGATAAAGTCCGACTTCCATTTACTCAGTGATTCACCTCGCCATGGAGCAATCGCTCCTTCAAAGATGCTTAAACTCTTGTCCGGAACTACCAAGTCCTCGTCTATCCCAATCACTGAACCAAAGCCCTGGCACGTTTTACATGCACCATATGGATTGTTGAAACTAAGAAAGTTTACGCTGGGCTGCTCAAAGCTCACCCCATCGAGTTCAAAACGGTTGGAGAATTCACTGTCAATAATTTCATCGCCACGTCGAATCTGAATGGTAAGATCTCCTTTGCCTTCGTAATATGAGGTTTGGGACGAGTCAAACAGGCGTTGCATAAACTCGTCGTCACGCTCTCCTACAATTACTCGATCTACTAAAAGGAATGCATCCTTAGCTCGAACGCGGTCAAAATCAACTTTATCAAGTTTCATCACCTCGTTTTTATAGAGCATCCGGCTATAGCCTTTCTTTATCTCAAGGTCGATTAATTCAGAAAAGTTGTCTGCATCCTCAAAAGCCATTTGGGTTAAGAAGTAAACCTGATCATCTTTCCGTGTATTCCCGTTAATATAGTTCACAACGTCTTGCACGGTGTGACACTTAACCTCATTCCCGGATATCGGTGAAAACGTTTTACCAACACGTGTAAACAGCAGCTTAAGATAGTCGTACAATTCAGTAGATGTAGCTACAGTTGATCTTGGGTTTCGCGTATTCACTTTCTGCTCAATCGCAACACATGGTGTTAGACCTTTAATCTGATCTACCTCAGGTTTATCGAGCTTACCCAAGAACTGCCTCGCATAAGACGACAAACTCTCAACGTATCTTCTTTGCCCTTCAGCATATAAAGTATCAAATATCAACGAAGATTTGCCGGAACCAGACACACCGGTAACAACAGTTAAAGCGTTGCGGTTTATGGAAACATCTACATGTTTCAGGTTGTGCATAGAAGCACCTTGAATATCGATTGTTTTTACCCCGGAATTGCTCATAAAAAGAGAACAGCAAAGTAATCGAAATGCTTTCGAAGACGTCCCTTTTTTATCAGATTATTTTGAATGTTAAATATGTTTAACTATCTTAGTGGGGAATTAAATCACAAAAAGCCTATAGAAATAGTACCTCTACTCTAAATTTATTTTAACAACGAGTTGAATTTCAACTCTTTAACATTAGGAGGTATTATGAAAGAGCAGATCACTGACAAGGCTTTAATTAAGCAGTACATTCAGGGTAACGAAGCGTGTTTGGAAATGTTGATTAACAAACACAAAAACAAGGTATTTACAACCATTTTGATGATTGTGAACGACCGATACATTGCCGAGGATTTGTTTCAAGAGACCTTTATTAAGGTAATCAAGACCTTCAAATCCGGGAAATACAACGAGGAGGGTAAATTCCTTCCATGGGTTGTACGTATTGCACGAAACTTAGCGATCGACCATTTCCGTAAGGCTAAGCGTATGCCTAAAGTAACTTCACAAGATGGTGAAGACATTTTCCGAACGTTTGAAATTTCAGAACGTAACCGTGAGCAAGAATACATTAGAGATCAGCGCGACGAGACTATTCGCGAGATTATTAATATGCTGCCGGACGAGCAAAAGCAAGTTTTGGTTTTACGTCACTATGGCGATTTGAGTTTTAAAGAAATTGCTGCACTTACTGACGTAAGCATCAATACAGCACTAGGTCGCATGCGCTACGCATTAAACAACATGAGGAAAATTATTTCAGAAAAATCCATTTCTCTGCAATAAAGAAGATAGAGGTGCCGTTCTTGGAGTAGATTTTAATTGGAACTGCATGGACAACACCTCTACTTTAAACAAACTTATTCAACTTTCTTATTCAGAACTACCTGAAAGTCAGCACGAAGAGTTGGCGTCTCAGGTTTCAGACTCTTACGAACTTAGTGAGACATTTGCGGTAATTGAGGAACTTAAAACTCTCCTTGATGGTGAAATGGAAGCACCAAACCCTACAAGTGTTAAAATTATTTTGGAAGAATCTCAGCGATCTTCGGCTTTAGAAATGCACTAAGCCAACTGTTCTGTACAAAGAATTTCTTGAAGTCTTTCGACAACTAAGGGTTTACAGATGAACCCCCTAACGATGTCGTACGTCTCTGAACGAGCAATATCTTTATTGTTTATGGAAGACGACAGCATGTATGTGCGAGGCTTGAGACCTTTTGTTCCGCATGCATCCAGAAAGTCCCATCCATTCATCTTTGGCATGTTGATGTCGAGGAAAATCAACGAAGGGCTTTCACCTGATTCTAGCACTTCTAATGCTTTTTCTGCTGAGGTAAACGCCTGAACGTCAAAACCTGAAGCGGTAACCTCGATAACTTTAGAGTTTATCAAGTTTTGGATTTCGTCATCGTCGATCAGAAAGATCATGCTTCGCGTTCGTTAATAAAGTTTTTAACCGTTACCGCAAAGTTAGTTCCCTTGCCATACTCCGAGTTCACTGATATTTTACCGTGGAGTTTGTCTACCGTTTCTTTTACGATATATAAACCGATTCCTGTCCCCTTAGATCCAGAGTTTGCACGATAGAATAAATCAAAGATAGATTCCAGGTGCTTCTGCTCTATTCCGATTCCATTATCGGATACAGATATCGACGCATCGTCTTCGGTTACCTCTACTTCAATCTTGATGTACGGTAGTTCTTTTTCGACATCCATGTATCGAATGGCATTCGACACCAGGTTATTCATAATCACAGACAATCGGTTTTCATCCGAAACAAACTTGTCTTGTTGATTTATATTTATGTTGATGTCTAGTCGTTCTGCATTTTCAGAGAATTGATATTGATCTACAACATCGGTTACAAATGTTTCTAAATCAATTTCATCCTTGGTTAAATCCAGTCTGGAGTTTCGCGAATAATCAACAATATTTTTAATAAACTCATCGAGCTTTCCTAAGCTTTTCTCCTGTAAATCAATGTATTGAGAAGCCATGGCGGAAATTTCCTCCATGCGAATCAATTTTACCAAGCCCATCACGTTTGCAATTGGTGCGCGTAAATCGTGAGCAGCACTGTATACAAACTGATCAAGTTCTTGGTTAATCTTGATTAACTCCTCATTCTGCTTTCGAATTTGCAATTCCGAAGTCTTCCTTGCCGTAACATCTTCAATAATGGTTACGTTTCCGTAGTGAAGTCCAGATTCGTCGTACAGCGCGCTAGATGAGGTTTGTGCATAAATATGGGACCCATCTTTACAGAGATATTCCTTCTCCATAGAGACGAAACGCTTTGATCCATCCTCAAAGGCATCGAAAACAGCTTTGTTTTTATCGCGATACTCCGGAAGAAGCATGTCATTCTCTTGAAGCGTTTGCATATCTTCCTCGGTATACCCAAAAATCTTAGTGAACGATTCATTGATCTTCACCATGTTCTTTTGGTAGTTGGTATAAACAACCGCAAGACTGTTCCGATTGAACATCGTTCTATATCGTTCTTCACTGTCGCGCAAGGCTTTCACCGATTCCTTCAAGTCGGTAATATCCTGAATACCGTATAGTAAGTCGCCGGATCCATTGACATCTGAAAAGTGAATAGTTATGCTGAGATAACGGGTTTCACCGTAGGCGTTTTCGATAGTTACTTCGCACGTAAATGAATCAAGCTTATCACGAATTGCTTGAAAGAAATTTACGGCCAAATCTTCGATTCCTTCAGATATGAATCGAAGTGGTTCAAAGCTTTCCGGCTCTGAATCCGCTGCTATCCCAAAAATATCTGCTGCTTTCTGATTGAATCGTGTAACAGCGCCAAGAACATCTCGTCGTGTTTGAGCTATTTTTTCGAACGTGAGTGTTTTATCACTTTGAATGGTTTGGACCAGTAGAGGAGCGCTGATTTCCACCCAACCAATCGAATCGGAGTTGAAGAAGTGCTTGTACTTCCGCTCTTGGTCGATCATTTTACTTTCCGACACAACTTCCTCCGTGATGTCTTGAATGTAAATAATCACACCACCAATGGTTTCTTCTGTCAGATACCACGGTTTAGCGTCCCATCGACACCATTTTTTGTTCCCTTCAGAATCAATGTAGTGATCGCGGCGCATGTGGGAACTCTGCCCTTTCAGCGCTTGTTTATGTTTTAGCTTCCAACGCATCGGCACGAATCCATACACATCGTAGTAGTTTCGACCAATGATATTGTCGACCTCTGTGGGAAACTTATTCAACCACTCATCTGCCGCAAATAAGAAGTTCATTTCGGCGTCAAACATGGCTACAGGAATCGGGCTATCTCGTAGGAAAGCTTTAAGCTGATTTTCCTGTTGTTTCTTTATCGCTTTGGAGACATTGTCTTCAAAAAGCATTTGCTGAGACTCTAGCATTTCATCAATGCTTATCGTTAACGATACATCAATGATACTCGAGCGTATGTAAACTCTGTTCTGGGTCGGAATTTGAAATGCACTAATCTCGCACGGAATTAGTGTTCCGTCTTTCTTGCGGACCTGCCATTCAAAATTTACGCGTTTCCCGGTATTAACGCATTCTTTTAGCTTCCGTTTGGATACACTTTCTGCTCCTTCTCCCTCTACACTACCTGGACTCATATCACCCAGCTTTGTCCCAACTAACTCGTCTAACTCGTATCCTAAAAGCTTGGCAGCTTTCTCGTTTGCCGCCACATAGGTATTCTTATCGTAATCCAATACTAGCACAGCATGAGGTGCAGTTTCAACCGCACGATCTATGGCTTGTTGGTCGGCCGGATTACATTCAACTTTATTTGTCTTAACGCGTTTACTCGAAGCGAACAGCAATTTCGCATGTTGTGGGAAGGAGATTACACAAAAGTCATTTCCTTGAATTGATAAGGGACGAAATTGAACACCCGTAGACTCATCCTTAATCATCTGTTTGTTGGATGAAGAAAGGACTTCATCTGCTGTTAGCTTACATAACTCGAGGATTTGTGGATGCTCGTTTAGAGCGGATAGATCCTTACCAAATTGTTCGTTGTACACCGCATTCGCATAAACCAATTCCATTCCGGAGTGGACAACAAGAATAGGGTTTGCATTGGCATCAAGCAGAGAACAATACTGCGAGACATCGGCTAACACTTCGACTGAAGGTTGGTAAAGACTCATAGGAGCTAATAATTTTCGTTAAAATACGTAGTAGTATCTCAAAGATACAATTTACAAATTGTTTATACCAGCCTGATTCTGAGCCTCCAGAGTCACCGTAAGTTCAATTAATTGGACAACCTATTTGAGTAGGTCGCGCATGATGTCGAGAGCAGCCTTAGCCATTTTGTTCTCCATATCAATCAGCGGGTTGATTTCCGTAATCTCCAAAGCTTTTAGCTTTGGACTTGTGCACAAATGCTTGAGTAAGTCTTTAGCCTCTTGAAGAGACAGCCCATTTGGCACACTCGTACCTGTGCCTTCGCTTACACTTGGATCCATAGAGTCTACATCAAACGAGATGTAAAGCATGTCACAATCCTTGAGGTAGTCTAGTGTCTCTTGAGCAACCTCATCCATAGTTCTGTTGGTAAGTCGGGCTGGTACGTAATTCTTTATCCGATTGTCGTCGATATCACGCCATTCCGGTTCTTCTAAATCACGAATTGCGATAAGCACCAAGTCGGACGGCAAAACTTTTGGATGAACTTGATTTTCACCGATATGCGTTATTCGATGCCAAGCGTTAACGACATCTTCAGCGGGTTCGTTAATCGCGTCGGACTCATACCCCTCTCCAAGGCTCGCGCCAAGCGGCATACCATGAACATTTCCACTCGGTGTTGTATAAGGGGTGTGTAAATCTGCATGTGCGTCAATCCATATTACGCCCAAACGCTTATCCGGATATTCGTCTTTAATTGCAGCAATTGTTCCTAGCGCATTGCTGTGATCACCCGACATAACAAGTGGGAATTTACCCTCTCGTAGTAAAGGTTTTATACAACCAATCAGCTCATTATTCTGCGCCTCAATATCGGTGAGGTATTTTGCGTACTCAAAATCTGTATTATCACACATGACCATGTTGCGATGATTAACGATTTGCAATGGATACTTCCCGTATACGGTGTTTCCGGATTGGTTATCTTGGAGTCTAACCGATGCAGGTCCTAAGCCCGCCCCTCGTATACCTGCACCTAGTTCCGATGGGTTCTCAACAATTACGATTGATTTTGACTTCATCTCTAAATCCTCATTTTGTGCCGTTTTACTAAAAATGGCAACAACACTTGATCAACTGATTGATTGATGTCGCAAGGTACAAAGTCGATTTTGTATTGAGCACACTTTGTTTTTAAACGTTCATAAAATCCTCGTACCGATTGCGTGTAGTGCTTTTTCACTTCACTTGGAAAGAGTTTTACTTTCTCACCTGTCTCTAAGTCTTTAAACATGTATGGTCTATCATCAAAATCGAAATTGAGTTCCGATTTGTAATCCATCACGTGAAAAAGAATTACCTCGTGTTTGTTGAACTTCAGGTGCTGCATGGCATCAAAGAGTGCGTCCTCATTGCCTGAGTCAAACATATCACTCACAATCACAACCATGCTTCTACGGTGCAATCGCTCCGCGATTTCGTGAAGGATAGATGCTATATCTGTTTGTTTTTCGTTCTGTGGATTCGAAATGGTATGACTCAGCGTCTTCATCAATTCGAGGTGGTGGGATGCAGATGATCGAGACGGGAAGTGTTTCACAACTTCTTCATGAAATACGGTAAGTCCAACAGCATCGCGTTGCCGTCTAAGCATATTCATAATGGATGCGGCTGCTAAGATGCCAAATCGAACTTTGTTTTCTTCACGGTTTGGGTAAAACATGGAAGATGAAACGTCCAGCAAAACTTGGCATCTAAGATTGGTTTCTTCTTCAAACCGCTTTACGTATAACCTTCCGGTTCGAGCAAATAATTTCCAATCTATGTTTCGGGTAGACTCCCCCGTATTGTACTGTCGATGTTCCGCAAACTCCACTGAGAATCCATGGTATGGACTCTTGTGAAGTCCGGTAATGAAACCTTCAACTACCTGTTTGGCAAGTAATTCGAGGTTATCAATTCTCAGTATGTCTTTCGAAATTTCCACAAAAAAAAACGATGGTTACAAAGATAACCATCGTTCACTCTAAATATTGTTTTGCCTTATGCTACTTGAGCATCAAGTTTCGCGGTAATCGTACTTTTCGGTACTGCACCTACTAGTTTGTCTACAACTTCACCATTCTTGAAAACAAGTAATGTTGGGATGCTTCGAATTCCGTATTTCATTGGAGTTTCACGGTTTTCATCAACATTCATTTTTCCTACCTTAACCTTGCCATCGTACTCTGCCGCGATTTCTTCAACAATAGGTCCAATCATCTTACAAGGACCGCACCATACTGCCCAAAAATCAACTAATACAGGAACGTCAGAGTTACTTACTTCTTGCTCCCAATTCTGATCTGTTAGTTCTAAAGCCATTATATATCTTTTACTGTGTTTAATTCGTTAACAAATGGAAAACGCAAAAGTATTGTTGGAACGTTAAACAAAATAGCTTTGTTCCATAATTTGTGACAATAGACGTATAACCACCTACTATCAAGAAATTGTTAAAACTCGCTACGTACACCGTTTTGTTAACCGTAACTTGGTCGCTTTACTCCTGTAAGCCTGACACGAAACCTCAGACTACAGATGTTGAGGAAAGTGAACCAACTTACACTGTTATTACCCCGGACAAACCGGAACTAACTTATTGTGGAATTGTGCTTCGTGAATCGAGTAAAATTGACACATTTCGAGTTAGGCGAAACTCGGTTTTCTCCAATCTGTTTGACAATTACTTAACGGATGATTCTCTGTTATATGCATCTATCGGAAAGGCCGACTCCATATTCCCTATTCACAAAATCATCGCAGGTAAAGAGGTGAATATGATTTACACTCAAGAACCCCAGGGAAAGCAAGCAAGTCATCTCGTTTACCATGCTAGTCCTACTAAAAAGCTGGTCTTGAGTTTTAAGGATAGTGCACATGCCAACTGGCACAAAGTTGCGGTAGACACAGTGAGGCGAAGTATTTATGCCCACATCGATCGCACACTTTATCATAGCATTTTGGATGCAAATGTCTCCTACGAGCTCGGCATTGAGTTGTCGGAGGTATTTGCCTGGCAAGTAAACTTCTTTAGGATAGACAGGAATGATTTCTTTAAGGTGATTTTTGACGAATACCATGCAAACGGCGAGTGCATTGACATTGGTCCTGTAAGAGCGGCACTGTTCTATCATCAAGGGGACTCGTTTTATGCGTTCAACTTCGACAAAGGTGACGAACATGGTTATTACGACGAAAACGGGAAGAGTTTGAGAAAGGCATTCCTCAAGGCGCCTTTGAAGTATAGCCGAATCAGCTCACGCTATACCAAACGCAGATTCCATCCGGTACAAAAACGCTGGAAAGCCCATCTAGGCACCGACTATGCAGCACCAACCGGCACACCAATACGTACCGTTGGCGATGGAGAAATTATTGCCGCGAGTTACAGCCGAGGGAATGGTAAGTATGTAAAGGTAAAGCACAACAGCACGTACACCACTCAATACTTACACATGAGTCGCATAGCCAAAGGAATTCGAAATGGAAAGCGAGTCAGACAAGGAGATGTCATCGGTTATGTGGGAAGTACGGGCTTAGCTACCGGACCGCACTTATGTTTTAGATTTTGGAAAAATGGCGTTCAGGTGGATCCATTTAAAGTGAAAGTCCCGCCCACAACTCCTGTTGCTGATGAACATATGGCTGAGTTCATGGAAACAGCAAGCTATTGGGAAAAAGAGTTGAACAGTATAGAGCAAACTCAGTCTTCAGAGCAAGAAACTGACAAGAAAGATTGAACATTCACCGGTTTTCCGCGATTTGAACCGGCAACAGCATTGGTAAGCTTCATTACAGCATAGGTCCAGTATCCGTCCCCTACTTTGTGATCGGTTTCGACAATTACTGCATCAATAATTGCATTGTCTTTGCCTACAATCACCTTGATTTTAGCACTCGCTGTATCAATAGACAGAAGCAACTCTTCGCGCAAGACCGAACATACAAATCGATTGACCGAGTCTATCCCCCCAACGAATGAAGGTGGTATATCACTCTCCTCGTAATATTTGTAGGAGTACTCATCGTATTCATCTTCGGGATTTACGTAATGAAAATTGATACTCAGAATAACCTGAGTTTGAGCACGCACTCCATTATGCACTGCTGGGTTCCAATTTGGCATAAGCTTTATGAATCGCTCAACTGCCTCTTCAAGCCCAAGATTACTGTATGGCGTAATGAATGTATCTAATGTTGCTTTGCCAGTGCTATCGATATCGACCAAGACTTTTACCGTTCTATTGACTTGGGTGTCGACTGCTGTTTCCGGAAATACTAAGTTTTCTTGTAAGAATTGATTGTAGGCTTCGTCACCTCCCGGAAACGATGCTGATATATCTCGTTGCCCGTATGCACAGGTGCCGGATAGGATAAAAAATAGCCATACAAGTCTGGTCATTTTTTTAGGGTGATTCGGAATGTGGTCTTCACTCCAGGATTGGATTCTTTGACATGGATGGTTCCGTTGTGGTAGTTTTCAACGATTCGTTTAACTAAGGACAGACCTAAACCCCAACCTCGTTTTTTGGTGGTAAATCCGGGTTCAAAAATTGTTTTGAACCTACCAGACGGTATTCCTTTACCCGTATCCGATACTTCAAGAAATACGTTTCGATCTGTTTCAGATATTTCATACCTCATAGCCCCTTCCCCACTCATGGCATCCGCTGCATTCTTTGTCAAGTTTTCGAGAACCCATGCAAATAGCGGAACATTAAGGTGAACAGTTGAATCAACCGTTTGGTCCACAACATCGAATGATATTTTGCTGGATAAACGTTTAGACAGGTAGCCTACCGTTTCATCAACCACTTCCGTAAGCTTAACCGGACTAAGAACCGGTTCAGATCCAATCTTGCTAAAACGCTCCGTAATGAGCTCAAGTCGCTTAATATCGTTTTGAATTTCTTGTCGAACCTCCTCGTTCATTTGACCATCTTGTGCTTCGATAACATCCATCCAAGCCATGAGTGATGAGATGGGTGTTCCTAACTGATGTGCCGTTTCCTTACTCATACCAACCCAGACTTGGTTTTGCTCCGAACGCTTGGAGTAACTGAAGGCGTAGTAGCTTACCAAAAGGAATACAGCAATGATTACGAGCTGTACGTATGGGTACAACTTGAGTTTGGTAAACAGGATGGAGTTTTCGTAATAGATTACGATGTTTTGATCCTCATACAGTCCGGCGATAATTGGGTCGTTCGACTCTTTCATCTGCTTGATGGTTTGGTTGATGTAAGAAGGATTAGATTCTTGAGAAGAATCGATATTACGACTGGCGATGACCGTTCCGTCTTGTAGCGTCACAATTACCGGGATGGTGTTGTTTGCTTTGATCACCGAAAGTGCGTAAGTCACATCGAAGTCGTCATCCTCTTCCATGGTTGCGATCAGTCGAGTAGCCTCTGCCCAAAGCGCGACCTTGGCTCTTTCTTCTTCCTTAAGTTGCTTCGCTAAATTGTCGGTGTAAAGCAGAGACACTGCCACGATGGACAATGCCACAATCAGCAGCATGAACTTAACGAGTGATTTGACCTGATACTTATTCAGTGTCATGAACACAAAGAACGCCTATTTTCTTGTGAATCGTATTGCAGTCTTGCAAACCAATGTTAGCGTGTATCTTTGACGTATGAAGTTTTGGTTTAAACATCAAGGAGCGAACTATTCATTTGATAGAGAGGTATATTACGATCTATCCACTCCTATCCGAGATGGCGAAATGAATGTAAATGCTTACTACCTCGATCCTCCGCGATTTGAGACATTTTGTGCCGGAGATTTTGTTGGTTCAGTTTCACGAGGAGGAGCGTGCAATTGCGAATCGATTGCCTTCAATGCCCATGGAAACGGGACTCATACCGAGTGCGTTGGCCACATCAGCAAGGAAAAAATAACCATCAACCAAAGCTTAAAATCTTTCCAAGCATTTGCCGAACTGATTACCGTAAAACCAGCAACTAAATCCAATGGTGATGCCTACGTACCGGTGTCTGTTCTCGATGAGGTCGATTTAACAACCATAGAAGCCTTGGTCATCCGCACCTTACCCAACGAAGATGAGAAATTGACGCACAAGTACTCAGGTACAAATCCCACATATATAGATCATTTACTCACACAAAAGCTTGCGGAAAACGGTGTAAAGCACATCATCATTGATCTTCCATCCGTAGATCGAGAATCCGATGGTGGCAAGTTGCTGGCGCATCATGCTTTCTGGGACTATCCTAATAATCCTCGTAAAAACGCGACAATAACCGAACTGGCCTTCATCCCTAATGAAGCAAAAGATGGTAGATACCTGCTGCAACTTCAAATCGCAGCGTTTGAGTCGGATGCTAGCCCGAGTAAGCCCTTGCTGTATCCAATCGAAAGTGAGTAGTGGAAGAAAAACTACTGTATCTGGCAAGCTCTCTAGTCGGTCGTTTAAGTAGGACTGCGAAAACGCTTGACCCCAAATCTGTTAAATCTATCCTCGTTGCTAAACGTGATGAAATTGGTGATATGATTTATGCATTGGAGGTCATTCGACGCATCGGCACAACCTACCCAAAGGCAAAAATATCGGTCTATTGCAAAGCGATGAATAACGCGCTGGTAAACAGTTTACCAATTAAAACTGAGATAATCAACAACGCTTCTGAGCTTAAGAAATACTATGATGTTCAAGTTGATTTGCGCGGTGATTGGTCCACCTTAAGACGTGCATTATTTGGAGGATGTTCCTGGTATTTCGAACGCGGAAGCATCCGTTTGAACAATAAACTGTCTGGTGGCCAGACACATGAATTTGTGACCAACCGAGAAATTGTTCGCCCCTTGATTCAAGAAACCTGGGATGCGAACGATTTACATCGATTAGACATTCATCCAGACCAACTTACCTCCGCAAAGAATCTGGTTGGAGGAATTGAAAGCGAAGAATACTGTGTGATGCACTGTGGAGCGAGAGACTTGGCACGCAGATGGCCTGCAGAAAAGTTTGCCAACTTAGCGCAGGAGATTCAGGCCAACTATAAAATCAAAACGGTTTTAGTAGGGTCTGAAGGGGAAAAAGAAGTCATTGACCAGGTTGCCACCCTTGCCGGGGATGCAACCTTCAATCTATCGGGTAAAACCAGCTTGATGGAGCTCGCTGCTATAATTCGTAATGCATCATTTTTTATCGGTAATGAAAGTGGTCCACTCCATTTTGCTATTCTCGAACGAACTCCACTGGTGGCACTGTTCAGTAAAGGAGTAAAAGATGTGTTCTACCCTTTATTCCCAAATCAGCACGTGATTCATTACTTCAAGGAATCAAATCATACCGATCAAGATGCAGATAACAGTACCATTCATCAAATAACTGTAAGCGAGGTGTTTGAAAGAATACAAAGCTTTCAGACGTAACAGAACTGTAAATAGCCCGTTAGTCCATTATGAAATCTCTAGTAACCACGACTCTAATACTAATATTGTGCGCAACAGCCTTTGCTCAAGTGCAAAACCCTCAATTGGGAATTTATGAGGTAAACAACCGTATGTTACCACTTACGAGAAAAGCTCAGGACAGTTTGCTCCAAGCACACGATATTGATACGGTTATAAAAATCACCCAATGGTATTCCAAAAAGGGTGAAGCGAACAAGTCACATGGAGTCGGGAAGTTTGCGCTTGATGATCAGTACAACGTATTACGTTATACGTACTCGTGGAAAGGAAAGCCTTACTCGAGTGCTGAATACACCTATGACTCCCTGAATCACTTGGTGATGAAGAAAAAATTCGATAAACGAGGCGATTCAACGCGAACGGAAATTCAACAATTTGAAGGAAATCACCTTGCGTTTTATCAGAGTCGGAACAAAAAAGGTAAGATACAGTCGACCATGCTCTGGGGTGAGCTAGATGCCAATTTGCTTACGTATGACTTCTATTATAAGAAGCTAAAAATGAAGTATATGTGGAAAAATGAGTTTTATCCGGACAGTTCTAAAAAACGCGTAACACTCACCAAGGCCAATGGTAAAGTCAAATATGTCTGGGATTACCAGTGTAAAGAAGAAGGTCAAGAAATTCTCAAGCACAAGGACACCTCAACCATTTGTGAGGTTAAGAAGAACAACACCGATGGCTCTGTAATTATCACCACGCAATATGTTGACGGCAAAGGAAAGGTGATTCGCAAAGTTGAGCGACGAGACTCGCTGGACAGAATGACGAACACCAAGCTATTCCAGGGTAAAGACGACGAACTGTACCGGGAGACAATCAACAAATACAAGGGTGATAAGATGGCCGAGGCGAATTACTTCTACTACAAAAAGGGGCTTCCTAAATACTCATCTCACAACATTTACGATGATAATGGTCACGTGACCAGCTACAAACGGATTACCTATAAAAAAGGCGTAGAAAAATGGTCGAGCTCCATTGAGCGATCATACAGTTCAAATGGTTTGCCAACTGGAGAAACGTATATTTCAAAGAAATCCAAGCGGATTACGACGTACCAATACAAGTAGGGTTATTTCCAATTTGCCCTTATATGTGAGATGATTTCATCGATTTGTTTTAATCGATCTTCATGAACGGTTTTAACAGTCTGAACCACACGATAGGATTCCAATAATCGTCTAATCCACTTCTCCTCCACTCCTGTCTTTGCTACCAACAAGGCTTTAAACCGATCGTCCAGTTCGTGGGTTGATAAACCATAACGCGTTCGAGCCTCGAACAAAAACATCTGTACTTTCAAATTAGCGATTTTGCCATGATCGGGATTTAACCAATACAAACGGGCGATGGTCTTAGTAAAGTCAATTGAACTGTTGCCGAGTGGTTCAAAGATCGCCATTGGGTTAAGCTTTCGTTTTATTCCGGTAATGGCAAATACGAGCATACCTATAAGCAGTAAATAAAGGGCGAATTTCAATGAACGGTTTTGTATCAGCGTGTCGAAGTAGCCTTGATCTTCGTAGTTAATCCCGTCTTCCATGTTATTCAAAAACTGGAATTTCAATTCATCCCAATAGACTACGTCATAGTCTACGTCCGACGCCAGCTGACTCACTGCATCAAAGATCTTCTCTTGATCGAACAGGTAGTTTGTAAAGTAGATTGGTGTGGAGCAGAGGTATAGTTCACCTTTACCGATGTTTACCCGAATCAGGATTGGACCGTATTGTGAACTGTATACAACAGTGTCAATGGTGTACTTAAATGACTCGTCAGAAAAATCGTTCAAAACAACTTCTTCTTCAACTTCTTCTTCGTCGGGATAATCTTCCTGTTGATAGGGTTCCTCCGGCTCTATGATTACCGATTCATCCTGAATGAAAGTTTGAGAAATTGCGTCATACTCATCGATATCACCATCGTTAAGTATTTCGAAAGCTTGGTTTATTGGGTTGTTATAACCATATGTAATCACCTCTGTTTCAATACGTTCTCCTGTTGGAGTGATTAGAGTATCCGTCAGGTGATTAGCTGTATCAACCGACCAGGAAAACATATCATTTGAGTTACCCGCTGAACGAATTCCTCGAACGTATTGATAGAGGGCTTGATCAAAAGCCTCAGCCGTAATAAAAGCCGTATTGCCTTGTTTAACAAAGTCGTGAACAGCTCTCATCTCATTGTCATCAACAGCAAATCGGCGGTTGAAGAAGAAATACAATCCCCGCTCCTCCCGGAGGTTTTCTTGTTTCGAAAAGCGCTCATCCAACTCTATGAAGCTATCTTGATGGATCTCTTTCAAATAATCGATCAAGAAATCTCGGTCGTACGCTTTTTTCTTACCATCGTAAACATAGTCGACAGACCAACGCTGGTACTCATTGCCTTTCCGAGATTCATATCCCCAATACCCTAGGTAACCAAGAGTTACCACAAAAACGACAATCAGACCTACAGTTGCTCTATTCATTCGAGAGCCCCTCCTTCAGCTTGGCACAGATAACGGAAAGCTTTTCATAATTTGCTCGAGGCAATTCATGCTCACCGTACCAGTAGTACTCGTAAATTATCGTCAGTTCTCGGATATCATGATATCGTTTATGTTGGCGTAGCTGCCTGAGATATTCTCCGTTCGTGTTGTAACGGTGCCACTTAATGAGCCCTAATGATTGTAACTTTTCCAGTAGTAATAGAAACTCGTAGCGCAAGCACCGATTGTAGTTACCGGTTTGCATGGCCAATTGTAGCTCTTTCTCCAATTCGGTAAGTTCCAGTTCCTCCGGATTGTCCTCATCAAACGTCTTCCGTAACTTGGTATTTTTTGATGAACCTAATTGAATTACACCGGTGCGAACCAGGATTACAATCAAGGTAATAAATGCTGCTGCAATTCCGAGATACAAGAGAACATTACCAATGTTTGGTTTACTGATCTCGGGCTCGTATTTGTATTCCTCTACCTTGTGATCCTTTTTTGGGGGGTCTGGTTTCTTTTTGTTTTTCGGTGGTGGATAATCATAATCCTCAGCCATCTCTTGCCAAGTTTTCTTGTCTAACTCCTTTGAGAAGCTAAGAGGAGACCAAATCATGGCTTGCAGTAGAACTAATATGAAGGCCGAAAGGAATCGTTTCATTTCGTTTCGAATTGAATTTCGGAAACCTCTTCCTTGAGTCTAGGGGCGAAATATTTTTCGATAAGAGAATGGGTTGAAAAATATGCCAAGTAGAAATAGTAGGGAATAATCACAAATGATAGCATCACATAAATGCCAACTCCCGTCATTGTGCTGATTTCCTCCTTGACCGCCGTACCTGAAGGCAATAAATCATAAATCGTGTACATCAACAGTGAGGTGACTCCTGAATTGCCAACCATTTGAACAAAGAAGTATATCATCGATATTCCAACCCACGCAACCACGAGGTGGAACACTTTGCCCATAGCCAGTGCAACAACATTGTTTCCATAGTCACGACATGTAGTTCTTGAAATAATCAAGGAGACCATGAGTACAATCAGAGCTAAAACTGCAAATCCGATGGCAGACCTTATGTACCACGTCTGCTGCTTATTAAACACCAGCACAGCGGCGAGTATGGCAGGCAGAGCAGATAGAACTAACCACCCTGCGTGCTTCACCTTGAACTTAACTCCCAAAGGTTTAAGATTAACCAGAAACAAAAGTAAGCCTGAACACGCCGCAAAGACTACTTTGAAAAAAGTAAACTGGTTGGTCTCCGCATATCCATATACTCCTCCAACGTTTTGGTCTACAACAAGACCAATCACATTCCTCAGCCAATAAAATGAGGAAGACTCGTCGACAACCATGTAGTCTGGGAATAGTCTATTCACCAAGAAAACATAGGACACCCCGATGCTTATTAGTGCTAGAACAGTTCTTCCGAAGTTCTTACGGAACATAATAAACGCATCAATAATGATTTTTCCTGCGGTCTTAACTTCATCCAAAACAACCTGATGGGTCTTGTACTCTTTACTCAGTCGTTCGTGAATCGGATTAGCACCTATTCGTTTGTGGACCAACCTCGGATATATGAAAAAGTAAACGACAACAATCGCAAGCGACAGAAGTATAAAGAAGCCTTTTATGAGATCCGGCATGCCGGTCATTCGCGTAATAAACCCTTCAATAACCGCCGCAATAAACGTAAACGGCAACACCATTAGTAGAAGCTTTCCGGCGTTCCCTGCACTAAGGCGGAAAGACTGATAGCGGGTATAATTCCCTGGAAATAGCAAGCCTTTTCCCGCGAGTAACGCTACTCCTCCCATGAGTCCAATTGTTGTAATCTCAATGGTGCCGTGAAGCCATATAGTAAGTATGGAATCTTTAAAACCTCCGTGCTCCAAGAAGAAATATTGAAACACACCCACCATGATGCCATTTCGTATGAGGATAAACAATGCCCCAACACTGAATACTAGGCCAAATCCGAGCATCATCACATCTATTCGGGCGTTGTTAAGTAAAATACGCAAGAAACCTTCCATGCCCGTTCCGCCTGTGTACACAGCCATAGCTTCACCTTTCGCGATATTAGCTTGGGTCATCGCCACATAGTCGGGACCAAGAACCAAAGCGGCGAATTGTGGATTTTTTATCGATGAATAGATACCAATAGCCATTGATACGATAAAAACGAGGAAGGAAATTAGCATCTCCCGACGGGCGAGATACATGAGTTGAGGGATCTCCTTGAGGTAAAAATCTTTAATGACTTCAAAACTGAGACGCTTGCGCTTACCCAGCTTATCGAAAATCATTCCAGCCAGATCGTTCAGATAAACTCGTACAGATCTGTTCTTGTAGTTCGACCTGCTGTGACTGAGGTCGTCGGTAACTTGAATGAAGACATCGCTGAGCTCATCCGGATTGCTGTCAGATTGTTTGATAACTCGCTCAAAGTGCAGCCATTTATCCTTATTTTGGTCGATGAATTCGGACTCCTTCATTGGAGCCGAAAAAGTACAGAAAATTATCCAATGAACGCCATTGAAATCACCACAACTCAAAATGTTGTTATCCAGGTACGGGTAGCCAGCTTGCTTGAGCGGATGATTGGGTTTATCATCGATTTTATTGTGCTGTACCTATTTGCCTTATTGCTGGCAAACGTCCTGGAGTTCTTTAACGTCCCGGAATGGTTTTACTATATCTATGCACTCTTCATTATGACGTTTAGTCTTTGGAATGAGATTCTGTTTCGTGGACAGAGTGCGGGCAAAGCCATCTTGGGCATTAAGGTGATTAAGATGAATGGTGGTCAGCCAGATTTTATTGACTATTTCAGGCGCTGGTCTGTACGATGGCTTGATGTATGGGCGAGTCTTGGATCTGTAGGTATTTTATCGATGGCAACGTCACCATTTAGGCAGCGTGTTGGAGATAAAATGGCAGATACCATTGTGATTAAGAAGAAACAGCAGAGTGGCTACTCCTTAAAAGATATACTCTCGATAGCCAACAGTACGAGCTACGAAGCCAAATACCCGGAGATTCAGCAAGCTGCGGAGAGTCACATGCTCACGGTCAAACGACTCCTCAATCGGTCTTATAAATACCCGAGTATTGACACCTACAAGAAGTTGATCATTGAGACAGCTAGAAAGTTTGAAACTGAATTGGGCATCCAACCCAAAGAGAAAAGCTCGGAGGATTTCTTAAAACAACTGCTCAAAGACTATGTGATTTTAACACGATAGGAATGAGATGTTTGTGGGTCCTTCTGGTTTGGCTGGTTGCTTCAAGCTATACGCTTGCTCAAGACACTTCCTCGATTCGTTACAATCACGAGATCAGTGGTATAGGCTTCGGAATCCAAGACATTCAATACGCATACCGGTATAACGGTTTTTCGCCCACATCCTGTTTATTTTTTGGCGTGTTGTATACAAAGTCTTCGAAGCGGAGTACAAAAGTTCGTTTCCGCCACAGTATGCGAATTGGTCGACATACGGATTACCATAATGGATCCGGTCATAACAGTTATCGAGACCATTACTTGGTTACAAGTCGTATGTCCTCCAATTTCTTCGAGCTCAAAACAGGTTTTAAGCGTTTTTCAAATCCAAACCAATAAGGGGCGTACATATTTAGTGACTTCATCGCTGGCATGAACGATATTGTTCTAGAAGGAGAACTATGGCATGTCAGATTTACGGATACTCAACAAGACAAGATAAAGGATTTGGGGATAGGAACTACGGCAGGTACGGGTCTGCGCATACCGATAAATCACAAAATAGTATTTCGCATAGAAGTTGGGCTTGGAGTCATGGTATACAACCGTAAAATTGAAGCGTTTGATTTCGTTGGGAACCCTCAGGAAGTTCGATCCATAAAACTAGAAGATACCGTAGTGAAACCGTTCATTGCTCTAATCCATGGCGTAAGCATCGGGTATAATTTCAATTAACGATTCAAGCGGAAGAAGTTTAATTGGACTCACTGGGAGGTTTAGGTAGTCTCTCCTGGGGCAGAATGGTTAACTTGTCGATGGGGAGGGGCCATCCATATTCCCTCGCCAAAACCCGTCACAGATTCAAGCTAAACTCTCCTGTCGCCTCGTAAAATCCTCCAACAAAAAAGTGAGCCATGTTGTGACTCACTTTCAAGAAAACTAAAACTGATTTATTTATTTGAGAATATGAATTTCTTGTTCTCGTCAATGTCCAATTCAATCTTATCCTGATTGGAAATAGTTCCGGCAAGAATCTCTTTGGACATTTGATTCAATACTTCTCGCTGAATTGCGCGCTTCAACGGCCTTGCCCCAAACGTCGGGTCAAAGCCAATTTCGCCGAGCCAGTCCAGTGCTGCAGGGGTTGCGGTGATCACAACACCTTGCTCTTCAAGCATTTTCTTGATCTGTTCAAACTGTATATCAACAATACCACGAATTTCTTCTCGGCCTAATGGTCTGAACATAATTAATTCATCTATTCGGTTCAAGAATTCCGGTCTGATGGTCTTCTTCAATAAATCGAATACTTCTGATTTTGTCTTGGCAACAACTTCTTCTTCATTCTGAACGGTTAAGTCGGCAAAACGCTCCTGTATCAAGTGTGCGCCAATGTTGGACGTCATGATCACAATCGTGTTGCGGAAGTTTGCTGTTCGACCTTTGTTGTCGGTTAATCGACCATCATCCAGTACTTGTAACAAAATATTGAATACATCCTGATGTGCTTTCTCAATCTCGTCTAAAAGAATTACCGAGTAAGGCTTGCGGCGAACCGCTTCGGTTAATTGCCCGCCTTCATCGTAACCAACATAGCCGGGAGGAGCTCCAATCAATCTTGAAACCGTATGCTTCTCCTGATACTCACTCATATCGATACGAACCATCGCATCGTCTTTATTAAACAGATATGATGCTAGTGCTTTCGCCAATTCGGTTTTACCAACACCCGTAGTCCCCAAGAAGATAAAACTTCCAATTGGTTTTTTTGGGTCCGACAAACCGGCTCGTGAACGTCTGATTGCGTCCGATATAGCACTGATAGCTTCCTCCTGACCTACTACGCGTTTGTGCAACTCGTCCTCCAAATTCAAAAGCTTCTCACGCTCGCTTTGCAGCATCGATTGTACCGGAATTCCGGTCCATCGACTTACCACTTCAGCAATATCTTCGTTGCTAACCTCTTCTTTTACAAGTGACGATTCAGTTTGCTTATCCGCTAGTTCTCCCTTTAGACGGTTCAACTCATCTTCGGCCTCCTTAATTTTTCCGTACCGAATCTCAGCAACCTTTCCGAAGTCTCCTGCACGTTCAGCTTGTTTAGCCTCAAGGCGAAGTTCCTCAATCCTCTTTTTGTTGGTTTGGATACCGTCTACAATAACTTTCTCGCTTTGCCACTTCGCTTTCAAGGCATTCCGCGCCTCACTGAGATTGGCTATGTCTTCATTTAAAGCAGATAGCTTTTTCTTATCGTTCTCACGCTTAATAGCCTCCCTTTCGATTTCAAGCTGACGGATTTTGCGATCGAGTTCATCAATCTCCTCGGGTACCGAATCAATCTCCAATCGAAGTTTCGCAGCCGCCTCGTCTATCAAGTCGATGGCCTTATCCGGAAGAAAGCGATCTGAGATGTAGCGTTGTGAAAGCTCCACAGCAGATATGATTGCCTCATCCTTAATACGCACTTTGTGGTGCACTTCGTAGCGCTCCTTCAATCCGCGCAAAATCGAGATTGCGTCAGCAGTATCCGGTTCATCAACCAAAACGGTTTGGAAACGACGTTCGAGTGCTTTATCCTTCTCAATATATTTCTGGTATTCCGCCAAAGTGGTTGCCCCTATTGCTCTCAGCTCGCCTCGAGCTAAAGCAGGCTTTAAGATGTTTGCTGCATCCATGGCGCCATCTCCTGATCCACCTGCTCCAACTAGTGTGTGTATCTCATCAATAAACAACACCAGCTCTCCGTCACTATTAACCACTTCCTTGATTACCGCTTTTAAACGTTCTTCAAACTCGCCCTTATACTTTGCCCCCGCTACCAACGAACCCATGTCTAACGAAAAGATTCGTTTCGATTTCAAGTTTTCCGGAACATCCTCTGAGATGATACGGTGTGCCAATCCTTCTGCTATAGCAGTTTTTCCTACACCTGGTTCACCTATCAAAATTGGATTATTCTTGGTGCGACGTGATAAAATTTGAAGTACACGTCTGATCTCTTCATCTCGTCCAATTACTGGATCGAGCTTTCCATTTCGAGCGAGTTCGTTTAAGTCTTTGGCATATTTCTTCAATGCGTTAAACTGATTCTCTGCGCTCTGACTGGTTACTTTACTTCCACCCCTCAAATCTTGGATAGCTTTAATCAACTCGGATTTTTTCAAACTGGCATCCTTAAGCATGTTACCAACTTGATCTGAACCGGCCACGAGTGCAAGAAATATGTGTTCGATACTCACATATTCATCACCCATGTCTTTCATGACATCTTTGGATTTGATTAGTGTTCTATTGGCATCGTTACTGAGGTAATTGCTGCCAGAGCCAGATACCTTTGCGTACGATTGAAGAATAGCATCAAGCGCTTGTTCGATGCGCTGATAGTTTCCGTTGACTTTTTTTACCGCGTATTCGAGTACCTCGTCATCAACTAAAAAAAGTCCCTTTAAAATATGCCCGGTCTCGATCGCTTGATTATCTGCTGATATGGCAAGCTCCTGAGCCTTTTGAATCGCCTCTTGCGATTTGATGGTATAATTATCTAAATTCATGTTGTCCTGTTTTCAAGGTTCTCTTCAAAAAACGTGACGATTAGAAAATTCTGACAGAATTGCCGAAATCGTTTGAAGACGAGATTAGAAATCCGTCAATTTTTCCGATTAATCCTTTGTTATTCAAATAGTTACGACACAAAGGCAGATTTAGCCTATAAATAATTCAAACGGAGACAACAATAGTTGGTTGCTTTCCGTCTTAATGTAAACCAAAAGCGATGCACATCTCGATTCCGGAACCTTGCCATGAGAAATGGGACGATATGAGTCCTACGGAAAAAGGGCGTCATTGTGCAAAATGCGAGAAAGAGGTTACGGATTTCAGCAGGATGACTTCGTATGAAATAGTTCGTACGTTTCATGATAATCCAAATGTATGTGGGCGGTTCTTGCCATTCCAACTTGAAGAAGAACAAAATGTTCCTGTGTTAACCAATCCATGGACTTCCTGGATTAAGAAACTTGCCTTAGGCGGTTTACTTGGAACCACAAGTATTTCAGCACTGGCTCAAGACACAGTGAGCACTGAACAAACCACAAACTCACCAGCAGAAAAAATTGAACTTGGCAAGCAGGTTAATATACGCATAGTCCAACCCGAGGATTCTTCATTGCATGCCAGGCATTTGTTGTATGAAGCGGATAGTTTTCGAATACGACTCGATCTTACGGATACATTGAATCACAGTTTTTGGGTCCCGCATTATGGTGACATGCAAATTCCAGACAGCATTACGATATGGACGGACTCAACAACTCAGAAAGTTAAATTGAGTGACTATGCCATCGTGACTCATGGTCCAAATGAAATTGTATTGCAGTGCACAGATTCTTCTTGGTATCAGATTATCGGCACCCCGATCTGGCAAGATGATATAATCACCACAGGCGGTATACCTCCTCAAATTCCAATGATGATTGAGTTAGATTCAGTGAGCTTTGTCGGAACAATCTGGGGGTTTACGGTTGCTAATGCAGATACCACCTGTCTAATGCTTGACACGATTCCAGCCGATACAGTAAACAGAGACACAATTGTCCGCGACACACTTAAAAATCAGAAGAAAGATCTCAAAGAAGACCTCGTTTACCGTAAGCGCAGTAAATCTATGTGGTGGTGGTTAGTCCCAGCTGGGTTGATTTTTGCCATGGGACTTTGGCAGCTCAAAAAAAGGAGAAACTCCTAAAAGATGTTGGGCAGTGGTCATTGATACTCGATCCATTCCCACCCAGCGAATGGTCTATATTCCACGTTTTGTATTTCACATCGGGTACTAAAAGTCACTTAGCTTGTATTCTGAAATCTGAGCTTGTGCCGCAATTGGAGTTGCTAAGCAGAACAGGACAAAAAATTGTTTAAAGTGATTTGGCATCAAAACGTTTGGTTTGTTCTGTATCGTTTAGAACGATATAAAATTGGACACTAAGATACTGATTACCTTCAAAAGCAATTAATTTCGCTGACTATGGAAATATCCAAACGATTGCAAGCTGTTTCTGAGTCGCAAACCCTTGTTATGACAAAGAAAGCACGAGAGCTGGCTGCCACCGGAGTCAGTGTCATCAATCTAAGTATTGGTGAACCTGATTTTGACACGCCTGCGTTTATTCGAGAGGCGGCTAAACAAGCGATGGACGACGGTTGGACGCATTACCCTCCAGTTGCGGGATACCCCGAGTTACGCCAAGCAATTTCTGCTAAGTTTAAGCGAGACAATAACCTTGATTATGCTCCGGATCAAATAGTTGTGAGCGGTGGTGCAAAACATTCCATTACCAATGTGATTTTCTCGTTAATCAACGAAGGAGACGAGGTGATTGTTCCGGCTCCTTATTGGGTGAGCTATCCCGAAATGGTTAAAATGGCTGGTGGTGTACCTGTAATCCTAAACTCCGATATAACGTCGGATTACACCTTCTCGATAGAGGATCTTCGCAAAGCAATTACGCCAAGAACTAAGATATTACTGTACAGTTCGCCTTGTAATCCAAGTGGGACCGTGTTCTCGAAAGACTTCTTAACCGAAGTAGCCCAAGTTGTAGCCGAGCATAATGACATGATCATCATTTCTGATGAGATTTACGAGCTTATTCAATACGGTCGAGACCACGTGAGTATTGGAGCGCTGGGATTATTAAAAGACCGAGTGGTGACGGTGAACGGTTTATCGAAAGGGTATGCGATGACCGGCTGGCGAATCGGATACATTGGCGCTCCCACGTGGATTGCCAAAGCAGTGGAAAAACTTCAAGGTCAGTTCACATCAGGCACCAATTCGATTGCGCAACGCGCAGCAATCGAAGCTATAAATGGCTCCTTGAGCGAATCAGAAGCCATGACTGCAACTTTTGAAAAACGAAGATCAATCATTGTAGATGGTCTGAAGAATATTCCAGGAATCAAGCCGAACATGCCCGACGGAGCTTTTTACGTCTTCCCGGACATCAGTTATTATTTCGGTAAAACGCACGGAGACCACACAATATCGGACGCTACAGACCTCTGCTTGTACCTTCTGCAAACGGCACATGTTTCAACTGTTAGCGGCGCAGCCTTTGGTAATCCAGAGTGTATTCGCATATCGTATGCAGCATCAGAAGGAGATTTGGAAATAGCTTTGGCTAATATTGCAGAATCACTAGCAAAGCTTAGTTAACATGTTCAACCTGCGGCAGAGATTTAGCGGAAAAAGTGTTCTCATTGTTGGGGATGTAATGGTGGATGAATACTACATTGGAAATGTAGATCGGATTAGTCCTGAAGCGCCCGTACCCGTAGTGAACGTAACCAAGCGGGACAGGCGGCCAGGTGGCGCTGCAAACGTTGCTTTAAATGTTATGTCGCTGGGTGGCAGGGCTTCAATCTGCAGTGTTCGAGGCAACGACTCCAACGGAGAGTGGTTAGACAATCATTTGAAATCTATTGGGGTAGACACCTCCGGAATGGTGGTCGACGTAAATCGGCCTACAACCATAAAAACTAGAATTATAGGTAACAACCATCAAATGCTTCGCGTAGATCAAGAAGACTGCAGTTATGTTGCAGATGAGGTTGAAGCAAAAATCAAGAAGCAACTTGACCAAAACATACAACAGGTTGATGCGGTAATCCTTCAGGATTACAACAAAGGGCTCTTGAGTAAAAGCGTTATTAAGTACGCTATCAAAACTGCCCGCAAACACGATATCCCAACTTTGGTGGACCCCAAGCGTGAACACTTCTTGGATTACAAGGATGTTACGTGGTTTAAACCGAACCGAAAAGAAATTATAGAAGGTCTTAAGCTCGATACAAGTTTATCTACTCAAGAAACCATTGAATCTGCTTTGTCCAGCTTGCGAGATAAACTTAATGCCAAGTATACATTACTTACTCTGTCTGAACAGGGAGTTGCACTCAACGATCGCGAAGGGACGCATTACATACCTGCCCACCCCAGGAGGATTGCAGATGTAAGTGGAGCCGGGGATTCGGTTATTTCAGTTGCCGCACTATGTGTTGCGTCGGATTTTGAGCCGAAGGAAGTAGCTGCAATCAGCAATCTAGCCGGTGGACTTGTTTGTGAAAAAGTTGGTGTGGTTGCCATCGAATTAGAGCAACTAGAAGAGGCGACCAAAGAGCTATAGATAGGCAAATCGGAAACCTCATTGCACAACGCTTCAAGTTTCCGCAATTTCATGTCCTCCTTTTTATCCATAATACGTACTTTTGGAGGCTCGAAAATCTGACTCAAGACGTTTCATGAAATTATCAAAATTCAAGTTCGACCTACCTGAAAAACTAATCGCTCAACATCCTGTAGACTATCGTGGCGACGCACGCCTAATGGTGGTAAACAAAAAGGAGAAGACCATAGAGCACAAAGAGTTCAAAGATTTGTTGGACATTTTTGATGAAGGCGATGTAATGGTCTTGAATGATGCACGCGTTTTCCCTGCACGATTATTCGGAAATAAAGAGAAAACTGGTGCACGGATTGAAGTCTTCTTACTGAGAGAACTAAATCCTGAATTGCGTTTGTGGGACGTGTTGGTAGACCCGGCACGTAAAATTCGTGTTGGAAACAAGCTATTCTTTGGTGACGATGATTTAGTTGCTGAAGTAATTGACAATACAACATCAAGAGGTCGTACCATACGGTTTTTGTTCGACGGTACTTCGGATGAATTTAAGTCTGTAGTAGACCGAATTGGACAAACACCACTTCCTAAGTACATCGAACGTGAGGTTGAGGAAGGTGACAAGGAAAGATATCAAACCATTTTCGCAGAAACTGAAGGAGCTATTGCCCCTCCGGGTGCCGGTCTTCATTTTACACGTGAGTTGATGATGCGACTAGAAATCAAAGGCATCGATTTCGCAAAAATGAACTTAAACATCGGACTAGGTACTTCGCGCCCTGTTGAAGTAGAAGATTTGACGAAGCATAAGATGGATTCTGAGAAATATACCATCACAGATGAAGTTGCCAACTTGGTTAATAAAGCGAAGGACAACAAAATGCGTGTTTGTGCAGTTGGATCGAGTGTCATGCGCGGTTTAGAGTCGTCCGTTTCTGCTTTTGGAAAATTAAATCCCGCAGAAGGCTGGACCGACAAATTCTTGTTTCCACCATACAACTTTAAGATCGCCAACTCATACTTAACAGGTTTCCACCAGCAACAATCGACATTAATGATGCTAACTGCAGCATTCCTTGACGATGTGGACTTCACACACGAAATCTACAAGACGGCGATGAAAGAAAAGTATCGCTTCTTGGTATACGGGGATGCATTACTTATCGTATAGTCCGTCCGTCAATTAAAGTCGGTACATCA
>Ga0181574_10000283_pt1 | contig 46741 bp, 40 predicted proteins | sample 101ome_24_FD_145600 | JGI IMG/M metagenome (GOLD analysis project Ga0181574, IMG submission 145600) | Coastal salt marsh microbial communities from the Groves Creek Marsh, Skidaway Island, Georgia - 101410AT metaG (spades assembly) | ecosystem: Environmental > Aquatic > Marine > Intertidal zone... | reverse complement strand
TGAGGGCCCCATGATTACCTACACTTCATCTGATTTCGACCCAATTTGCGAAGGTGATGAGCGTCCGATGAATGCCGTTCAAGTGACCAATGGAGCATTGAGTATGTCAATTGGTGAGACTCGGATTAACCTTATCGCAGGTGAGATTGCGCAACCTCTAATTCGCCCGACGAAGGACGACTTGAAATCTGGAATCCCAGTTGTAATTCGAGTATCCGGAAAGGAGTTTTGCCCTGTTCAGGAACTACGACATCAAATTGAAGTAAATCCAAAACCAACCATAGATCTAGTTGAGCAAAATATATCAGAATGTACGCCTTATGAGTTCAAGCCTCAGGTTACCACATCAGAATACATTAGAGATTGGTCTAGTGTTGATGTGACTTGGAATATCGAGCCTCTGGGTGAAGTTTTGCAAGGGTTAAGACCCAACCTCACAATAAATACAGCGGGTACGTATTCCATTTCAGTGAGCGCTCATACGGATTTGGGTTGTAGCTATGAAAATCAATGGACATCAACTCTAAAAGTTCGAGAGACACCGGTTGCCCAGTTTACAGCTGACCCAAAATCAACGGTTTCTGTTCGCAATGCGGTTGTGCAGTTTTACAATCAGACTGAATCCAATGTTCCGGTGACCTATCACTGGGATTTTGGCACAGGTAAGTCAGAGGATGTGTCAAGTTCGGTTTCACCGGCTTTTGATTTTGAACTCGATACTGGAGTTTACCTTACAACTCTAACGGTAACTGCAGACAACGGCTGTGAAGACGTTGCATATCACACAATTCGAGTTCTGCCCGATATCCAAATTTTTATTCCAACCGCATTTTCACCAAACAACCGAGATAACCAAGTAAATAACGCCTTACAAATACGAGGAAATAACGTCGCGTCTTTCCACGTTGAGATATTCAATCGCTGGGGCCAAAAGGTTTACATATCAGACGATATCGACGAAGAGTGGGACGGGAAGTCAAGTGGAAAATTCTGTGAATCGGGAATTTTCGCCTACTACATTACGGCAGTAAGTAAAAGCGGCGCAGCGTATGAATTTAAAGGTACGCTTCACTTGGTGCGTTAGTCCTTTATCATCGTTTTCATTATTTCGTACTACACTATCTTTGAAGCATGCAAGAGATTGATCTGGAGCTGGAACGGAAAGAGATACTTAATCGGTATCGTGGCTTGTTACGCGTTTCAAAAAGTACGCGGGAGCAAGGTGATGGAAGGATAATTAGAAAGGCCTTTGAACTTGCATTGGACGCACATAAAGATATGCGTCGAAAATCGGGTGAGCCATACATATATCACCCCATCGCCGTAGCGCGTATAGCCGCTGAGGAAGTTGGTTTAGGAACTACCTCTATCGTTTGTGCTTTACTGCATGATGTTGTAGAAGACACATACATTGAGCTCTCTTATATTCAGCAGGAATTTGGTGATAGTGTAGCAAATATCATAGATGGCCTCACTAAAATGAGTGGCTACTTTGGCCAATCGAATTCCCCGCAGGCTGAGAACTTCAGAAAAATGCTGCTCACGCTTAATGACGATGTGCGGGTAATCTTGATAAAGCTTTGCGATCGATTGCATAACATGCGAACGTTGGATCACATGTCGATGAAGGGGCAGCTCAAAATTGCATCTGAGACCAAGTACTTATATGCTCCACTAGCCCACAGACTAGGTCTTTACTCGATTAAAACCGAGCTAGAGGATCTTGCACTGAAGTACACTGAACCTGAGGTTTACCGCGATATAAAAGGGAAGCTACGAGCTACCAAGGAACAACGAAATCGTTTTATCAGACAATTTACAAAACCGGTAAAACTTGAGTTGGATGATCTTGGTCTGGAGTATGAAATAAAAGGACGCTCGAAATCTATTTTTTCCATTCTGCAGAAAATGCAGAAACAGAAAATCCCGTACGAGCAAGTCTACGATCTATTTGCAGTTCGAGTAATTGTAAAATCGGCACCGGAAAACGAGAAACTGGATTGCTGGAACATATACTCAGTGGTTACTTCTATTTACAGACCAAACCCCGATCGGTTGAGGGATTGGATTTCTACACCTCGAAGTAATGGATACGAATCGTTACACACCACGGTAATGGGCCCTAAAGGTAGGTGGGTGGAAGTCCAAATACGGACAGAGCGAATGGACGAGATAGCTGAGAAAGGTTATGCCGCACATTGGCGATACAAAGAAGGGAACGTTGGTGACTCAGGGCTTGATGATTGGTTGGCGCGTGTTAGAGAAATCATAGAGAACCCACAGGATAATGCCATTGATTTTCTGGATGACTTTAAGCTTAACCTCTTTAGCGAAGAGATTTTCGTGTTTACCCCAAAAGGAGATATCAGAAAACTACCTTCAGAGGCAACGGCGCTCGACTTTGCATTTGAAATCCATACAGAAATTGGTACAAAATGTATCGGAGCAAAGGTTAATGGGAAACTTGTTCCGCTGAGCCATAAGCTCAGCCGTGGGGATCAAATTGAGATAATCACATCGGCGAAGCAGAAGCCAACCAAAGATTGGCTTGAATTTGTAGTTACAGGAAAGGCTCGAACAAGAATCAAGCAAGTCCTAAAAGAAGCCAAACGGAAAAAAGCGGCTGAAGGTAAGGAAATTCTTCAGCGTAAATTCCGCAATTGGAAACTCCCGTTGAATAACGATAACATGCGTATCCTGTGCTTGTATTTCAACGTTTCAAGTGAACAGGATTTCTTTATCCTCGTTGCAGACGGCAAAATGCCGAAGAGTAATGAGTCGTACAAAGAAATCATTACAAACTTCAAAGACCGCAAAGACGTTGGTCGCAAACAATCAGATTACAAACCGGAACTCTCGAATAAGAAAACCGGCGATTTAATTATAGGTGAAGATGATAGTTTGGATTTGGACTACACATTTGCCAATTGTTGTTCACCTATCCCGGGAGACGAAGTTGTCGGATTCATCACGGTAGGAGATGGAATCCGAATTCACCGAACGAACTGCAAGAACGCTGAACGTCTGATGTCTAATTACGGCTACCGTATTATCAAAGCGCGTTGGGCTGGTTACCCGATGATAGATCACTCGTTCTCTGCCGGATTGGAGATTACCGGGGTTGATAGCATAGGTCTTGTGAGCAAGGTAACAGATATTATATCAAAAGAACTTGAGGTGAACATGAAGTCTGTGTCCTTCAGTGCCAAAGACGGGACCTTTGTTGGGAACCTAGTACTTGAAGTAGATAGTACGGAACATCTGGACTCTTTGTTGTCGAAAATCAGAGCAATAGACGATCACATCCGTGTGGAAAGAACAGATTTAGAACGCGTATAGCACGTTCCATTGTAAATGTTCATTTCATATTGATAACCCATTGTTGAACATCATTTTTTACTGAGCCATTTAACTAACTTTGCTGTTTACTGTTGGCATGAGCGAACAATTGAACAACATCCGGAAAAAAGTAAAGGAGATTTTCATAAAGTACCTTGAGGAAAAAGGACAGCGTAAAACTCCCGAACGCTATGCAATTTTGGATGAGATCTATTCAAAAAAGCATCACTTCGATGTAGACACACTCTACATCCAAATGAAAAATCGCAATTACCAAGTAAGTCGAGCCACAGTATACAATACATTAGACCTTCTACTCGATTGTGGGCTGGTGGTTAAGCATCAATTTGGGCAGAACATGGCTCAGTTTGAACAAGCTTACGGTTTCAGACAGCACGATCATATGATTTGTACCATTTGCGGGAAGGTGTCTGAGTTTTGTGACCCACGAATTCAGCAAACATCTTCAACTATGGGTGATCTATTGAACTTCAATGTCACTCGACACGCTTTGAATCTGTACGGGCGTCCAAAGCTTGATGAGAATGGTCTATGTTTAAATTGTGAGAACCAAGTTTCGTTTGATTAAGTAACATGAGTAAAGGTTTTGTTGATGTCGTATTAGGCCTGCAGTGGGGCGATGAGGGAAAGGGTAAGATTGCCGATTTTCTAACACCAACATACGACGTGGTAGCCAGGTTTCAAGGCGGTCCAAATGCCGGGCACAGCTTGGAAATGAACGGTAAGAAACATGTGCTGAATACCATCCCAAGTGGGATTTTTCATAAAAACTGCATAAACCTAATCGGTAATGGAGTGGTGATGGACCCTGTACGCTTGATGGAAGAAATACGCCGTACCGAAGAAGCAGGAGCCGATGTAAAAAACAACTTGTACATCAGCAGAAAAGCAAACCTAATTCTTCCGACGCATAAACTTCTTGATGCCGCTTCGGAGAAGCACAAAGGTGACAAGAAGATTGGATCTACCCTTCGTGGTATCGGACCTACTTATCGAGACAAATACGGACGAAGTGGTGTGCGAGCAGGAGATATGTTCGATCCCGAATTCAAACAGAAGTATCAAAAAGCAATAGAACGCCATCTGGCGCTGATGAATCACCTCAACTTTGATGATTTTGATTTAGAGTCGCTTGAAAATGAGTTTTTTAATGCTGTAGATGCGTTAAAACAATACAAGTTCGTAGACAGCGAATATTTCATAAACGATCTAATCAACCAAGGCAAGAAAATCTTAGCTGAGGGTGCACAAGGCTCTATGTTGGATATCGACTTTGGTTCTTATCCTTTCGTAACATCGTCGAATACGATTTCAGGTGGTATGACGGTAGGACTTGGTGTTGCTCCAAAACATGTACGTTCGGTTAAAGGCATATTTAAAGCATATTGTACTCGCGTAGGAAGCGGACCATTCCCGTCGGAATTAGATGACGATATAGGAGAGCAATTGCGCAAGAAAGGACACGAGTTTGGCGCCACTACAGGTAGACCACGCCGTTGTGGTTGGCTTGATTTGGTTGCCTTAAAGTACGCCGTTATGCTTAGTGGTGTAGACGAACTGATTATGATGAAGTCTGATGTGTTAAGCGGTTTCGATAAAGTGCTTGTGGGGACAGGTTATAAAGACAAGTCGGGTAACACTGTAGATACCATTCCATATGACTTCGTTTCAGCCGGCTTTGAGGCAGTATACACGGAACATGAAGGTTGGCATGATGACCTTACCGTTGTTCGTGATGAGAAAGACTTTCCGCAGAGTTTCAGTAACTACATCAGCTGGCTCGAGGCAGAAGTTGGTGTGCCTATCAAAGTAATTTCACTCGGACCGGATAGAGTCCAAACCGTAGTGAGAGGCTAGTCATTCGGGAGTTTGTCGCTTATCAATAAGCCCGGTAAAGACGTAACTACGATTATCGAGCTGAAAATAACGGCTATCAATACCCCGTCCTCCGGAGGATAACCCAACATCGGGAACAACATACCAAACACAACTTCTCGAGCACCTAAACCACCCAGAAAAACTGGAATTGCCGTAGCAATGGTTGATGCTAAGAAAACAGCGGTAACATCAATTGCAGCAGAACCCGCTACTTGATTGGCAACTAGAACTATGGCTAAAATCTGCACCAGTTGTACAACAATCGACAAACCAAGTGTTGGGAAAAGACTAGCTAAGTACATATTGTAAAAGCGTTTAACTAATAAGTAGCAGATTATCAGTCCAATAGGTATCAATATCCAAATCCACGAATTGTTCCACCACATAGGTGCAAACCCGGCTAGAGGAGTCAGGAGAATGAGCAAGGTTAGTATTCCTATCAATCCAATGATTCTGTCGCCAAGTAGAGCGGCGATGTATTTTTTACGAGGAATACCCGATCTGGAACTATAGCGAAAGACCTTGTACGCATCTCCACCAATTCCGCCCGGCAACAATAGGTTGTATGCCATACCCACTAAATAGAGCTTAAGATTCCATAGGAACGGGACTCTGTCCTCAAGACACTTCAGAACAACGGCTAATCGATAGGTTGAAATTATCTGGCTTACATAGTAAAGGGTGATGGCAAGAACAACAACACCCCAATGCAGCTTCTGTAGCGATCTGACCAGTTCAGAAAAATCAATCTGTTGGAACGCAAAGTAGAAGGCAATCGCGCTAATAACGATTTTAATGACGGCGAATAATCGCTTTTTAGAAGAGCGACCATTATTGGCCATATGTGTGCCTTTCTCTGATGTTGTATGTCTTTTTACCTTGACTTTCGTAGTACGTACGCATGAGCAGTTCTAAGACAAAACCGGTGGTTATCAATTGAATACCAGCAATTAAAAGAAGAACACCCAATAATAACATCGGCTTACCCCAGATGTCGTGTCCCATAATTTTACGCGTTAAGAAGTAAAGGTTAATTATTCCACCAATCCCAAAAACGATTGAACCCATTGTGCCGAATAGGTGCATGGGTTTTTGCATGTACTTTCGGAAGAAGACCATCAACAACAAGTCGCTGATGACTTTAAATGTTCGGTTCAAGTTGTATTTAGATTTACCAAATTGTCTTGCGTGGTGTTTCACTGGAACTTGGTGAATTCTAGCACCTTGTAAAGCTGCCAGAACCGGAATAAAGCGATGCAGTTCACCGTATAGGCTTAAGTTTTTTGCTATCGACTTTCTAAAAATCTTTAATGTACAACCATAGTCTTTGATCGTAACTTTGGTGAGGTTTCGAATTATGTAGTTCGCAATCTTACTTGGTATTTTTCGTAAAAATGCTCCGTCTTTTCGGTTCACCCGTTCACCGGCTACCAAGTCCCACTGTCCGTTTTTGATTAAATCCAACAGCATAGGAATGTCACTGGGGTCATTCTGTAGATCCGCATCCATGGTCACAATGAATTCTCCATTGGCTTGATCAATTCCGGCTTGCAATGCAGTGCTTTGGCCATAATTCATCATGAATTCTACAACCGTAGTATGTTCATTACCATATTTAGCAACTTCCGAAACGGTGTTATCCGCTGAGCCATCATCTACAAAGATTAATTCGTAATCGAAAGAACTTAAAGCGCTGTAACATGCGTCCAAGAGTGGTTTAATACTCTCTTCTTCGTTCATCATGGCAACAACTACCGATACTTCTGGCATATTCTATTTTTTAGGCATATCAGGGAAATACCGTTTAAATTTCACCAAAGAAAATGGCTTCTTCTGATAGCGTCGGACAAAGGTAAAGTATGTACCGGCATTTATTGTGTCTGATATCACTTCCGTTGGAACAAGGTAGAAAGCATTGATGTTGTGGTCGCTGGTCTCCGTTTTTAACATGTCATTACGGTCAACGGTCAGGTACCAGTTCATGGTCAAGCTCACATTGGAATGATACATGGCTAGTGGTTGATTTTTGGTAATCTTGGCAATTTGTTGTGCTTCTAGCTTCTCCTGTTGGTAAGGACCTGTTACTGTTTTGAACGGAACCTCATAAGTTGAGTAACCAAACTTGAACACAATTAGACCAATGATTATAGCTGTAAAAGGCAGCTTCGGAGCGTGCAGTTTTAGTGCAAGAAACAAACCGATTAATCCCAGTAAGGAAAAGGTTAATGCAATTGTTAGTGAGCTCGATACAGCATAGTTGTGGTGGGCTATCCACATTGATATAGGGCTGATAATCAGTAAGAAAGAGATTGTGTATGCGAACCATTTGAAAACGCTCATATCCCGCTTATCTGCCTCAAGACCAGCAAAAAGTAAAGCGGTCAGTAGAAATGGGGTGAGCATAAAAACGTAACGAGCGCGGTAATCGGGAGACAACCAATAAACGATAATGTTGGTTAAGAAAAGGAGGACGCCATGCCGAATAAACGGAGTAGACCATAATTTCTGACGGATGGTTTTGTCAAATAGCAATAGGATTAACAAGCCCCAAGGTAGTATGTCAACCAGATATAAAAATGGGAAACTAAATAAGTGAGCTATTGATTCTACAAATGATTTCTCCGTTACAGTTCTACTGGTACTTTCTGTGAGGATACGACTCAACAAATCTTCAATGGGAGCGTGTTGGCTAAACAACCATAAGTATACAGCCAGAGGAATTAAAAAGACAAAACCTGAAAGAATGTGTTTCAGCGAAAAGAAGCGTTTCCATTCTTTGGTTATGGCAAGGACAGTAAGAATTGTGATGCCCTGAAAAACAATACTTGGCAGACCCTTCATCATAAATCCAATGAATGTGAGCGCATATGAAACCACAAAGGCTTTTGTCCATTCGTTGTCTAAACCATATCGATAAATCGCATAGATCTGCAAAAAGACTACCAACGAATACGTAATGTCGATATGTCCCAAATAGGACGAATACATCCAAATATTTCCTGAAGTGACAAATGCAAACGAGGTAAGTAATGCAAGATGCTGTTGCTTCGTTTCGCGCTTAACTACTTGAAACACAATGAGTCCAAGTGCTATCAGAGAGAGAATGCTAGGCAGTCGTACAATAAATTCACTTCTTGATCCGGTGATTTCAAACAGCGCATAAAGGATATAATTATAGAGCGGAGGTTTGTTCAGATAGGTTTCACCATTAATCTCAGGAGCTATGAAATTCCCACTAATCTGCATATCGGCAGCTATAAGTGTGCGAATCGGTTCATCGGCACTTAGCGGCATATAACCCAGTTGATAAAACAAGGACAACACTAGCAATGTACCCAGGATTGTATAAATCCATTTTTCAGTTTTATTCAGCTCCACAGTGCAAAGATATTCATGTATGCTTGCCTCCTAAAATTACCGTTCAAACCGCTAAATTTGGTGTATGAAAAAGTTCGTAGCTGTAATTACTGTCATGGGTTGGTTTAGTACTTCCGACGCTCAGGAGTTTACTTTCAAACACGAGCGCGATGTACCGGTAACAAAGCTATGTACAATATCGATGGCTGATTTGGAGGTGGAAGCCACGCTCTCGAGCAAGTTTGAGGCACCTAAACCATATTCTCGCGTTGAAGAGATTAAGAAGAACTTGGATAAACAGCGAGAGCGAAAAATCAGGCAGACTTTGCATAAGTATAAAGAGAGTCCGGAGGAACGCCAACCAGAAGTTGAAGCGTCATTCATTGGTTTGAACGCTGTACCCGGAATCCCAAATGATAATAATGTTGCCATCAACAACAACGGGGACATCATAAGCGTGGTAAACTCATCGGTGAGTATACTTAATGAAAATGGTGATTATATCCGCTATTACAGCCTTGAACGAATAGTAGATGGACAGCTTTCAAATTTGAATCGGACTTATGATCCGAAGGTAGCGTACGACCCTGATAATGATCGGTTTATACTTGTTTTTCTGCAAGGGTCTACAAGTAACGATACCAGGATAATTACCGGTTTTAGCCAAACGAGTGACCCCAATGGCACGTGGAACTTTTATGCGATTGAGGGAAATCCTTTCGGTGGTCAGACCTGGTCGGATTACCCAATAATTGGTTTAAGTAAGGATGATTTATTTGTAACGGTTAACATTTTACGGGACAATGAGAGTTGGCAAAAAGGATTCACACAAAGTGTCATTTGGCAAGTTGATAAGGCATCTGGTTATAACGGAAACGACACACTTTATGAAGATGTGTGGTTTGATCTAAAATACAATGATGAACCTATCTGGAGTATTTGTGCAGTTCAAGGAGGAAGCTCCTTTTCGTCTCCCAACATGTATTTTCTTTCAGTTAGACCGGAGGTGGAGTCAAATGATTCCTTATTCCTTCACGAGATAACAGATACAAGACTGTCTGGAAACGCTACCTATAATCTTCGTGTGTTGCAGGCCAATAAGAAATATGGTGTACCACCATCGGCGTTTCAACCGGATTCAAGGAACTTGCTTCAGACCAACGATACGCGTGTACTGTCTGCCATGGTTGAGGGCGATTACATTCAATATGTTCAGTCAACTATAGTTCCGGATAACGGACACTCAGGTGTATTCCACGGATTCATAAATCTTGCAACGGACGAGGTTGATGCGAATTATATTTATTCAGACACATTTGATTTTGCGTATCCTTCTATAGCTTATGCTGGAAACAGCAGCTTTCCTCAAGCTTCAGTTATCACTTTCTCGCACACTTCGGAGTTGCATTTTCCGGGCACTTCAGTTGTCTTGCACAATCGAGTTGACGGAAACGAAGCATTTTTCAGCACAGTTTCACAGGTGGTTCAAGGAACTATGTCGATCGACCGTTTAAGCGACTCAATGGAGCGTTGGGGTGACTATACCGGCATCCAAACCAAATACAACGAAGAGGGTGTAGTTTGGGTAAGCGGTTCTGTGGGTATACCGTTCGCTCAAGGTGCTCCGCGCGGTAGAAACGGGGTTCAGGTAGGGAAGGTGAAGGTGAACAATACAATTACTGCGGTCACATCAGACGAAATGATTCTGTTAGCTCCAAACCCTAGTTTTGGTGAATTAAATTTCTTAATCAACAACCCTGAAGATCAGAATTTAACGATTAAGGTTTATGACATGACGGGTAAAGTAGTTCGTGATATCTATGAAGGAAGCTTAAATGCGGGACAGCATGAACTTAAACTTAATGCCGGTAGTTTGACTATTGGTGCTTATTTGGTAAGCGCAGTTTCCGACCAAGGAGAAAAACTAGGCTCATTCAAGTTTGTGGTAGGTCAATAAAGCCTACTTGATGAAATCATACCCCAAGCTTACTTGCACCGTGTTTTGACGTTGGTCAAAATTAGCTTGGTAGCCTTTAATCGTCACAGAATCAGTGAGCTTACCTAGGCTAGTTTCATATTTACAATCGATCGTTAATCGCCCCATATCGAAACCAAAACCCATTTGTAAGGCCCAACTGCCCCCATTGAAAATGGTTCTGAATTCGTCGTACAAAAACTCGTTTGTTTGAACCTTGTTCTCAAGCATGCGTGTATAAACAGGACCCAGCAAAACGCGCGTTGATTTGGTTGGTGCGTATCCCAAAAGCAATGGAATGTCAAAGCGATTTTGCTTCAGGGTGAAGATGGAATCGAATTCAGGTGAGCTCAACCGCATTCGCGTATTATAGTTGCTCGCTAGAAGTCCAGGTTGAAAAATGAATTTGGTTACTTTAAAACGTGCAAACACACCCCAATTCACAGCTACGTCTGCTTCATCAGTGGCATACTTATAATTGGTGCCGTTTGACGTAAACGTTTTGTCAATCACGGCTTCCCCGTAGTTTATGCCTGTTTGTATACCGAGAGCATTAAAGATTTGAGCAGACGAACCTAATGCCAGGGTACAAAGCGAAAATAAAAGTGCAATCAGTCTCATAGTTTTAGCGATAAAGCAAAGTTAGCTAATTGTATTTAGACAGACTTTTGGGTAATAACGGAATCGAACGATTTAGAATTGTCCGTTGAGGGAAAGAGTGAGATTCCGACCCGGTGCTGCAATACCACTGCTATATGGTCGATAGCGAGCGTCCAAGATGTTTTCCATACCGAGATTTATATGCAATGATTTGTTTACCGTGTATCTCGTTTTTAAGTTTAATGTGTACCACGAAGGCGAATAGAGGTTACCATCGCTGTTTTGTAGGTAGAGATGTGGTTTTGATTGCTCAGATGGAGCCATTCGGTCAGATCTTAGCTTTGCATGATAGTTGGCATATAAAGTCGCTCGGAAGCTTTTATACCGAAAGTTTAGCTTCGTATTTCCAAAATTTGGCACTATATGACGGATGGCTTGCCCATCAGCTGTTTCTCCCTGCATCCAGTTGTATGCGCTCTCAACATTCCATTCAGGTGAAATAATCCAACGCATTTGAGCTTCAATACCTGAGATGGTTCCGGATTCTCCATTAACCAACGCTTGAGTTCGCATCATTTCTCCATTGTAGAAAATACTATCTACTCCACCAATCGAGAAATCTTGACGAACAACAATATCAGAAACGACCGTATGGTAACCGTTTACCAGAATTTCGACATCATCAAACAAGGTCAAATTCGTACCAATTTCATACGTAATAGAAGATTCAGGTTTTAAACCGGCATTTGGCACAATTACTCGATCGGGCTGACTGTCAAATACTTTACCAATGTCGTCTATGTTAGGGGCTCTAAAGCCAGTGGCAATGCTTCCGTAAATAAATGATTTTGAGTTGATTAAGTAGCGAATTCCCCCACTGTAATTCACAGCGGAGTTATTCAAGTTAATCTCATTAAAAGGAAGAATACCACTGAGTGCATGGTCTTCGAATGGTGCGTACAATTGATTACCGGTATATCGTCCACCAGCATTCACCATGATTCTTTGGGTCGGATGCCACTTCAAGGAAGAGTATACCGCATAGCTTGCCATTTTACTATTATCCGGGTATCGACTTGGTATTTCAGATACAAACCCGGAGTCCACGCGGATGTTTTGACCTTTTGATTCAACCGCATTGTGAATCAGTTCAATACCGTATTGTAAGTCGAACTTTTCCCACTTCTTATCAAGGTCTATATTGAGAGATGTCAAATCCACTTTTTCTGTGGTTTCCTCTAAGTCAAACGACCTGAACCGTCGTGAGAATCGCGATTCTTCAAACCATTGTTTTCCAATAATGATGTTCACTTTGTCGGCCCATTTTGAGGAGTCATTTCGAATTTGGTATCGTGCGTTCAGCTGGGTCCATTTCTGAGGGCCATAATACCAATCGCCAAACCGAGGTAGACCGTTTCGGGTTTGAATAAGTCTGTCGTATCGCGGTACCGGAGACGACGTTGCATATCCATAATGCAGAATTACGTCTTGATTTGCTCGTACCTGATAACGCAGTTTCTGGTTGATATTGATCTGGCTGTAGCTTGTAAAATATTGAATTTCAGGGTCGTCGTTAAAGATGATACTATCAGTCTGACCGTTGAATTCACTGAACGTTGTACGCAAGTATTCGTCCGGACCATTGCTTCCCATTTTTAGCTCACCAAAGTTAGAAAGTGTGATGCTGCTTAAACCGGCAAACTTGCCCTCACCATAGCTCAGATCAACGTGCCAAGTATTTTCTCGATTTGCCGAGGCTGCTTTTAGTGAAACATTTCCCTCGTAATAGCCACCGGTGTCAATCTTTGGGACCTTGGTCTCAAATGCCATAACACCCCCCATGGCATCACTCCCATAGAAAACAGAACCAGGGCCAAAGGAGATCTGAGTTTCATCAACTAAGAACGGATCGATTGTAATCACGTTTTGTAAGTTCCCGTCTCTGAAGATAGCATTGTTCATTCGGATTCCGTCTACCACAATCAGAACGTTGTTTGCGGCAAAACCCCGTATCATTGGACTTCCACCACCCATTTGTGATTTCTGAACGTAGACTTGGTTGCTCAACCCAATTATGTCTGCTGTTGTCTGAGGAGTTTTAAAACTGAAGCTCTTCGCTTTCATTGAAACCACTTTGGTGGTTAAGTCTTTTTGACTTTCAAAATCCGGGTTCAAGCGGAAATTCACTGGCTTGAACATGTGTGGGAGTAACTCCAACACGATGCGATAATTCTCTTGCTCAAGTTCTTGAGGGAGCAGTATTTTTATTTCGTACCCTTGGGCTGAGAAGGCAACAGAGTCGAAACTTTCTTGATTTATTTGAATGATTCCATTGTAGTCGGATATATACTGGATATCTCGACTTCCTTCAAAAACATAAACCTCAACCAAACTAATTGGTTCGCCGTCTTCGTCCAATACCTGAACTTTCTGGCCCATAGCAATCGACGATATGCAGAGGCACACAAAAAGTGTCAGATAGACTCTAAGTTGGTTGATCATAAACGGCTTAACTTTCGAGAGCAAAATAACAGACTTCTTGTGTCATATTCATACCAACTTTTATCTTTGGTCTAAATCAATGAATAAACGGATAATTCTCATCGCAGTGCTTTCCATTCTGTTGAGTATGATGCTTTTACCATCTTGTGGTGGGCGGAAAGCGAAGTCATGCCCAGCATTCCAAGAAGGAGTGAGAACCGGAGGGACCATCGACAAAAACAAGAAACGCAAGAAAGTGAAACAAGGCGTTTTTGATAAGAAGGTAAGACGGCGCTACAATCGTTGATAGAAAGCTTAATTATGCTCGACGATGAATTTTGACAATTATGCAACTATGTTTCAATTTTAAACCATGAATGCACACGAAATAGAATATCAAATCACGGGAGAGGAGATGCAATTTGTTGAAATTGAATTAGATCCTCAAGAAGCCGTTATTTCAGAACCTGGGAGTTTCATGTTCATGAACGATGGAATTAACATGGAGACCATATTTGGTGATGGATCGAGTGAACGCTCTTCGGTATTTGATAAGCTACTAAGTGCCGGGAAAAGGCTTTTGACAGGAGAGAGGTTATTCATGACTGCCTTTACCAACGAAGGCGTTGGCAAGAAACGAGTTGGTTTTGCCAGTCCCTATCCAGGTAAAATAATTCCAATGGATTTGTCTGAGCTTCAGGGCAAGCTTATTTGTCAAAAAGATGCATTTCTATGTGCAGCTAAAGGAGTTGCTGTTGGAATTGAGTTTCAAAAGAAACTTGGAACTGGACTTTTTGGTGGAGAAGGTTTTATAATGCAGAAACTCGAAGGGGATGGACTTGCATTTGTGCATGCCGGAGGGACAATAATAAAGCGAAGCTTGGCATTGGGTGAGGTGTTAAAGATTGATACCGGTTGCCTCGTAGCATTCACAAAAGACATAGATTACGATATTGAATATGTTGGAGGGATCAAGAACACATTGTTTGGTGGAGAGGGAGTATTTTACGCCAAACTAACCGGACCGGGAGATGTTTGGATACAGAGTCTTCCGTTTAGTCGGTTGGCGAATAAAGTGATTGCTGCTGCACCCCGAGTTGGTGGAAAATCTAAAGGGGAAGGAAGTATTTTAGGAGGATTGGGAGATTTGCTCGATGGAGATAACAGATTGTAAACATGCGTTTTAGTTGGATTTTAGTTTTACTGATTATAAGCCAAGCAGGATGGTCCCAACCGTTCAGCTCTGAAAAGGCTTGGGTATTTTTTGTAGATAAGGATGTCGAATCGTACTATCCTCATGAGTATCTATCTCAACACACGATTGAACGAAGAAAAAAACACAACATCGCCATATATGATGTAGCGGATATTCCGGTAAAACAAGATTATGTCAATACCATCACAGAAATGGTGGAGTCGTTAACGGCTACCAGTAGATGGTTTAATGCTGTATGCGTATATGCAGATGAAAAGTCGCTAAATGAAATTCGAAATCTGGATTTTGTGCGAGACGTTAAAGTGGTTAATCCCGGTGACGTTTTAGTGGCTGGAAAAAGCATTCAAAAAGACCTTGATTTTAGCTTAACAGAACGCCAGAAAACATACATTCAATCGCAGCTTGAACGCATGGAAGGTGATGTGTTCGCTAAAAATAATGTTAGGGGTCAAGGTATAACAATCGCTGTATTTGACGTGGGCTTTAATTCCTACAAAACAAATCCAGCGTTTAAACATCTGCGTGATAACAACCAAATAAAGGCTACGTACGATTTTGTGAAGAACAAAGAGAATGTAGACGTAAAAGGTAGCCATGGAACCACAGTGCTTAGTTGTATTGGAGGTCGATTGGAACGACAAGATATGGGGCTAGCTACAGAGGCTAACTACTTACTCGCACGAACTGAGACTTGGACAGAGTTTTACAGCGAAGAAGAAAACTGGTTGGAGGCCGTGGAATGGGCTGATAAATTGGGAGCTGACATCATAAACAGTTCTTTGGGTTACACGTACCACAGGTATTTCAGGGAAGATATGGATGGTCAGACAAGTTTAGTGGCTAAAGCTGCGAACATGGCGGCATCAAAAGGTATTTTGGTTGTAAACTCAGCCGGAAATGAGGGATCTGCAAACTGGAAAAACATTGGCACACCGGCCGACGCGGATAGTGTTTTGTCGATTGGAGGTATTAGTCCATACACCGGAGTCCACACATCTTTTAGCTCTTTTGGCCCAACCTGGGACAAACGGTCAAAACCGAACGTAAGTGCTTACGGACATGGAATGGTAGCTACACCAGATGGAGTAGGAGAAGTGCAAGGCACGAGCTTTAGTTCTCCTTTAATCGCCGGGTTTGCGGCTTGTGCAATGCAATCACGACCGGCATACTCGAATATGAAACTGTTTCACGACATCCAGAAGTCGGCAGACTTGTACCCGTATTATGACTATGCGCATGGATATGGGATTCCACAAGCTTCATACTTCTTTAAGATGCCTCAGCAACAAACACCGGAGTTTACACTTGAATTGACCAATACAGCCGTTAAAATCAACTTAAAACCTCGTGACAATGGCTTGCAGCCAGCAGAACAAGATCGCAACGGAGTTTACTACACTAAATGGCCTGACTACGTATTTTATCATGTAGAAAACGATAGAGGATATTTAGACAAATACGTTGTTGTGGATCCGGAGTTGAAAGACCGAGAGGCATCAAGTGTTGATATCGATGGTACGGTCTCGGATAGCCCGTTAAAAATCTTAAAATCAGAATTAAATCGCCCTTGTACTGTACGCGTGTACTACAGAGGAGTAACTCAAGAAATAATAGTGAAATGATTAGAAAAGTATTTATATCAACCTGTGCATTCGTTCTTACGTTTTCCGGAAATACCGCATTTGCCCAGAGCGTAGTCATGGAACAAGACGTAAACAAAGACACCATCGTTCGAAATTTCGGAAAAAACAGAAGCCATTACATCGGCACCCACATGAGTTTTGGTATTCTAGCCGGACAAATCGATAGTGACTCAGTTCAACTAAAAGATGCCGAGTCCATTAGGTTCAACTGGGGTATTTATTACAAGGCTCGAGTGTCAAACGTTTATTCGGTTGTTCTGTCTGCAGACTACCACTTTACGCAGTTTGATTTTACGACGCCAGAGGATACCAAATACGATCGCTTAAACATGTCTGATCTTGGGTTGGACCTTGCAAACAGGTTTAACTTCGGGAAACGAGGGAATGCTATAGGCAACTATTTAGAGCTCGGTGCCTCAATCGATTATACCGTCCATACAAAGCGTGAAAGCAAACAGGTTTTAGACGACGAATCTCTCGATTACAAATCGCGCAAGGTGGAGTTTACAGGTTTACGCTATGTTAACCCACTCAACTACTATGCGCACGCCAGACTCGGTTTTAACAAGTTTGTTTTAACCGCAGATTACCGATTGAGTAATGTGATGAAAGACAACGTTGGTTTTAACCTACCACCACTGTACTTCGGGTTTCGTTTAGATATGGGAGGTTAGTTCTTGGTGGCGTCCAAAGCGTTCAGAATAACTTTGCATGCTTTATGAATTTCGTTTTCCGAGATGATCAACGGGGGCGCAATGCGTAATTTGTCTTCCGCAAACAAGAACCAGTCGATAATAACTCCATTCTTAATGCATTCGTCTACAACCGCATGCATCCTTTCCGCACTTTCCAATTGTATTCCCAACATCAGCCCTTGGCCCGTAATTTCCTGTATATCAGGGTGTTTTAGTAAAGATCTGAACAGACTCGACTTACTTTCTACACCGCGTATCAAATCTGATTTAGTCAGTTGTCGGAGATTTTCATAACCTGCAGCGCAACAAACAGGATGTCCTCCAAATGTGGTAATGTGGCCAAGCACAGGGTTGTATGTAAACTTGTCCATAAGCGTTTTGTTCGCCACAAATGCACCCAAAGGCATTCCACCCCCAAAGGCTTTAGCGGTACACAGAATATCAGGGACAATAGTGGTTTGTTCGAAGGCATATAAACTGCCGGATCTACCCATACCGGTTTGAATCTCATCAGCAATTAATAAAGCCCCAACCTCGTCACATTTTTTTCGAAGAAGTTCCAAGTACTTATGATTACCGAGTATGTACCCTGCTTCCCCCTGAATGATTTCAACAACTACCGCTGCGGTCTCACATGTAATCTCGGACAACTGCTCCTCGTTATTGTAGTCGATATAACTTACTCCCGGGACTAGTGGCCTATACGTATTGCTGAAAAACTCATCACTCATCAAGCTCAGCGCACCGGCAGTACTGCCGTGATAAGCGTTTTTCATTGCGACAAACTTTCCTCTACCGGTAACTCGTTTTGCCAGTTTTAAACTACCTTCAATCGCTTCACTGCCCGAGTTTACGAAATAAACGGAGTTGAGTTTTTCCGGAAGATGAGAGGTCAGAAGTTTCGCAAGTTTTACTTGGGGTGATTGTATGTATTCACCGTAAACCATTGTGTGCCAGTACTTGGCAATCTGATTGCGTACGGCTTGTACCACAGATTTATTTCGATGTCCGAGATTCGAAACCGAAATTCCCGAAATCAAATCGATGTATTTTTTTCCGTCGGTTGTCTTCAGATAAACACCCTCAGCTTTTTTTATTTCAAGCGCCATGGGGGCGTCAGAAGTCTGCGCTACATAGTCAAAAAAGTGTTTTCGGTAACTGAACAACTTATCTTCCCTTGAATTCTGGTCGACGTTTTTCTACAAAGGCATTCATACCTTCTTTTTGATCTTCCGTTGCAAACAGCATGTAGAAGTTCTTTCGTTCAAACGATAACGCTTCTTGCAAAGGCATCTCGTAGGCTTTCAATACACTCTCTTTAGCCATTTGCACTGCAATTGGGCTTTGCTTAGCGATGTCTTTGGCCAGGCGAATGGCTTCGCTTAGATACACTTCATTTGGAACCACTTTATTAATTAAGCCGTAAGAAAGTGCCTCTTTGGCTGAGATAAAGTTGCCAGTAAGCACCATTTCCATGGCTCGAACCTTACCTACTGCTCGTGGTAAACGCTGGGTTCCACCTGCACCCGGCATTACACCAATTTTTATTTCCGGCTGACCAAATTGCGCTGATTCAGAGGCTACAACCATGTCACAAGTCATCACCAATTCACATCCACCTCCTAAAGCAAAACCACTAACGGCCGCAATTATTGGCTTCTTCGTTTTTCTGATCTGATCCCACGTTGAGAATTGATCAATCAACAGCATATCTACAGCGCCTTTTCCTGCCATTTGCTTGATGTCTGCTCCGGCTGCGAAAGCGCGCTCGTTTCCGGTAATAATGATTGCTCTCACGTTTTCGTCTTTGTCAAGCATTTGGAGTGCGTCACGGATTTCTCCCATAACCTGTAGGTTAAGCGCATTTAGCTCTTTTGGACGATTCAGTTGGATTAAAGCGATGTGTTTATCGTAATCTGGAGTAACAATTATTAATTCAGGATTCATGATGCCTTTTTCTTGCTTCAATATTAGGGCTAAACAAGGTTTGTTTCAACCGTTAAGTGTATCCGATTTTACCAGAAATGTGTAGTTTGCAACCCACTCAACCAAAGAACAATAACTGATGATCAAACAAGCTCTCTACATTTTACTCGCATTTGTCTTTGCAAACACCGCATACGCTCAAGAATTTGAGTCAAATAATCTATCCATAGAAATCGGGGAACCCAATTCAACCAAGAAGAATAGTATGGCTCAACTGTTTGTTGGAGACGACAACGTGTTTAGTCGAAGTTACATCAAGAGAAAAGCGCACTTAGTGAAGTATGACGAAGACTTGCAAGTCGAATCTACCTTATTGCTTTACCCGGAAATCTTGCCAAAGAAGTCTTATATCGAGCGCACCATAGCGTTTAATGGAGCAATAATTATTTTTTACTCGATTCTTGATAAGCCAAATAAGACGAATAATCTGTACTACACAATTATTGATCAAGCGGACATGTCAACCTTGGAATCCGGGGTGAGTTTGATGGAATTAGAATACACCAGCAAACGAAATTCCGGGAACTTCGATATCTCGATGTCTCGTGACTCAAGCAAGCTGATGATTTTTGCCAATACGCCGATGGCTCGATCACGAAACGCAAAAGATGAAGCACAGGTGGTGGTGATGAATGAAGAGTTTGAGATTTTGTGGGATCAAGTGGTAACCATTCCGCATGCCGACAGGGACTTCATTATTGAGCAGTATAAAGTGGACAACGACGGAAACTTGTTTATCGTTGGTAGACTTTACAAGCAAAAATCAATGCGAAGCAAAGGGAAGCCGGGATCCACTTACAAGATTTTGGCTTCATACGATGAGGGTGAGAGCCTGGAAGAAATTGATGTAGAACTGTCTTCCAATAAGTTTATTTCTGAGTTCGATTTTCTAGTAACGACAACAGGGAATCTGATTTGTACCGGATTATACTCGAATGAGTCGTATGGTAGAGCGGCAGGTGCTTTTTATCTTGAAATTGAAGCAGAAACACTGGATTATCTCGTTGAACAAAAAGAAGACTTCGATCTGGATTTCTTAACCGAAGGGCTAACTGAAAAGCAAACCAAAAAGGTTAAAAAGAAGCTGAACAAGGGAAAAAGTGTAGAGTTTGCAAATTTCAAGGTTCGTAACATCGTAAAGAAAGTAGACGGTGGACTTGTGATGGTTGCTGAACATCATTATGTATACACAACCACAACCACCACAACTACAGCAAACGGAGGAACAACCACAACGACTACAACACATTATATTTATGGCGATATCATCTTAGTAAGCTTCTCAGAAGAGGGTGAAATCGAATGGACCAAGACTGTACCGAAATATCAATACTCAACCAATGACGGAGGCTATAAGAGTGGTTTCGAGCTTGCAGTAAAAGGTGACAAAATGCACTTTTACTACGTGAATTGGGGCAAGTTCGCAGAAGACTTGGAGTACGACAAACGAACCGACCGAGATAACTATAGAGCATTGCACTTCGTACATGAAACAGTTGATTTAGACGGAGAACTTGACGCTGAATCAATGGGAACAATAGAGAAGAGAGGACTTCGTCCACTTCCAAAGAAGTTTGTTACACTTCGAAATGGCCAAACCATTATTTACATGGTTGGAAAGCGTGAGTATAAGTTAGGTGTCATTACTCCCAACTAATGCACGTGAACATGTGTAGCTGTGCTTAATAGTGCAATGACTACCCCTATAGCAATGGCAATGAGCTTGCGTTGGCTGAATTTGTGATCGTCGGTATTCTCGAATAATATGGTTGTTGAGATGTGCAGGAATACACCAATTACTAGTGCAACCAGATATACCATGTAATCTTTGATTGCCGGAATCCAATACACGGTGAGTTGGCTAGACACAGATCCTATGATGGTCATACTCGCATAGAGGAATAGCCAAGTGTACAAGTACTTGCGTTTTACTCCGGATGCCTTCAGCAAGGTTATCAAGGCAAAGGCTGCAGGAATCTCATGAAGTGCAATTCCGAAGATGAAGCTTGATTGAATTCCTTCTGAGAAAACAGAACTACCTGCCGCCATACCTTCTAAGAAAGCGTGTAAGCTTAGCGCGATGAAAATACCATACGGCTTTTTGTCCTTGCTGTGATGGTGTAAATGACCATGCTCAACACCATGAGAGAATTGATCAATCAAGATCTGTAAAAAGAAGCCGGCCAGGATGAAATAGCCTACAGGCCAATTCGTATGCTGGTGGTATACTTCGGGTATGATGTTTACCGCTGTAATGGAAAACAGGAAAGCACCGCTAAATGCCAGAAATAACTTTAGTTGATCTGTCTTATGGGATTGGATGATGAGTCCTACCGTTCCGCCAACTAAGGGGAAGAAGAAAAGGATGAAATAAAACCAGAAGTTCAATATCGTATCACAAAAATTTGCCTGAGCGATAGCAAAGTGTGTATCGGTTCGCCCATCCGAGTCCGTAACCGATTCCTAGTCCCAAGAGTGCACCAAAGAGTACATCAAACGGGTAGTGAACGCCTACATACACCGACGCAAAACAAATCAGTCCGGCCCAGAATACAAAGCCGAGTGTAACAAAAAACCGATTACTTGGCTTGGCAAAGTTCATGATGAAGTAAATGCCTAGTGCAAAATGATTGGCGGCGTGACTGCTCACAAACGATTTGCCGGATCCACAATCTACCAAGGTATGAACCAAGCCTTGCAAGGCGGGATCGTTGCACGGGCGCAGTCGACCTACTAATGGCTTAATGACATGCGCGCTAATCTGATCAGCTAACAAAACGCACAAGAGCGCATAACCAATCACATACACAGCGTGCATTTTGTGCTTGCGAATGAAAAGAGCAACCACAACCAAATACAACGGAATCCAGGTGTACTTGTTCCGCAAGATTGGCATTAACCAATCAAAGAAACCATTGCGTGCACAATGATTTATGTGAAAAAAGAGGTTTGTGTCGATATCTGTTAACCAGTCGATCATTAATGTTTTGTAACAATAATTATGAGTCGGTCTGAGCGAGAGCTGTCAACCTTGTTTAACTGATAATCACCGAAAATTGTTTGCACTGTAAATCCTGATTTTTCGAAGAGTTCGTTAAAGTCGCCCAAATCTAAGTTCCAAACGTGTTCGAAGAACTCGTATTGATCGGTACCATCGGTAACGTTAATTTGTTTCGATATGAATTGCTTTGAAACTTTTTTTTGGGTTGAGAAAAGAACACCATCTATGTCAAAATCTTGATGAACTCCACCACCAATTATGGCTCTTGTTTTTACAACGTTCAAATAATCCAGTACAAATCTACCACCCGGTTGTAGCTGCTTGTTGATCGCAATCAGCGTTTGCAGGAGTTCATCTTTCTTTTCAAAGTATCCGAAACTGGTAAACAGGTTGAAGATGTAATTGAATTTTTCCGGGAAATGAACATGCCGCATATCGCCCACATGAAATTCCAAAAGTGGGTGATCTATCTGTTTTGCATGGTTTATACTATTGGTGCTCAGGTCTATACCGGTAGTGTGAAATCCTTGTATTGCGATTTCTAGTGCATGCCGGCCTTTACCACAAGCCAAATCTAGAAAGTGGTCGGTTGGTTCAGGATTAAGATGATTAAGAAGATTCTGAATAAAACCTGAGGCTTCGCTTTGGTCCCGGTGACCGTACAGAATATGGTAATACGGTGTATCGAACCACGACTCAAACCACGTTTTTTTATCCATCCTACAAAGTTGTCGAAAAAAAATCTGGTTTCATTGGATTTTACTCTTCTGATTATCAGCTACTTGTTTAGTGGGCGCTAAAAAAATTAACTTCGATGTAACTTTAATCGGTACCTGCCGTATCACTATCAACTGATGACCACTACGGAGTATAATGAATGTGTGGATTCCCTGTCGGATGGCATCTTCAGGTTTGCTTTAAAAAACCTGCGAGATGAGTTCGAAGCAGAGAATGTGGTTCAAAACACTTTCGAGAAACTCTGGGTACGAAGAGAAAAAGTTGAAATGAAAACGGCAAAGGCATTTTTGTTCAAGGTTGCATACAACAATTGCATCGACATCATCCGAAAGGCAAAGCGATCAGCTACGATGGATGAAGTTGTTGAGAACAAATACAGCCATTCAGAACAATATTCGGATACCATGGAAATCGTCAATGCAGCTGTGGAACGACTTCCTGAAAAACAGAAGTCAGTAGTAATCCTCAGAGATTACGAAGGCTACGATTACAAAAGCATCGGAGAAATAACGGAAATGACCGAGGCTCAAGTCAAGATAAACATCTTTAGAGCGCGTAAATTCCTGAAAGCATATTTAAAAGACATTCAATTGGTGATATGAAAGAGCAGAACGACATAGATTGGAAGTTGTTCTCTCTGTTAGAGGGGGAACTAAACGACGAGGAGGCGGAAGCACTGTTGAGCGAGATCGACCTTGACGAAGAACTAAACGAAGAGTGGACTTTGATGCAACAAACGCAATTGAAACCGGACAGGAAAACGGTTTATGCAAACAAGTCAAAGCTTAAAAAGCGTTCAACCGCGATTATTGGTCTACTTCCGTTTACTTGGCAACAGGCGGTTGCGGCAGCAGCTTTAATAACTATAGCTATTCCCGTTTGGCGTTACTTGCAATCGAACTCGGATATTGATCCAACCTCGATTTCCGGGAGTATTGAAAACGTAGATTCCACGAATCCGGAAACGAAGGGTCCAACAGCTACTGAAACGCCGGTAGTCGAACAGGTAGAAGTATCTGAGCCGGATAATGAGGTGAAGCCACCTGTACATCCAGCACCAAACTTGAATTATACGACGAAACCAAAATCAACAATAACAATAGTCGCAGAGGCAGGGCAAATACAACCAAAACCTAACCAAACCATTGAAGTGCCATTGATGTATCCTGAAACCAATTTGGTGGATGGAATTCGGATTGAGCGCTCAGGTTTACCTAATAAAGTAAAGAGTATCGCGTGGATTGAGACAAAATTTGACCAGGCACCAAATCGATCCTATCGAGGTGTACGTCCGCTTCTCAACTCCACGTGGGCCGGAATTCTTAAACCGTTCCGGAACTCCAAGCTGCAATTAGAGCCAGTTGAGAAATCACCGGCATTCAAAATCGTATATAAATCAGATAAATATTACGCTACAGCCATGCTGAGCTTAAAACCATTGAATTAAAAAAGCTATGAAGACAATGAAGAAACTCATTACACTAACATTTGCAATACTCTGCACAACTGTTGTTTTTGCGCAAGAAAATGAGGACAAAAAGGTAATCAAGACTAAACGCGTACGAATCGAAATCACGGAGATCGACGGTAAAAAGGATACCACCATAACCGAGGAGGTTGAAGTGGTGCAAGATGACGAGCGTTTGGATGATATCCGCGAAGCGGAGCAAGAAATGCGAGAGGCCGAACGCGAAATGCAAGAAGAGTTAAGCGAGATTAAACGCGAGTTTGAAGAGACTAAAGATGAAATCCGAAAAGAAATCGAGGAAATCGAAGAAGAGGTGGTAAAAACACCTTACAAACCGAAACCGGTTGAAACCAATATGTGGGTTATGGATTGGGGAGTGAATAACTGGCTCTCTGACAACACACTTGACTTGCCTCAAGAATTTTCAGATATGGAATTAAAAGAGATGTCTGCGAATTTTCACTTGGGTGTTATCCAGCAAGGCATCAATTTATACAAAGGCAAATTGCGATTCGTTTACGGGTTAGGGCTTGAGTTTAATAACTACCAGTTTAAAAGTGGAGTAACGATCACACCGGAAGCTACTCCACTTGAATTTACAACAAACGACGATATTGAATACAAGCGAAATAAGATTGTGAGTAGATATGCGACAATGCCGCTGATGTTGAACTTCAAGAGTAATCCGCGAGAAGAGGATAAGTCGTTCAAGATTGCTGCCGGAATCCAGTTAGGATACCTAGTAGGAGCACATCAGAAACAAAAGTGGGGAGAAGACGGACAGAAGGAGAAAAAGAAAATTCGTGGAGATTATGGATTCGAAGATTATCGACTGGGTTATGTAGCTCAGTTTGGCTACGGAGATTTAGTGATTTACGGTAAATATTACCCAACACCAACGTTTAAAAAAGACCGAGGTCCGGTGGTAAATACCGCGAGTGTAGGACTTGTAATCCTACCTTTCTAACGTACCTGTTTTACTTTTTATACTAAATACGAGAGGCTCTGCAGGATGCAGGGCCTTCTTTTTTTGTAAACTTGCCCAATGAACTTATTACTACTCAGCAATTCAACAAATTACGGAGCGTCTTATCTTGAGCATGCAAAATCGGTTATTGCCGATTTCTTGGGTGATGTAAATGAGGTGTTGTTTATACCCTATGCCGGTGTCACAGTTAGCTATGAAGACTACACACAAAAAGTGAATGATGCGCTCAATCCATTTGGGATACGCGTGAAGTCGATAGCCTCGATCAACAATCCAGTTGAAGCTGTAAAAAATGCGAAATCAATTGCTGTAGGTGGTGGTAACACATTTAGGTTGTTGCAGCAACTGTACGACAACGATTTGATTGATGTAATCCAAGAGAAAGTGAAGAGCGGTTGTCCTTACATAGGCTGGAGTGCGGGTTCCAATGTGGCTGGTCCTTCAATCTGCACGACAAACGATATGCCCATCGTTGAACCGCAGTCGTTCAATGCGCTTGATCTTTTCCCGTTTCAAATCAACCCGCATTACAGTGAAGCGGTCATCCCAAATCATGGCGGGGAGTCGCGCAGAGCCAGAATTGAAGAGTATATAACCATTAATAATACATCGGTGATATGTTTACCGGAAGGTACCTGGGTCACTGCCAATCAAGACGGATACCGGTTTGAAGGTGGGGCCGAAATGACCATTTATCAGAGCCCCAAGTTACGGGAGGTGTTGACTGTCAGCGCAGCAAACGATTTTCTGAACAAATAAAAATTTACGTGAAGCTGCATTTTTAGTCGGTGGCTTCTGCTATAATTGTAGAACAAAAGAATTACGAATGGAAAAACTTAAATACGTACTAATTGCCCTATTGTTAAGTCCTTTATTTATTGCACAAGTAGGTTGTAGCGATGATGAAGTACCACCAACTCCACCAGCAGATACGACAACTACTGAGATTGATACTCCACGTGTTGGATTCACAGTAAGTTTCCAGAACTATCAATTGGTATTGGATGACAACCAGTCTAGCGCATCATACAGAAAAGATGTAGATCAAACAGAAATCGTTGTTGTAGGTTACTCAACCAAAGGAGAAAGCGGAGCAAGTATTACGTCAAAAGCGGAAGTAGAGCTTGTATTTGGCGGAATGACAACCGGTTTGTACACTGAAAACTCTACGGATTTCTCATTTGAGATTGCTACAGGTGAAGGAGCAAAGCGCGTTGAGTCTTCTAGTGATAACACGACTCCTTGCGCTGTAACTGTAACCGAGTACGGAGAAGTAGGAGAGAAAATTAAAGGAACGTTCACAGCCGACCTTAAATCCGGTATCAGTACTCGTACATTCTCTAAAGGTTTCTTCGACATGGTGAGAGACTCTGACAGATAGATTTAAACATATCAATTAAATAAATGAGTCCGGTCGATAGCGACCGGACTTTTTTTATGTTCAATTGTTTCTCATGAGGACTTGAGATAAATGAAAATTTCAGTCGCTCAATTGAGAATGCAATCGCATTTAAAATAAATTTGCCCAAAAGTTTACCTATGGCACTCTTAGACAACAAAGTGGTTTTGATTACCGGGGCAACTCGTGGAATTGGACTTGGCATTGCCAGAGCAGTTGCGGCTCAGGGTGGTGATATAGCATTTACGTTCGCGAATTCGGTTGAGAAAGCAAAAGCAGTTGAAGACGAGATAACTTCAACCTTTGGTGTAAAGGTGAAAGGATATAAGAGCAACGCTGCTGTATTTGCAGATTCTGAAGAACTCGTAAAACAAGTTTTAGAAGACTTCGGAACGATAAACGTTTTGATTAATAATGCTGGAATAACTCGTGATAACCTGCTCATGCGCATGAATGAGGAGCAATGGGATGAGGTGATTGAAGTGAACTTGAAGTCGGTGTTTAACCTAACAAAAGCTTGTCTACGTACGTTCTTGAAAAACCGATCCGGTTCCATCATTAATATGACAAGTGTTGTGGGAGTAAATGGAAACGCCGGTCAGGCAAACTATTCTGCTTCTAAGGCGGGTATCATTGGATTTACCAAGTCTGTGGCTAAAGAGTTGGGAAGTCGGAACATACGATGTAACGCAATTGCACCGGGTTTTATAGAAACCGAGATGACTGATGCGTTGGATGAGAATGTGGTAAAAGGTTGGGTAGATGCAATTCCATTGAAGCGCGGAGGTAAACCGGAAGATGTTGCTGATGCGTGTGTTTTCCTTGCTTCTGATATGTCTTCTTACATAACCGGTCAGACCCTGCACGTTTGTGGAGGTATGTTAACCTAATGTACAATGGCACTCGACCAGATCGATGTAGATAGAAGCGAAAAAAGCATGACTTTTCTGGAGCACCTAGAGGAGCTCCGGTGGCATCTTGTGCGGTCTATAGCGGCCATTGTTATTGGAGCGATTGTCGCAATTGTCAATTTCCGTTTCATTTTTGACAATGTCCTCTTTGCGGTTGTAAACAAGTCATTCCCGATTTATGTAGCCTTTTGCAAACTGAGTAATGCAGTTTATGGCGATGATCGAATGTGCTTTGATACAATTGAATTCAAGGCACAAAACCTGGATGTGAGCGGTCAGTTCATCTACCTGATGATTGTATCGTTTACCGTTGGTTTGATAATAGCAGCGCCTTATGTCCTCTGGGAATTCTGGAGGTTCTTTCGCCCGGCTTTGAGTGAGCGTGAAAGGAAATACACATCGGGAATCGTTTTCGCAACTTCAATGCTATTCTTTACCGGGGTTGCATTTGGGTACTTCATTCTATCACCACTATCGGTCAATTTCTTTTTGAATTTTAACCTAACAGACAAGATTGCAAATAACTTTACCATGCAGTCTTTTGTCTCATTTATAACAACAATTACACTCGCTTCCGGAGTTGTTTTTGAACTACCGCTTATCGTTTACTTCCTGGCAAAACTTGGACTGGTTACGAGCGACTTCTTAAAGCAATATCGCAAGCATGCAGTAATTGTGATTTTAATTTTATCCTCGATAATTACACCTCCGGATATTATGAGTCAAGTACTCTTAACCATACCGGTATATTTGCTTTATGAGGTGGGCATAGGTATTGCCAAACGAATGGAGGTAAAACAGTCAAAAGAAGAATAATGAAGATAGCAATCGCAAACGATCACGCCGGAACCGATTACAAGTTCGATCTAATCAAAGCTTTAGAAGCTGAACATGAATTCACAAATTTTGGTACAGATGCATCAGATTCAGTTGATTACCCTGATTTTGTTCACCCTCTTGCGGAAAGCATCGAGAAAGGCGATTGCGAATTGGGAATCTTAATTTGTGGTAGTGGCAACGGCGTTTGTATGACAGCAAACAAACATCAAGATGTACGTGCAGCATTGTGCTGGACTGAAGAAATCTCTGCACTGGCGCGCCAACACAACAACGCAAATGTTGTGTGTATCCCAGCGAGATTTGTATCCTTCGAAGAAGCAAAGGCAATCGTAACTAAGTTCTTGTCGGAACCATTTGAGGGAGGTAGACACGAAAGACGTGTCAACAAGATTTCGTGCTAGAATCTTTACCTGTCTGACTGGAGCTTACCAATCGCCTTGAAGCGTTTGAACACCTCACTAGTATGAGGTGCATCCGGCAACTCGTCGGTTAAATCTTGCCCCGCCCAATGTTCGTAATGTTTGCCATCACGCCATAACCTACTCTCCGTGACATCGTAGACTACACCCTGGTAAGCTACCCAGATTTCCGGTTTGTCTTGACCATTGCTCAATGAAAGTTGACGCTTTGTGATGTTACGTTCCATCTTGTGATGCAAGATTAGCTATTTTCGCAACGAAGCCAACATAATGAGACTCAGGCTACTAATTATTTTTATTGTTACCTACATCCTTGTTTCATTTGGGTGGTTAACATACTCGTTGATTAATTTCAGTAATCACGAGTACACACTTCAACGACAAGTTCTGGAAGCCGGTAAACAGGCTTGTGTTCTCAAGTTGATTGAGACGAGTCAGAATGGAGGATTCGACTCCGAACAATCGGTAGAACTAGAGTTTAAGCAAGCAACTGTTGAAGCAGATACGGTCAAACTTCGTAGGTTTCTCAATAACTTCTACCGCGGGAGTTATGATGCAGTTTATGTGACCAATGAAGGGAAATTGATGCTGGATATTGTTATTGCTCCCGCTAAGATTGAATCCTTAGACAATAAGCTATATCGACGTAAAAGAATCTATTTCTTTCAGGCACTTTTGCTTACCGTACTTGTTGGAATTGGAGTCTATGGCGTTTCCTATTCCTTGCGAATGATTTACCGCCTGAACAAGCAACAAAACAACTTTTTACTTTCCGTAACCCACGAGTTGAAAACACCCATTGCGGCGATGAAACTCATGCTGCAAACCATTCGGACAAGGAAGCTCCCGGAAGAAAAACGAAATGAGTTACTCGAAAAAGCGATAAACAATAGTGATCGACTCAACGAACTCGCTGAAAACATGCTGACAGCCATGCAGATTGAAAGCGATAATTATGATTATGGTGAAGAAGAATTCTCACTAACTGAGATGATCGAAAGACTTGCGGAAAGTTATCGGATGCGAACAGAGTTATCCGTTAACATTGAGGAGAATGTCTTTTTAAAAGGTGATCGCTTTATCCTCAGAATATGTTTTAACAACCTGTTAGAAAATGCAATTAAGTATGGTGATAACCAACCGGTTGAACTCGCTATGTTCACGTTGAACAACAAAGCAATTGTTGAAGTACGCGACGGTGGAATTGGAATATCGGACGAGGAGCGTAAGCAAATCTTTAAAAAATTCTATCGGGTTGAAGACGAAGAAGTAAGAGACACCAAGGGAACCGGTTTAGGGCTTTTCATTGTTAAGGAGTCTATAGAAAAGCACGGCGGAACGATTCGGAACTACGCAAACAATCCAAGAGGTACTGTGTTCCGTGTAAGTCTGCCACTCTCCAAAAAATGAGTACGGCGTGACATACGTTGTGACATAAGCTTTGATATTTGAGTATTCGTTAGGGCTTACGTGTTGTCATTTTTTCAATACTAAAACGTTAGAACGAACAGTTAACTAATTAATACCTCATCAATTTGACCCATATGAAGAAGCGAATCTTACTTGTTGAAGACGAGAAACATCTAGCCGAAATCATCAAACTTAACCTTGAAATCGACGAACACCACCCGGTTGTGGTTCACGACGGTTTATCGGCAGTAACAAAATTCAAAGAGCAACGATTCGACTTGGTCATTCTTGATATCATGATTCCAAACATAGACGGAATCGCAGTTTGTGAGAACATTCGTCTACACGATTCACAAGTACCTATTATGTTCCTTTCGGCAAAGAGCAGTGCTGAGGATCGAGTGCTTGGTTTAAAAAAAGGAGGCGACGACTACATGACTAAGCCGTTCAATCTGGAAGAGTTTATGCTTCGTGTTAAAAACCTCATTGAGCGTAACGACCAACAGGTTAACAAACTTGCTGCGAACGATTACACTTTTGGAGACAACTACGTAAACTTTGTTAGCTACGAGGCTAAAGGAAATCAAGGTGATTTTTCACTTACGAAGAAAGAAGCCTTATTACTTAAGCTTCTGATTGAAAACAAAAACGAAGTGGTAAGTAGAGAGAAGATTCTTCAAACCGTTTGGGGATATAGTGTTTATCCATCTACTCGAACGATTGATAATTTCATTTTGGCGTTCAGAAAATACTTCGAGCCGGATCCGAAAAACCCGATTTACTTCCGCTCGTTGCGTGGAGTTGGTTACAAGTTCGTTAAGCCTGAATAGGCCTGTGTAAAACTGCTGCAAATCATTCCATTTCTTCCACCTAACCCCATTGCCTAATGTTGTACTTTTGTGTGCTGTCAAGGCATGGAGGAAAAGCTAATTATTCTCGATTTTGGGTCTCAGTATACACAACTGATTGCCCGTCGTGTACGTGAGTTAAACGTATACTGTGAAATCCACCCGTACAACGCAGATGTTGCTATAGACGACTCGGTGATAGGAGTAATCCTATCCGGAAGCCCCTGCAGTGTGCGTGATGCAGACCATCCCGAACCTCAGTTGGATGCACTGAATCTCACTGTACCTGTTCTTGGTATTTGTTATGGAGCTCAGTGGTTGGCAACTAAGTTTGGTGGTCAAGTTGAAGCTTCTAAGCATCGCGAGTATGGGCGTGCTAACTTGGTAACTATCAATGAGTCTCGACTCACCGCAGGGATTGCAGCGGGCAGTCAAGTATGGATGTCACATGGCGATACCATCACCCAAAAGCCGGAAGGTGTTGAGATTCTTGCCAGCACGGATTCGGTTGAAGTAGCAGCATACCGCATTACCGGGAAGGATATCTATGCAATTCAATTCCACCCCGAAGTAACGCATTCAACAGATGGTAAAGCATTGCTATCCAACTTTGTGCGCAATATTTGTGGGGCTCATTCTACATGGACTCCAGCCCATTTTATTGAAACAACGGTAGAAGAAATACGGGAAAAGGTCGGCGAGGAGCGCGTGATCCTAGGTTTGTCTGGAGGTGTAGATTCTTCAGTTGCTGCCATGCTTATTCACAAGGCAATAGGAAAACAGTTGTACTGCATTTTTGTAAACAACGGTCTGTTGCGAAAAGATGAATATGACAGTGTTTTGGAATCGTATCAGTCGTTGGGGCTGAATGTGAGAGGAGTTGACGCTACCGATTTGTTCCTGGATGAACTCGAAGGAGTAACCGACCCGGAAACCAAGAGAAAAATCATAGGCCGTTTGTTTATCGATGTGTTCGATAAAGCTGCACATGAAGTTGAAGATGTTAAGTGGCTTGCCCAAGGAACGATTTATCCGGATGTGATTGAATCTGTTTCAGTCAATGGGCCATCGGCAACAATTAAAAGTCACCACAACGTAGGTGGGTTGCCAGAAAAAATGAATCTACGATTGCTCGAACCGTTGAACACATTGTTCAAAGATGAAGTTCGTACTATAGGAAAAGAAGCCGGTGTGCCGGATGCAATCTTAAAGAGACATCCGTTCCCAGGGCCTGGTTTGGCCATTCGAATAATTGGTGACATAACCCGAGATAAGTTAAGAATCCTGCAGGAAGCTGATGCGATTTTTATAAATGGATTAAAGACATCGGGCTTTTACGATGATGTTTGGCAAGCAGGAGCTATCTTCTTACCGGTTCAGTCTGTTGGGGTTATGGGAGACGAAAGAACCTATGAAAACGTTATCTGTTTACGAGCAGTTACCTCGTTAGATGGAATGACGGCAGATTGGGTAGATTTACCTCATCATTTCTTAGCGGATGTAAGTAATAAAATCATCAATACCATAAAGGGTATTAACCGAGTTGTATATGACATTAGTTCCAAACCACCGGCAACAATCGAGTGGGAATAGCTTATTAGCCATACTCATTGCATTGATATTTATGTCGTGCAATGCGTTTAAGGTGGTCTCCGGAGATAATCGGGAGGTGGTGCATTCCGACTCAGACTCTACGGATGTAGAGGTCATTGATGTGGTTATTGATGATGGACCGGTTATTAAGGACAACGAGAACGCATCCTATATTACGGTTGATTTCTTTGGGAAAGAGTACCAAGTAGAACCACACAAAACCGAATTCCGAGTAGCGTTAATTTTACCATTTCACTTTGATTCGAAGTCTAACCGAGAGGAGCGTATCTCGGATTATATGGTTGAGTACTATCAAGGCGTAAAGCAAGCACTCACCAATCTCGAATTGTACGGATTAAAACTTCGACTTTACGTGTATGATAACGAGAACAACCTCTCGAAGCTCAGAACCATTTTGGGTAATAGTTCTCTGAAGAAAATGGATGTGATTGTGGGTCCAATTGGTCAGGAAATGATTGAGGAGGTTTCGGCCTATGCACTAAAACACGACATTGCGGTTATTTCACCAATCACGGGTATCGATTCATTGCCAATCGTAAATGGTAAACTGTATTCACCAACACCAAACAAGAATCAAAAAGCCCTTCGCATCGCAGAATATCTGAAAAGCGAATACAAAGCTAGCCCGGTAGTTCTCATCACTGATGGCTCTACAGCGAGTATGGAAGATGCCAAGCTTTACAAACAGATTCTTTCGCAAGAAGGGGTTAAAGAGGTTCGCCTGGAAGAAAAGGTAAGTAGTTGGTCGACCTTATTAGAGAAAAAGAAACAGACTGCGGTTGTAGTTCTTTCTCATAAATCATCATTTGTGAACTCAACACTAGCTCAAGTGTATCAAGCAGATCGAGATGTAATGGTGTTTGGAGAATACTCATGGTCCAATTTTGCAGATAACGATTACACCTTCTGGAATAATTTAAACGTTCATTTGGTCGCTTCCGACTATGTGAACGATACACTTGATCAAGTTGTCAATTTTAAATTGAACTACAGGTTGGTAAACAAAACAGATCCGGGGGTCTATGCGTACTTGGGTTACGATCAGTTTATGTTTATGGGAGAATTTCTATTGGCTTTTGGCGAACATTTCCCGGAATACATCAATGGTCGAGAATTCAGATATCTAAGCTCAAATTTCCATTACAAGCTCGAAAATGGTTGTAATCGCAACACCAATGTTTTCCTGCTCCGCTTCAAGGATTTTGAATTGCAACCAATTGAATGAAGCAAGTTCACTTCTTCAACCGACACGTAGACGTAGCACTAGACTTTTTAAACAGTCACACCGCTGGCAAGCCATTCGCTCCCTATTTAAAAAGCTTTTTTAAAGAAAAGAAAAAATACGGAGGAAGAGACCGAAAAAGAATCTCAAATCTGTGTTATGCTTGGTTTCGATTAGGTTACGCAATCCCGCTGGATAGGCGTGAACAAATTATAGCAGCGTACTTCATTTTACATTCTGATCGGTTTGTACATCCTGCAGATGTAAACTCAAAATTCTCGGAGGATTGGGACCAACTTGACCTGAAACAGCGTCTCCATTTTATAGGAGTGGATGTGAAAGATATTTTTCCCCTGACCGGATTTGTTGATTTTTCAGATTTAGAACAATTTCTGTTGGATCAACTGGAGGTACGTCCAACTTATTTTAGAAAAATTCATCCTGGAGCGTTGAATTTTCAGGAGGATGTTGAGCTGATTGAAACCGATGGCACCTCGATTGGGTCGTATTCTGGTCAAGCCTTAAACACCCTGAGAACAAAAGGACATATAGAAATACAGGATCGAAGCTCGCAGGACGTTATGAGACGTTTGCTACCTGAACTACAAGAGCCTATCTGGGATTGTTGCGCTGCCTCCGGGGGGAAATCCTTGTATATTTTGGATGAAACGCCCAGAGAAGTTTTCGCGTCTGATGTAAGATCCTCTATTCTGAGATCGCTCAAGGAACGCAGTAAACGTCACAAAAGCAGATTGTTTATTGGGCAGGCTAATGTAATCAAAGTTGATAAAGTTAAGTTCCGCAGACAGGATAAAACGATTGTGGTGGATGGCGACTTTTTCCAAACCATATTGGTGGATGCACCCTGTTCCGGATCAGGAACATGGTCTAGAAACCCTGAGTTTAAACCGTTCTTTACACAACAAGACCTAGATAGATATGTGCAACGCCAGCGTGAAATAGTGAAGAACGTGGCGAGCTTTCTAAAAGTGGGAGGGAAGCTGATCTATCTTACGTGTTCGGTCTATCAAAACGAGAATCAAGCTCAGCTTGATTTCTTTGAATCTTGTGGGTTGCATGTAGAGACAACCGGTTACCACTACGGTCATTTAAACCAGTCCGATTCCATGTTTTATTCAGTGCTTGTCAAGAAATAGTATTGTTGTTCACCTATCTGGAAAAATCCACTATTTTTACAGAGAACAATTAATATGTATATGACTAAAATTAGACTATTTGTCGCATTGCTTACTGTGCTTGCAGTAAGTTTTCAATCATGTAAAGATGATGAAGGTGATACCGTAAATCAGCCTACAAAAAGTATAATTCAATATTTAACCGATAACGGTGGTTATACCGAGTTCTTGAGTGCTGTTGAGACAGCAGGTTTGACTTCAAAAATCACAGGATCCGGGTCGTTCACATTACTTGCGGTGAGTGATTTGCAGCTACAGGATGACGGAGTTGATTTTTCAGCTTTGTCAAATGATGAAGTTACAAGCTTTGTCAACTACCACTTCATGGAATCGAAGATGATGCCATCATCGTTTACAAATCGTGGTTATGCTTCAACTGCTGCGAGTTCTAATGTATCGGGCAAAACACTATCTGTATTTACAGAAGTTGCCGGTTCTTCGGTAACCTTCAACGGTCAGCAAGCCAACGAGAATTACGAGGCCACCAATGGTGTAGTATACGTAATGGCAAAAAGCATTGCACCTGCGAGTGTTATAGATCACATCGGAATTAATCCGGATTTAGCGAATTACAAATCAGGTGTTAATCTGGAAGGTGCAATTAAAACGGAGTTGGGAACCGGGCCAAACACAGTCTTTGCTATAAATGACAAGCAATTGGTGGAATGGTTAAATACCAAAAATGTGATTCGTATTTCTGATATTGCACCGAGTGTTCGTCGAGCAATCATGAACAACACAATGATTTACGATGAAAACAAAACATCGGCAGACTTAACTGGTACTGTATCAACCGTGGGAAAAGATATAGCGTTCACAGGAAGTCCTGAAGCACTCAAGCTAAATGGCTCTGTACAAGTTATCCATCGAGATATTATCGCAACTGATGGTGTAATGCACATCATCAATGGCGTATTGGAATAAATATCACTCTAACGATATGATTAAGCCAAGGTTAGTCCTTGGCTTTTTTTATGCGTTCACGTTGCACTTTTGGCAGTTTACTCACGACGAGGTCGAAGCTATGATCTACCATAGCTAGAAGCTCTGCTGTATTCGGATAATTCAACGCGTTTACGGTATTCCAGTGTTTCTTGTTCATGTGATATCCCGGTTTTACATGAGGATTTGTTTCCCTTAGTTCAATTGCGCGTTCGGGATCACATTTTAAGTTTACCGTTTCAAAGTTGTCTATTCCGCATGCGGCGAACATTTTACCTGCGACCTTAAATACCAATGTGTCTGGACCGAAAGGTAGTTCTTCGGTGGTCTCCGGTTTGGATAAACAGTGTAATCTAAGTTCCTCTAAATCCATCAATAGTTTAGTTTGTAAATGCTGTAATCTTCCCGTTTGGCGAAAAGATACATATCGTCCCACAAGGGAGGTTGGTCTTGCTTCAGGTCGTCAATATGTACCTGAGGTACAATTAAGTAATCCGGTCGCAATCGATCTTTCCAGTAATAGACATTTGCCACTTTCGGATTTCGAGTCATTTCTTCATGGTTGAAAGTCTTCCCATTGCGATTAAAATGCAGTAAACCGGTATTCGGTGCAGCGGTATAACAGATGAACAGTGTTGCCTCAGGTTCAATCCCAATTGAGTTCAAGGTTTGGGCTCCTCCCTGCATCCATGAGATATCTATAGCTACTCCTTTGTTCTTCCATTTGTAGTGATGGTTGAAACGCTTCGAGGCTAAGTTTAACCCAAGACCAAAACTTCCAAGCGACAACGCAATGACCATGTACGCTGTAACACTATTTTGCATTAATTGGTCCAGCTTCTCCTCGTCCACAATCATGAACAACAGAGGATAAACTGAAGTGATATAGTAGTAATCATGATGGAAGAATTGTTTACCCATTACACCAAAAAAACCGACTAAACCAATCAAATAAATCCAACTTAGACCGTCTTGCTTTGCGTTGATTTTAGAACGTTTCAGCACGAAATAAATGGAGAGTAACAGAATAACTCCGAGTTGAAGGAGGGAAACAGACTGACCCGACCAATAACGAATCGACTTTAAGAATTCTTGCCACTCGCCCCAAGTTGATAAGGGTTGTCCGGATGACATAAAAATTGGCGAGAACAGATCTTTATTCATCTTGTGAAAAAAGATATAATCATAACCAATAACTAGAACCAGCGAAACGGTAGAAGTTAGAACCACTAAACCAGCTTTATTGTAACTCGCATTTCGGACAAAACGTAGAAAAATAGTCCCGCTCAAGGCCAATGCGTAAATACCCGCGGTTGTCTTTACTAAGCTCGCAAGATACCCGAGAGCAATTGCATATAGAAAATATTTAAGTGATTGATTTTGAGAGGATCTGCGGTAAAATCCTAGCGAAATGATAATTATTGACAAAGCTGCTACATCCGGTAAAAATCCGTTTGCGTAGAACAATAAAACCGGTGCACTAGCAACTAAAATAGCCCATAGACTTCCATTAAGTTTGTTGCGAAAACTTCCGGAATAAAACCACAAGGCAAGTAGCAGTAGACCATAGTTTATCAAGCGATATATAGCCGGCAACCAGTTCGAATTGATGATTCGACTAATTTGAGCACTAACGTATTGTACAAGCGGAAACTCTACGCCACACTGGCCATCGGGAGTACTTATGTTGTGCGTTCGTGAATAAAAAATATTGGCATGATCTTGAAACTTGAATGCAACTGAAAGACGATCAGACTGTGCCCAGTTGTGCACACCTGAAGGAAGGTTGTTCAATTCGGGTATAACAAACGTTAAACTACCTACCAGAATGAGGCTCCAGATTACGATATGTAAGATTCGGTTATTCAGAGATACGAGTTTCAAAATGCAAGGTAGTTTTAGGATTGTGTAAATCCAATGTCACCTGTCAACGAAGTATTGTCATTCGTGCAACATTTCTTGGCTCTCAGTTGTCTCTAATGTATATTGACCCGTCATGAAAATTAGAGTAGTCCTACTTTTTACCCTGTTGGCAACATATTGGGGTGCTGAAGCACGTCCGGACGAATCTGAATCATTGGATCGTGAGACATACCAAAAAGTATTGGACGACTTGCTTGTTCAAACTCAAACGTTTCAGCGCAACAGTGGACAACTAGACCCAGACATACTGTTTGAAACATCCGGTAAAAATGCTGCCGCAGCTTTTTATCAAAATCGTGTTGTCTTTTCTTTGATGCGAGACTTTAAGATCGAGTCATCCGACGAAGATCCTTTTAAGTCATCGGCATCGTATTTAAACTGGGGGCTCGAATTTGTAGGCGCAAATGCAGCTGGAATTGACGGTTCAGACCCGGTCAACCGGAATGTTCATTACTTCGGGCACAATGCACCGGAATCAGGAAATCACTTAGTTGAATATCAATCAATTTCATACCGCCAACTATATCACGGAATTGATCTTAAGTTCTACGGGGCTGGGGAGCGGACATCTCTCAAATACGACTTCATCGTACAGCAAGATGGAAACGTAGATGACATCCGTATGCAATATTCGGGTGTACAAACAGTTAAGCTCTGCGATGACGGAAGTTTGAGCTTACTCACAGATTGGGGAACGATGAAAGAAGCAGCTCCTTATTCCTACCAAATAGTTGATGGGATAGAAGTTGAGGTTGATGTAAGATACCACGTGGAGGACAATGAGGTGGGTTTCAAAGTTTTTGGAGATTACGATAAGGCAAAGCCACTAGTTATCGATCCAATTTATGTGGACTGGTCGACATACTTCTATGGTGACCCAATTACAGGATCCTGGGGTTGGAACTACGTCTTAGACGTTGACATTGATGATCAAGACTACGTTTACATCACGGGGATGACCAACAACCAACGATTTTACAGCAAGCTAACAGGTTTTGATACGACTGTATCAGGAGGTTATGATGCTTACGTGTGTAAAATCACACCCAAAGGTGATAGCCTGGAATACTTCACGTATTTAGGCGGATCCAGTTATGAATATGGAATGAATGTATCTGTGAACAACAAATACGAAATTGTTGTAAGCGGAATAACGTGGGGTGGAGGATTCCCGGTAACATCGGGTGCGTTTGATGAAGACGGGAAATCGTGCGCAGGTGGGTGGTGCTACCAAGGCTTTGTTACTAAGTTGAATAGTAAAGGTGACAAGCTGATTTTTAGCACGTTTTTAACCGGAACACGAACAACTGGGACCTATTCGATCGATTGGATTCGTGGAATGCAGATAGCCAATGATGGCAAAGTTTACTTAGTAGGAAATACATCTTCTGAAGACTTTCCGGTTACAAGTGGATGCTATCAGAGTGCTTATGGCGGGACAAAAACGACAACCGGTTGGAATTACTGGTTGGCGGGAGATGCCTTTGTGACCTGCCTCAAGGCCGATGGAACCGATTTGGTTTTTTCTACATACTTGGGAGGTAACGGACTTGATGTTGCAAAAGATATTTACGTAGACGGCAAAGGCGATTTCTACGTGGTTGGTCAAACCAGCTCTTCAAATTTCCGAACTACACCCGGGGCAAACGTATTCAACAGGTTTATCAAGGGAAACACGGATGCGTTTGTTGTTAAGTTTAAACCGTCGGGTAATCAAATACACTGGGCCAAACTGATGGGAGGATCTAGTGATGATTATTTTGAGAGTATTTATGCCACTGAGACTGGTGATCCATTTATTGCAGGGGCATCCAATTCTTCGGACTTCTTCACAACCAAAGATGCGTACATGAAAAGCTCGCAAGGTGGATATGATGCGGTAGTTGTTAAAATGATTTCTGCAGGAACCAATGTTCATTACAGTACCTACCTAGGTGGGTCAGGGGATGATGGTTACTCTTGGAATTACCCTTTCTTTTCGCCTTTGAGCATTACAGCGAATGTTAAGGATGAGGCTATTATTGCCGTGACATCAAAGTCTGCCAATTTCCCCACGACAAATGATGCCATTCAAAAAACATCGGGTCTTTCGATTGGAGGTTTCTACGGAACACTTACGATCACGAAGTTAGATTTTGAAGGAGAAAAGCAGTTATATGGAACCTTTTATGGAGGAAGCCGTGGAGAGTTTCCCGGTGGTGTACGGGCTAAAAAGGTAGGATGTGTTACCTATATTCTTTCTGCAGGTAATTCATTCTCAGGAGATTATCCAACCACCGACGGAGTATATCGAGATAGTTTACGCGCTACTGGTTCGTATTGGACCGGTTTTGTCACCAAGTTCAGAGATACGCTATACACAGAACCAATTGACCTCGGATTTAAGGATAGCATAATTGAGTGTGATAATGTGTTTGAGATCTTTGATGCGAAAAACCAAGGTGCGGATTTCGTTTGGAACGATGGACATGATAACCGTTTTCATATAGTCAAGGACTCAGGGTTAGTTTGGGTGCAAGCAACCTATGGATGTGATACAGTAAGTGATTCCATCCAAATTATGTTGGAGCACAGTCCAAAGATTCCGGTGCTCCCGAATGATACAACCTATTGCGATAACTTTCCGACCTTACAATTGGATGCCCAAAACGATACAATCTATAGAAGTTATCGCTGGCAAAATGGGGATACTTCTCAGAAAACATGGATTAACCAACCCGGCAAATACTACGTAGATATCATAACACCCAATTGTGGTACAAAGACAGATACGGTCAATTATAAATTGTTGAATACCCCGGACATACAGTTCACCTCTGATACAATTGTGTGTGATAGCGTGTCGGTTCAACTAGATGCCAAGCATGCCTTAGACGAAGCGATGTACAATTGGTCTACGGGAGACTCCGTACAACAAATTTTGACTCGAGATACAGGATATGTGGGTGTACGGGTAACAAATTTCTGTGGTACAGATACAACCGATATGCAAATTGTATTGCATACCACACCAACCGTTCAGCTTACACCTGATTCAGTCCACTGTAACCAAGTTGGGCAATCGTTCAAAGTAGGGAAACAAGATAACGGTGAGTTCTATTATTGGGACGATATAGAGAACACCGTTGGTATTGGAACTTTGGATTCCATCAACTTTACAAGTCCTGTTTACGCACGAATAATTATTGAGAACACGTGCGGTTCAGCTAGAGACTCCATTCGGATTACGGAGATTTACACACCTGTTGGCGGAGGTCTTGATACCATTTATGCGTGTGACGCTGTAAATGAAGACCTCGTATTAAAAACTACTAAGTTGGCTAACGAAGAGCTTTACTCTTGGAATATCGCAGGTGAATTTGATACCATGATTAATGTTAATCAACCCGGATATTACGTTGGTTACCTGACCAACAAGTGTGGTACTGATTCTACAGAGTTTGAAATAATCCTAAAAGAGACCCCGACCGTTAATTTGCCGGAAGATTCAATATACTGTGATGCCGTAAGCAACACCTTTGATGCAAGCCATGCGGATCCGGAAATGGAGTATTTATGGCAAGATGGATCAGATGGTAACACACTCGTAATATCTAGCGCAGGAACGTATAAAGTAGTGCTATCAAATCGTTGTGGTACTGTGACTGACTCCACAGTTGTAAGTATGTTAGAAACACCAACGGTTGACTTAGGTGAAGACATGGTTTTCTGTGGTGTTGTCGTACCACAAACGTTTACCGTTGGTAGACGCGACAATGAAGAAGCCTATCTGTGGTCTGACAATAGTACCGGAACGGAAACAACGTTTGCAAATGCTGGAAATCACTGGGTTCAGATCACGAATAAATGTGCAACAGCATCGGATTCGGTTAACTTCAGAGTTTCTCAAATACCTATTGTCGATCTTGGGCCTGATACCATTTTGTGTGGTGACTTCAGTTTGCAGTTAGACGCAGGAAATCCAGGTATGACCTACAACTGGCTACCAACAGGAGAAACCACTCAGGTAATCCAAGCTACAGAACAAGTTACCTACGTGGTAACCGTCACCAACGCGGATGGATGTGAGTTCTCCGACGATTTTAGAATTGGAACAGAATGTATCAGCTACTATCATATTCCATCGGCTTTTAGCCCGAACGGTGATAATTTGAATGATGTGTTTAAGCCAACGTTGAAAAACTACCAAGACTATTCTATGGTGATTTATAATCGTTGGGGAGAGGAACTGTATCGTTCGGAGAATCCGGATATGGGGTGGGATGGAACCTATGAAGGGAAAGAAGTGAGTAATGGTGTGTATCTGTATTCCATTCGCTTCATCACCACCGAAAATGGGCAGTTTCAAACTGTGAAAGGACTCGTCAATGTCCTCCGTTAGATATGCTATTTTTGGTGCATCACTAGTGCACAATCCATATTAAAACAATATTGGGATTACGACTCGTTTCGCGAGCCTCAAGAACAGATCATTGAATCGGTACTCAGCGGTCGGGACACCATAGCGTTACTACCCACCGGTGGTGGAAAGTCTATTTGTTTTCAAGTCCCGGCGTTAATTCAAGACGGAGTCTGTATTGTTGTTTCTCCACTCGTCGCCTTGATGAAAGATCAGGTTGAGCAACTGGTCAACCGTGGAATAAAAGCAATTCACTTGTCCGGTGGGATGAGTAGAAAGGAGTTGCAAATTGAAGTACAAAACATCCGCAACCAAAAGTATAAACTGGTTTACGTTTCCCCGGAGCGACTTCAATCAAGCATATTTAAGTCGAGTCTGGAACACACTCCGGTTAGTTTCGTAGCTATTGATGAAGCACATTGTGTATCGCAATGGGGCCACGATTTTCGTCCTGAGTTTCTCCAAATCAAGTCGATTCGGGAGATTTGCCCCAATGCTGCGTTTATTGCGCTAACCGCTTCTGCTACACCTAAAGTGCTGGAAGACTTGGCGGAACAACTGGATATGCTAAATCCGGCAGTATTTCAAAAAAGTTTCCATCGAGACAATCTACGTTATCAAGTCTACTTCGAAGAGAATAAACACGAAAGGTTGTTGGATTTACTCACTGGTTATCGGGGGTCGTCCATTGTTTATGTGCGCACACGTCGCGCAACGCAGAAGCTTGAGCGCTTCTTAAGAGATCAAGGACATGATGCAATAGCGTACCATGGAGGAATGACACGAGATGAGCGAGATCGAAGACAAGACTTGTGGGTTAAATCAAACTCAACCACAATAATTGCAACCAGTGCCTTTGGGATGGGAATTGATAAACCCAACGTACGTAAGGTCATTCATTTCGAGCCACCAGATGGCTTGGAAGCCTATTATCAAGAAGCCGGTAGAGCAGGACGAGATGGTGAGGAAAGTGAATGCATTGTATTGTATGAAACCGCAGATTTAACCCAACTCAAGGACGTATTGCATCAGCGCTATCCTGAGCTAAAACTCATTCAACGGATTTACAATTTTGTATGCAACCACCTTGGTTTGGCATTTAACTCCGGTCAGGATATGAGTTTTAATTTTGACTTAGCCTCATTTGCAAAGAAATTCGAGATGAATCCGGTTGAAGTTCATCAAGCTTTGGTGTGTGTAGAGAAACTTGGCTACATCCGAATGTCCGAGGGCATGGAGAGTACATCCAAATTGCGTGTTCTACTCGACAACAGAGAGCTGTATAACTATCAGCTTAAAAATCCAACACACGACAAAGTCTTGCAAGCTATTTTGCGTCTGTATACTGGTGTGTATGATTACTATGTCCGCATCGATGAAGACGAAATCGCAAATCGCTTACGTCTACCAAAAACAAAGGTGTTCAGCTACTTGAACGAATTAAAACAACGAAACATAATCGACTATCAAGAAGGAGTTGGTGATACCTCAATATTTTTTGTACAGCCAAGAGTTAAAGAGCTTTTAGATCACGACAACATACTGAGAAACAATAAGCAACGCAATCAAGATCGCTTGAAACAGATGATTGACTACCTCGAAACGGATTCATGCCGTTCTAGGTTTATCTGCTCCTATTTCGGAGAAGAGCTTGAGTCGGATTGCGGACAGTGTGATTCTTGCCTAAAAGACGAAAAAGAGTGGTCGTTCGACGAAATAGAACATCAGCTAAGAGGACTATTAGCAATTGAGGAGGAACTAACTGAGGGAGAAGTAATGAACTCGCTATCGCAATTCGAGAAAGGTCACATACGCATCGTAATAAATTGGATGTTGGATGATAACAAAGTAACTCGCACAAAATCAGGATATTTGCGGCTTACGAAGTGAAACGCATCTATTGTACGGTAACCAATGATCTAAATTACGATCAACGGATGATTCGAATTTGTTCTGCGCTTAGTGAACACGATTTCTCTGTTACACTGGTAGGGCGTGTTTTGAGCAATTCCAATCCACTCGATAAGCACTCTTACCAACAAGAGCGTTTGCGTTGTCGATTCAATTCAGGCCCGCTGTTTTATCTCGAGTACAACCTTAGATTGCTGTTTTACTTTATTGCAACCAAGCCTGAGGTAATTAATAGTATTGATTTAGATACGTGTATTGCGGCCAAGCTATATCGAATACTCGCCCGTCCGTTGTGGATTATCGATGCCCATGAATATTTTCCAGAAGTTCCGGAATTAGAAGGACGACGATTGAAGAAACGACTGTGGGAAATTGTTGAGTCGTTTAGCATTAGGTCAGCCGACAAGGTCTATACGGTAAGCCAATCTATTGCAGAAATCTATCAGAAAAAATACAGAAAAAAGATTGAGGTAATCAGAAACGTTCCTTTTCTTCGTTATAGTAATGTCGTGAGACCGAATTCAGCAAAATCTGATTCCGGTATTTTATTGTATCAAGGAGCGTTAAACGCAGGAAGATGCGTTGATCTTTACATCTGTGCTATGTCACAACTCGAAGGTGAATTGTGGTTGGCTGGGGAAGGGGATTTGAGCTCTGAGCTTAGGGCACTTGCCAGTGAACTGGGTGTAAGCGAGCGTGTGCGTTTTTTGGGCAGGATAAGTCCGGAGGAATTGCGGCAATACACTGCGAAAGCTTGGCTAGGACTCAATGTTTTGGAAAACAAAGGTTTGAGTTACTTCTATTCGTTGAGTAACAAGTGCTTTGATTACGTCATGGCAGGGATACCACAAATTGGAAGTGATTTTCCGGAGTATCAGAAATTGAACGAGCAGTATGAAGTAATGGAATTGATAGAGCCTGAGTTGGATGTTTTTGTGAACGTTGTGAAACAACTTCAGTCCGACAAAGCCAGATATCAATATCTTTGCGCTCAATGTAAACCAGCCGCCGCAAAATGGAATTGGGAATACGAAAAAGAAAAGTTGTTGGCGCAATATGAATAAAACGTTAAAGGAACTCCATGTAGTTGCATTTGATGTACCCTATCCCGCTAATTACGGGGGAGTCATTGATATCTTCTACAAAGTACAGGCATTGTCGGAAGCCGGAGTGAAGGTTCATCTTCACTGTTATCAATACGGTCGTTCGGAGAGTAAAATGCTTGAAAGCATTTGTGAATCGGTGAGATACTACAAACGGAAGGTCTTCAGAAACCCGATATATAATACTAAACCATACATCGTTGCTTCGCGCAATTCAACAGCAATGATCGAGAACCTATTAGCAATTGATTGTCCTATTTTGTTCGAAGGTTTGCATTCTACGTATTATTTGGACGATCCAAGGTTAAAGAATCGCTGTAAGGTTGTACGTACTCATAATATAGAGCACGACTACTACATGCACCTATCAGAGGTTGAGCCTAATCCATTTAAGAAGTACTTCTTCAAAATCGAATCCGAACGTTTGAGAAAGCATGAATCGGTCTTAAAGCATACTTGAAATCGTTTGGCGATATCGCCAAACGATTTCAAGTATTTTGACAAGAAGTATGGTAATGCGATGTTGTTGCCGCCGTTCCATGTGAATTCAGAGGTGACTACCGAACCTGGAAGAGGTGACTTCATTTTATATCATGGAAATTTAGCCGTGGGGGAGAACAATGAGGCAGCTATCTACTTGTTGACTAACGTGCTGAATAAAGTTGATAAACCGGTAGTTATTGCAGGAAATGATCCATCGGCAGAATTACAGTCTGTAATTGCTAGCATGTCTAATGTTGAGCTCCGGACAGATATTACGAGTGAAGAAATAAACCATCTGATTGCTGAAGCTCAGATAAACATTCTATACACGAATCAAGCAACCGGTATTAAGCTGAAGTTGCTAAACTCCTTATTTATGGGGCGCCATTGTATTGCAAATGAAAAGATGATTGCAGATACTGGGTTGGAGGAACTTTGCACATTGTGCAATACGGAAAAGGATTATGTAGAGGCTATTGAAAAGCTTTGGAACGATGAGGTAACCGATGATGTAATCGATTTGAGAAATAGAGTGTTAGATACGTCTTTCTCCAACGATTCCGGAGTTGAACAACTCTATTCTAAGGTGTACGGAGAGCGTTTGGAAGTTAAAACCCGAGTTGAGCAAGAGTGAAGTGGTCTGCTTCAGCTGACAAAAACCTAAAAAGAGGCATATTACTCCTAATTGGCTTGGCACTTCTGTTCGAGCTGATTCGAGATGTCCAGCGTGATGGA
>Ga0181574_10000278_pt1 | contig 47246 bp, 37 predicted proteins | sample 101ome_24_FD_145600 | JGI IMG/M metagenome (GOLD analysis project Ga0181574, IMG submission 145600) | Coastal salt marsh microbial communities from the Groves Creek Marsh, Skidaway Island, Georgia - 101410AT metaG (spades assembly) | ecosystem: Environmental > Aquatic > Marine > Intertidal zone... | reverse complement strand
CCTGCTCTCCAAGATCACCAATGATGTAAACGTGCTTTCCAAATGCTTCGCCGCGCATCGAGGATCCCCTAAACTGCTCTCTGAAAAATTGGTTCGCTCCACCTTAAAGACTCATCGCCAACTGTATGAATCTCTCATTAAACGGGATTCCGAGTCCGCAAGGAAGATCGTCTGCCAGCAGCTGAAATTCGGTCGAAAATCCGTGCTTAACTTTTTCGATCAGAAACAGACTCCGTAGCCTGATGCCCAAAACGCTCCTTATCGCTCTTGTTTTTGCGCTTGCAGTCACCACGACGCAAGCAAAGCGACCCAATGTCATTCTCTTTCTCGTTGATGACCTTGGTTGGAGTGATCTCGGATGCCAGGGCAGCCAATACTACCAGACACCAAATATAGACGCTCTTGCCGAGTCCGGAGTTCGATTTACGAATGCCTACGCTGCCTGTGCGGTATGTTCTCCAACTCGCGCCGCAGTTCTGACAGGAAAGTATCCCGCCCGTCTACTCCTGACACAGTGGCTTCCGGCCGGGCGCTGGGACCCTGACAAACATAGAATGCATGAGGGCCGATTTCTTCGCTCATTGCCGCTGGAGGAGCTCACACTGGCGGAATGCCTTCGGGAATCGGGCTACGCAACCTGGCACATTGGGAAATGGCACCTTGGAGGCGCCCCTTTCTCCCTGCCTCAACATCACGGATTCGACGTCAACATCGCCGGCGACGACCACGGTGCTCCCGGCAGCTTCTTTTATCCGTTCAAAGGAAAATGGAAGCTCCCCACCACCGGAGAAGCCATTGCAAAGCAGGCCTATTCAGGTGGTAAGGAAAGCGATTACCTGACCGACTGCCTGACGGATGAAGCGATCCAGTTGATCAAGAGCCACGATGAGAAGAAGCCGTTCTTTCTCTACTTCCCCTACTACGCCGTGCATACGCCGATTCAGGGAAAGCCTGAGCTAATGGAAAAATACGAAAGCGTGCCAAAAGTAAAGCGCCAGGGAAAACCCGGCTACGCGTCTATGATTGAATGCGTCGACCAGAGCATTGGGCGTGTATTGGCCTCGCTTGAGCAATCCGGCCGAAAGGACAATACATTGATCATCTTCACGTCGGACAACGGTGGCTTCGCCGGAGCCACCAGCAATGCCCCGCTTCGTGCCAACAAAGGATCCCACTATGAAGGCGGCATCCGTGTGCCTCTGATATTTGCGGGTGCCGGCATTGGCATGAATGCTCCGGATGGTATCGATCTGCCGGTTATCTCCTGCGATCTGTATCCGACGATCTTGGCATTCACCCAAAGCCCTATGCGCAAAACAGACGGCCGTAACCTCGCTCCGCTTTTGAACGGCTTCGGCGAAGTCGCTTACGACCCCGATCACCCGCTCTTCTGGCACTACCCTCACTACAATAGGCATCCCCAAAGCAAGCCAGTGTCGATCATTCGGCGCGGCAAGTGGAAGCTGATTGAGTCGCTCGAGACAGGCGATCTCGAACTCTATGATCTCGACGAGGACCTTGGCGAGACCAATAATCTCGCTAGGGAAAAGACCGAACTAGCCAACCAACTGAACACACAATTAGCAGACTGGAAACGTTCCGTTCGCGCTGATCCAATGACCCCGAACCCGCTCTTCCAGCCCGAATCTCAAAATCAAAATAAGAAGAAATAACATGAACAAGGCCGCTATCTATCTCGTCGCAATCGGAGCTCTCGCTTCTCCGATTTTTGCCCAGGAAAAACAGAACGTCGAAGGAGCAATCACGCCTTTCCTCGGTGATCCAAATATGGAGATCCAGGCAATATTTGATGGCGAACGCTTTCCGAATATCGTCATCACAAACAAGGGGACCGTCCTCGCTACCTGGGGAAACAGCCAGGTTCGCGCTCGCCGAAGTGAGGACGGAGGGAAGACCTGGGGCGAAGAGATCGTCATTGCCAAGCCGGGATTCCAGGGCGGCGGCACTACTGTCGATGAAACGACCGGAAACATTCTTGCTTTTGTCGAGGACAAGCATCCGCCAGCACCATTGACGGTCTATCGCAGTTCCGATGACGGCAAAACTTGGAGACCAGAAAAGCCCACGATCAGAGCGCCAAAAAACGGTGACGCCGTTTCCATGCACATGAATGAACACGGCATTACCCTTCGTCATGGCAAGCACGCGGGTCGGCTCATTCGACCTTCGCGCTTTTACGGGGAAGGAAATCGCCCCGAGTCGATCTGGCACACTCACTACACTAACGCGATCTTCTCCGACGATGGCGGCAAGACCTGGCAAACCAGCGAGCAATTCCCCGAGAATGGAACCGGCGAAGCCTGTATCGCCGAATTGAGCGACGGCCGACTCTACTACAATAGCCGCGTGCATTGGCAAGAGCGCCCGAAGAATACCCGGCGCCGCGAAGCGTGGAGCAATGACGGCGGCAAGACATGGACTGACTTCGCTGTCATTGACGCTCTCCCTGACGGCCACCAGCATCGCTCCTACGGCTGCATGGGCGGTCTCGTTCGGCTTCCTATTGCTGGCAAAGACATCCTGATTTTTTCCAACATCGACACTGACAAAGCCACACGCGAGCGAGCCACGGTTTGGGCGAGTTTCGACGGAGGCAAAACCTGGCCGGTAAAGCGACTCATCTTTGACGGTCCGAGCGCCTATTCCTCGCTCAATGCAGGACGCCATGGAACGCCGAGCGAGGGATTGATCTACCTGAACTTTGAAAGCGCAGGAAAATCAAAAGTCGCACGCTTCAATCTGAGCTGGTTGCTCGGCGGGGAAACCACCGGAGATGGCGAAGTGCCGACCAACCTTGTGAGATGATTCGAACCAACAAATGGGCCCTGATTTTTTTCATGGCTCTGGGAGGGTGGCTGACCGTCGCGAACGCTGCTTCGGAACGACCCAACATTCTTCTCATCGTGTCAGAGGATAACGGCCCGGAACTGGGATGTTATGGCGAACCGTCTGTGCAAACCCCCGTGCTGGATGAACTGGCTGCCGAAGGAATTCGCTTTGATCGCGCCTACGTCCCTCAGGCCGGGTGCAGTCAATCCCGGGCAGCACTATTGACGGGGCTCTACCCACACCAGAACGGGCAGATCGGCTTGGCGACCTGGAAGTTTCGAATGTATGACGACAAGACTCCGAACTTGGTTCGTTCTTTAAAGGGAGCCGGATACCGAACCGGGATCATTGGAAAGCTTCACATCAATCCTGAATCGGCATTCCCTTTTGATTTCAAGGCGATCCCGTCTTCGAATTTCACTCGCAAGAACCTCGATCAATATGCGATCAAGGCGAAGGAGTTCATCGAAGCTTCGGAGACCCCCTTCTTCCTCAGTGTGAATTTTCCGGACGCACATCGCCCCTTCCTTCCCCAGGTGAAAGGGATGCCGGCGAAGCCGCTCACCGCGAAAGATGTCAAACCGCTCGCCTACTTTGGCCTAGACAGTCCTGAACTGCGCAAGCAGACGGCGGACTACTACAACTGCATGAATCGGCTCGATACTCAGATCGGAGATTTGCTGAACATACTGCGGGCGTCAGGTAAAGCCAACGAAACACTGATCGTTTATATGGGCGACCACGGGGCCGACATGCTGCGCGGAAAGCGGACTTCCTACGAAGGAGGGATTCGGGTGCCGCTGCTTGCCTCCTGGGCAGGCGTGATAGAACCAGGGCAGGTGCGCCATGAGCTGGTATCGACCCTCGATCTGATGCCTACTTTCCTGGAGGTTGCTGGTGCGCATCCGGTGGCGGGTCTGGCAGGTCGAACCCTATCCCCAATGTTTGAAAGGTCCGAGATAGAGTGGCGCTCCCATTTGTTCACCGAGTATCACACGCACTCGGCCCACAACTACTTTCCGCAACGCACGGTGCGGGATGGACGCTTCAAGTTAATTCGCAACCTGATGCCAGGCGAGGTGAACCCCGGTTACGATTTTACCCGGCGGAAGTTTTTCGACGAAAAACGCGAAGTAGTGGCGGAGGCGCCTGAGCCGGTTCGGTCGGCCTATCAACGCATGGAACGCCCTCCAGCGTATGAGCTTTATGATCTTCATGCGGATCCATTCGAGTTCACGGATCTCTCGAGCAGCGATGAGCATTCCGAAGTGTTCTCGCAACTGAAAGGCGAGTTGGTGCGATGGCAGGACGAGACGGGTGACCCGATGCGAGATCCGCAAAATGTCCGCCGCCTCAAGGCAGAAATCGACGCCTGCCTCGAAGGCGGTGACGCCTCGAAAGCCAAGCTTAACCTAAGCTATCCCGACTACTTCTTTTCAGGGTCGAAACCAGGACCGGCAAAGAAGAACGTGCTGTTCATCGCCATCGATGACCTGCGGCCAGCCTTGGGATGTTATGGGGATAAAACGGCGATCACGCCGAACATCGATCGACTGGCAGCTCGCGGCACCGTATTCAACCGAGCCTACTGCCAACTCGCAGTCTGTGCTCCGTCACGTCTGTCGCTGATGAGCGGCCGCCGCCCCGACACCATTGAAGTATGGGATTTGAATACCCATTTCAGGCAAGCCATTCCCAAAGTGGTCACCCTCCCCCAGCATTTTAAGAACAATGGCTATCAGACTCGATCGATTGGCAAAATATACCACGGCGGTGGTGCGCCCTCGCAGGATCCTCCCTCCTGGTCTGAAGAACCAACTCTGGATACCAATCGCGATCCCAAGCTGCGATACGCCACACCGGAAAATCTCAGCGGTAAAGGGCTGAAGCGCAGCGCATCAGAGTCGGCAAATGTCCATGACAACGCCTATATCGACGGGCTGATATGCGAGCACGCGTTGGATGCCCTCGCAACTTGCGGTAAATCGGAGAAGCCCTTCTTTTTGGCAGTTGGATTCAAGAAACCGCACCTCCCGTTTTGCGCGCCGAAACGCTATTGGGATCTCTACGATCGCAAGGACATTCCCGCTCCTTTGACAGCTAAACACCCGAAGGGAGCACCAGAACTCGCGGTTCGCAGTTGGAAGGAATTGGAGGGCTACACCGATATTCCGGAAGATGGAGTATTGGGCCTGGCAAAAATCCAGGAACTGCGTCACGGATACTACGCGTGCGTCAGCTACATCGATGCGCAGGTGGGACGACTCCTCGATCAACTCGATACTACGGGCTTGGCGGGCAACACCGTGATCTGCATTTGGGGAGATCACGGATTTCATCTCGGCGAGCAGGGTCTCTGGACAAAGGCGAACAACTATGAGCTGTCCACGCGCGTGCCACTGATTTTCTCCGTTCCCAATCAACCCAATCCCGGGTCGTCAACACATGCGCTGGTCGAGTTGGTCGATGTATTCCCAAGCCTCGCCGACGCCTGCGGATTGGAAGTGCCGGACGGGATCGAAGGAATCAGCCTGATGCCGCTGTTGGAAAATCCCGACCAAGCCTGGAAATCAGCCGCCTTCAGCCAGCATCCGCGTTCACGAACAGGAAACCGGCATCGCCGTCACGGAGACATCATGGGCTACGCCGTTCGCACGAACCATCATCGCTATGTGGAGTGGCGCGATTGGAACACGGGCAAGGTCGAGGCGCACGAACTTTATGATCACCGATCAGATCCTGACGAAACTAACAACCTCGCCAGTGACCCTGAACACGCCGAGCAAATTAAAAAGCTTGGTAAAGTTCTCACCAACGGATGGAAAGGAGCGCTACCTCAATGAAGAAAATCATCATCCAGACACTCGGCAGAAAAGTTGGATTCATCGCGGCCGCCCTTCTTCTCACCTTTGCTGTTTCTTGTGCCAATGAAAAATCCAACGTCCTCTTCCTCGCGGTTGATGACATGAAGGACTGGGTGAACTGCCTCGGCGGTTACGAAGGAACGGTTTACACGCCGAACATCGACCGACTCGCCGCGCGCGGAACCCTGTTCACCAACGCACACTGCCCTTCGCCCAAGTGTGCTCCGTCCCGAGCGGCGATCATGACCGGGCTTATGCCCTCGACGACCGGACTCTACGACAACGGGCACTGGTGGTACCCGAACTTTCCTGACACGAAGACAATTCCTGCGCATTTTCGGGCAAACGGGTATCACGCAGTTGGTGCTGGAAAAATATTTCATCATACCGCGGGAAACCATCCACCGAATCAGTGGAATGACTTTCAGAAACTAGTGTTCAACGACGACCCCTGGTTTCGCGGCGTAAAACTGAACTACCCTTGGTCAAAGCAAATCCCCTACCCCGATGGATTTCCATTCAGCGGCATTGAAGACCTCGGCCACGAAAACGACTGGGGTTCGCTCGATTACGACGAACCCGACTACGACGATTCCCGCAATGCCGAGTATACCGTACAATTTCTGAAGCAGTCCCATGACAGGCCCTTCTTTCTCGCGTGCGGTTTGTTTCGGCCTCACCTGCCCTGGTATGTCCCACAGAAATACTTCGATCTGTATCCGCTGAACGAAGTTACCCTGCCGGGCGTCAAGGAGGACGATCTCGATGACATCCCTCCTGCAGGCCAGGCATTCGCCAAAGCACGGCAGGACGACCTGATCGCGATCCAGAAGGCGGAAAAATATCAAGAAGCAGTGAGAGCCTACCTCGCGAGCATCACCTATGCCGATGCTCAGCTAGGGCTAATTCTGGATGCGCTCGATGCTGGCGAACACAGCGAGAATACCATCATCACCCTCTGGTCGGATCACGGCTGGCATCTTGGAGAAAAGGGTCACTGGCACAAAACGACCCTGTGGGAAGAAGCGACCCGCATTCCTTTTATCATCTCCGCGCCAGGGTATGAACCAGCTACCTGCAGCCGCCCCGTTAGTTTGATCGATCTGTATCCAACTCTGAACGACCTCTGCAATCTTCCGTCTGATGAGTGTCACGACGGCACAAGTCTTCGTCCACTTTTGGCTGACCCTGAAACTGAGCGGAAGCGCCCTGCCATCATTCAGTTCAAGCCGGGCAACGTCGCCGTTCGATCAGACCGATTCCGCTACATCCGATATCGAAATGGAAGCGAGGAATTCTACGATCTGGAATCAGATCCTTACGAATGGACGAATCTGGCTGGTGATCCGAGTGCGGCGAAACAAAAGGCGCAGCTGGCGCGATGGGCCACCTCTGAATGGGCAAAATCAGCTCCCACAAAATCCGCTTTCCACTTCGACCCTGAAACTTTTATATGGAGAGAAAAATCCAGCGGTCGCCTTATCAATGGATGCCAGAACATAACAGAACCATGAAATCACTTTTACAGACTTTTCTCCTCACCTCTCTCATTCCCTTCCTCGCAGGAGCAGAAGAAAAAACAATTCAGCATCTCGATCTTGATCAGGACTCGCATCGCCAAGTTGTCGTGGATCGCGAGAAAGGCCAATACCTCGGTCATCCGACGACCTGCCTGCTCGAAGACGGGAAAACCATCCTTTGCGTGTATCCGAAGGGACACGGTCGCGGAGGAATCGTTTACAAGCGGAGCACAGATGGGGGCCTCACCTGGTCAGACCGACTCCCCACCCCGGAAAGCTGGGCAACCAGCAAGGAAGTCCCGACTCTGCACCGGGTCATCGACGCAGATGGCAACAAGCGAATCATTATGTGGTCGGGACTCTACCCAGCACGACTCTCCGTAACCGAAGATGACGGAGTCACATGGAGCGAGCTGCAGAAAGTCGGCGACTGGGGAGGCATCGTCGTGATGGGGACTGTGTTCGAGAGAAAGACCGGACCTGGACATTACATGGCGCTTTTTCATGACGACGGACGATTTTTTCAGGAAAAAGCGCATCAGAAAGACCCCATCGTATTCACCCTCTTTTCCACCACATCGGAAGACGGCGGCCTCACCTGGTCTTTTCCAAAAGGAATATACCAATCATCCGACGTTCACCTTTGCGAGCCAGGTTCGATTCGTTCGCCCGATGGAAAACAGATCGCCGTTCTTCTCCGGGAAAATGCCCGTCGCAAAAACTCGCACATTATATTCTCCGACGACGAAGGCGAAACGTGGAGCGAACCGCGGGAAATGCCCGAGAGCCTCAATGGCGACAGGCACACCGGAAAATATACCGACGACGGGCGGCTTTTCATTTCTTTCCGAAGCAACTCTCCGAAAGGAAGCAAGGGGGAGTACGAGGACGACTGGGTAGCCTGGGTTGGAACGTGGGATGACCTCGTAGACGGAACACCCGGACAGTATCACCTCCGACTGAAAGACAATCACAAGGGAGCAGACACGGCCTACCCCGGAGTCGAGTTGCTCCCGGACAATACTATCGTGACTACCACCTATGGGCACTGGGACATAGGAGAAGAGCCCTACATTCTCAGTGTCCGTCTCAAGCTGGAAGAGCTGGACGCCCTGGCATTGCAAAAGAACCACGCTCCAAAAACTGTTTTCGAAGCCGGTGCCGATGGCTACAACGTCTACCGCATTCCTGCAATCGTTGCCGCCGCGAATGGCGATCTTCTCGCGTTTTGCGAAGCACGAACCGGGGGCGACGCCAGCGAGATTGATATGGTCTTGAAGCGTTCTTCGGACGGCGGTAATACCTGGGGTAAACTGGAAGTCGTCCTCGAAAGCGATGACTTCCTCGACCTCTTCGGGGATGACCCACCCGAAATCACAATCGGAAATCCCGCACCCGTTGTGGACCAACTCAATCCAAAACACCCTGGCCGACTCTGGCTTCCGTTCACTCTTGAGAACGATCGTGTATTTGTCACCTATAGCGATGACTCCGGCAAAACCTGGGCACCTCGCCGGGAAATCACGAAAGACGTAAAGAAAGAACCCTGGGGCTGGTATGCAACCGGCCCCGTTCACTCTATCCAACTGCAGCGAGCGCCTCATTGCGGACGACTTGTCATCCCCTGCGACCATCGTCTCAGTGATGATGGAGAAGACCGCGGACCGAATGGAGTTCATGCTATCATCAGTGATGACCACGGAGAGACCTGGCGCATCGGAGCGCTGGACGAGACCTATGACGATGGACTCAACGCGAATGAAACCACCGTCGTCGAACTCAACGACGGCTCTCTTTACTTCAATACTCGTGATCAGAATGGCAAAGCGCCCGGAACGCGCGGTGAAGCCTGGAGCAACGACGGTGGCGACACTCTCGTTTCCCGCAGCGACGACTGGGAAAAGTTCCGTCCCGTCGAAGGTGTTGTCGACCCTCCTGTCGTTCAATGCGCCTTGCTGCGTGCTGCCGAAGATCTCATTCTTTTCTCAGGACCGGATGACAATGGTCCCAGCGGAAAAGGGCGCAGCGACATGCGAATCCGCTATTCAACTGACGAAGCGACGACCTGGCAGGACGGACCGCTGCTTCACGTGGGCCCCGCTGCTTACAGTGACATGGTGAATCTCGATACCGGGGAGACTGGCATTCTTTTCGAAGCTGGTGAACCGGGCCAAAAAAATGCGTATCAGAGAATCGTGTTCATCGCGGTCGATCAGAAATCCATTCAGAGAAAGTAAGAGAATGCGTCGATTTCTAATCCTGGCCATATCTGCGCTCACTTTCATCAGCTATGCCAAGGATCGCCCCAACATCCTCTTAATCGTATCCGAGGACAACAGCGAGCAGATCGGCTGCTACGGAGAAACCCGAGTTCATACGCCAGTTCTCGATGGACTCGCCGGGACGGGAGTTCGCTACACTCGTGCATACGTCCCCTACTCGGTCTGCAGCCCATCGCGGGCCGCCTTTTTGACTAGCACATACACCAGGCAGAATGGGCACATCGGGCTCGCAACGCATCGCTTTTCCTTTCACAGCAATTTCAAAACGATGCCTGCGTATTTCCGGGAAACTGGCTACTACACGGGGTTCATCGGAAAGACGCATGTGAATCCCGAGAGCGTGGTCGAGGACTTCATCGACTTTCGCGGAGTGAAGCATGCCAATTTCTCCAATACCCACAGCATCGAGGACTACGCGACCGAGGCCCGGACCGTTTTCGAAAATGCAAAAGCGGCGGACAAACCGTTTCTCTGCATTCTCAACTACTCGGATGCCCATCGAAAATTCATTGGAACTTCGAAGGCTGGCTATCCCACCGTGAACGTCAACGGGACCGAGGCTGAACCCCTACCATGGATCGGAGTCGACACTCCCGCGCTCCGTCGAGAAATGCGGAATTACCTGAATTGTATGAACCGTCTCGATGAAGGGATCGGCCTGGTGCTGAAGGGGCTAGACGAACTGCAAGCGCGCGACAATACAATCGTCGTCTACCTGGCAGACCATGGAGGCGACTTTCCCCGCGGAAAGACCACCTGTTACGAAGGAGGTGTCAAAGTCCCCATGATCGTCAACTATCCGACTTCATTTCCCAAAGGCCAGGTCGAAACAGCATTGGTATCATCAATGGACATCCTCCCCACTTTGCTGCAGGAGGCCGGGCTCGACATCCCGGAAGAACTAATGGGAACACCGCTGCAATCGCTGCAGGATCCCAAGGCACCAAGACGGAAATACATTCACACCTTCAGCACCGGTTCGTCGGCGAACATTCTGCACCTGACATTCGGGATCTGCGACGTACGCTATAAGCTGATTTACAATCCGGTACGAGCGACGAATACGGCAGCCATCTCCCGCTACGCAAACACATCGATTCCGAAGGCTCTATGGGATCCTGCCTATATCGATCCACCAGTATTCGAACTCTACGATCTGGAGTCCGATCCTAACGAGTTCACCAATCTGTCTGACGATCCTGAATTCCTCAAAACCCGAGAAAGACTTTTCCAGGCCATGAGGAAATTCCAGAAAGAGATCAATGACCCATTCCTCCATCGAAAGAATATCGAGTTCTACATGGAGGAAATGCGAAACCCTTCACGCCATCCGAAAAAAAGAAGCCAGGAAACCTGGAGCCACCTCCAGGAATTCTATCCGCGAAAGTAATTTCCCAAGTGCCAACGATTAATTTCTAACTTGACATACATGGTCAAATCTACCCAAGAAGATAAGGTTTCACCCTTTCTCCCCCTGCCCCCCTCAATCGCGGTAGGACCGACCCACCGATAAGAACTGCTTGGAAAAGCAAATTCCTTTGAATTTCAATTCTTTCCCACGAAGATCTCGCTTCGGCCATCGAAGCACTGCGTTAGGAGCCTGATATGAAAGCCAGCACAAAAGCGGATCAGCCGGCGGTCGAAGCCACCCAGTCGATCATCGAAACCAAGGAAGCGGTAACAGAGAAGGCTTTCACCCTAGCCGAACGACTCGAGGACTGGCTCGCTTCGCTCCAGTGGTTTCCTGCTAACCTGGTAAGTCCGATCGCTTCCGCGATTCTCCTGACCGGTCTCTTCGTCGTCGCCTGGCTGATCTTCGTCGTCTTTCGCCCCATCCTTCTCCACTGGGTCAAGAAGCTCGTTTCGCGCACCGCCTTCACCTGGGACAATCAACTACTCGGGCACGGCGTCTTCCGCTGGCTCGCCCACCTTCTCCCCGGTCTTCTCATTTTTCTCGTCGCACCAGGATTTTTCAAAGACGCTCCCCTTCTTGCCAGAATTCTGAAAGTAGGATCGGAGCTCTATCTCCTCATCTCGGTTTACTTTGTCTTCGACTCTCTCTTCAACGCAATTCAGGCAACTCTCTCGATCAAGCAGGTCGGTCGTCATCTCAACCTCACAGCGATCAACCAGGTCGCCAAGTTGATCACGGCCCTGATCATTTTCCTGCTCTGTTTTGCGGTTCTTCTTCAGCGCCCACCGATCGCCCTACTCAGCGGACTCGGGGTGCTGGCCTCGGTCCTCATGCTCGTCTTCAGGGACGTCATCCTCGGCTTTGTTGCTGGAATCCAGTTGTCGACCAACCGCATGCTTTCGATCGGTGACTGGCTCGAGATGCCCAGCCACAAAGCAGACGGAGACGTCGAGGAAATCGGTCTGACCACCGTCAAAGTCCGCAACTGGGACAAGACCATCACCACCATCCCGACCTACGCCCTGATCAGTGAGTCGTTCCGAAACTGGCGGGGCATGTCGGAGAGCGGAGGACGACGAATCAAGCGCTCTCTCTTTATCGACATCAGTTCGATTCGGCTTTGCTCTGAAGAGATGCTGGATCGATTTCGCGAGATCGAACACATCGCAACCTACCTCAAGAAAAAGGAAGCCGAGATCGAGACTTGCAATGAAGCGATGGGAGAAAAGGCCGACAAAAACCGGGTCAACGGACGTCGCCTCACCAACGTCGGAACTTTTCGTGCCTACATCGAGGCCTATCTCCGACATCATCCTGATATCAACCAGGAGATGACCCTCCTCGTCCGCCAGCTCGCCCACGACGGTCGCGGCCTTCCGATCGAGATTTATTGTTTCAGTATTAACAAGAACTGGGCTCCTTACGAAAGCATCCAAGCCGACATCTTCGACCACCTCCTCGCGGTCGCTCGGGAATTTGATCTCGAACTTTTCCAGGAACCTTCGGGAAACGACTTCTCGAAGATCACCGGAAAACGAGATGCCAGCTAGGCGCGCCTACTTCAAGAGATGCGAGGACGAGTAGCCATGATCCCGAATTTCCTGGAGCAGCTTCTTCATCTCGGCCACTTTCCTAAGGGGCTCGGCTACCAGATTTTCTCCTGGCCGATGTCTTCGCGAAGCTGGTAAAGCTTGAGTTCGGTCCCGTCATCCGTGGGAAACCCGTGCTTGGTTTCCCACTACTTGTTTCGGCCGAAATGATACCCATTGGCTCCATCGTTATAGTAGACAAAGTCAACATAAGGACCCGCCTGCGACTTCCCATCGAACATGTCATTGGGAATGATCGGAGCGCGGGGAGAAGAAAATGCATAGTAGAGAAAGAATGGTTTTTTCGATATACTCGACCGCTCGCTGCGTCGTCGTCGGGATATTTTTGCACCCCCTCGATCCCGGCAGGACCGACGCACCGAAAAGAACTCCTTGAAAAAGGAAATTCCTGTCAGTGACAAGAGAGAGCCTCTCCAGACCCGCCATCCTTTGCTTTCGTTTTCTGCCCTTTCCCTTATTGTCGCCGGATTGCACTTGTTGATTTTCAGAGGCGTAAAGGTTGTCGAAGCAGCATCGCCACCCCTCCATGGAGAAATTATCGTCCACCAACAGACTGTTATTACCCTCATCCAAAGCCGAAACCACAAGCACATTACGTCTAAGAATCGTCGCCCGTTTTACAATTTGGAATCGTCTCATCCGTAATCGACCCGGAACTCAAAATCCCACGACCTCGTAATTTGCCGGAATGCAAATTTCCTGCACTAACAAACAAAAGCTTGCTGTCGCTCTCTATTTGTTCCGAAAAATTGCGAATCGAATAGACGCTGCCGCTATTCAGCAAGCCCCGCTGACAAATGCCGCAGCAGAGAATGCTCCGGCTCAAAACTATCATGCCCATAGTCCCAAACCATAACACCACCAAGGCCGTGTTCTTTGATCAGCTTGAGACGAAGGTCACACGCCTCCGGCCCCACCGGCCAAAAACCATGTTCCGATTCTGGAAGTGACACCGCGTTTTCTCCTACGAGTTTTTTCCAGGAAACGGCCCGCCTTTTCCCTGCTTTTTCTTTGGCAAAAAACCCGACCCCCAGAATCAGTTTTTCCGGTGGCAATCCTGACTTCAGAAACAACTCAATCGAATCGGAGAGATAGGTATCGTAATCTGTTTTGCTCCACCAGGGCTGGTAGCTCATTAAATTCACCTGGTCGATGAAGGGCCAGCATTTTTCCGGCAATGGCCGCGACTCGCCCAAAGCGACAGTGAGAATGCAATTTACAGATCGGAGCTTTCCAGACAAAGCCTCGAGAAACAGCGCGAAGTCAGCGTGTTCCTGATTCCCTTTCGGGAATTCCCAGTCGATATCAATTCCGTCGAGTTGCTTGGACTCACAGAATTCGACAAGCGCATCCACGAATCGATTCCGGTTCTCGGCTGTGCTGACAGCTCCCGCAAAAGCATTCCCCCTTCCCCAGCCACCGACGCAGAAGGTGACTTTGACGTCCCCCGTATCCCGCGCCTTTCTCCCGAAAGCAAGCAATTCGGGAGTGATCCGGCAAAAGTCTACCGCCCCTTCCTCTGTAGGCTTGGCCGAGAACAGGACGAGATGGGTCGTCCCGTAAAGCCGGGGTTTGAGGTCTCCCACCTTCACCCGGTAGTCTGGGAGATATACGGAGATGACAGGCTTCTCAGCGCCTTCTCCAAAAAGCGCCTCCATCTGCAGGAGCAGCAGGATGCAGAACAGATTTTTCATAGGTTCTGCGATCATACTCTCCCGCGAAGGAGGAACAATGATGGATAACAGATTTTACTTTCCGTAGTATGCTTTCCATTCAGACCCAAGCTGCGCCTCATATGCGATCGCATCGGCAAAACCACCGTTGTAGCCTTTGACCTTGTGCTTCACTTTTCCGTTGCGCTTGTGCTTGATCTTCGCTTTTCCGCCAATCACTTTGACCTTCACCTTGTTAGCTTTGACCTTTACCCGTTTGACCTGATCATCGTCGTAGGCCGAACCAGTGATCGGAAGTCCTATGCTAAGGGCCAGCCCGGCAGCGAGCGCGAAAAGGGTTTTTGTTTTGCTGCTAATAGAATACGAGTTCATAGAATGGTATGTGGTTTTGGTTGTCGAGATTGAGAAAACGTCCTCAATCTCCTACCAATTACGACGGTCGAACAAAGAGTCTTATTCAGGAAAAATTGTCGTATTCTCCTCGAAACCCCACGCATTTACGGAGTGACAGGAAGACCTTTTCTACTTCATCTTCTCTGTCATGATTCGATGTACGAAATATCTCACCATCCTTCTCTCCGCCGCCCTTTTCATAGGCGTATGCCGCGGAGCCGACGAATACCAGCAGTTGTTCGACGGGAAATCTCTTGAAGACTGGAAAGGTGCCGACGGATTCTGGAAGGTTGTCGATGGTACCATCGTTGGTCAAACGACAGCCGACAATCCTACAACGGGGAATACCTTTCTCGTCTGGCAGGGCGGCGATGTCGCTGACTTTGAATTCATCTGTGAAGCCAAGTTCGAGGGGAACAACTCCGGCGTTCAGTATCGGAGTGAAATCGTCGACGACGCCGGTTTTGTTCTGAAGGGTTACCAGGCAGATCTCCACCCCAAGCAAGAGTATTTCGGCATGATGTATGGGGAGAAACTCGGCAAGCGCGGGATCATCGCAACGCGACATCAGCAGGTCGAATTTGCCGACGACGAATCAAAGAAGGTCGTCCGCCAACTCGCTCCGACTACGCAGCTGGATTCAAAAAAATGGAATACTCTTCGAATCGTCGCAGTCGGAAATCGCCTGGTCCACCTCGTGAACAATGTCGTGACCGTCGATATCACAGACAATCATCCCCTTTCGCTATCTGGCGGAAAGCTCGGGCTGCAACTTCACGCCGGGCCACCGATGAAGGTGGAATTCCGCAATCTACGCTATCGCTCTCTTTCCGGCAAAACAGCCGGGAAGACTCTTGCCGACGCGGTCGCAAAATTCCCAAAGGCATCGGCCGCACAGGCTGACGCTCCACGCCCCGGCCTGCACTACAAGTGGGTATCAGACAACCCCAAGCCGGAGTGGATATGGCGGGAAGGAAAAACCGACAACAACCCCATCTATCTCCGGAAAAAATTCGAGATTCCCGGAGAGATCAAAGTGGCCCGGCTTTACACCACCTGTGACAACGAGGCCGCCGTTTTCCTCAATGCCAAAAACGCTGGGAGAATTCCCGACTGGGGCAGCCCGATCCTGAACATGGATGTTTCCAAATCACTTCAGAAAGGAACCAACGAAATCGCTGTCGAAGCCAAGAACCGGGGTGGTATTGCCGCCTTCGTTTTCAAACTTGAAGTGGAGACGATGGATGGCAAAAAGCATCAGTTCGTTTCCGACAAATCCTGGAAGCTGTCGACTTCGAAACTCGCCGGCTGGAACAAGTTCGGATTGGACGATTCCAGCTGGAATGAAAAAATAAAAACCTTTGGCGCATTTGGCATGGCTCCCTGGGGCATTCCCGGCAAAGAGGGGCCTAAAGGAAATACGAAGAGCAAGCAACCTGCCGGAACGGACCAGCTCACGATCGCTGACGACTTCGCCGCCGAGCTTCTCTACACCGTGCCAAAAGACGAGCAGGGCTCGTGGGTTTCACTCTGCAAAGCACCCGGCGGTTTTTACGCCTGCGACCAGGGTGATAAAGGACTCTTTCACCTCACCGTGAACGAGGGCGGTGTTGAGGTAAAGAAACTCTCCCTGAAAGAACCAGATTCCGGCAAGCCCTTGTCCGGGGCACAGGGCCTCGTCTGGGCATTCGACAGTCTCTGGTTCCATCGCAACGGAGGACACCTTTTCCGCATCAGTGATTCCAATGGAGACGGCATACTGGACCTCGTGGAAAAACAACCATCTGAAACCGGAGGAGGCGAGCACGGAAACCACGCTGTCCTCGTCGACGAAACCGGCAAACAACTCTACGTAGTCGGGGGAAACCACGCCAACATTCCTCCAAATGAAGCAACCGAGCGAGTCCGCGTCAAAACGTGGTCAGAGGACCATCTCCTGCCACGGATGTGGGATGCCCGAGGCCACGCCCGGGGCAGGCTTGCCCCGGGCGGTTGGATTTCGAAATACGATCCCAAAAAGAAAACTTACGACCTCATCGCGATCGGATTTCGAAACGAATACGATGCCACGCTCAACTCTGCCGGCGATCTCTTCGCCTACGATGCGGACATGGAATGGGACATGGGCAACTACTGGTATCGCCCCACCCGCATCAATTTCGTCGTCAGTGGATCTGATCACGGCTGGAGAAGTGGCACCGGCAAATGGCCAGCCTACTACGAAGACAGCCTGCCCCCTGTCGTTGAGATTGGCCCGGGCTCGCCAACTGGTTTTCTATCCGGCACCGAAGCCAAGTTCCCGGAGAAATACCAGCGAGCACTCTACGCCTTGGATTGGACTTTCGGAACGATCTGGGCCATCCACCCTCAGCAGGAAGGTGCTGGTTACACAGCTGACAAGGAAGTATTCGTCGCCGGAATCCCCCTCCCTGTGACTGACGGTATCATCGGCGAAGACGGGAATCTCTACTTTCTCGTCGGTGGTCGTGGAACGCAGTCAGCAATGTATCGCGTTCGGTATACGGGATCGGCAAAGACAGAAAAAGCAGCACAGCTTGTGCCGACGAAAGAACGAAAGCTAGCCCGCTCTCTCGAAGCTTTTCACGGAGTGGAAAATGAAAAAGCGATCAGCGCCGCCTGGCCTCACCTTTCTTCTGACGACGTCTATCTTCGCCATGCCGCGCGCGTCGCTATCGAATCACAGCCCCATCAGGTCTGGTCTGACCGACTCTTTGCCGAGGAAAATTCGCAGTCCATTATCTCCGGAGCCGTAGCTCTCGCCCGCATTGCTGTCGGCAGCGAGAGTAAAGCTGAGAAGACTCGTGAGCTTCAGAAGAAATTGATCACAAAGCTCAACAGAGTTGATTTCGGCTCTTTGACAAAGCACCAGAAACTTGGCCTCCTCAGAGCCTATGCCCTCACCTTCATTCGATTCTCGAATCCGGATCAGGCAATGCGCGAGTCAGTGATCGCAAAACTGGATCCTCAGTTCCCCTCTAACGACCCTGACACCAATACGGAACTCATTCGCGTTCTCACCTATCTCCAATCCCCGACCGTCGTCGAAAAAGCAATTGCCCTGATCGAGAACCGAGGCGCACCCGAAGCCCCCGACTGGACCGAAATCGCTGCTCGCAATCCCGGTTACGGAGGCACCGTGAAGCGATTTCTCGACAACTCGCCACCGAGCCGGGAAGTCTACTACGCCATGATGCTTTCCAACGCTCGCAAGGGCTGGACATTGGATCGCCGGCGCTCTATCATCGAACTGCTCAACGAAGCATCAAAGGGTGCTGGCGGAGCGAGCTTCCCGGGCTTTCTTGCCAATATTCGCGATCTGCATCTCGGATCGATGAGCAACGATCAGCGTTCCAAGCTCGCTGATATTTCCGGCGAAAATTTCAATCCCGTCCCCGACTTCGAACTACAGCCCATCGAGGGGCCGGGCCGAGCCTGGACTCAGGAGGAAGCGATGAAGCATAGGAACTACCGACAGGCGGACTTCGAGCGTGGACGCAGCCTTTTCTTCACGACGAGTTGCGGTGCTTGCCACCGTCTTGCAGGGCTTGGTGGAGACATTGGTCCGGACCTGACGAGTATTCCCACCAAGTTTGATGATGAGTATGTGCTCAGCGCGATCATCGACCCAAGCAGTGACATTTCCGATCAGTACGGAATGTTCGAAGTGAAACTGAATGACGGAAGCTCCAAAACCGGCCTCGTTGTCGAAAGCGGTAACCAAGTTTCCATCTACCCGCCCGATCACACCGCAGATCCCACTGTCGTCGATGCTGACGAAGTAGTCGAAACCAAGCAACTGCCCGTTTCCCAGATGCCCCCCGGCCTGATCAACGGGCTTAATCCCGAAGAACTGCGCGACCTGATGGCCTACCTCATGGCCGGTGGAAATTCGGCAAGCAAGGTTTACGGGAAGTAGACCGCCGCTGCGTTACGAATCACATTACAAAACTAACTTATGGAAACCACCGTCCGTAATATCCTGCTACTTCCCCTGCTTATCGCATTTACCGAGATTGCATCAGCCGACACCAAGCCCAACTTCGTTTTCATCCTCGTTGACGATCTCGGCAAGGAGGACATGAGCATCGAAGGAAGCAAATTCTACGAAACCCCGAATATCGACGCGCTCGGCAAGCGCAGCCTGCGATTCGAGCGAGGCTACTCGGCCTGCCAGGTTTGCAGTCCTTCTCGTGCAGCCATCCAGACGGGTAAAACGCCAGCTCGGGTTGGCATCACCGACTACATTTCGGTGAAGGGGAACAATCAGCCAGAGCAGTGGAAACGAAATACAAAACTGCTCCCGGCGAACTACAATCCCGAACTGGCTCTCGACGAAGTCACGCTTGCAGAAGCACTGCAGGATGGTGGATACAAAACTTTCTTCGCCGGAAAATGGCACCTCGGAGCTGATGGCTTTACTCCGGAAGACCAGGGATACGAAATCAACAAAGGCGGTTTTCACTGGGGGACTCCCCCTGGCGGCTATCACTCTCCCTACAACAATTCCAAGCTCTCCGATGACGAACCCGGTGCCGAGCTGCCCATTCGGTTGGGCAAGGAAACCGCCAACTTTGTCCGCGAGAAAGCCAAGTCGAAAGAACCCTTCTTTGCTATGCTTTCTTTCTACTCCGTGCACGGTCCGATTCACTGCTCGGAAGATCGCTTCAAAAAATTCCAGGCCAAGGCAGAGAAGATGGGACTGACTGATCGCACGAATCCCCGTTTCCAATTCGACCGAACCAAGGAAGTGCGTCAGATCCAGGACCATCCCATCTACGCAGGCATGATGGCTGCGCTCGATGACGCGGTCGGTATCGTTCTCGACGCCATCGACGACGCCGGAGTTCGCGAAAACACAGTCGTCATTTTCACATCCGACAACGGAGGCGTTTCGTCCGGTGATGGATTCGCCACCGCCTGCCTGCCCATGCGCGGAGGAAAAGGACGCCAGTGGGAAGGCGGCATTCGTCAGCCCTACTACATCGCCTGGCCCGGCGTCACTGATGGCGGCGGCACAACCGATACACTCGCCACGGGCATGGATTTCTATCCTACGATTCTCGACATCGCTGGCTTGCCTCAGCGCCCCGATCAGCATCTCGACGGAGTCAGCCTCGTTCCCGCACTAAAGGGAGAAGAACTCAAAAAGCGTCCCCTCTACTGGCACTACCCCCACTACGGGAACCAGGGAGGCGAACCATCTGCGATCATGATGACAGACGAGTGGAAGTTGATTCACTATTTTGAAGACGGGAGAAATGAACTCTACGACGTCCGCTCTGACATTGGAGAAGAAAAGGATCTCGCGAAAGACAACCCCAAAATCGTCGCCCGCATGGAAGCCGCCCTCAAGAAATGGCAGTCCGAGGTCGGCGCAAGCTTCCCTTCCTATAATTCCAACTACAATGCCGAAAAAGATCAGGCTGACCGGAAAAAAGTGGCGACTCAGGGCAATCCCCATAGAGAAAAGCAGCACGCTCAGTTCATGAATGCCGACTACGTGCCAAGAGGTGGCTGGTGGGACAAGCGTAAGCCGAAGAAACCTGTGATCAAGGATTAACCTCGGATCAACAAGATAAATCGACTACCAAATCGCACATCAATTCACGAGAATTAGAGTTTCATTCGTGAAAGCGAATCGCATTCGTTACTCCCTTCATCAGACTCCTAATCAAAAAGCCCACCAATCACCATGAACAACCTGCCCCTGCTCACAATCAGCATCGCGATCATCGGAATACTCGCCCCTGCTTTTGCCGAGGACCCTGCCAACTGGAAGCCCCTCTTCGATGGCAAGTCACTCCGGGGCTGGGATGGCGATCCCAAATTCTGGAAAGTCGAAGAAGGCGCTATCACCGGAACGACAACCGAAGAAAATCCCACGAAGGGCAATACCTTCATTATTTTCACCGGGGAAAACGCCAATCACGAACCGGCTGAGTTTGGCGATTTCGAACTAAAACTGAAATTCCGAATCGAAGGTCACAACAGCGGAATCCAATACCGGAGTTTTCGTGCGGAAGGTGGTCCGGACCGCTGGCGCGTCGGCGGCTACCAATCAGACTTTGACGCCGCAGGCAACTGGGCCGGCACCAATTACGGGGAGAGATTCCGCGGTATTCTTGCAAAGCGCGGTGAAAAAGTTGTCCTAACCGGCACAGAAGAAGTCGAAGACAAAAAATCCGGTCGGAAGAAAACCGTCGTGAAGCGCGAAGTCAGCTCGCTCGGCGATCCCGCCGAACTCGTCAAGCATGTCAAAATCTGGCCGGAGTGGAACGAGATGCACATCATCGCCAAAGGCAACACCCTCGTTCAGAAAATCAACGACGTCGTCATGAGCGAAGTGACTGACAACGACAAAGAAAACCGTCGCGACAAAGGACTGATCGCAGTGCAGCTCCACGGCGGCCCGCCAATGAAGGTCCAGGTTAAGGAGGTGAAGGTTAAGAGGTAGTATTTCTGTCAGGGCTGCTTCTACTCCACTTCCCCAAGCACATCCCGCAGAAACTCATCCATCACCGCAACGAACTTGGGGCGATATTGTAGCTTTCCCCATTCGCCATGTTTGGCATCAGGGACCATCTGGAAATCGTTATTCAAGCCCAATTGATTCAGCTTTTCCCGAAACGCACCATACCTCTCGCCCGGCTTATCATTTCCACCATCGAACATGAGGATGGAGGCGTAGTCCTCGAGAGATGCGTGATCAGCGATCCCTGCGCATATATCTCGGGCACCTCCACATATTCGCCGCCAAAGAAGATGACGCAGTTCTTGATGCGGCCGCATTTTGATTCTCTGACTCTCGTGACCTGATCCACACCAGAACCCATGATGATGACTGCCTGCAAAACATCGGATTCATCCAGGTTGTTCTCCTCACCGATAAAAACCGAGTCACCGCTTGTCGTGGCCACCATCGCTGCCAGATGTCCGCCAGCCGAGCCTCCAATCGCTGCAATGCGATCGGGATCGACGCCAAGGTCCTCTGCATTTGCACGCATCCATCGCACTACTGCCTTGCAGTCGAGGACTGCTCCTGGGAACTTCGCTTCAGCAGCGAGACGATAATCGATATTCGCTACGACATAGCCGATGCGCGCCAAACCCTGCTCAGTCTGCCCGAAAGCCTTTCGGCTTCCACCGATCCAACCGCCACCATGGATCAGAACAATGCCCGGGCGAACTTCCTTGTCGTCGATTCGAAACCAGTCGGGGTGAACTTCACGTTCCCCGAATTTTGCGAAGGGAACGTCGGCTTTGATCTAGAGTTCAGCGGCACCTACATCGCCCGGGAAACAAAATGCGGCACCTGCAATGGCGAGGATAGCGAAAAGAGGAAGCTTCATAATTTCGTCCCACAACTCTTGCAAAAGAGAGCCTTGGGATCGTGACCCTCGAGCCCGCACTCGTTGCAATTGCGGTTGTCCATGCGGACTTGGGCATAGCGACCGTAAATCTCTGCCGTCACAATTCCCGTTGGCACCGCGATGATCCCGTAACCGGTCAGGATGATCACGGTAGCCAGCATTTTTCCGGCCACCGTCACCGGCGTCACATCCCCGTAGCCCACTGTCGAAATGGTGACGATCGCCCAGTAGATCGACTGCGGCACATTGTTGAATCCCTCGTTTTCTGCAATAACCCCCTCGACGATATACATCATCGTCCCGAGAATCATGGTCACTGCAAGGACGTAGAAAATGAAAACGGAGATTTTTGCCCAACTCGCCCTCATCGCACTGATGAGGTGGTTAGCCTCGCCGATGTGACGCGTCATTTTCAAAACTCGAAAAATCCTTAGAAGACGCAAAATCCTCAGTACTAACAGGTAATGGGTTCCATTTACGATAATCGTCAAATATGTCGGGATTATCGATATCAGGTCAATGATTCCGTAAAAGCTGAGGATGAACTTCTTCTTCTTCCTGACCACCCAAATGCGAATCGCATACTCAATCGAGAAAAGAATCGTGAATACCCACTCGGCGTGGAAGAAAAACCGCTTCATACGGTCACTGAAAGACTCGACGCTCTCCAGCATGACGATGGCAACGCTGATACCGATTGCCCACATCAGAATGATGTCGAAAGTCTTCGCCGCCTTGGTATCAGACAGGAAAATCACTCTCCAAATCTTATCTTTCAGCGAATCACTTTTGTGGGCATCAGGATTATGTCCAGGTTCGTGAGACATACGTCAGCATTGTCTATCGGAAGTAGAGTGCAATTGCAAACTTCTCTTCGGTCTGTAACTAGCCAAATTTCATCTTTCCACCGCCAGTCGTCTCCCCTATCGTTTTGCCAAACGATTCTGAAACGATCCGATACGTCCCATGTCCGATACCCAAACCAACGAGCAATTGCAGGCTGACGATGTCGCAGCCATCGACGAGCTACGAGCTTCCTACGACCAACTCCGGAGCGAGTTGGGGAAAATTATCGTCGGTCAGGAAGCGGTCATTGAGCAGATCGCGATCTGCCTTTTCGCTCGCGGCCACTCCTTGATTATGGGTGTGCCAGGACTCGCGAAAACCCTCCTTGTTTCCCGTCTCGCCGAAACGATGTCCCTGCAGTTTTCCCGGATTCAGTTTACCCCCGACCTGATGCCGATGGATATTATAGGAACGGAAATCCTCCAGGATGACGGCAGCGGTCGTCGTCAGTTCGAATTTGCGAAAGGCCCCGTCTTCTCCAACATCGTTCTCGCCGACGAGATCAACCGGGCACCATCGAAAACGCAGGCGGCCATGCTCGAGGCAATGCAGGAGCACCGCGTCACCGTTGCCGGACATACTTTCGAACTTGACCAGCCCTTCTTCGTACTTGCGACACAGAACCCGATTGAGCAGGAAGGAACCTACCCACTGCCCGAGGCGCAGCTAGACCGCTTCATGTTCATGATCGGAGTTGATTACCCAAGCCGGGATGAAGAAGTCATGATCGCCCGGACAACGACGGGGGCAGCCCTTCCCTCGCTGGAGCATATTCTCGATGGCGAGCGCGTCATACGATACCAGGACCTTGTTCGTCGCGTTCCCGTTCCCGAGCACATTTATCATTTTGCAGTCGATCTCGTTCGCCGAACCCGCCCCGAGGCAGAGGATTCTCCCGACTGGATCACTCCCTATGTCGGATGGGGTGCCGGACCTCGCGCGGTGCAATATCTCATTCTCGGTGCACGCGCACGCGCTGCCTTGCAGGGCAGCTACATGGTTCGCCAGGAGGATATCATCGCCGTTGCCGAACCCGTTCTTCGCCACCGTGTCATTAAAACCTTCACCGCGGAATCGGAAGGCATCACCTGCCGATCCATAATTGCCCGACTCGTTGAGGAATTGAGCAAAGAGGGTTAACTCGAAGCCCCAGGAGGGTTCAATCACCGACCTAACCCTATTGATTCTTGACCGAACCGATCCAGAGAGACTTTCTTGATCCCGCCGTTCTTGGGCGCCTCATGGGCCTGCCCTTGAATGCCCGCCACGCCATGCTCGGAAGCGTCTCAGGGCGACATCGAAGCCCGATTCGCGGGTCGGCCCTCGAATTTGCTCAGTATCGAAAATACGTTCCTGGTGATGACACGCGCCGTCTCGATTGGCGCACCTGGGGACGGACGGATCGTTACTACATCAAGGAGTTCGAGGCGGACACCAACCTGCGACTCTGCTTCATCGTCGACACAAGCGGCTCGATGGGCTACGGCGAGAAAGGAAAAACGAGGCTGGACTACGCGAAGAGCATCGTCGGAACACTCGCCTACCTTGCCTCGCAGCAGGGCGACGCGGTGGGACTCTATGCCGGGTCGAAAAACGATACGGACACCTCCTTCAGTCGCGAAATCCCACCCAAGCGTGGACCGAGGCATCTCGGCGTGATGCTGGACCAGGTCGCTCTGCTCGAAGCATCGGGTGAGACGGGCTTGGTCGAAGCCATTCACCAAGCTGCGGAAAAAATCGCGCAACGTGCCCTGATTGTGATCGTGTCTGACCTTCTCTTCGATGTCACACCCCTGCAGGAGGCTTTTCAGCATCTCAAGTTCAGGAAGCACGATATCGTTGCCTTTCATCTCCTCGACCGCGAGGAAATCGAGTTCGACTTTGACCGCCCGACCCGCTTTCTCGATCTCGAAGGCGGACCTTCCCTGCTCGCCGATCCGGCATTGATCCGACGTCGCTACCAGGATGCCGTCAAAGGATACCTCGATCAGGTCAATCAAATCGTGAACCAGTCCGTGATCGACTACCATCGGACCTTTCTCGACGAATCCTACGAGCAAGCCCTTGCCCGTTTCCTGGTGGGTAGAAATCCAAAGACCGCCCGGAGCGCAAGATGAGTTTTCTCCAACCCATTCTGCTCATCGGACTGCCTTTGGCACTGCTTCCGATCATCATTCATCTGATCAATCAGCACCGCCACCGCACGGTGAAATGGGCGGCGATGATGTTTCTTCTCGATGCGAAGAAAATGACGAAGGGCATGGCACGGCTGCGCCAGATCCTGATCCTCGCGATGCGCGTCCTCGCAGTGATTGCTCTTCTTTTCGCAGCAAGCCGACCTCTCGCCGGGGGCTGGCTCGCTCTGACAGGTGGCGGAGCCGATACGGTTTTGATTTTGTTAGATCGCTCCGCAAGCATGGAGCAGCAGAACCTCGAGTCTGGAAAGTCGAAGCGCGTTTCTGCCTTGGAGAAAATTGCAGAACTCACCGAAACAACCGGCAGCAACGCTGAGATCATCCTGATCGAAAGCGCGACGCTCACTCCCACTCCCGTAGCCAACGCGGAATCACTCGCAGACCTTCCGCAAACGGCGGCGACTGCGACGGCATCCGATATTCCGGCATTGCTGGAGCGGGGAATTGATTACCTGGCTGTCGATGAAAGCGGGCGCACTGATATCTGGCTCGTCAGCGATTTGAGACAAAACGATTGGAAGACGGGATCCGGAAAATGGCAGACCATCCGGGCCAACCTTTCAGCAAAAGAATCGGCCCGCCTTTTCCTCCTCAACTATCCCGACACAGATGTTCGAAACCTCTCCCTCTCGGTCGCAGAAGTGGAGCGCCGCAAGACGCCAGAAGGCCATCAACTTGTCATGGACCTGAAAGTCCGCCGCAACGCGTCGGCGGCAGAAACCGAGGAAACGGTGCGCGTCGAGTTCACTGTAAATGGTACCCGGACAGTGGAAGAGATCGCCCTCAGTGGTGAGGAAACACTGCGCCTCGGACATACAATTCCCCTTGGCGATGCCAATATGGGAGAAACTCGAGGATGGGGTCGTGTCGACTTGCCCGCCGATGACAACCTCGCCGACAACACCGCCTACTTTGTGTTCGATGACGAAGCGGTGAAGAAAACGGTAATCGTCAGCGCAGATCCCACCAGCGCAGATGCAATCCGGGCCGCAGCAGCCTCGGCTCTTGATTCGTCGGGCAAATACGAGTCTTACATCATCGAACCGAGCCGGACTGCGGAAATCCCCTGGGAGGAAACCGCATTGTTGTTCTGGCAGGCACCTCTCCCTGAGGAGGGCTCAACCGAAGCGGCACTCCTGCAGCAACATGCCGAGAGTGGCAGGGCACTGGTTTTGCTTCCGCCAGACGAGCTATCAGGCGAAAGCTTTCTCGGATTCAAGTGGGGTGAATACCTCGGCAAAGGAGAAGAACTTCTCAAAGTCGGCTGGTGGCGAACGGAATCGGGGCTGCTTGCGAACACACGAAACGGAAACCCGCTTCCAGTTGGCGACCTCAATGTATTTCAAGCACGCGCCAACGAAGGGGAAATCCAACCACTCCTGAAACTCGAAAGCGGTGAAGTTGTCATCGGAAAACTGATCTCCGAAACGCAGGGACCAGTTTACATCTGGGCCACCCTGCCCCGTTCCAATTTCTCAACGCTCGCGTCTGACGGCATTGCTTTTTTCGTGATGATTCATCGAGCACTCGACGAGGGAGTCGCCGCCGTCTCTCCAGCGCGCACTTCAGATGCGAACTCCGCAGCACTTGCTGGCACTCCAGCAGCTGCTCCGCTCGACGAAATGGCGATCGGGGATAGCCTGGCCGCTCCCGGCCTGCTCCCCGCTGCTTTTGAATACACCACCACAGATCAATCCAAGCGCCTTCTTGCATTAAACCGCCCCACATCGGAAGACGATCTGCGAATTGTGGATGCGGAAGGAATTTCACCACTACTCGAGGGCGTAGAATTTCGAAAGATTCGTGATGAGGTCGAAAACGAATCTTCTCTCGCCTCCGAAATCTGGCGCCTTTTTCTCGTCACCATGGCGCTGGCCCTCCTATTCGAAGCTGCCCTTTGTCTGCCTCTACCACTGGAAGAAAAATCAGAGAAACCACTGGGTGAATCGAGTTCCTGAACATGACTCTAACTGACAGCGAATTAACCTTTCTCTGGACGCCGACCACGGTTGTCTTTGGAATCGCTGTGTTTCTGTCGACTCTCGTTTTCAGTTTTCTGATCTGGAAGAGGAGTCGTTTTTCTTCCGCCACGGGTTGGATCGAACTGCTCCGACTTGTCATTGTCGCAGCAGTTGCCCTGACACTCAACCAACCGGAGTGGAGGGAAGTTTTCGAACCGGACGACGATCCCGCCATCGGCATACTTCACGATGCTTCCGGCAGCATGGGCACCGAAGACATTCTCGATCCGGAAGCTCCTGCGGCGACGCCAAAGTCACGCCGCGAATCCATTACCAGCCTGGTTACCGAAGAAGCCTGGCAACCCCTTGAGGAGTCGTTTCGGATTTTGATTCAACCTTTTTCAACGGAATCGAACGAAGGAACCGACATCGGAAACGCCCTCACCGACATCATCGAGCAGCAACCAGATCTGCGCGGCATCGTTTTGTTCTCTGATGGCGACTGGAATACCGGGGAACCACCATCCTCGGCCGCGACCCGACTCCGAATATCGAAAATCCCTGTATTCACCGTTCCGGTCGGAAGCGAAAACCGCCTTCCCGACATTGTCGTCACCGCTTTCGACGCACCAACTTTTGGAATCAGTGGAAAGCCGGTCCGACTTCCCTTCACCTTGAACAGCTCCCTCGCCGAGAATCACACCACCACGGTCACGATCAAGACTTCGGAAACCGAAACGCTCAGTCGTGAGGTCACCATTCCCGCGATGGGTCGCATTCGCGACACGCTTCTCTGGACTCCACGCGAAACTGGTGACTACGAGCTTACCTTGACGCTTCCGAAAGCATCTAACGAGCTCAATACGAAGAACAACTCGATCACCGCCCCGATTGCGATCCGGAAAGAGGAACTCAAGGTGCTCCTCCTTGAGAGCTTTCCCCGCTGGGAATATCGCTATCTGAGGAATGCCCTGGAACGAGACCCGGGCGTGGAAGTGAGCTGCCTCCTTTTTCACCCTGATGTCGAGGCACTGGGAGGAGGACCCGGATACCTCGAGGAATTCCCCGCAACGGAAGTCCTTTCTGAATTTGATGTGATCGTTCTTGGCGACGTTGGCGTTTCCCCTTCTCAGCTTTCACTCGAACAAATCGACGCACTTAAGTCTCAGGTCGCGGCGCAGGCATCCGGCCTGGTTTTGATGCCTGGATTTCGGGGTCACCAGATTTCTCTTCTTGAGACAGAACTGGAGGACTTGTTTCCCGTCGTTGTCGACTCCGCTCAACCTCGCGGATGGGGTTCTCCCACTCCCGGACAGTTTGAGCTAACCGAACTCGGTGCCCGCAGTCTCCTGACCCGCCTCGAAGACACCGAAAATGCGAACACGAATGTCTGGTCCTCCCTGCCCGGTTTCCAGTGGTATGCCGGCGTCGTTCGAGCCAAAGCTGGATCAGAAGTGCTGGCCACTCACAGTTCCGAGACCAATCGCTACGGACGCATCCCCCTCATCGCAACAAAGACCTACGGCACAGGTAAAATTCTTTTTATGGGAACAGACGGAGCCTGGCGATGGAGAAAAGGAGTCGAGGACAAATATCACTACCGTTTCTGGGGACAGGTCGCACGCTGGATGGCCTACCAGAGAAACATGGCGAGTGACAAACTGATGCGTCTCTTTTACTCGCCCGATCGACCGCAGACCGGCGACACGCTGACACTGAACGCAAACGTCATGAGCATCGGCGGCGAGCCACTTCAGTCGGCCAATGTTGTCGTGCAAATTGTAGCTCCGTCAGGGAAAGTAGATTCAGTTCGCCTCGAACCAGGTGGCGAAGAGCAATGGGGGCTGTTCACCGGAAGTTTTGAGCCAACCGAGCCGGGTGAACACAATGTCACGATGACCTGTGCAGAGAACGGAGGCAGCCTCGAATTGAAGATCGCGGTTCAGGGATCGTCGCTCGAAAAAGTGGGACAACCAGCTCGCTTTGATGTGCTCGAAGAAATTGCACGTATCTCCCGCGGAGAAATGCTCGATAGCCCAGACCTGGAAAAGATTCGCGCTTTCATTAGCGCCCTCCCCGACCCCGAGCCCATCGAACGACGTCTCCGCCTCTGGGCAAACCCCTGGTGGATTGGCACAATTCTCCTGCTGATGTCCGTTTTCTGGGTCGGAAGGAAAATGATCGGTGCCGTTTAAAAACGGACCGCTCCGTTTTCTAATTTTTCGCTTTCTTGTCCGGACCAATCCTGACAAGATTTCTGGATGAAGGCATTCCAGATTCTTTCTCTTTGTTCGATCATGTCCCTGTCCTCAATCTCAAAGGCGCAGGAAGCAGATGAAATCAATCCACTTGGCCGCGATCTTCCTGTGGAACAAATGGCGAAGCAACTGCGGATCCAGCTCGAATGGATCGAAATGTCTCACGAAACTCTGACGGAACTTCTCGAAGACGAATCTACGATGAAGGTGAAAGGTCGGCTTTCCAGCAATGCCGGACCTCTTCGGGAGACGATCAAGGAACTCATCGATGACAAAGATGCGAAGCTACTGGAAACAGCAATCGTCACAGCACGAAGTGGACAACGGGCGAAGGTGGAGTCCATCACCGAATACACTTACCCGACCGAATATGATCCTCCTGCCGCTATAACCGAATCCGAATCCGAAAAAACCGTATCTTTGGCACCACAAGCGGCGGCATTTGAAACGCGAAATCTCGGCATGACTCTCGAAGTCGATCCTGTTCTCGGTGCTGACGACAGGACCATCGATCTGAACCTCGCGCCAGAAATCGTCTATCTTCTCGATCAGGAAAATTACGGGAGTTTCGATTCACGTGACAGCGAAGTCGAGGTCGTCATGCCGACCTTCTACACGATGAAGACGACCACTCAAATCACACAGATCGACGGCCAATATACCTTTCTCGGAGCACACAGCCCGTTCAACGAAGATACGACGCGCATGGATTCGGAGCGGAAGGTTCTGCTTTTTCTGAAAACAGATATCGTATACGTCGGACTCGATCTACCTGCTGAAACGGCGGAATAATGAGACTGCTTCTGTGTGTCCTGTTTTTTTGCGGCTGCAGCAGCCGCGCAGGAACATACCTCTCTGCCTTCCCTCTCTATTCGTGAAGGAAACCAGAGCCGAAATCTGGACATCACCTTTCTTGGTATCGATGTCAATTGCCGCGGCCATCTCGCAGAATTCACCTACGAAGTCGAATTTCTCAATGCGACCCGCCGCAATTAGGAGGGCGAACAATCGAAGTATCGAGAATTCTTTTCGAGAAGAAAGAGTCCGAGCTGGGCACACAATGTCTGAGCAACATTCTTGAGCTGCAAGACAATCCGGTCGAGGCATCACGAAGCTATGTCTACTGGCTCTCTGAATTTGGGCAACAGAATCAGGCTCGCGATTTTCTAGCCGATGTCATCGCTCAGTCCCCGGACGATGCGACGACTGCGTTGCTGAAGCACGGTTCCGGAAGGCTACAAGGGCAACCGGAATCGTTTCGAGACTGTGCCACTCTTTCACTCAAGAAAGACAGAAGGCACAATCTCGGATTCATTTCACTCGTCGACTGGTTTGCGTCTGCGAAGGACGCAACCTTCGAAGACTTGCCTAACGACCCGCTTCAGTCTGATCTCCGCCTTGTCGTCGTCACCTCTGGTTCAAGACTCAATATCGAACTCAAGGAGCCCGCCGAAGCTACTAAGGTCGGCGACTCCGGGACAGTTCGTTCCCGTAGCGATCGCACCAGCGAGTTTCTCATCCGTCGCGCCTGGCCCGGACGCTATCTTGTTCAAGGTACCCGTTGGGAAAACAATATTGTCCCCGTGACAGCTCATGTCGTTTTCTACACGAACTGGGGACGGGAAAACCAAACGGAAAAGCGAAAAACTATCCTAATCGACAGCCGACGATTCAGCCTCGGAGAGATCAGGTTCTCGTGGGAGGATTGAAAGGGTCGCTCTACAGCTTGCGAACCTTCAAATTCCGAAAGCGATAAGTCTGGCCTTTCTCGCCGTGGTGCTGGATTCCGAGATACCCTTCGGCATCGGTGTCATCCTTGTATTCCGTGGTAACAACGCCGTTCACCTCGATCTTGATCGAATTTCCTTTGCAAGTGATCTTGTAATGATTCCAGCCATTGCGCTTCAATGCCCCGGCGACTTCTTCCTTCTGGAAATGCGCCTGCGACTTTTTCTCATGGGCTAAAGCACTCTCTTCCTTGGTGCGTCCGGACTTGCTCGGCCAGAGCCAACCGCGACGTCCCTCATCATAGAGTCCACCAGACCAACGCCGATCCGATCCGTCAACCTCGGCCTGGTAGCCATAGACCTTGTTTGGCTCTACGTGGCAACGGAACATGAAACCCGAGTTTGCTTTCCCGTCAGGCAAATGAACCTCGCCTTCGAAGACGAAGTCTGAAAATTTCTCTTCGGTCACGAGAAAGAACTTCTTGTCAGCGGTGAGGTGTATCTCGCCATCTACGACCTCCACATTCCCCCACTCGTAGGGATTCTTCCAGCCAGAAGTATCTTTGCCATTAAAAAGCTTTTCCGACTTTGCCTCATCAGCGGAGACAGAGGCACAAACGGCAACAGCAAAAACAACGATTGAAGAAAATGAAATTTGCATGGCGGGACGATGCCCACTCATGCCATGTCTTTCAAGAACGAATGCGCGGTAGAGACTATCCTTTGAGTCGCCGCTCATCTCCTTCGCGAAGCGTAACTTCCTCCTCATCCAGCATCTCCAGAAGCGGCATCAGGATTCGGCGAACTGTTCCCGTATTCTGACGCAGCTCGCTAGCGGTTGCCGTGTCATGCTCTTTCAGATATTCCACGATCTCATTTTTCAAACGATCGAATCCTGCCTGGGAAATTACCGTTTTCGGATCGAGAACGATTACCTCTCCGGTATGCTCCAGAAAGCGAAGGGCTTTTTCCTCATCCGGATTGGTCGCTGTTTCACCTTTGTTCGGCGGGGAAACCGGATCGGAAGCGAGGCGCTTGCGAACAAGTTCGCCGGCTTTCAGCAACTGAGGTGGAAGTGTAGGAATATGATCCCGATGTCGAATGTTCGGCCCGGCTTTGGTGAACTCACCTGCCATCAAACCTTCCAACACCATGTCGAAGAATTTGGGAGCTGGGAGTTCCGGCTCGATCAACGAACGCAGATCGCGGAGCGGAAGGCCAAGCTGATCAGGGTGTTCCTTGTGCACTTCAAGGATCGAATCCGAAGCAAGTCCTGCGATTCCTTTCCACCATTCAGAAAAGAAAACCCAGTCACCGTTCCGAGAAAACCCTCTGGCCTCCACTGCTTTTTCTACGGACTGTAAAATTTCTTCTGCACTGAATGCTGACTTCGCCAGCAACTTGGGGATGAAGGCGACTTTGTCGCGCCGTAACTGTGAGCTGACCAGCACATCAAGATCATTCAGTGCCTCTCTTCTCGCTTCGAGAAATTCCGCCTGAAACGGCTTCCGGAAGGCACGTCGATTAGCATCTTCATCCAAAACAATGCCTCCCGCCAGAGTGAGACCAAGCGAAGCATCTCGTATGACAAATCCATCTCCCACAAAAACGTAAATGGGCTCATGAAATCGAAGCTCAGCGAGGACTGTTTCTCCGGGAGAAAGGGTTCGCTGCCCGAGAAAATGGATTCGTGCCGGAACTCCCATACTGCCATGATGAAACATGACCTCCCGTCCCGTTCGCAAGGCACGCTTCGACTGACGCATCCCTCGGATTTCCCGGTCTGATTTCGAAATCAAAACATCAATCGCCTCGACCGCTCCTCCGAGTCCCTTTTTCACGAGAACATCACCGCGGGCGATGTTGTCTTTTGTCGCACCACGATTTTCTCGGAGATTTACTCCGGTAATATTCAATGCTGTCCGCGTCCCCGGCGGGACTGATTCAGCCGCGGAACCGTGAGACTGGGCCGTTCGCACATGAGCTTCGGCTCCCTGCGGCATCACTTCGAGATCGTCGCCCACATTAATTCGTCCCTCGGTCAGGCTTCCTGCAACAACGGTTCCAACGCCTTTCAGAGAGAACGCGCGATCCACGGGAAGTCGCGGCTTCCCTTTATCGCGAACGGGACCTGACTCAGTTAGAATTTGGGAAACCCTATCGCGAAGATCTTCGATCCCAGTTCCCGTGTGGGAAGACACGGGGATAACATCGATTTCCTCCCAAAGTCCACCCATGAGGTTCTCTTTTACATCTTCTAGAACCAATTCGAGATCGTCGACCAGATCGACCTTGGTCAGTGCAACTATGGCTCGCTTTACGCCGAGATAGGTCAGAATCTGGTAGTGTTCTTCCGTTTGCGGCATCCATCCGTCGTCGGCTGCAACGATAAAAAGGGCCAAGTCGATTGCTCCAACTCCGGCAACCATGTTTTTAACGAAGTCGGCATGACCAGGAACATCAATCACTCCAAGCGCGAGTGTATCACCGGACTCGTCTGAAGTCGGAAGCGATAACTGTGCGAAGCCGAGTTCGATCGTCATGCCTCGCTCTTTTTCTTCCGGCAGTCGATCGGGGTCGGTTCCGGTCAACGCTTCGATCAAAGAACTTTTGCCATGATCAATGTGACCTGCAGTTCCGATGATGTAGTGACGATCTGCCATGAATTTTCAGACTAAAGAGAAGTGTCAACGAAGCTTCTTCCGCACAAATGTCGAGAGCAGATCTCCCAACAGGATTACGGACGAACCGAGTAGGACAAAAAAGAACATGCGATCCCAGTGGAAGCCTTTCGATAGGGCGATGAGCTTTCCAAGCGTGAGCAATCCTAACATGCCAAGAACAGTGGCGTCTTTGATGCAGGTTTCCCAACGGTAGAAAAAGTAAATCAGGAAGCGATTGAAACTCTGCGGGACGATCGTCGTGACATAGGTCGCAAACCTCCCTCGGCCGATAGCGAGGGCATTCTCAGCTGCGTTTTTCTCACGGCTCCCATTCTCCGCATTTTCGACAACCTCGCCTCCGAGTCTTCCGAGAATACCAAAGTTGTGAATTGCCAGCGCGAGCACAAGAGGCCACACCTGCAGACCGAGTAACGACAGGAGGAGAAAAGCGATCAGGTATTCCGGGATGGCACGGGAAACCACGAATAAAAAGCGCATTACCGGTCCGATAACCTTTTCACGGAACTCAGTGTCTTTCCCCGCTCCTCCTGACCAGATCCCGAAGGGTTTTCTCCGACTGAACTGACGGCTGGCAAGTGAAAGAACTGGCAGAACCATAATGCCCGAAAGCAAAATGGCAGCGGTTGCAATGGCAATTGTCGTCAGAAGAGCGATTCCGCCTTCGTTCGAGAAAAGCTCCCACGCCCAGGGAAATGCATCGCTCCAGTCGCCGGACTTCCGGACCGGTGTCGGAACGAGCCTGTCTAGAAAATTCAGAAAATTGCTCCAACGGCGTTCCGCTGAAAGCCGCCCGAGCAACGGTCCGCTACCGAGCCAGGCCCAGGCAATCCCTGCACAAACAATGGCAGCACTGATGAGCAGATAAGGGCTCCGCTTTCTCCCCCGTCGCAGTTCATCGATTCGGCTTTCCGCTGTCGCCAGATCACTCATGCCACGCACCCTCCTTTCGGTCCGTTAACTCGACGACGAATCCCGGCTCCCCAGAAATCGACGAGCATAATCATCGCAAGTAGTGGGTAAAAGTAAGTCCACACTTCCCGGTAATACGCCTCCTCGTGTGAGAATCGAATGTAGAGGCCAATTGTCTCGATTCCGACAAATCCCAGAACTGCCGAAGACCGCAGGGCGCATTCGAAACGATAGAAGCTGTATGTGATCAGGTTCGGAAGTGCTGCTGGAAAGATTCCCACGAGGAAAGTTTGCAATGGTCGATGACCAATGGCTTTCAGAGACTGTGCCGCGTCTCTCGCTTCCTCATCGATGAGTTCGGAAAAAACCTTTCCCAAGGTTCCCGAAAATGGAAGTGCGAGGGCGACCATTCCGGCAAGTGGGGAAACTCCCATTGCAGACAAAATCAGGAGAGCCCAAATCAGTTCGTGGATTGATCGAACCAGGCTCATCAAAAACCGAGTCCCGAAGTAGACCACAGAAAGCACCCCTTTGAGTAGTCGCGGACAAGGACTCGGCCACCAAGCCGATGAACCGAAAAACCCCATCACGAGCGCGGCCGGAACAGCCAGACTCATCGCACCGAAGGCAAACTTCAGGGTGAGAAACAGTCCCTCAAGAGCTTTCCACCAAATCGGCGGGGCATCATCCGGAGTATTGGGATCGGTGTAGTCCAACGCAGGCTGAAAAGCTGCCGCGAAAAAGCGACCGGTTCGCTCCCAGTGCGTTTCGTCCGGAGGAATGAGCCCTGATGGTTTCAGCTCCAAATACCAGGCGCACCAAAGAAAAATACCCACAAAGGCCAGTATGACCCAACGTCTTTTCCCTGAAGTAGCTGCCTTGAAATCCATCATCCAAGTGCCTTACGCATCCTTCATCATCTCCTCTTCGCTAAGCTGATAGAGGTGCTTCAACTCCTCTGACGACAAAGCGGACGGTTCGCGGTCGAATACCACTTTGCCGGAGCGCATGCCGATGAGTCGGGGAAAAAATTCCCGGGCCAACTCGATGTGATGCAGGCTCATACAGAGCGTGAAGTTATTTTCGCGGGAAAGGTCAAGAAGCAACCCCACCGTGTCGCGTGCCCGCGCCGGATCGACAGCTGAAACAGGTTCGTCGGCAAGGATAACTTCCGGCTCCTGAAACAAGGCCCTGGCAATGGCGACACGTTGCTGCTGACCTCCGGACAAATTGGAGGTTCGTTCATAGAGCTTTTTCTCAATTCCAACGCGGTCGAGAATGCGATGGATCGCCGTAACATCGGCTCGTGAAGGAAACAGCAAATCACGAATCGAGCGAAGAGTCCCGCGTTCCCCGCCTTTGCCCAGAATCACATTCTGCAAAACGGATAGGTTGGAAACCAACCCAAGCTGCTGAGGAATCGTTGCAATGCGAGTCCTTAGCTTTCGCAGGCCCCCGGCTCCCATTCCCGCAATTTCATCACCCAGTACTGAAACCGATCCTTCATCGACTTCGCGAGTTGCGTTCATCACGCTGATGAGGGTTGTTTTTCCGCTTCCGCTGGGTCCGATGAAAGCAACCTGTGAACCAGTTTTAATTTCCAGGTCGACATGATCGACGGCTGCGAGAGTGCCGAAACGAACGCTCACATTTTCCAATCGAAAGGCTGAAGACATGGAGTTTTTCGGAATACAGAAAGGGGCGGAAATTCTTCCGCCCCTCCCTTCAAAACATTCTAGGTGAGCTTATTTTTCAATAAGCCCCATTTTGACGGCAGTATCCTTGATACCATCGAAATCGGCATTTTTTGCCGCAATAACAGAGTCGCGATTGATCGCTTTGATCGCATCCGAACCCGCCGGGACAGAAATCAGGGCAGCCTGAACTTTTTCGATGAACCCGTCACCGAAAATTGTGTTCACCTCCGGATGAATCGTGAAGTTGTAGTCCGCGTAGAATGGAGTAGTCCAAATCTTCACGGTATTCTCTGCAATCTTGGGATCGCTCTCGACGAGTGAGTCGTAGGTTTTGTAGTTGAGGGCACCGGTCTGGTAGGTTCCGTCAGCAACCGCGTTTGCCGTTGCCACGTGGCCACCACTCATCTGGTATCCAGGTTTCTGAGCGAACCACTTGTCCGGCTCAACACCACCATTGTTCTGCATGATGAAATAGGTGGGCATGAGTCGTCCGGAAGTCGATCCGGGAGAGCCGAAAGTGAAGGCCACATCCTTGATCGCTGCAGGAAAGTCTTCCGACGGCTTGAGCCCGGTCGCTTTGTTAGCAATGAAGTAGGATTTGTATTTCGGGTCGGCTTTGCCCTGTGCGATGGCTTGTGCACCGGGGACGGCCATGCGAGCCTGAACTCCGGACAATCCACCGAACCAGACAAGGTGAACCTCACCGTTGGTGAATTTGGTAATGGAGTCGGTGTAGTCGGTCGACGAGACAAACTCCACATCGACACCGAGTTCACCGGAAAGGTGCTCGGACAACTTGCCGAATTTGGCGATTTGATCGGTGACTTTCTCATCCGGAATGGCGGAAATGTAGAGAGTCTCCGAAGAGGACTTATTGGAGTCGGTCTGCGACGTGTCACCACCGCAGCCGACTAGGGCCAGAGTAGTTACCGCTGCCAGACCGACGCGGAAAAGATAACTTTTCAACATCGGTATTTAGGTTTGGTTCTGGTTGGTTTGAGAATCATTAACTGATTAGGTGAGCCATGTAGTAATTCGGTGAGAGAAAACTTCACCTCCTCAATAAGACGCGCACGCAACTTCTCAATGCTTACGACAAAAATCCAGCAAATTATTAACAAGAATTGAGTCCTGTTCGGGAAAAACGGTCCGTAAATCGAGACGGTAGCCGTCTTCAGCCGTGTATCCCATGATGGGGACAGCAGTTTTCCTCAGACCCGCAGCAAGGTGGGTGACCGAAAAATTGTTCGGTCTCAAATCAAGAGCCAGAGAAGGAATTTCCGCTTTCGGCATCGTCCCCCCTCCACAGCGAGCAATCGTCTCCACGATTCTCACATCCAAACTTTCCAATTCGTTCAATTTCCCATGGATGGCTTCAGCGCGAGGGCGCAGATCGTTTTCTACCGAGGCGGAAAGCATGCTAATAAGTGGCAAATCGGGATCCTCGCTCCCAGCAGACAGGTAAGCAGAAACTGTTTCCTGCAATCCTGTGAGGATCATCTTGTCGCAACGAAGCGCCCGGAAAAATGGTTCCTTTTTGATCCCAGCGACCAGATCAGCGCGACCAGCGATGATGCCGGCCTGCGGACCACCAAAGAGCTTGTCTCCACTCACGCAGACCAGATCGACTCCGCGTCGGAGAACTTCGGTAGCACTAGGCTCATGGGGAATGGGAGCCAAGTCCTCGGTTCGCACCATCGCTCCGCTTCCGAGATCCTCGACGACTGCAAGGCCATGTTTTTTCCCGAGATCGACGAGATCCTCGGTAGAGGGTTCTTCCGTAAATCCCCCCATCCAGAAATTCGAGCGATGCACCTTCAATAGCATCCCAGTTTTCGGACCTATCGCGTTTTCGTAGTCCGAAAGAGTGGTCTTATTGGTTGCCCCCACCTCGACGAGTTTGGCACCGCTCGCCTCCATAATTTCGGGGACACGAAAACCGCCACCGATTTCGACGAGCTCACCTCGGGAAATCACGACCTCGTTTTTTTCCCCGTTCGCAAGGTGCTTCAGCATTAGAATTAGCGCCGCCGCACAATTATTCGTCACCGTGGCGGCTTCTGCATCGATCAGTGTAGCAACGCAGGTTTCGAGGTAACCTCCCCGCTTGCCTCGCTCGCCGGAATCCAGATTCAGCTCGATGTTGTTGTAGTTTCTTCCCACCCCTGCAATAGCGTCAACAACCTGCGGAGCGAGAGGCGAACGCCCTAGATTGGTGTGAATGCAGACGCCAGTTGCATTGATCACCGGATGAATTCGCGAGCGATAGAGCGAATCAATCAGGCCGCGAATCATTGCGAGCGTTTCTTCAAATTCACCGACTTCCAGCTCCCCTTTCTTCACTTTCTCCCGCATCTCACCGACGGTATCGCGCACCAACTTTGTAATCAATGGTTGCGGCAAAGGAGGTAAACCACCCGCTTTGTCCAAGGCTACAAGCACCTTGTCCACAGCCGGAATACGCGCGTATGGGTTGGAGGACGATTCACTCATCGCCGCAAAGATAGCACGAGGCTGGGAAAAGGCGACAGGAGGTAAAACCCTCGACTATACCACCGAAATCAAACTTCCCTGCCCGCCTCGGGTGATTCGACCAATGACACTTCGGGTGAGCGAGTTTGCATCACCGAGGATTTCCAGAACACGGTCCAAATTCACCTCAGGAACGCAGCAGAGCAGTCCGCCACTCGTTTGTGCATCAGCGAGCAGGTAACGCATCGATTCCGGGACGTTGTCCGCAAACTCGGTATCAGTCAGCGCGGTCTTCAGGTTTTGCTTTGTGCCCCCGGGAACGCAGTCATATTCCTCGATCAACCGAATGATCTCATCGTCGATAGGAGGTGTATCCAGGGAATGAATCGTCGCGCGGGTTCCACTGGAACGGCAGAGGGAGACGAGATGTCCGAGCAAGCCAAAGCCAGTCACGTCAGTGGCGCACTTTACGAGGCCTTCGGCTGCAAGTTGTTGGCCCGGGGTGTTGAGTCGACTCATCAGATCAATACCGCGCGTCACAACCTCACCCGATGTGAGTCCGCGTTTGATTCCCGTCGTGAGAATTCCCGTTCCAAGCGGCTTTGTGAGGACGAGAATGTCACCCGGTTCTGCACCCGCGTTGGTGATCATGTGAATCGGGTTCACCATCCCGGTCACAGAAAGCCCGTAGATCGGCTCTGGATTTTTGATCGAATGTCCCCCGGCCAGCGCGCACTCTGCTTCCGCAACTTTGTCGGCTCCACCGCGCAAAATCTCGTGGATGATATCCAGTGATAGCACATCGGCCGGCATCCCTACCACATTCATCGCCGTCACGGGACGTCCACCCATCGCATAGATATCAGACAGCGAATTGGTAGCAGCGATCTGCCCGTATAGGTAAGGGTCATCAACGATAGGGGTGAAGAAATCTACCGTCTGCACCATCGCGAGCTCGTCGGAAATTTGATACACCGCAGCGTCGTCGGAGGTGCTGGCACCTACGAGCAAACGCGGATCTTCGTATTGATTGAGCCCACGCAGAACCTGCGCGAGTGCCTCCTGGCTAAGCTTGGAGGCTCACCCTGCGCACGAAGACAGGGAAGTGAGTTTGATAGGGTCTTCAGACATGTTCGAGGACTGTTAGAGACTTTACCCTTTCACGAAGCTTTCATTTTTGCCACGAGAAATCACAGAAGTAGCGAAACTTCTTCCCACTACTTTCAGGCCAGGGTATCAACCACAATTCGACTGGCTTCGTGTGCGGTCACGACAATGGCTTCCCCTTTTTTGATAAACTGCCCGTCGCTCACGACGTCGAGCAGATTGCCATCAATCATTGCTTTTCCGGAGGGAACAAGATCAGTTGTCGTCTCCCCCTGGTTGCCAACCAGATCAATTTTCGATCCGCCTTTTTCACTGGCATCCATCGCCGCACCTTCGTTAATCGCCTCTTGCAGAATGAATCGGCCTCCCAGCTTCGTCTCTGGGAGAAAGCGCATTCCGGCGAAAACTGCAACAAGAGCGCCAACCAGCCCGATCGAAACCGTGATGAAAGATCCGCGAAAGATCGAGAGCCACGATTCTGCCCCGGGGAGACCTTCCCATTTCCATTCCAGGTCAACACGATCGACCATCGCGAGACCGAGCGCGACGAGCACAAGGGCTCCGCCGATCGCACCTGGAATGATAGCCCCGGGAAATACAAATACCTCCAACCCGATCAAGACCAAGCCCAAAACCAGCAATACAGCCAATTCATATCCAGCCAGATTTCCGGCCAGGTAGTTGCCAAAGAAAAAGATACTGAATGCCAGCACACTCAGCAGCCCCGGCAGGCCGAAGCCCGGGCTGTTCAGCTCCATGTATGCCCCGGCCAAACCAACTACGATCAAGAGAATGGATAATTTCTGCACCCAATGGGCAAAGGCCTCCATCCCCAACGGCTCGGCTTTCAAGACTTCTGCTTCAATGTTTTCTTTCTCGAGAATTTCTTCGATACTGTTCGCAACGCCCTTTGCAAGGACAGGGCGCCCTCCAATTTCCTCGGTCGCCCGAATCGTATTCAGATTGAGAACATTTCCGGCCTCGTGAATGACAACGCCGTCAATTTTCACCTCCTTCTCTCGCGTCACAAACGCCTCGGCTACATCTGGATTGTGGCCTTTTAATTCGGCTACATTTCGCACCGTTCCAATGATCATCTGGGTGATCTTGTCTTCGAGAGATGCATTCAAATCTTGCCCCGTCCCGCTGATAACGAGCGCCGACCCGATTGTCGCCGCAGGCCGCATGTAAATGTGATCCGTACCCACCGCTAAAATTGCACCCGCAGACTCCGCCTTCGGATTAACGAAAGTGATCGTTGGAATGCTGAGATTCTGCAAGGTGTCGAGCACAAGACTGTCGGTATACCAGGCAATTCCTCCTGGAGTGTGCATGTCGAAAACAACCGCAGCAGCACCGTCGAGCTCGGCTTTCTTTACTGTCCTGTCGATGAAGTCGAAGGAGGCTTTGCCGGTTGCGAGTGTATCCATTCCCACTTCGATGACAACAGCCTTACCTTCGAAGCTGCCTTCCTCACGTTTGCCAAAAAGTGATTCCTCCTTCTCTTCCTCTCCAACGGTCTTCTTCCTTGCTTTAGTTCCTAGCGAAAGCCGTTCCCGGTTGTTGCCCTCACCAAACTCCCTTGGCGTAAGCTTTACAACTTTTCCCTTCAGTTTCTCGGACTTCAATATCTCCTCGATCGACTTCACAATTCCTTTCGCGAGAACTCTCTTCCCTTCGATTTCCTGAACCGCTTCGTCTGCGGTTAGCGTGAGCACTTCGCCTTTCGGAGAGAACACTTGCTCACCGATCTTCACCTCTTCCGATCCATCGACCATCGCCTCGACGACAGCCTCGCGATGCCCTTTAATTTTTGCGAGACTCCTCGCCCGAGCACGAAGAACCGAAAGGCTCTGCGCGGCGGCGCGTTTAGCTGCCTGATCTTTTTTGTCGTCGTCAGTATCGCCTTCGATGACAACGCCAGCGCCACCAATAATCCCCGAAGCGCGGATGTAAATAGCATCGCCAACCAATGCGAGAAGCGCACCTAGACCAGTCGCGGAAGAGTTCACAAATGTCACCGTCCGCGTTTCACTCTCCGCAAAAGCATCAAGGACACGCTCCAGAGAATCGACCGGGACATCACCACTTACATCCATCTCCAGAATGATGGCACCCGCTTTTTCCTGATCCGCTTGCTCAACCATCCGGACAATCTCCCGAACCCGGCGCCCGTCCGTGAGATCACTCGACTCAACCCGAATCACAACCGGATGATCTTTCCAGCTTTCGGATATTTTTGCAGCTGGAGCATCGCCATCCCGGGCATTGCTGAAAGAATGGGAAAACCCAAAAATGGAGAGAGCCACAATAAAGGGGCGGAAAAACAAATTCATACCGAATAGTATACGGTAGATTTTTACCCCTCGGTCGTCCACGAATTTCGCGACGATTCCGTCGGAGTGAAATTACTCGACCGAGTGGCTCTCAATCATCTTTTGCCGGCGGTGCAGAAAGGCGAAGAAAACAAAATCGCAACCGAGAGCGAGATCAGCGCTATAGGAAGCAGGCTCATGACAACTCGCAGCGTTCTTCCCATGTTGGGGGCGTCACACTTATCGTAATGGGCATCCGGTCTCCTGCCCCCTTTACCGTCACCCTCGTTTCCGGCTGATTGACCGAGAATTCACCCAGTGAGTCAGCCCTCTCGTCACCAGCAATCCGGGTCGAAGTAATCCAATTCGATAGCGAAATTTCCTTCCCGCTCTCTTCCTCAAAAACAGGCACCTTACCAACGGGTGGAGGGCTTAGTTCCTTTAGTTCTTCTTTCTCGAACTACCTCTCCGTCACTAAACACACGATGTATTTGCCAGGCTCAACCAATTCAGCCAGAAAAACCCTCTGAATATCTTCGCGCACAGACTCCTTAAACAAACGAGGGATTTCCCGGTAAGCAAAAGATCCCGACAATCCCAGTCCCAGCATAAGTAAAAAGGTCGGTATCAAAAAACATACCTGCAGGAACATTGGCTTCTCCATACTACAGGCAGGTATGCATTATTTCTTTTTATTATGAACGACTTTACCGGCGAGATTTTCCTGCCCGTCAGAACCTTGGAGGGAAATTTTCCCAATCAGCTTCTCTTCCTTAAATTTGTTTTTCACAGAGAGTTCACCTTCACCGAAGGGAGCGCTGAGTTCCACTCCATCGTCTGACAGGGAAACTTGAAAGCGCATTGGTTCGTCCATTCCGGTGTGCCAATACTCACACTCATATAGTTCCGTAGCAGCATTCACCGAAAACACCCAGCGAAACTGCTGTGATTCCTCGCCCCAAATGCGATCCCCTTCGATCGAGAAACCACCCTCGCCATTTACCCTTCCGGTCCAGTTTTCCTGAATCGCAGTATCTTCGCCATCCGCATTAGTGAGGGTCCCCTTCCCCCGCCACTCGCCGATGATTTTGGAAAAATAGGGGTGACTAGCGAAATCGTTTGCAGCCAGGCTTCCTGCAAGAACTACCGAAAAGCTTATTGGGAAAAATAGGGAAAAAATAAGCTTCATAAGCTAACCCTCCCAGAATTCCAACTTCTAGACAAGACTTTTCAAGTAACAAATCGATTAGCTACTTCTTCTAGGAATAGAGCTTCTGCCTTTTTCAATGGACCAGGAAGCCTCGCCCCTGCAGCCAGGGTGTGGCCCCCGCCGCCAAACACCGCACAAATCTCTCCTACACCATATGCGGCATCTTTGGATCGCGAACTAACTCGAATTTTCCCATTCGGTAGTTCCTCGAAGAAAACCGCTACCACGACAGAGTCGATCGCGCGAATCACATCAATGACTCCCTCCGTGTCACCGAGTTGGAGTCCCAAATTCTCGGTTACCGAGAGCGGCAGCTTCACCGACGCACACTTCCCATCGCAATCAAAACGCAAGTCCTGAAGCAAAATTCGCATCGCCTCGACCCGCCGACGAGGATAGTTTTCGTAGAGCATCTGATTCGTTTCCCCCAGATCGAGCCCTGCATCAATCAATGCCCCGCCAATCCGCATTGTCTCGGATGTGGTCGAAGGATAGCAGAAGCTTCCCGTATCCGTCGAGATCGCCGCATACAAATGCGTTGCGATATCCCGGTCAATCTCCCATCCCGCAGCCTCTGCCAACTGAAAGAGAATCTGGCCCGTTGCCGGCGAAGTGCTATCCACACAATTGAGATCTCCATACTTCGTATTGCTGATGTGGTGGTCGATGTTGATCGTAAAAACACTCTCGGGGACCGAATCCCAAACTGCCTGCCCGATGCGATCACGCCCTGCCGAATCAAGAACCAACAGCAGATCGCAATCGATCGTTTCTCCGGCAACCGGACGCTGAATCCGATCCGTTTGCGGGAGAAAGGCGAGCAATTCTGGTACCTTGTCATGGTTCATCACAACCACATCCTTCCCCACCTTTTCGAGCAGCAATGCAGTCGCCATCGCCGAACCGATCGCATCCCCATCAGGCCGGTCATGGCTTAAGACCAGGATTCGGGTAGCCAAATCAATTCGTTCGATGATGGAGGAGAAATCACTCATTTCCGAAAACCTAACAGGGTTAGGTCATGGACTCAACAGGGTTACATATCGGAGTCGATAGAGTTAGCTCTAACCTCAGCCTTCCCGAGCAACCTACGACTCCTCCGGTAAATCAACATCGCCGATCTCGTCGAGGATATCGAGGACGCGAACGCCGCGCTCGACGGAGTCGTCCGCGTGAAAGCTGAACTGCGGTGTATTCCGCAACACGACTCGCTTCATCACTGTGTTCTGAATGAAACCGCGCTTTTTCTCGAGCTTCATTAATACCTCTTCGGTCTGCATCTGCGAACCGATGACACCAAGGTAAACCTTGGCTGCTTTGAGATCCGCAGCCGTATCGACATCATGAATTGTCACGAGAACGTCGGGAAATTCGAAGTTCTTTTCAATGCACGAACTGATCTCGCGCTTGAGAAGTTCGTTCACTCTGGCTATTCGCTGGGACATATTTTGATCTTGGATTCAGGATCCTCTACTCAGGTCACCCAATATCCAAACGCTGAGATCCAATATCGCTAGCTTTACTCGCTACAGTGACTGCTCCAACTTCTCCAGTTCGTAACATTCGATGATGTCACCTTTCTGATAGTCATTGAACTTACCGAGTTTGATTCCGCATTCGAGACCGTTCTTGACCTCTTTCACATCATCTTTGAATCGACGAAGCGTGGAGAATCCTCCGTCGTAGATTGGCACCTTGTCGCGAAGAACGCGTGCGCGTGCCGTCCGAGCGACGCGCCCATTGGTAACCATGCAGCCACCGACTTTTCCGGAGGAAAGCCTAAAGACTTCCTTCACTTCAGCGTGGCCGATCACGTTCTCGCGGGTCTCAGGATCAAGCAAGCCTAGCATAGCTTCTTTCACCTGATCGATGAGTTCGTAGATAATGGAGAAGAGCTTCACCTGCACTCCCTCGCGTTTCACGATGGGCTGTGCCTTGGCTTCGACTTTGGTATTGAAACCGATTACGACTGCGTCAGAGGCACTGGCAAGAAGAATGTCAGCCTCGGTAACGGGGCCCGCTCCCTGCCGAAGAATATCCACTGCCACTTTGTCGGAGGCGATTTCGTTAAGAGATTTCTCGATCGCCTGCAATGAACCCTGCACATCAGCTTTGATGATGAGCTTGAGCTTCGTCTTTTTGCCGGACTCGATGTTGGAAAAGAGTGTTTCGAGAGCCGATTTCTGCTGCGGAGCGAGTTTCTCTTTCCGCATTTCATCGCGGCGCTCTTCGCCAAGCTTCTTCGCTTTGCGCTCGGACTCCATCTCGATGAATTCGTCGCCGACATTAGGAACGCCGGAGTAGCCGACTACCTCAATCGGAGTCGCAGGACCAGCGGTTTTGACTCGCTCCCCTGTATCATTAATCAACGCTTTAACCTTGCCATACTGATTTCCACAAATGAAGGCATCTCCCACATCAAGAGACCCGCTCTGGATTACCAAAGTCGCAGTCGGTCCCTTGCCGGGTTCCGTCCGAGCCTCGATTACCGTCCCGCGAGCGGCTCCTTCCGGATTGGCTTTCAGTTCAAGAATCTCTGCCTGAAGATGAATGGACTCAAAAAGATCATCCAGTCCCGTCCCTTCGGTTGCAGAAACTTCTATACAGATCGTTTCTCCACCCCAGTCTTCCGGAGCAAGATCGTTTTCCTGCAACTGACCTTTGACCTTGTTCACATCGGCGCGAGCCAGGTCGACTTTATTGATCGCAACAATAATCGTCACACCCGCTGCGCGAGCGTGGTCAATCGCTTCAAAGGTTGTCGGCATGAGGCCGTCATCTGCAGCAACGACAAGCACCACGATGTCGGTGACATTCGCTCCCCGCGCACGCATTTCCGAGAATGCAGCGTGACCGGGTGTATCGATAAAGGTCACGACCTGATCACCACGAGTAATCTGGTAAGCACCAACGTGCTGGGTGATTCCGCCCGCTTCGCCAGAAACGACGCGAGATCCACGATAGGCATCAAGCAGAGAAGTTTTCCCGTGGTCCACGTGTCCCATGAAGGTCACGACAGGAGGACGAATCGTGAGCTTCTCCTCCTCAACCTCTTCGATATCCTCCACTTCAGGAACTTCGATAACCTCTTCAACCTTATGAACCCCCGCACCCTTTTCGCGCTTTTCCTTTTCAAATACAAATCCATGCTTCTCGCAAAGCTGTGAAGCTACATCCGGCTCGATTGCCTGATTCAGATTGGCAAAAACCTCCATTTCCATGAGGTCCTTGATGAGCATCAATGGCTTGATTTCCATCATTTTTGCCAACTCCTTCACAATGATGGGCGGCTTGATGTGAATAATCTTCTGATCGCCGATCTCCTCTATCGATGGACCGTCCTCATCCCCATCCTCATCTCCATCTTCATCACCGTCTTCGCCCTTGGCAGGCTTGGTCGGGAATGCTTCCCCTTTTCCAAGGTGACCGTAAACCGAGCCCTGCTCAACGTCAGGCCCCTTACCTTTGCGTGCGCCCTTTTTCTCATCGTCCTCGAAGAGACTCAGCGCTTCGGCCTTTTTCTCATCCAGAGTTTTGGATTCGTCTTCAGGCTTGGAAACGTTGTCGTCGCTGGATTTCTTGCCGGGCATAAGAGAGTCGGGTCGTGTCAGGGAGGATTAACGGGAAAGGAAATAGTTTGTAACCAGTAGAAGTCTTGTCAAATTGAGAAAAAGGCAGACTCAGGGGGAAAGGAAATTACTCCTTCTCTTCCTCCTCGTCAGAGTCGCTGGACTCTTCGCTATCATCAGCATCATCAGCATCATCAGCATCATCAGCATCATCAGCATCATCAGCATCATCAGCATCATCAGCATCATCAGCATCATCAGCATCATCAGCATCATCAGCATCATCAGCATCATCAGCA
>Ga0181574_10000275_pt1 | contig 47416 bp, 49 predicted proteins | sample 101ome_24_FD_145600 | JGI IMG/M metagenome (GOLD analysis project Ga0181574, IMG submission 145600) | Coastal salt marsh microbial communities from the Groves Creek Marsh, Skidaway Island, Georgia - 101410AT metaG (spades assembly) | ecosystem: Environmental > Aquatic > Marine > Intertidal zone... | reverse complement strand
TTTCTAAGTCAAAATTTTACCACAAAAAACAAATTTTCCTTTTATTTACTAGGTTCCTTAGTCGTTATATTGCTCAATTTTGTCGGACAAATACCCCTAGTTTTTGCCCTACAAAAATACGGTGACGCACAATTGCCCAATGCCGATGGCATGGAACTGCTCTCCATAATTCCGGCCAACCTCCGTCTTTTTTTAATGCTTTTGCCTTTTGTTTTTTCCTTTTTCGGAATCTGGTTGGTCGTTCGTCAGTTACACGGACAAACACTGCACTCAATCATCACTTCCCGGGCCAAGGTTGACTTTCGACGGATTGTTTTTGCCTTTGTACTTTGGGGAGGAATTACCACAGCGGTATTAGGATTAGATTATATGCTCAATCCCGAAGACTATGTATGGAATTATGATGCAGGTCTTTTTTGGGGGACGGTGTTAATCGGGGTTTTGTTGATTCCTGTCCAAACCAGTGTCGAAGAATTAATATTTAGAGGCTACCTGATGCAAGGATTTGCAGGTTGGTTTCGCAATAGTCTAGTCCCTTTACTCTTTACCTCCATAATTTTTGGGAGCTTGCACATCGCCAACCCTGAAATTGATAAATTAGGCTATGAAGTCTTACTATACTACATCGGTACGGGCTTGTTTTTGGGTCTGATTAGTTTATACGATGAGGGTATCGAACTGGCCTTGGGTTTTCATGCGGCCAACAACCTGTTTACGGCTATTTTGGTGACGGCCAATTGGACGGCTTTTCAAACCAACGCCTTGTTGATTGATATTTCTGAACCCGAACTGGGCTTTGAGCTATGGGTGCCTTTACTCATTTTCTTCCCTTTGCTGTTTTTTATTTTTGGAAAAAAATACCAATGGATTTTTACCTTCAAAATCCTCAATAAATCCTACCGATGAACATTCCCGATTTTAGAAAAGTTCACAACCGGTTTAAATTAGACGGAGTTTCTTGTAACCGGGAAGACCTCAAAGATGTGGGCTATAGTTATATCAAAGAAGGCGAAGCGTTTGAACAAAGTATCGGGATTTTTCTACTTGATTGGCTGGACGAAAGAGAGGTAATAACCGTTACAAGCTCGGGCACGACAGGTGGTCCCAAGGTGCTTGAAGTTTCGAAACAAGCCATGGTCAATTCGGCAGTCCGTACGGTAGAGTTTTTCAATCTTCCCATCGGTGCAAAGGCCTTACTTTGTTTACCGGTCGATTTTATTGCGGGAAAAATGATGTTGGTTCGTGCCCTTGTACTGGGCCTAGAACTCGATATCATCCCCCCGCGATTGAATCCCGAGGTTCCTGCAGATACCCGATATGATTTTGTGGCGATGATTCCCCAACAGGCAGCACACTGCCTTCCATTTATCCATCGGTTCAAAACCCTATTGATTGGGGGAGCTGCGATTCCTCAAAAACTACGTCACGTACTCGTGAAACACCCGGGTTGTTATGAAACCTACGGAATGACAGAAACCTTGACCCATATTGCTTTAGCTCCCGTTAGCGATCCTCCGGCCCCTTTTAAGACATTAGAAGGGATTCGGGTGAGTCAATCTGAGGAAGGATGTTTAAACATAAGTGCACCGCATATTACCGATGAGCTTATTAAAACTAACGATTTGGTGAATTGTTTGGACGAACAGACTTTTTATTTTTTGGGCCGAAAAGATCATGTCATCAATTCAGGCGGACGAAAATTATTCCCCGAGCAGATCGAGCGAATATTGGCAGAACAAATCCATCTACCCTTTTTTTTGACCAAACAAAAAGACACCACCTTTGGTGAAGCTCCGGTTTTGATTATCGAAGGTACCGAAAAGGAGTGGCCTCCTCAATCGCTTGACAACCTCCACGGCTTGGATAAATATGAACATCCAAAAGCGGTTTTTTACTTCACCCAATTTGACCGAACATCCAGTGGTAAAATCAAACGGGATGAGATACGTAGGGCCTTAAACTTGTAGTACTCCCATATTGAAGTCCCGATCGATTGGCGCATGGTCAGCCATGGCAATTCCATTGCTAATCCATGCACGGGTTTCTTTGGGGTCGATGATGGCATCGGTCCAAAGCCGGGCAGCTGCATAAACGGGCTCGGTTTGTTTTTCGTACCGCTGCGTTATGGTATCTAACAGTTCTTTTTCCTTTTTTGGACTCATTTTCCCCCCTTCTTTTTTCAGCTTGGCAGTTTCGATTTGGAGTAAAACTTGTGCTGCTTGTTGCCCACCCATTACAGCGAGTTTGGCCGTGGGCCAAGCGACGATTAAACGTGGGTCATAGGCCTTTCCACACATGGCGTAATTACCGGCTCCAAAAGAATTGCCCATGATTACGGTAAACTTTGGTACGACCGAATTGGCAACCGCATTGACCATTTTGGCGCCATCCTTTATAATGCCTCCATGTTCGGCCTTACTACCGACCATAAATCCGGTAACATCTTGCAAAAAGACCAGCGGAATTTTTCGTTGATTACAGTTGGCTATAAACCGTGTGGCCTTGTCGGCACTGTCGCTATAAATGACCCCGCCAAATTGTAGTTCGCCCTTTTTGTTTTTGACCATCTTACGTTGGTTGGCGATTATACCCACAGCCCAGCCATCAATACGGGCATAGGCCGTGATAAGGGTTTGGCCATACTGGGGTTTATATTCTTCGATAGAATCTTGATCTGCAATACAATCGATGATTTCATAGGTATCATAGGGGAGATTGTTGGCCCGAGGTAAAATACCCAAGATATCATCGGCCTTCCTCTTTGGTGGGGAAGCTTTACTACGATCGAACCCGGCTTTGGGGGTTGCTCCGGTCTTATCGATCAACTTTTTGATTCGGGTTAAGGCATCCTGATCGTTGAGGGCCTTATAATCGGCAACGCCACTAATTTCTGTATGGGTTGTGGCGCCACCCAAGGTTTCGTTGTCGATATTTTCGCCAACGGCCGCCTTAACCAAATAACTGCCCGCCAGGAAAATACTACCCGAACCTTCGACGATTATGGCTTCATCAGACATGATAGGCAAATAGGCCCCACCGGCCACACAGCTCCCCATGACGGCTGCAATTTGAATAATACCTTTACTACTCATCTGGGCATTGTTTCTAAAAATACGTCCAAAGTGTTCTTTGTCCGGAAAAATTTCATCTTGTCGTGGTAGAAAAACGCCTGCACTATCGACCAAATAGATGATGGGAATTCGATTCTCCAGGGCGATTTCTTGTGCGCGAAGATTTTTTTTGGTGGTCATGGGAAACCAGGCACCAGCTTTGACCGAAGCATCGTTGGCCACAACGATACAATAGCGACCCGAAATTTTTGTCACCACCACCACCACGCCCGCCGAAGGGCATCCACCTTCTTCCAGATACATGTCATGCCCTGCAAAACCACCGATTTCCAAAATCGGAGCACCCTTGTCAACAATAAAGGCAACACGCTCGCGCGCAGTTAGTTTACCCGCCGCGCGAATTTTTTCCAAACGGGCCTTTCCACCACCTTGTTTGATCGTTGCCATAAGCTGTTTAAGATCAGAAAGCAGGAGGGCGTTATGGTCTCGGTTTATCTCGAATTCCAAATCCATAGAATGGTTTTGCTGCTAAAATACGAATTCTGTCGGGGCATTTCTCATTTTGTTTAAACGCTTTTGCTGTGGAGCATAAAAATCAAAAAATCAATGGTGTACCCCCTAAGAGATTAAAAAATATTATTCGATATTTGTGGGGCTATAGCATATGATTATGAGTTTGAACAAGAATAAGATATTTGGCTATGCTTCGCTTATTTTAGCCTTGATTGGAACAGCCCTTATTCTTTTGGGAATTTATAAATATCAGGAATACATGATTGGGTTCTCGGTAGCCGGTGCTGGTTTTTTTGCCATCGCATGGGCGTTTAATGCCTTAAAGGGGCGTATTTAATCAATATGTCAGACGATAAAAAGGTTATTTTTTCCATGTCTGGGGTTTCCAAAACCTATCCCGGCGCCAACAAGCAAGTCCTTAAAGACATCTATTTGAGCTTTTATTACGGGGCCAAAATAGGTATTTTGGGACTCAATGGATCGGGGAAGTCTTCTTTGCTAAAAATTATAGCCGGATTGGATAAAAATTACCAAGGCGATGTGGTGTTTTCTCCCGGATATATGGTGGGTTATTTATCCCAAGAACCCGAATTAGATCCAGAAAAAACGGTGATTGAGATCGTCAAAGAAGGCATGGCTGAGACGGTGGCGATATTGGACGAATACAACCAAATAAACGACCAATTTGGACTGCCCGAAGTCTATGAAGATGCCGATAAAATGCAAAAGTTGATGGATCGTCAGGCTGTGCTTCAAGACGAAATAGATGCGCGAAATGCCTGGGAAATCGACAGTCAACTCGAGTTGGCCATGGAAGCCCTTCGAACCCCAGGGGCAGATACTAAAACGGCCACACTTTCTGGAGGAGAACGCCGCCGAGTAGCACTCTGTCGGCTTTTACTTCAAAAACCCGATGTTCTCCTTTTGGATGAACCGACCAACCACCTCGATGCCGAATCTGTACATTGGCTGGAGCAACACCTCGCCCAATATAAAGGAACGGTTATTGCGGTTACGCACGACAGGTATTTTTTGGATAATGTCGCCGGTTGGATACTCGAGTTGGATCGGGGAGAAGGCATTCCTTGGAAGGGCAATTATTCCTCTTGGTTAGACCAAAAAGCCAAACGTTTGGCCCAAGAACAAAAGCAAGCGTCCAAACGACAAAAGACCCTCGAGCGCGAGTTGGAATGGGTTCGGATGTCACCCAAAGGACGACAAACTAAGCAAAAAGCACGTTTGTCCAATTATGACAAATTGATGAGCCAGGACCAGAAAGTCGTTGACGAAAAATTGGAAATCTATATTCCTAACGGTCCGCGTTTGGGTGCCGAAGTCATCGAAGCTCAGGACGTCCGTATGGCTTTTGACGATAAATTGCTGTATGAATCCTTGTCGTTTCGTCTTCCTCAAGCCGGAATCGTGGGTGTTATCGGACCCAATGGCGCCGGTAAGACAACCTTGTTTAAATTAATCATGGATGAGCTGTCTCCTGCAGCTGGATCTTTTGAGGTCGGGCAAACGGTCAAAATAGCCTATGTCGATCAAAACCATAAAAACATCGATCCTGAAAAGTCGATTTGGTCCAATTTTAGCGATGAACAAGACCTCATCATGATGGGAGGGAAGCAAGTCAATTCTCGAGCTTACTTAAGCCGCTTTAATTTTAGTGGAAATGAACAAAATAAAAAAGTAGCTACCCTTTCGGGTGGTGAACGTAACCGGCTTCATCTGGCCATGGCCCTTAAAGAAGAGGGTAATGTACTTTTGTTAGACGAACCCACCAACGACTTGGATGTCAACACACTAAGGGCTTTAGAAGAAGGGCTTGAAAACTTTGCGGGTTGTGCTGTGGTTATTTCACACGACCGTTGGTTTTTGGACCGTATATGTACGCATATCCTCGCCTTTGAAGGAGATTCACAGGTGTATTTTTTTGAAGGTTCGTATTCTGATTACGAAGAAAACCGTCGTGCTCGACTCGGAACCGATGTACTGCCTAAACGGATTCAATACAAACGACTGACCCGAGATTAGTCATCAAAAGACAATTACCAATAGTTATTCTTTGAGCATAAGCTCCATTTTTATGTTGCCTCTTTGGTAGGGGCTGTTGGATTCTAGTGGAACCTCGTTATAGCCAAATTTTCGGTAGAGGTGGATGGAGTTTTCAAGTATCCGGTTCGAATATAACAGCAGTTTTTTCCAATGGTGTTGCTCGGCAAAGCGGATGGAAAAGGCCATGAGTTGATTACCCAACCCTTGACCACGGAGGGATTTTTCGACGGCCATTTTTGACAATTCATACACCCCTTCTTCGTGCTTTAGGTAGGCAAAGGTGCCCACCACTTGGTCATTATAGAGCGCAAAAAAGATATGGCCTCCTTTGGCCAAAATATGATTTTCACAATCCTCCAACACCTGACGGTCATAGGGTTCAATTTCAAAATAGGCGTTGAGCCATTCGTAATTGAGACGAATAAAATCAGCTTTGTATTTGGGATGGTATTTTAGAATGCGTACTTCAGTCTCCATTTCCGATCATGTCTTCGGGGCGCACCCATTGATCGAATTCTTCGGCAGTCAGATACCCCAAACTCAGGGCTGCTTCTTTGAGCGTTGTTCCTTCTTGGTGGGCCTTATTGGCAATTTCAGCGGCTTTGTAGTAGCCAATTTTAGTATTAAGTGCCGTCACCAACATCAACGAATTGTTAAGCAGGGCATCAATTTTTTTCTGATTAGCTTGAATACCGACGACACAGTTTTCGGTAAAACTCACGCAAGCATCGCCCAACAGTTGGGCCGATTGCAAAAGGTTGGTCGCCATGACAGGCTTGAATACATTGAGCTCAAAATGACCTTGGGTGCCGGCTACGGTCATGGTCACATCGTTACCCATCACCTGGGCACAAACCATGGTCAAGGCCTCACATTGGGTTGGATTTACTTTTCCAGGCATGATAGAGCTACCGGGTTCGTTGGCGGGAAGTAATAATTCACCGATACCCGATCGTGGACCCGAAGCCATTAGGCGTATATCGTTCGCGATTTTATTCAAAGCAACAGCGATTTGCTTTAAAGCACCGTGGGTTTCGACCATGGCATCATGCGCGGCTAGTGATTCAAATTTGTTGGGTGCTGTTACAAAGGGAAGCCCTGTGAATTCGGTAATGTACTCAGCGACCTTTTGGGCGTAGCCTTTGGGTGTATTGATTCCCGTTCCCACGGCAGTACCTCCCAGGGCCAATTGTGATAAGTGAGGTAGTGTGTTTTTAAGCGCTTGTATGCCGTAGTCCAATTGGGCAACATAGCCCGAAAATTCTTGCCCTAAGGTTAGGGGGGTAGCATCCATCAAATGAGTACGGCCAATTTTGATAAGGTGTTTAAAATCAAGAGCTTTTTGGTGGAGTGCATCCCTAAGTTGAGTCAATCCAGGCAAGGTGGTTTCGACGATTTTTTTATACCCGGCTATATGCATCCCGGTGGGAAAAGTATCATTGGAGGATTGTGACTTGTTTACATCGTCATTGGGTTGAAGGGTTTTTTCTCCCTCTCCCAGTGTTTTGCCAGCCCGAACATGGGCGCGGTTGGCAATGACTTCATTGACGTTCATATTGCTTTGGGTACCAGACCCGGTTTGCCAGATCACCAGGGGAAATTGTGTATCGTGCTGACCAGTCAAAATTTCGTCACAAACCGCTGCTATAGCATCTCTTTTATCTTCAGAAAGCACTCCCAAATCACAATTGGTATAGGCTGCTGCTTTTTTGAGATAGGCAAACCCATAGACAATTTCTAAGGGCATCGATCCGGCTGGACCAATTTTAAAGTTATTACGTGAGCGTTCGGTTTGTGCGCCCCAATACACATCTTTGGGCACCTTTACGCTGCCTAAAGTGTCTTTTTCAATTCGATATTCCATAATGCATGCGTCTACACAAAAATACTGCCTTTTGTTTAAATATTTTGGCAGTATCGGCAAAGCAATTCAATTTATATTGTATTTTTGTGATAGAATTTGATGATATGTTTGAATTTGACCAATATTTAGGTTTTTTAGCTTTCCTCAGTATCCTCACCATCGGTTTTTGGTTGATGATATTTTTATTGACGTTTGTCATTCCCTACTGGCTTTTTGGCGCCGCTAAAGAATGGTTAATGGAACGTCAAGCGGCTAAAAAGTCCTTGAAATAGAATAAAAAAAAGCGCTGTTTACAGCGCTTTTTTTATACCTTTTTTTTAAATTTTAATATTCAAAATCTCCCTCGTCTTCGCTAGGTTGCATGTTTCGACGTTCGGGTCTTTGGTTCTTTTTCTGATTTAGACGATACGTAAAACTCAAGATATAGGTAGGTATCCTTCTTTGGTATTCCGTATAACTGATAAAGGTATCTGTAAAGGTTTCGTTGCGGAAGCGCCCTGTATTGAAAAAATCACTTAAGCGCAAGGATAAGGAGCCTTTGTCGTTAAGAATTTCTTTATTGATAGCTCCAGAAATGACGTAAAACCCTTGACTTCGAGATTGGGCCGTTTCTGAGGGACCTCTATAAAATCCACGCACTTGTAGATTGTATTTTTTGGGCAAGCGGATACTGGCGTTCATACGGGCAAACCAACTGATGTTGGTGGCATCAAAAGAACGTCCTTCGTAACTTCCGATTGTTGTGCTGTTAAAAAAGTTAAAGTTACCATTAAGCCGAACGCTGCGGTTGGGGGTATAGGTTAGGTTCATCTCTATCCCAAGGCGGTTATTTTCAGAAAGGTTAATCGGAAAGCGCTTTAAAACCGGTACACGTACTTCGGGATTGTTTGGGTCATTAGGATCTCCACTGATGACGACTGTTTCTCCGGTATTGAGGTTCACAAAAGTAAAAACACTGGTTGATTTTTGGTAATAAACCGACCCGTTAAAGGTGTATTTTTCCCAACGTTTGAGGTAGCCAAAATCCAAATTGCCCGTATAGGTAGGATTGAGGTCCGGATTCCCCATAAACAAGTTGGTGATACTGGACCGCGAGGGAAACGGATTGATAAACCGCGATCGGGGTCGCCGCAAACGTCGGCTTAGGCCCAGGGTTACACTCTCACGCTCATTAATTTCATAAGAAAAATTGGCGGTTGGAAACCAATCGGTGTATTTTTTTTGGGTATAATCGTTGGTGGTTCGCTGATCGATTTGAATGTTGGAGTGCTCCATGCGAAGTCCAAACAAAAAGGAAAAGTTATTGATTTTCTTACCGTATTGCGAATAGGCTGCATTGACAAATTCTTTATACACCAGTACGTTCGAGAGGTCACGATCGATGGTGGGTATGCCGTTGTTAAGGTAGGCCACCTCATAATCGGTTTCTTGGGTGTTGAAGTTTCCACGATATCCCAATTCAAACTGAGTGTTTTCGTCGATAGGCCATACGTAATCGGCTTGCATAAGCATGCGTTTCTGAAATTCTAGATTCCCAACGGTTTCAAAACTCGACGGAATAACCGTTGGAAGAAAACCTTTGGCTTCGATCTGGCTTTGTTCGTCTTCGTTGCTTTCTTCGTATTGAAAACGGGCGGTTAGCTCATGGCCTTTATCATCAAATTTGTTGGTATAATCGATGCTGTACTGTAAGGATTCATCGAGTTCTGATTCTAAATTTTCTCGTGTTGTAAAACTGTAAACGTCGCGATTGGCCCCCAATTCACGAATTTCGTTGAGTGAATTGTTTTCCCCATCGCTGTTACGGTAAAAACCGGAGAAAATCACAGAACTTTTGTCATTGATATAATATTCGAGGCCCAGTCGTGAAAAAAAGCTTTTGCGGCCTCTATTGGATTCGTCAATTTCTTCTAGGTAGGTGTCCGGAGCAGCACCGTTGAAATACACATTGTCATCATAACCACGCCCTTTGTTGTTGTTGTCGCTAAAGGTATTGGTGGTAAAAATATTTACTTTTTTGGTGCGCCAATTTAGGTTGGCAGAGGCTCGGTTATTTTTGGGGGTTCCCACGTTGGCGCTAAAGGTTCCATTAACACCCTCTAACTCTTCCTTTTTTAGGATGATATTTAAAATACCTGCGGTGCCTTCGGCATCATAGCGAGCTGAGGGCGAGGTGACAACTTCTACCTTTTCGATCGATTCGGCAGGCAACTGACGCAAACCTTCGGGACCCGAAATACCAACCAATCCGGAGGGTTTTCCGTTGATGAGTATGCGCACGTTATCGTTACCTCTTAAGGCGACATTCCCGTCGATATCGACCGATACGGAAGGTACATTGTCAAGGACATCGGCTACGCTACCGCCACGTACAGTGATATCGCGCCCCACATTGTATATGCGTTTGTCCAAACGAAACTCGACTTCTGTACGTTCACCCATAACTTGCACTTCTTCCAGGGCATTGTCTGAGATGGATAGGCCGATTACCCCCAGATCTTGATTTTCACGGTAGGGGGCTAATTCTTTGGTATAGGGTTCAAATGAAATATACTCAGCTTTTAGCGTATAGCGACCCGGAAATATTTCGATTTCAAACTTTCCGTTGGCATCAGTGATTCCTCCTTGGAGCATGTTGGGTCTTTGCGGATTCTGAAAGGTGATGGTCGCATATTCCAATGGTTGTTGGGTGTCGTTGTCAATAATCGTTCCACTAAGGGTGATCTTCTGGGGCATACCTCCTGGGCGTTGTGCAGACAGGAGTAGAGGGAGACACATAAGGAGTTGTGTACTCAGCTTTTTCATAAATTTTTTTCTCACAAAAATAGTATTTACCCTTAGACCTTAGTCCCTTTAAATAGTTTAATTCTTCTTTACTTTTTAGCGACCCATTCGACCAAATTTTCTAGCGGGCGTGCTAAGACTCCTTTTTGCTCACTCACTACCAAGGGGCGTTCGATCAATTGAGGGTGTTGTACAAGGAGTTGTAGAAGTTGAGATTCAGTCCACGTTTTTCCTTTGTAATCACTTTTCCATAGGGCTTCTTGTTTGCGCAGGATTTGCGAGGGCGCCAAACCACAACGGTCAAGAACAGTTTTAAGTGTTGATGCGTCAAACGGATGATCGTAGTAATTGATAATTTCAAAGGGAATGTTTTGCGTTTCCAAATAGGCAACGGCTTCGCGCGATTTTCTGCAACGGGGATTGTGGTATATCGTTAACATAGGGTATTGTTTGATAAAAAAAACCTGCCGAGGCAGGTTTTTAAACGAATAGTATGCGTATTAATTATTTTAATTTGTCAACAATGGTTTTGAAAGCCTCGGGATTATTCATCGCGAGGTCGGCCAACACTTTGCGGTTAAGTGCAATGTTATTGGCTTTGATCTTACCCATAAACTGGCTGTAGGACATCCCGTGCAAACGTGCACCGGCGTTGATACGCGCAATCCATAGGGCTCTAAAGCTTCGTTTTTTATTTCTGCGATCGCGGTAGGCGTAAAGCATGGCTTTTTCTACGGCGTTCTTGGCTACTGTCCAGACGTTTTTACGTCTTCCAAAGTAACCTTTGGCTTGTTTGAGGAGTTTTTTACGTCGTGCTCTTGAAGCGACTGAATTTACTGATCTTGGCATAATTTTAAATTTTTTTGAGACGGGCGGTTTTCACACTTTTTTGGCACCGTTTCAGGGTTTGACATTTAATGAACCGAAGGCAATTACTTTAGGCGTAATTGTTCTTTGATGTTGGCAGCATCACTCTCGTGAACCAATCCTGAGTGGGTCAATTTTAGCTTGCGCTTTTTTGACTTTTTGGTCAAGATGTGGCTTTTGAAAGCATGCTTGCGTTTCAATTTACCAGAGCCGGTAAGTTTAAACCTTTTTTTGGCACTGGATTTGGTTTTCATCTTTGGCATAATTGCACTTTTTGTTACTACTCGTTATTTTTATTTTTTGGGCGTAATGAACATAATCATCCGCTTTCCCTCTAACTGAGGGAGTTGTTCTACTTTACCGTACTCCTCCAGGTCTTGTGCTAACCGAAGCAGTAGGATTTGCCCTTGTTCCTTAAAGACAATCGAGCGTCCTTTAAAGAAAACAAAGGCTTTGAGTTTGGCACCTTCGGACAAAAACTTTATGGCGTGTTTTTTCTTAAACTCGTAATCGTGTTCGTCGGTTTGCGGTCCGAAACGAATTTCTTTGATGACTACTTTGGTCGCCTTGCTCTTGAGTGCTTTTTCTCTTTTTTTCTGTTCGTACAAAAACTTTTTGTACTCCAATATTTTACAAACAGGAGGCTGGGCTTTGGGTGAAATTTCGACCAAGTCCAGTTCCAACTCACGGGCAATGGCTAACGCTTTACTCAACTTATAGACCCCAACTTCAACGTTGTCTCCTACCAACCGCACTTCGGGGGCTGTAATTTTTTCGTTGATGTTGTGCGGATCTACTTTGATGACCCGCCCCGGTCTATTGGTTCTTCTTCTACGTATTGCTATGAGTTCCTGTTTTTAAATTAAACCTCAAATTTAGAAATACTTTTCGATATTTCATTGTTCACCAACGCCGCAAAAGCTTCGATGGTCATACTGCCTTGATCGCCTTCACGGTGCTTGCGCACAGATACCAGTTCTTCGGCAGCTTCTTTTTCGCCTACGATAACCATAAATGGAACCTTGCTCATTTCGGCCTCTCGGATTTTTTTTCCGATGGTTTCATTGCGGTTATCCAGCAGGGCGCGAATTTCGTTATTTTCTAAGATATTTAAAACTTTTTCGGCGTATTTTTTATGCTTTTCACTGACGCACAGTATATTAACTTGATCGGGAGCCAACCACAACGGGAAGTTACCTCCCGTAGACTCGAGCAGAATAGCTACAAAGCGCTCCATGCTTCCAAAAGGTGCCCGATGAATCATGATTGGACGATGCAATTCGTTATCGCTCCCCTTGTAATTTAAGTCAAAGCGCTCGGGGAGGTTATAATCGACTTGAATGGTGCCGAGCTGCCATTTTCTACCCAAAGCATCTTTAACCATAAAGTCCAATTTGGGACCGTAAAAAGCGGCCTCGCCATATTCAACTACATAGTTGAGTTCTTTTTCTTTGGCGGCATTCACGATCGCCTGTTCGGCCAATTCCCAGTTGGTGGTACTTCCGATGTATTTACTCGGATTTTCAGGGTCTCTTAGCGAAACTTGAGCGGTGAAGTCTTCAAAGCCTAACGAGCCAAATACATAGAGCACCAGGTCGATTACTTTTTTAAACTCATCATCCAACTGTTCAGGTGTACAGAAGATATGTGCATCGTCTTGGGTAAAACCACGAACACGGGTCAAACCATGAAGTTCTCCACTTTGCTCATAGCGATAAACCGTGCCAAACTCGGCATAGCGTTTGGGTAATTCGCGGTAGCTCCAAGGCCGGGCTTTATAAATTTCACAATGGTGGGGACAGTTCATCGGCTTAAGCAAAAAAGTTTCACCTTCGGCCGGGGTTTCTATGGGTTGAAAACTGTCTTCACCGTATTTTTCGTAATGCCCAGAGGTTTTATAGAGTTCGATACTACCGATATGGGGTGATATTACTTGTTCGTATCCGGCTTTTTTCTGTGCCTTTTTCAGGAAGTTTTCCAAGCGTTCACGTAAGGCGGTGCCTTTGGGAAGCCAGAGTGGTAGTCCTTGTCCAACTTTTTGCGAAAAAGTAAACAATTCCAATTCCTTGCCTAGCTTTCGGTGGTCACGTTTTTTGGCTTCTTCAACGAGTTCGAGGTACTCGGTCAACTCTTTTTGTTTGGGAAATGAAATACCATAAATACGAGTGAGTTGGGGTTTGGTTTCATCTCCACGCCAATAGGCTCCGGCTACATTGAGTAATTTTACGGCTTTGACAAAACCGGTATGGGGAATATGTCCGCCACGACACAGGTCGGTAAAGTCGGCATGATCGCAAAAGGTTATGGTTCCATCCTCCAGGTTTTCGATTAGCTCGATTTTAAACGGGTTATTTTCTTTTTTATAAAAGGCTAAAGCATCAGCTTTTGAGGCACTACGCATTGTAAAAGCGAATTTTTCACGGGCGAAGGCCAAAAATTGCTTTTCGAGGGCAGGCAAATCTTTTTCTGAAAAGCTTTGCTCTCCAAAATCGACATCATAATAAAAACCATTTTCAATGGCTGGACCGATGGTCAATTTGGCCTCGGGGTATAGCGCAAGAATACTTTGTGCCAGTATATGGGCTGAGGAATGCCAAAAAGCGGTCTTTCCCTCCTGGTCTTGCCAGGTGAACAGGCGCAGGCTTCCGTCGCGATCGATCAAGGTGCTCGCTTCGACTGTTTCTTTGTTGAACTGGGCCGAAAGCACATTGCGGGCCAATCCTTCACTGATGTCTGTGGCAATGTCCAAAACGGTCAGAGGTTGATCGTATTGGCGTACCGAACCATCGGGAAGAGTAATTGCAATCATGAATGCGAAAATAAAGCGCAAAGATAGTGGGAATCCCTAAGGCAGGCAACAGTCCCGGGCATTTATCCTTTTCTTTTTTTGCCCAACAGGGCGACAACCAAAGTACGGATGCCCCAAAAGCCATAACCCAGCGCGCCACCAAAAAAGAGCAAACCAAGGACTAGCACAGGCCAATAAAAGGGATGTCCTTCGTTTTTAAAGGCTTCCATAAGTACCACAGGGCCAATAAAGGCACAGAGTATTCCTAAAAAAACACGTTTTAAACCCTGCCGTAAACCTATCATATCCATGTCTTAAAGATAATTAAATTGGTGGTAAATGTTTTTCAGTATGGGCTTAGGGTTATTGGGAGTATGCCTCGATGGCTTGACGAACACCTCCGGCTTGGTCAAGTAGTTTTTGGGCTTGGGTAGGGGAGGCCCCGGTTTTCTCGATGATAATGTCTAGGGCTCGTTGCCTAAGTTTGGCGTTACTCAATTGTAGATCGACCATTTTATTACCGTGCACATGTCCCAAACGAATCATAGCAGCTGTGGTAATCATATTTAACACCATTTTTTGGGCGGTTCCGGCCTTCATCCTTGAACTGCCGGTCACAAATTCGGGCCCCACCACCACCGTAACAGGATGGTCCGCTACCTGCGTCAAAGGGGCTTCGGGATTACAACAAATACACCCGGTAGGGATTTGCCGTTCTTGACAGGCTTTTAGGGCGTGTACAACATATGGAGTGGTGCCTGAGGCGGCAATGCCAATCACGATGTCCTTGGTATTGATATGATGATTTTGGAGGTCTTCCCAACCCAGGGTTGTGGAGTCTTCAGCATTTTCAACGGCCTTATGGATGGCGGCTTTTCCACCGGCAATCAACCCAATGACTTTCCCGGGATCGGTTCCAAAAGTAGGAGGGCACTCAGATGCATCGAGGATACCGAGGCGGCCACTGGTTCCGGCACCCATATAAAAAATTCGACCACCGGCTCGGAGCTGTTCTTCTACTTTTTCGATCAGGCGAACGATGTTGGGTAATACCTTACCCACCGCCAAGGCGACTTTTTGGTCTTCGGTGTGAATGCCTTGAACAAGTTCTGCTACACTATAATTTTCAAGTCCGTCGTAGAGGGAGTCTTGTTCGGTAATTTTGGAAAATGCCATAGGGTAAATATACAGCAAAAAAAACGCTACCGAAGTAGCGTTTTTACTTATTTGAGTTCGGCTTCCAGATTGACCTTAAGGGCATCTAAAAAGGCCTGAGTGGTCAGATAATGGGATTCATTCATGTCTTTTTCATGAATGAGTAAGGCCAAATCTTTGGTCATCTTACCACTTTCGACCGTGGCTATACAAACAGCTTCTAAGGTGGTGCAAAAGTCGATAAGTGCCTGATTATTATCAAGTTTACCACGGTGTGCCAAACCTCTGGTCCAAGCAAAAATCGAAGCGATAGGGTTGGTCGAAGTCGCTTTGCCCTGTTGGTGCATGCGGTAGTGGCGCGTAACGGTACCGTGGGCCGCTTCGGCTTCCATGGTTTTTCCGTCAGGGGTTACCAAGGTTGAAGTCATTAATCCCAAAGAACCAAATCCCTGGGCTACGGTATCGGACTGTACATCGCCATCATAATTTTTACATGCCCAGACAAAACCTCCACTCCATTTCATAGCAGCCGCAACCATATCATCGATTAGGCGATGTTCGTAGGTGAGACCTTTGGCTTCGAAGGTAGCCTTAAATTCGTTGTCATAGACTTCTTGGAAAATATCCTTAAATCGACCGTCATAAGCCTTTAGAATGGTGTTTTTTGTAGAAAGATACAAAGGCCATCCTTTGTCTAGGGCACGGTTCATACACGAACGTGCAAATCCATAGATCGAGGAGTCGATGTTGTACATACTCATGGCCACACCGTTTTCTTGGAAATTATAGACTTCCCAGGTTTGGGGTGCACTACCGTCTTCGGGCGTAAAAGTCATGGTGAGTTTTCCCTTACCTTGGGTTACTATATCCGTAGCTTTATATTGATCGCCAAAAGCGTGTCGTCCGATACAAATGGGTTTAGTCCACCCTTGTACATAACGCGGAACGTTTTTCATAATGATGGGCTCCCGAAAAACAGTCCCCCCCACAATGTTACGAATGGTTCCGTTGGGAGAGCGGTACATTTTCTTGAGACCAAACTCCTGTACCCGCCCTTCGTCTGGGGTAATCGTGGCACATTTGATTCCTACGTTGTATTTTTTTACTGCTTCGGCGGCATCGATGGTGATTTGATCGTCGGTAGCATCGCGCGATGTGATTCCAAGATCGTAGTATTTAATATCGAGGTCGATATAAGGAAGGATTAGTTGTTCTTTGATAAAACGCCAGATGATGCGGGTCATTTCATCACCATCCATTTCTACGACAGGTTGGGCTACTTTTATTTTGGACATAGTTTCAATTTTGGTTTCTCTTTGCAAATATAGTTTGGAACAATCAAAGGTAATACCCTTGCGATTACCCCAAAAAAAAGACCGCTTACAGCGATCTTTTAAAATTATTTTCTAACTTCTTTCAGACGCGCTTTTTTACCTCGTAATTGTTTGAAGTAGTAAATGCGAGACTGACGTACTTTTCCTTTGCTGTTTAATTCAATTTTTTGAAGGGTTGGCAAATTGATGGGGAATATACGCTCTACCCCAACGGTACCCGACATTTTACGGATGGTAAACGTTTTGGAAAGACCTTGTCCTTTGATTTGGATTACAACGCCTTTAAAAAACTGGGTACGTACTTTGTCACCTTCTCGAATTTCGTAATAAACGGTAAGGGTGTCACCGGCAGAAAATGCGGGAAAGTCTTTTTTTTCGATGCATTCGTTTTGCACGAAGCTAATGAGTGATTCCATTTTAAAATCTTAAAAAGTTCGTTCAAGCAACATACACGATTTTCGCCAGCGGTTATCTTGAATCGGTTGCAAAATTAATCGATATTTTTAAAATATCAACTATTCTTGCTTTAATTATCATCCAGTAAATCGGGGCGGAGTGCTTGTGTTCGTTGATAAGCCATTTCTTCGCGCCAGGCTTCTACTTTGGGGGTATTGCCGGAGGTCAAAATTGGAGGGACCTGCCATCCCTTGTAACTTTCGGGACGGGTATAAATTGGAGGGGCCAATAAACCGTCTTGAAAACTGTCAGAAAGTGCCGAAGATTCGTCACCCAATACCCCAGGAATAAGGCGGATAATACTGTCACAAAGCACCGCTGCGGCTAGCTCGCCCCCCGACAGTACAAAATCTCCGATGGAAATTTCTTCTGTAATAAGGTGTTCACGAACTCGCTGATCGACCCCTTTGTAATGGCCGCAAAGTAAAATTATGTTTTGGTGTAGCGAAAGGGCATTGGCTTTGGATTGATTTAGGCGTTCTCCGTCGGGAGTTAGGTAAATTATAGCATCATAATCGCGTTCCGCTTTTAGGGCCTGAATACATTTGTCAATCGGTTCGATCATCACCACCATACCGGCCCCGCCCCCGTAGGGATAATCGTCGACCTGATTTTGATTGTTGCTACTGTAATCGCGTAATTGATGAAAATGTACACCTACTTTCTGCTGCGTAATGGCGCGTTTGACAATCGAAGCTTCAAAGGGACTTTGCAGTAGTTCCGGAAAAAGGGTGATGATATCGATGCGCATCTCTTTTTTTTTCAAAGGTCAAAAAAAACCACGAGATAACATATCCCGTGGTTTAGGATTTGCCGATTGTGGGGTCTAATACTTAAAGGGAATCAGCACCTTTTCTCCATCACGGCCCATAAACAAGATATTGTCCACGTCCTCCAGGGTGTAATTGGTGATTTTGTCCACGTCCTCCATTTTATTTTGGTTAATCTCCAAAATATAGTACCCCTCTTCTATGCCATAGCGAAGCAATCCCCGGTTTTGGTTACGGGTAATTTTTACGCCATAATCCAGGTTGAATTTTTTGCGTTCCTCTTCCTCGAGATTTTGAAGTTCTAATCCAATAAAAAGGGCTCGCGATGTCTTTTCCAAGCGCACAGTGGTTTCTTTTTCAATGCCGTTACGGATATATTTAACATGGACCTTATCGCCAGGTCTTTTGCTGGAAAGATGGCCGGTGAGGTCCGAGAATTTATTGATGTTAAATCCATCGACACTTTTGATAATGTCCTGAGGTTGAATACCCGCTTTGGCCGCACCCATTTCGGGTTCTACCGAAGAAACATAAAAACCTTCGGTTTCGACCACATTCAATTCACTAGCGATGTCGGCATTTAGCGCAGCACCCTGAACGCCCATCAGGCCTTTTTGTACATTGCCATATTCAAGAAGGTCTTCGAACACTTTACGGGCAATATTACTAGGTACGGCAAATGAATAGCCTACAAAACCTCCCGTCAAGGAAGAAATGGCGGTATTGATACCTACCAATTCACCTTTTAGATTGACCAAGGCTCCGCCGCTATTTCCTTGGTTTACGGCTGCATCGGTTTGAATAAAGAATTGATTTTTATCATCTCTAAGGTTTAAATCACGTGCTTTGGCACTGATTATTCCTGCGGTGACTGTCGCATTGAGGTTAAAGGGATTACCTACAGCCAGCACCCATTCTCCGATCTGGGCATTATCAGAATCACCAAAAGAAATGTATTCCAAGGGCTGGTCGCTGTCAATTTTTAAAACAGCGATATCGGTATAGGCATCCGATCCGATAAGGGTAGCGTTGTATTTTTTATTGTCATTGGTCGTTACCTCGATATCGGTTGCCGCTTCGATGACATGGTAGTTGGTGATGATATAACCGTCGGGCGATACGACCACCCCCGAACCGGTTCCAATTTTTTGAGGTGTACTATTACCATAAAAATTTCTTAGCCAAGACGATTGACTACCTCCGTAGGAGCTGATGTTTTTTACATGCACAACGCCATCAATGGTTTTGGCGGCAGCATCAATAAAGTCTGCATTTTCAAGGGTCGATGGTGCAAGATACTTTACGGGGACCGTTTGAGGTGTGGTGAGTACTGCTTGAGGTTGAGGAGCATCTTGAAGGCTTTGATAGACAAAAACCGCGATAAATCCGCTAAGGATGGAGCTGAGGATAAGTTGTAATTTTGACTTCATGATTCACAAAATTTTTATCAAAATTATTAAATGATCCGGGAGAAAAAAATCCTAAAAAAACCTTTTAACGCAGTTTTAACAGCCTTTTAGGCTGTGTTTTTTGTTTACATTTATACCTAGAATGGAACGGCAATTTTATAAATATCACGGTGCGGGAAATGATTTTATATTGTTTGACAACTGTCAAAAACCCCCACAAAGCTTTAGTCAAGCTCAAATTGCTTCGTGGTGTCGTCGTCGGTTTGGAATTGGCGCCGATGGGTTTATCAGCATCGAAAAAAGTCAAACGGCTGATTTTTATATGCGTTACTATAACGCCGACGGTAACGTTAGTACCATGTGTGGAAATGGTGGACGTTGTGCGGTGGCTTTTGCCCATCGGTTAGGTTTGATTGATACGGATTGTACTTTTGAAGCAGCAGATGGTCTCCACCAAGCCTCATTAGGAGCCGAGGGTTTGGTCAAATTGGGTATGAAAGACGTAAAATCCGTAACGCAAACATCCACTCATTGTTTTGTCGATACAGGTTCTCCGCACCATGTACTTTTTCAAAAAAACATAAATAGCCTCGACGTGGCTTTGTTGGGCCGTGAAATTCGCTATGGAGCACCTTACTTTGAAACGGGGGCCAACGTAAATTTTGTCGAGCACGAAGATGGAAATCGATTTTTGATTCGGACCTATGAACGTGGGGTTGAAGCAGAGACCTTAGCCTGTGGTACAGGGGCTGTAGCGGCGGCTTTGAGCGCTTACACTTTGGGGCACACCAATAGCAAGACGGTAGAGATTGATACAAAAGGAGGGCGTTTAACAGTTTCATTCGAGCCACAAAATGGAGGTTTTGAAAACATTACTTTGAAAGGACCAACTACTTTTGTTTGTCAGATGACCTTAAATATCAACGAATGAGTATACGATTAAGAGCCCTTGAAATCAGCGACATTGACCGTTTGTACAGTGTTGAAAACGACTCCTCGCTTTGGAAATACAGCAACCGTACTCATCCCTATTCCAAAGCCACCTTGATGGACTATATCGCTCAGGCACATCAAGACATCTATCAGGCTGGGCAACTGCGATTGGCTATAGCCAATGCGCAAGACGAAGCAGTGGGATTTGTTGATTTATTTGATTTTGAACCGCTGCATCGTCGGGCGGGTATAGGTCTGGTGGTATGTCAAGAAGAACGCAACAAAGGTTATGCTACTACCGCCTTACAATTGTTAATGACCTATTCGATAGAACACCTTTCTATGCATCAATTGTATGCTGGTATCGCAGCAGAAAATAAAGAAAGCATCCGGCTTTTTGAGGTCTGTGGTTTTGAAAAAACCGGGTATAAAAAACAATGGAATTTTTATGAAGCGGCCTACCATGATGAATATTTTTATCAAAAAATCTTATGACCTATCGCCGTAAAATACTTGTACTGATCGTGTTATTGGGCAGCCTATTGGGGGTGTATTTTGTCTATACTTTTTACGCTGTATTTTTTCAAGATAACACCCGTTTTGCCCAAAAAAGCCAGGTGGTGTATATCCGAACAGGAACCGATTTATCCACCTTGGTCACTCAGTTAGCACCCTACCTAAAATCGCCTGATAATTTTGTTTTGGCCGCCCAAAAGAAGGGCTATGCAACACGTATTCGCTCTGGAAAATATGTGTTGTCTCAAGGCAGTTCGAACAACGACTTGATCAATACACTCAGGGCCCAAAGCCAAACCGTATTGGTGCGCTTTAACAACCAAGTGCGATTAGAAGATTTGGCTGGACGTCTGGCCGGGCAACTCGAACCGGATAGTTTAGACTTTCTAAGTGCCTTCCGATCGACCGATTTTTTAAAGGACAAACCCTTTAATGCTGAGAATGCACTGGCCATGTACCTTCCCAATACCTATGAATTTTATTGGGACACTTCAGCCGCGGCCTTTTGTACACGTATGTGGAGCGAATATCAACGCTTTTGGAATGACACCCGTCTTGAAAAAGCGCAAGCCTTGGGATTGACCCCAGAGCAGGTTATCGCATTGGCAGCTATAGTGCAAAAAGAATCCGTGCAAAAAGAAGAGCGCCCAAAAGTCGCGGGAGTATATCTTAACCGACTTAAACGCGGTATGAAACTGCAGGCTGACCCGACAGTGATTTATGCTCTTAAGCAAAACACACAAAATTTTGATACACTGATTAAACGGGTTTTGTATAAAGATTTGACGATTCGTTCTCCCTATAATACCTATCGAAATAAGGGAATACCCCCTGGGCCTATTACCATGCCCGATTTGGATGCGATCACGGCCGTATTGAATCCCGAAGAGCACCGATTTTTATATTTTGTCGCTGATCCCTCTCGACCCGGATACCATGCTTTTGCCTCTAGTCTAACTGCACACAACCGCAACAAGCAAAAATATGTACAGTGGGTCAACGCCCAAAAAATTTACCGTTAGCAGCTTATTGAAGAATAAAAAGTGTAGGTTTTTTGTGTAAATCGGGGGCTTTGGACTTTTTCCAATCCACGATGGATTGGGTTTTAATATACTCCTCTGGCAATGTAAGGTTACAGGCAACGGTTAATCGGGTTTCGTTGTTCAGCACCTTGCATAACTGCTCAAAAAGTACCTGGTTTCGGTATGGCGTTTCGATAAACAATTGAGCCTGTTGATCACGACGTGCCCGTTGTTCTAATTGCAACATGGTTTTTTTCTTGGCCATTTTGTCAATGGGTAAATAGCCATTAAAGGCAAAATTTTGCCCGTTTAGTCCAGAAGCCATCAGGGCCAAAAGCAGGGATGACGGCCCAACGAGGGGCTTTACAACAATGTTGTTTTGATGGGCTTTTTCAACAATCAATGCCCCGGGATCGGCCACTCCTGGACAACCTGCATCTGAGAGCACCCCCATGGGATATCCTTGTAAACAGGGGTCAAGGTAGTCTTTGATTTCGAGTTCAGCGCTGTATTTATCGAGTATGTAGATGGATAAATCCGCTTGTTTTTTGTTAGGAGCGATTTTTTTGATAAAACGCCGAGCGGTCTTTTCGTTTTCTACGATATAGTGGTCAATTTTTTCAACCCACTGGCGAATGATCAAAGGCAAAACCTCCATCGGGGCGTCGTCGCCCAACGGAGTGGGGATTAGAATCAGTGGTCCATATGCATTAGCCATCGGTCAGGGATTTTTTTAGGGTTGAACAAGCTTGGTCGATCACGTCGAATACTTGGGCAAAACCTTTGTCCCCGCCGTAATAGGGATCGGGAACTTCTTGTTGGCCGCATAAAAGTTGGACTTTGTTTTTATGAATTTCATTCGGGGCGATGTGAAGTACATTTTGGTAATTTGCATGATCCATTACATAGATACGGTCAAATAGCTCAAAATCTTCAACTTGAAATTGGCGAGCTCGTTGACCGCTAATGTCAATGCCGTGGGCCGCTGCAATGGCGATACTTCTTTTGTCCGGTGGCTCACCCACATGATAGGCTGCGGTTCCTGCAGAGTCCACCTGATGAAGAGTAGGATCTAATTTGGATTGTAAGATTCCCTCTGCCAAGGGCGATCGACAGATATTCCCGAGACAGACCATGAGCACTTTCATGCGAAGAATTTAAAGGGTCAACTTTTGGTTGAGGTCGTCCACATATTTTCGGAACTGCTTATCGGTAAAACTGAGGTTATCTACCGTTTTGCAGGCGTGTAATACGGTTGCATGATCTCTTTTACCGATTTGAGAACCGATGCTCGCCAAGGAGGCTTTGGTAAACTTTTTGGCAAAATACATGGCCAATTGTCGGGCCTGGACGATATGTCGCTTACGGGTTTTGGACTGTAAGGTGTCAATGTCCATTTGGAAATATTCGGATACGACTTTTTGGATGTAGTCAATCGATACTTCGCGTTTGGTGTTTTTGACAAATTTATTGACAACTTCTTTGGCCAGTTCGACCGTGATTTCCATTTTGTTAAAAGATGACTGGGCAATTAGTGAAATAATGGCTCCTTCGAGTTCACGGACGTTGGTTTTGATGTTTTTAGCAACATATTCTACTATCGAATCTGGCATTTCTAAGCCATCGCGATAGAGTTTGTTTTTAAGGATCGAAATTCGAGTTTCAAAATCGGGAATTTGTAACTCGGCAGAAAGTCCCCATTTAAAGCGTGATAAAAGACGTTGTTCAATGTCTTGCATATCTACCGGCGCTTTGTCTGAGGTAATAATTACCTGTTTTCCGTTCTGGTGTAGGTGGTTGAAAATATGGAAGAAAACATCTTGCGTTCCTGATTTACCACTCAAAAACTGAACATCATCAATTATGAGCACATCAATGAGTTGGTAAAAATGGATAAAATCGTTTCGGGTATTCTTTTTGACCGACTCCACATACTGTTGGGTAAACTTTTCTGCAGAAATGTAAAGCACAGTTTTATCGGCGTATTTTTCTTTGATTTCGACTCCTATGGCATGGGCAAGATGGGTTTTTCCAAGGCCAACGCCACCGAAGATTAATAGGGGATTAAACGAGGTCCCTCCCGGTTTGTTAGCAACAGCCAAACCAGCAGAACGGGCCAAGCGGTTGGCATCACCTTCTAAAAAATTGTCAAAATTGTAATTAGGATTAAGCTGTGACTCTACTTCAAGATTGCGTATCCCCGGGATGACAAACGGGTTTTTAAGTTCCGTGGTGTACGTATTAAGTGGAGCATCGACCTGTTGGGTATTTTGAATACTCTTGGTGTTACTGGGAATACTTTCGGTATGCGCCAGTTTGTTACCATACGTATTTTCCATCCGGATGACGTAGATCAAACGTGCATCTTTGCCCAATTCTTTAGTCAGTGCCGATTTTAGAAGTTTGATGTAGTGTTCTTCCAACCACTCATAGAAAAACCGACTGGGTACTTCGACGCTTAAAACGTTGTCTTCGAGTTTTACAGGCTTAATAGGAACAAACCAGGTCTTAAAAGCTTGGGATTGGATATTATCCTCAATAAAATTTAAGCAATCTTGCCAAACATGAACGGCGGAAGTACTCATTTATTGTTTAGTGCTTTTAAGTGAAAATTGAACGTCTTTATTTGATTTGTTAGTTAAGGCAAATATGGCTTAAAAAATTTTAAAAAAAAATATAAAACCCTATTGAAATTTAATTTTTTTTGTTGGATATTATGACTCGTCGGGTTTGTTGTAAAAACCCAAATTTTTTCCAAAAATGCAGTTTACTACTTCACCACTTTTGGTACGTTACTCAGATACCGATCAAATGGGTTTTGTCCATCACAGCAACTATTTGCGTTATTTTGAAATAGCCCGACTGGAGTGGCTAAAGGAATTGGGTATTTCGTATAAAAAGATGGAAGAGGAAAAACTATTACTCCCTGTAGCCGGCGCCCATATAAACTTTTTACGTCCCTGTTATTTTGAAGACCAACTCAGGGTTACTGTTGTATTAGAGGAATTGCCCAAGGCGAGTTTGGACTTTACCTACGAAATTCGAAACCAGCATGGGGTATTGGTTTGTACGGGCATTACGAGACTTGCTTTTTTGGATGCCCATACGGGGCGGCCTACCCGTTGTCCACAACAACTTTATCAGGCTTTTGAATCACTCTGCGAGACCGAATAAAGTGTGTCGGGCCCCAAATTTGTTTTATGGGTAAATTGTACCTGTGTGTCTGGTGCTGGGATTCCATTTTTTAGTATGACCGGTGCTTCGAGTTTGTAGATTTTGTCCCAGTAAGCTTGGTCGAGAAAATGTTGTAGCGTCGAACTTCCTCCTTCTACGATTAGGGAAATGATTTTACTGTGGTATAAGACTTCCAGTATTTCAGTGATAGGGTCTATAAAAGGAAGGACAAATTGTTGGGTATTGGCCAGGTCGTGATTCTTTTTTTTGGTAAAATAAAACACGGGATTCCCCTCCTGAAAAATTGCTGCATTTTTAGGTGCTCGATGGTGAGGGTCGATTAAACATCTTTGGGGTGTGTTTCCTTTCCATTTACGGGTAGTCAATTGGGGATTGTCATCGATGAGTGTTTGAACACCTATAAGTATGGCAGCATATTCACTACGCCACTGATGAACCCGTTGTTGAGCCAATGCACTGGTAAGCCAGAATATAGATTCTTCTTGCCGTTGTTCTGCTAGTGGGGCTATAAAACCATCTTGGCTTTGGGCCCATTTTAACAAAATATAGGGCCGCTTTTTTTTATGATAAGTAAAAAAAGCGGCATTCAACTCAAGGCATTCTTTTTCTAACACCTTTTGGGTAACTTCACATCCGGCATCTTTAAGGATTTGTATGCCTTTGCCACCTACCAAGGGATTAGCATCAAGACAACCGACAACCACCCTGGGAATTTCACTTTCGAGAATTAAAGAGGTGCAGGGGGGAGTTTTTCCGTGATGACGACAAGGTTCTAGGGTCACGTAAAGGGTTGATTTTTTTAACAAGGATTTGTCCTTCACAGACTGAATGGCGTGTACCTCGGCATGAGGCGTCCCCGCTTTTTGATGCCATCCTTGACCTATAATAGTATCTTGATAAACAATCACACAGCCCACCATCGGGTTGGGATGGGTTTCCCCGCGGCCTTTTTGGGCGAGTTGTAGGGCATAAGCCATAAAGGACTTCTGGTGATTCATTACGATGTTTTGAAGAAAAATATTGTGAAAAAGCCCATGCTGGTGTAAATTTAGTCGAAATATTTTTCCATAGATGAAAATACGTGAAATTCACCCGGCCGATAACGCGGCCTTGGCCCAAGTTATTCGCTCTGTGTTGATCGAATTAGGGGTACCCAAAGAAGGAACGGCCTATGCCGACAAAGAATTAGACGCCATGTACGAAGCCTACAGATCCGATCGTTCGATGTATTTTGTGGTAGAAGACGCTCAAGGTGAGATTGTGGGTGGTGCTGGCATAGCCCCTCTAAAAGAAGGAGATGCCCAAACCTGTGAATTGCAAAAAATGTACTTTAATTTACAGATTCGCGGCCGTGGTTTGGGAGATTTGATGATTGAAAAATGCATGGACTTTGCCCGAGCACAAGGATTTGAACAATGCTATATTGAAACCATGCCCAATATGCTAGCCGCCCAAAAGCTCTATGTAAAAAAGGGTTTTAAATACATCGATCACCCGTTGGGAAATACCGGACATTGCAATTGCCCAATCTGGCTGATCAAGGAACTCTAGATGGTATTAATTGATCTGCACAAAAAATACCGGCAAACACTCAAAAAAAGCTATTCGGTAGCTGAGATAGACGATTTGTTTAAACGGCTGATCAATGGCTTTTTTGATTGGGAACCGACCCTATTGGGGCTAGAACCTCAAAAGCAATTAGCACCCCAAGTGATAGCTCAACTTGAGGAGGCACTAGATCGCCTGGCCAAACACGAGCCGGTTCAATACATCATTGGGAAAGCCCATTTTCGTGACTTATTATTAGATGTAGATTCTTCGACCTTGATTCCTAGGCCCGAGACAGAAGAGCTGGTCGAGTGGGTGATTTCGGATTATCCACCCGATGCACAACTCCATATTGTGGATGTAGGAACCGGAAGCGGCTGTATTGCTTTGGCCCTTCAGCAGCATTTTGAGCAGGCCTGTATCAGAGGGGTAGATAAATCGGTGGCGGCCTTGTCCGTAGCCCAAAAAAATGCTTTGAACCTACAATTGCCGGTGCTTTTTAGTCAACAATCAATCGAATCCTTACCCCAACCTGCTCAAGCGTTTGATGCTATCGTATCCAATCCACCCTATGTTCGTACAGACGAAGTCTTGGCGCCTAACGTACTGGACTATGAGCCGCATATGGCGTTATTTACCCCACCCAAACAGCCTCTATATTACTATGAACACCTTGCCGAATATGGGCAAAAGGCGCTTAAAAGCGGAGGCCATTTGTATTTTGAAATCAACCCCTTGGAACTAGACCTGCTTAAGCAGATGTTGTTGAAAAAAGGCTTTACCCCTGTCGAAGTGAGAACCGATATTTTTGGTAAATTTCGGTTTTTAAGAGCAACCCAACCCTAGATGGAGTCTGTAGAACACGAAATAGCCAGTCTGCGCGAACAAATCAGTCAGCACAATTACCGGTATTATATCGAAGATACTCCAAGCATTAGCGATTATGCTTTTGATCAGTTGCTAAAAAAATTAGAAGCCCTAGAAGCGGCACATCCTGAATTTTTTGACCCAAACTCTCCCACCCAAAGGGTAGGGGGGCAGGTAACCAAAACCTTTGACAACAAGCCCCATATGTATCCCATGTATTCTTTAGAAAATGCCTATTCTAGAGAAGAACTTTTACAGTGGGAAAGCCGTATCAAAAAAGGGGTGGATACCGGCGAATCCATCAGTTATACCTGTGAACTAAAATTTGACGGGGCATCGATCAATCTACGGTATGAAAATGGAGAATTGGTACAGGGGCTTACCCGAGGAGACGGGGTGCAAGGAGACGAAATCACGGCCAATCTCAAAACGATACCCAGTATCCCCATTCGGTTGAGGGGCGATTATCCCCCTTTGTTTGAAATTCGGGGTGAGATTGTCATGCCCAATGCCGGGTTTGAAGCCCTAAATAAAACACGTATCGCAGAAGGGGAGCCACCCTATATGAATCCTCGTAACACCGCTTCAGGCTCCCTTAAATTACAAGACAGTTCGTTGGTGGCCAAGCGACCATTGCTTTGCTTTTCCTATGCTTTGGCAGGAGATACACTAGGAATCGATACCCAATACCAAGCCCTCCAAAAGGCCCGAAGCTGGGGTTTTAATGTTCCCGATTCTGCTCGGATGGTAGACTCTATGGATGACGTTTTTGCCTATATCGACCACTGGGATCAAGCACGTCATGAATTGCCCTATGAAATCGATGGTATAGTCATCAAGGTCAATGCACTGGCTTTACAAGATCAGTTGGGCTTTACCTCCAAAGCGCCCCGTTGGGCTATAGCTTATAAATTTAAAGCGGAACAAGTGTCCACCCGTTTGGAATCGGTAACCTACCAAGTAGGGAGAACAGGGGCCATTACACCCGTAGCCAATCTGACCCCCGTGTTGTTATCCGGGACAAGGGTAAAGCGGGCCTCCCTGCACAATGCCGATCAAATTGCCAAGCTCGATCTTCGGATAGGCGATTCTGTATTTGTAGAAAAAGGGGGAGAGATCATTCCCAAAATCGTAGGGGTTGATGCACAACATCGCGGAAAATCAGAAGACAAAATCCATTTTATTACCCATTGTCCTGATTGCCAAAGTCTTTTGGAAAAACAAGCCGGCGAAGCCCAGCATTATTGCACAAACAGCAACCAGTGCCCCACCCAAATCATCGGAAAAATACAGCATTTTATTTCCCGGAAAGCAATGGATATAGAGGGTTTGGGTGGCGAAACCGTAATCTTGCTCTATCAAAATGGATTGATTCGAAATATTGCAGATTTATATACCCTCACTTTTGACCAATTATTGCCGCTCGAACGGATGGCTGAGAAGTCTATTAATAATTTGATCGAAGGGGTCGCTGCCTCCAAAACCAAACCCTTTGAAAAAGTACTTTTTGGGCTGGGGATTCGTCATGTTGGGGCGACAGTCGCCAAAAAATTAGCCCAATCGTTTGGATCAATTTCAGCCTTGGCAGCTGCCACCGAAGAATCACTAACCGCTATAGATGAAATCGGTGAGCGTATTGCGCAAAGTGTTTGCGACTATTTTAGGAATCCTTATCATATTGAGCTCATCGAACGAATTCAAACCTACGGTTTGCAATTGGAGCGTCAGGTTCAAGAAGACAACCGCTCCAAACCTTTAAAAGATCTACGTATCGTAGTATCGGGTGTTTTTACAAGCTTTTCTCGTGAGGATATCAAAACAACGATTGAGCAAAATGGAGGGATTATTATCAGTAGTGTTTCAGCTAAAACCGATTTGATTGTTGCAGGAGAGGGAATGGGCCCCTCCAAGCGTCAAAAAGCAGAGGCGCTAGGGGTCACCATTATCGATGAATCAACCTTATTATCAAGGATTAATGCTACCAAATAAATGTTATGAATATAACAATCTATATAAAAATATAATATTTAAATAGTTTTTTTAACGCCTGATTGGGTACATATATATTTGGCATGTTTATAAAGCAATGGTTTCAAGAATGGCTGTTGAGACGAAAAATTAAAAGGTTGATCAAATCACCGATTAATGTAGCATCTCACCCTCTGAATCAAGTAAAAAGAGTAATTGTTTTATTTGATTCTACCCTTTCGATAGACCCTTTGCTTCTTAAACAAAAAGTCGAAGCCCTTGCAGATCAAGATGCTAAGATTACTTTTTTGACCTTTAACAAAAAGAAAATGGATCATCAAAACGCTTTTATTGCCTTATCGCCTAAGGATCTCAGTCTTACAGGCAGTTTTAAGCCTTGGCTTGACGATTTGTGTAAAGCAGAGTACGATTTGGTCTTGCATTTTTTTGGGTCAAAAAAGCCAGTCTTAGAATGGATAGGTTTGCATCTTAAAGCGCCACTTCGTGTGGGCTTTAAGTCGGTTTCGTACGAACTCAATAACCTTATATTAGACTTTCCTTCCGAGGGTCTGGATGGTTTTTTTGAGTCGTTGACCAAATACATGCAAATCATCAATCAGTCATCTTCATGAATCTACGTGGCCAAGGAATTGCCCTAACTACCCCATTTACAGACCAATTAACCATCGATCAACAGGCCTTACGCGCACAAGTAGAACACTTGATTAACGCCGGGGTCGATTACCTAGTTGTATTGGGAACCACGGCCGAAACGGCCACCTTAACCCCAGAAGAAAAGCAACAAGTAGCCACCCTGGTTTCCGAACAAACTGCAGGGCGCATCCCCTTGGTGTTAGGTATGGGAGGTAATAATACGGCAGAAGTTTTGGAGACCTTTAAAACGTTTGACCTTTTGGATTACCAAGCGCTTTTGACCGTCTGCCCATACTATAACAAGCCCAGCCAGGAGGGAATTTTTCAGCATTTTGAGGCCTTGGCTATGGCTGCACCCCTCCCTCTCGTGCTCTATAATGTGCCTTCACGTACAGGGGTAGATATCGCCGTCGAAACAGTGTTTCGTTTGGTTGAAAAATGCCCCAACATCATAGGCATTAAAGAAGCTACCTCCGATTTTGAAAAAGTACAGCAACTTTTGCGCCATAGCCCATCCTATTTTCAGGTTGTATCGGGTGATGATAGCCTGGCTTTACCTACTCTATTGGCGGGTGGTGTGAGCGTGATATCCGTCATTGGTAATGCCTTACCCCAACAGTTTGGCGAATTGATTTACCACGGCCTAAACCATCGTGTTTCTCAGGCGTATAGTATTCAATACGCCTTACTGGATTTAATAAACTTACTTTTTAAAGAAGGGAATCCGACCGGTATAAAAGCTCTGCTGTCGTTCTTAAACTTAGGTTCGGCACGTTTGCGTCTCCCCTTGGTCACTGCCTCCGAAAAGTTGCAACAACAAATCGCCCATGAATACACTATTTTAAATACCCTTCAGATGGGGTGATTCATGCATGTTAGGGGACTCGATAAACTTGCAGAATAAAATTTTAATTCGTCTGCTTATTTTGTAATTTCGCTGCATGAATCAATTAAGACGTTCAAAGTTTGGGTTATTGTTGGTATTGGCCAGCTTTATCTCTTGTAGCGAATACCAAAAAATAGTCAACAGCACCGATGTTGTCGAAAAATATCGGGCAGCACAAGATTATTACGATCAGGGCGATTACAAAAAAGCCATTCGCTTGTTTGAAATCGTTAAGCCTTCGTTCAGTGGAAAACCACAAAATGAGCGTTTGATTTATTTTTTCGCGACAGCCTACTATCAAAACAGAGACTATTATTTGGCGGCCTACCAATACGAGAATTTTATCAAATCCTATCCCAAAAGTGACCGGGTAGAGGAAGCGAGTTTTTATGCGGCTAAATCCTATTACCACCAATCACCCATTTACAGTTTGGACCAAAAGGACACCTTTGAAGCCCTTGAAAAACTTCAGGTTTTTCTTAACAAATACCCTCAATCTTCATTTGCCGATGAAGCCAACCAACTGATTTTGGAATTGCAAACCAAAATCGAACAGAAAGATTTTGAAATTGCCAAGCAATACTATACCATCCGCGATTACAAGGCTGCTGTTAAAGCCCTGGACAATTTTATCGCCGAATACCCAGGGACCAAATTTAGAGAAGAAGCCCTGTATCAAAAATTTAACGCGGCCTATGAAATAGCGATTAATAGCTTTAGAGCGGTGATGAAGCCGCGTTTGGAAGAGTTACAACAACTCCATCAAACCATCTTTCGCTATTATCCCGAAACTTTATTTTCGGAAGACTTAAACCAAAAAATGGAAGAAGTAGACAAATTACTTCGTACATTTGCATCGCCAACAGAAAGCAAATAAATAGCACTATGACAAAGTTTAGAAGTTCCAACGCTGCTCTGAGCTCAAAGACATACGACCGCAATGAAATCGAAAAACCCACAGAGAATATCTATGAGGCGATTTCGATTATTGCCAAACGTACGACCCAAATCAATTTGGATATGAAAAGCGAGTTGCACGAAAAACTCGATGAGTTTGCGACCCATAACGACAGCTTGGAAGAAATTTTTGAAAACAAAGAACAAATCGAAGTTTCAAAATTCTACGAGCGTCTTCCTAAGCCGCATGCATTGGCTATCGAAGAGTGGTTTAACGACAAGATCTACCACCGCAATACCGAAGAATCTGACGCCTAAGTCATGAGTCTGCTAGCAGGCAAAAAAATCCTCCTCGGTATATCGGGTGGAATAGCTGCCTACAAAACCCCCCTTTTAGTCCGTTTATTAATCAAACAGGGCGCTACGGTCCGTGTAGTGATGACCCCTGCAGCAACAGACTTTGTGACACCACTTACCCTAAGTGTCGTATCGCAAAACGAAGTCCTTTCGACTTTTACTTCACCGGCTACCGATCATGAAGTATGGAATGATCATGTCGAACTAGGTTCTTGGGGAGATGTTTTTTTGATCGCCCCAGCCACGGCCAACACCCTCTCGGCCATGGCCCATGCCAAATGCAATAATTTATTGATCGCCACCTACCTTTCTGCTCGATGTCCGGTATTGATTGCCCCGGCCATGGACTTGGATATGTATGCCCATCCAGCCAATCAAAAGAACATGGCCAGCTTGCAAGAACAGGGAGTGGAAGTATTGCCCGTCGCTTCGGGTCCCCTGGCCAGTGGGCTTTCGGGTGCCGGACGAATGCTCGAACCCGAAGAAATTGTCGATCGACTACAAAAATTTTTACGGCAGTCGGCTCCACTCCATGGGCAAAAAGTACTCATTACGGCAGGCCCTACTTATGAGGCCATCGACCCAGTACGGTTTATTGGCAATCACTCATCGGGAAGAATGGGGGTTGCCCTGGCACAACATGCCCAGCGCTTGGGTGCGCAGGTCACCTTGGTGATAGGGCCCAATCAACTCGATCTTAGCGACTTGGCCGTAGAAGTCATTCCGGTGGTTTCGGCCCAATACATGCATCAAGCAGTGATGAAACATTTTGATGCTGCGCAGATTGTCATTGCCGCTGCAGCAGTGGCCGATTATACCCCTAAGCATACTTTTGATCAAAAAATTAAAAAAAGTGCCCAGGCTATGACCAATGTAGAATTGGTTCCTACCGTAGATATACTTGCCGAAATGGGTGCTCAAAAAAAGAACCAATTCCTTGTGGGTTTTGCCTTAGAAACAACCGATGAATTAGCCCATGCCCAACAAAAGCGCAAGGCCAAAAACCTCGATGCAATTGTGTTGAATTCCCTTCAGGACGCCGAAGCTGGCTTTGGCCTAAAGACTAACAAAATTACGTACATTGACAAAAAAGGAAATTCTACTGCGTTTTCGGCCAAAACCAAAGAGGAAGTTGCAGAAGATATTTTTGCTCAAATCTTAAAACACCATGCGTAACTATTTGTTTTTGCTCCTAATGCTGTTGCCAGGTTTTCACTATGGACAGGCCCTGAACAGCCAAATTGTGGTCAATGCCGATTTGGTCGATCAGACCAATCGTCAAATATTTAAAACCTTAGAACGTGCACTCACCGAATTTATCAACACCCAGTCTTGGACCAACCAAGAATATCTTCCTCAAGAGCGTATTCGCTGCAGTTTTGTGTTGACGCTCACCAGCTACGAAAACAATCAATTTGAAGGAACCCTTCAGGTACAATCATTGCGTCCTGTATTTGGCACCGATTTCGACAGCCCGGTTTTAAATTTTTTGGACAAAGACATCGTTTTTACCTACCAAGAATACCAACCGCTTTTTTTTAATGCGGCCGTTTATCAGTCCAATCTCATATCCTTGTTCAGTTTTTATACCTATATCATTTTGGGCATGGACGCTGACAGCTTTGCCCGTAATGGGGGGAACCATTATTTTGAACAAGCCCAGCAAATTGTTAACCTAGCCCAACAGTCTAAAATTGCAGGATGGAATCAAAACGATGGGAACCGCAACCGTTTTTGGTTAATCGACAATCTCCGATCCAATATGTTTACCGAATTTCGCGAAGCACAGTATGTGTATCATCGTGAAGGATTGGACCAAATGACTTCCGATGGCCTTCTTGCCAAAAAGAATTTTTCACAAGCCATAGAACTGCTTAAAAAGCTCTACCAAAGACGCCCCAATGCCTTTTTGTTGCAACTGTTTTTTGATGCCAAAGTCCAAGAAATTGTAGATGTATTGTCTGATGGACCTAAAATTGAACTCGAAGACACCAAGAAAACACTGGCAACGATAGCCCCATTTTTTGGCGCGCGTTGGAAGCAAATCAAAAATTAAAATTTCTTGTCTTTAGCACGAAACTCCGCTATATTTGGGAGGTAAAGGAATTATAGTGCTACAGAACCTTTCCATCAAAAATTACGCGTTAATCAACCGCTTGGACGTTCAGTTCTCCAACGGAATGACCACCATTACCGGTGAGACCGGAGCCGGAAAATCTATCCTTTTGGGTGCTTTATCCCTGGTCTTGGGCAAACGTGCAGACCGCAGTGTACTTTATACCGAAGATCAAAAGTGTGTGGTCGAGGCGCAGTTTGATATTTCCCAGTACGCACTTCAATCTTTTTTTGACACCCACGATTTGGACTTTGCTGTAGAAACTGTTTTACGGCGTGAAATTATTCCCAATGGCAAGTCACGCGCCTTTGTCAATGACACACCGGTGACCTTGGATGTTTTGGATGCCCTTGGGAGTTTATTGGTCGATATTCATTCACAGCACCAAACCTTGACGTTGACCAAAAATGACTATCAATTTGCCATTTTGGATGCCTATGCCTCTGCAACGGACATGGTCAATCAATATTCCGAAAAGCTAGCGCACTACCAAGCGGTAGTTGCTGAAATTGAAAATTTGGAACAACGCCTACAAAAAATTGCCGAAGAACAGGAATACCAACAGTTTTTGTATCAAGAGCTCACTGATGCCGCCCTCGAACCCGATCTATTAGCCCCGCTAGAAGATCGTTTATCCGTACTGTCGAATATCGAAGACCTTCAGCAGTTGACTTCCGAAGCACTACAGCGAATGGATCAAGACGATATTGGGATACTGGCTCAGCTCACTCAACTTAAAGCGGTTTGTAATCAAGCGGCAGCAAAATCCCAAACCTTTCAAAAATATGCCGACCGCCTGAGTTCGGTCATACTCGAAGTACAGGATTTATTTCAAGAGCTCTCTCACGATTACGATGCCCTGGAAGCTCATCCCCAAGAACTGGAACAAACGCAACATAGATTACAGGCCATCTATGCCCTGTTTAAAAAACACCAGGTGAATGCCGTAGTAGATTTGATTGAAAAGCAAAATGCCTTGGCCGAGCAATTGCACGATACCCAAAATATCGAACAACGGTTAAACACTCTTAAAGCTGAAAAACAACCCCTTAAAACACAGTTGGAAGTATTGGCCCTGGAACTTCATAAAAAGCGTGAGGCGGCTGCGCCTAAACTATCCGAGAAACTTCAAAAATACCTCGCGGATATGGGTATGCCCCACGCCCGATTTTCATTCCGCTTGACCCCGGTAACGGAATTTCTAGCCAACGGAAAAGATCAATTGGTTTTGTTGTTTTCTGCCAATGCCGGAAGTCCTTTTCAACCGCTTAAAAAAGTAGCCTCAGGCGGTGAGTTATCACGAATCATGTTGGCGATAAAAGCAGTTTTAGCACAATACCAAAACCTCCCTACCATTGTCTTTGATGAAATAGACACAGGGGTTTCGGGTAATATTTCAAACGAAATTGCGCTGATCATGTCGGGTATGGCGGCCCATATGCAGGTGATGACCATCACCCATTTGCCTCAAGTCGCAGCCAAAGGAACCCAGCAATTAAAAGTCTATAAACAGGTTGAAGAGGGGCATACCCATACCCTTATCAAATCGCTTACGGAGGAAGAACGCGTCGATGAAATTGCCCAAATGTTGTCAGGGGATGAACTCACCCAAACGGCGCGTGACCATGCCGTCAAATTATTGAATTAAACGTATCTTTGAAGCACATAAATGAATTAGACCTATGGCCAATCAACTATTAAAAGGAAAAAAGGGAATTATTTTTGGTGCTTTGGATCAAGAATCCATTGCGTGGAAAACGGCTGAAGCTGTTTATGCTGAAGGCGGCCAGGTTGTATTGACCAATGCTCCTGTAGCCATGCGTATGGGAACAATTAACTCACTCGGTGAAAAAATCAACGCTCCCATCATTCCTGCAGACGCTACTCAGATGGAAGATTTAGAAGCCTTGGTCGATCAATCCATGGAACATTTGGGTGGAAAGTTAGATTTTGTCTTGCACTCTATCGGCATGTCGATTAACGTTCGAAAAGGAAAACACTACACCGACCTAAATCACGACTGGTTGACCAAAGGCTGGGATGTTTCTGCAGTTTCCTTTCACAAGTTGATGCAAACCCTGTATCAAAAAGATGCCATGAATGAGTGGGGTAGTATCATCGCCCTGTCTTATATCGCTGCACAGCGAACCTTTCCGAATTACAATGATATGGCAGACAACAAAGCCTATTTGGAGTCGATCGCTCGCAGTTTTGGTTATTTCTTTGGAAAAGACAAAAAAGTACGGGTCAATACCATTTCACAATCACCGACCTTAACCACGGCCGGTAAGGGTGTCAAGGGTTTAGACGGTTTTTTAAATTATGCCGAAAAAACGGCTCCCTTGGGCAATGCCACAGCCGAAGACTGCGCGGCCTATACCGTCATGATGTTTTCGGATTACAGCCGAAAAGTGACCTTGCAAAATTTATTTCATGATGGCGGCTTTTCTTTTGTGGGTGTGAGCCAAGAAATCATCGATGCTTTAGGAACCGACCAGGCCTAAACCTAATCTATGGCTGCCCTGTTTTCATCTTTAAAGCAGCAAAAAGAACCCGCTCCAACGCGTAATTATCGTATTCGCCTTTTCGGTGCATTTGTCTTGTTGTCCCTTTTGTTTTGGGGGGTCACCAAACTTTCAAATACCTATACCACAACGGTGCAAACCTCTTTGGTCATTGAGGGGGTTCCTCAGTCTATTGTACTCACCCAAAATCAGGCCCTTAATGCAACAATGACCTTGTCTGCATCAGGTTTTCGGCTGATATGGTACCGCATTTTTCCTCCGGAGTTGATTGTCTACGTCGATGCATCCCTTTTTGACCCCATGCAAAACAACGTACTTGTCGAGTTGACTCCACAGCAAGAGTCCCTCGAAGTTCAATTGCGGGAAGGAGTAGAAATCAAGGCAATCCGCCCCCTGCAATTGCCGATAAATTACGCGATTTTAACCCAAAAAAACGTAGCGGTATTGGCCCAAAACCCAACACTATTTGAAAAAGGATACGGCCTAACTTTACCCGTTCAAATTGTTCCCGATTCGCTAACTGTCTTTGGTGCTGCTCCTGTTTTGGATACCCTAGACGCAGTGTATTTTGAATATAATTCGTCCAGGCCGATAACCGAAGATTTTGAAGCGACCGCAACCCTAATCCCCCCTCAAAATGTAAGGCTTTCTCGGTCTGATATCGTGTATCGTGGCCAGGTTTCGCGTTTTACCGAAAAGTCCTTTGAAGTACCGCTTTCCAAGTCAGCACTGGCCGATAGCCTCACCGTAAAGCTTTTTCCCGACAACGTTCGGGTCGTTTTTTCAGTACCCTTAGACCGGGCCAATGAAATTCAACCCCAAGGGTTTGTCTTTGCGGTCGATTTTACCAATATCAACCCCTTAGTTTCTGAACAGCTGGAGGTACAACTGGTCAATCAGCCGGAGGGCATTAAAAACCTACGATGGGAACCTCAAAAAATTCAATACCTGATACGAAAATGATGATAGTAGGCGTTACTGGTGGTATCGGAAGTGGCAAATCACGTGTGATGGATTTTTTTGCTGCCAAAGGCGCTCCTTGTTTTAGTGCCGATCAAGCAGGACACCAAGTACTCGAGCATAACCCAGCTGTAGTTCACGCGGTAAAAGCCATTTTTGGTGACGATCTGTACAATGACCAAAATCAATTGAACCGAAAGCGATTGGCGGCGATGGTATTTTCTGATACTGCCAAACTGCAACTGCTTAACGGGATCGTCCATCCTGCAGTTGCAATTGCTTTTGAGGCTTTTGTGTCCACCCATGCCTTAGCCCCACTCGTGTTTAAAGAAGCCGCAATTTTGTTTGAATCGGGCGCGGCCAAACACTGTGACAAAACTGTACTAATTACTGCGCCCCTGTCTGTGCGTATAGAAAGAGTGCAACGAAGGGACAACAGCCCAGAAGAGGCCATAATAGCGCGTATAGCCTTGCAATGGCCGGATGAAAAGAAAATTACCCTGGCTGATTTTGTGCTTGAAAATCAACACTGGGACATTACCTTAGTGCAACTCGAAAAAATATACCAATCGCTACTCATTCAAGCGAATGCCACGGATTAACATACTGTTATGAAAAAAACTCCTACATTATATAGAAATTTGCAAATGGTATAACCAACACCAGTAAACACCTTGAAAAAAACGAACTTTATCGTATTGCTTTCACTGATGATCCTATCAATAGTAGGGATTGTTTGGCTGCAAGGGTATTGGTTATACAGCTCTTGGGAAAACAAAGAAGAAGAATTTTCGTTGTCGGTCAATCAATCTTTGCAAACGGTAGCCCAAGAAATTCAACAGCGCGAAATTAACGACTATATCATAGCCTATCAAAAATTAATCGATTCGGTTGGGACACCTAACGATTCTAATTTCACCGATATCTTTTTCTTTATGGATGAGGACGAAACCAGTAATCTGTCCACTTTTTTTGCCTATGGCATCTTGCAAGAAGACTACAATGTTCCTCCTCCTTTTCCCGAAGCAAACTCTGGAAATAATCAAACGGTGACGGATTATAAAAAAGTGCGCACCACAGCGATTATAAGCAACGAGGTTTTTAACCGTGAAAACAAGATGGTTTCGACTATCCAAAAACTAAAACGGGTCGATCGTCTCAGTGCATTCGATCAGGTAAAATACCGGGAGGCCTTTATGGAATATGCCGGAACCCTACCCATTCATAGGCGACTGAATAACCCCGAATTGGCCTTTTTGTTAAAGCGGGCGTTTGATGAGAAAAAAATTACCCTTCCCTATGAATTTGGGATTTACAATGCAGGATTGGCCACCCGAATACGATCAAACAATTACCACGAAATCCGCGAAGGACCACAATACTCAACTCCTGTATTTACAAATGACCAAGGAGTGACCCCGTATGAACTAGTCGTTACTTTTCCAGACCGTGACCGTTATGTACTGTCGTCAATTTTTGGCGTTGCCGGCTTGTCTTTACTACTCACGCTATTCATTATTTTGGTTTCAACCGGAGCGATATATCAAATCATTCGACAGAAAAAGATTTCGGAAATCAAAACCGACTTTATCAATAATATGTCGCATGAATTTAAAACACCCATTTCGACCATCAACTTGGCCTTGGATGCGATTGGAAATCCCAAGATTCTTAAATCCCCGGATTTGATTCATAAATACACCCATATGATTCGTGAAGAAAATACACGCATGTTGACCCAGGTAGAAAATGTCCTACGCATCTCACAATTGGAGCGTAGCAACACACCGATGGAGTTTATCGCCTTGGATCTAAAAGCCCTGGTCGAAGAGGCCATTTCGCATGTGGCCCTTATAGTAGAAAGCAAGTCGGGTTATATTAAAACACACTTTGGCGATGAGGATGCAACTTTTCTTGGCAATCAAAATCATTTTCTAAATGTCATTATTAACGTCTTGGATAATGCGATTAAATATGCAGTAGGACCACCTAAAGTTGATATATATATTCTGCGGGAGGACAAGGAATTGATTTTAAAAATCGCCGATCAAGGTATCGGAATGAACGCAAATACCCAAAAACATGTTTTTGAAAAATTTTACCGAGCACAGACGGGTAATGTGCACGATATCAAAGGGCATGGCTTAGGACTGGCCTATGTTAAGAATATCGTTGACGTGCATCATGGTAAAATTAATTTGACCAGCAAAAAGGGGGAGGGCACTACATTTTCGATTCATTTACCCCACAATACTAACTGATTTAGAAAGGAAGACCTATGGCACATAAAAAAATACTTATCGTTGAAGATGACCCTAACTTTGGCAGCATCCTTAGGGATTACCTAACCCTTAATGACTATGACGTTACCTTGGCCAAAAATGGAATAGAAGGTTTAGAAAAATTCAAAAAGGAGGATTTTGACCTTTGTATTTTGGATGTGATGATGCCTTATAAAGATGGTTTTACCTTGGCCAAAGAAATTCGAGAAAAAAACGAAACCGTGCCCCTTATTTTTCTTACAGCCAAATCCCTTAAAGAAGATGTTCTTAAAGGGTTTAAGCTCGGTGCCGACGACTACCTGACCAAGCCTTTTGACTCGGACGTACTACTGGCCAAAGTAAAAGCCATCCTTAACCGTAGGGTGTCTAAAACCAACACCGTCGATTCGGACGAACATTTATTCACCATCGGTGCATTTCATTTCAATTCCAAACTACGGTTTCTTAGCTACCAACAACAAGATCTGCTTAAGCTATCGCCCAAAGAAAATCAATTGTTGCGCCTTTTGGTTCTTCATCTCAACGACCTCCTTCCCCGTGACATTGCCCTAAACAAAATTTGGCGAGACGATAATTATTTCACGTCAAGAAGCATGGATGTCTATATCGCCAAACTGCGGAAGTACTTACGTCAAGATCCCAAAGTGGAAATCCTCAACATTCATGGCGAAGGTTTTCGGTTGGTGGTCAGCGACTAATATTCTTTAAGAAGATGCTCTGGGGTGAAATTTCTCCAGGGTAGTGGAGAGAAACTGGGTATCCACATGGGTGTAAATCTCAGTCGTGGTTATGCTTTCGTGACCCAACATCAGCTGGATGGCCCGGAGGTCTGCACCGTTTTCGAGTAGATGTGTCGCAAACGAATGACGAAGGGTATGCGGACTGATGGTTTTTTTGATGCCTGCTTTTTCTCCAAGTTTTTGCACGATAAGAAACACCATATTGCGGCTGAGGGATTTACCATTGCGGTTAAGAAAAACGATGTCTTCGCTTCCCGAACTAATTTTTTGATGGTTTCTGATTTCGTGGAGATAGTGCTTTAGATATTGACGGGCATAATCACCTAGGGGGACTAATCGCTGTTTACTTCCTTTGCCAAAAACACGAACGAGTTTTTCTTTAAAAAAAAGATCAGAAATTTTAAGGCCAATCAGTTCACTCACCCGAAGCCCGCTACCATAAAGGGTTTCTAAAATCGCGCGGTTGCGATGCCCTTGGGGTTCTGAGAGGTCAATCGCCTGAATCAGTTCATCGATTTCATCATGGCTGAGGGTATCGGGAAGTTTTCGCCCCAACTTGGGCGTTTCGAGCAGGGAGGTGGGTTGATCGGTTCTGTAGCCTTCAAAAACCAAGTATTTAAAAAAACTCTTTAATCCCGAAATACGCCTACTCTGCGAATATGCACTGTATTGCTTGGCTTGTTCATAGACAAACTGTTGGATGAGTTCCCGATCGATGTTTTCGGGGGTTGCCAAACTGTTGTGGGTGGCTAAAAACTGGCGGAGAGCTTTGAGATCGTCCAGGTAGCTTTTTAGCGTGTTTTCGGACAAGCCTCGTTCTATACGGAGGTAGTTTTGGTATCCTTTAATGATCGCTTCCCAAGCCATGAGGTTGTATAAAATTAAAAGTATAAAAAAACCACGACTGTTAAAGAGGGAGCTAGACAAAGAAAAAATGTATTTTTACACAAATTTACCACATGAAAATTGCCATCATCAACGGTCCCAATCTCAATTTATTAGGCACACGTGAACCTTCGGTGTACGGTTCGGAGACGTTTGAGCAATATTATGAGACTTTGCAAAAAGATTTTCCACAGGTAGAGTTTTCCTACTTTCAATCCAATGTTGAGGGGGAGTTAATCAATCATTTACAAGCCGTTGGTTTTTCTGTGGATGGAATCCTCCTCAATGCAGCCGCTTACACCCATACTTCGGTGGGCTTAGGCGATGCAGTCAAAGCCATCGATGCACCGGTGGTGGAAATACATATTTCAAACACCTTTGCCCGTGAGTCTTTTAGGCATCAGTCCTACTTATCTCCTGTGGTTAAGGGCATAGTGGTAGGGTTTGGCTTAGACAGTTATCGTCTGGGCGTGATGAGCTTTTTAACCCCTTGATTTAAAGGTGAATTACTTCGTCGTAGGCATCTGCTACGGCTTCCATAACGGCTTCACTCATTGTTGGATGCGGATGAACGGCCTTAAGTACTTCATGTCCTGTTGTTTCGAGTTTTCTACCCAGGACGGCTTCAGCGATCATATCAGTTACACCGGCCCCGATCATATGGCAGCCAAGCCATTCGCCGTATTTGGCGTCAAAAATGACTTTGACAAACCCATCGGAATGACCGGAGGCTTGCGCTTTTCCTGATGCTGAAAAAGGGAATTTACCGACTTTAATGGTATAGCCTTGTTCTTTGGCCTGGGCTTCGGTGAGTCCAACCGAAGCGATTTCTGGGCTGCAATAGGTACATCCCGGGATATTGCCATAGTCGAGCGGTGTTACACTATGTCCGGCAATTTTTTCAACACAAAGAATTCCCTCCGCCGAGGCTACATGCGCTAGGGCAGGACCTTTGGTCACATCGCCTATAGCGTAATAACCGGGCATATTGGTTTGGTAAAAATCATCGACCAAGATTTTATCCCGATCCACAGCAATACCCACTTCTTCAAGCCCAATATTTTCAATATTGGTTTTAATGCCTACGGCCGAAAGCACCAAATCGGCTTTGAGTGTTTCCTCACCTTTGGCCGTTTTGACGGTAGCCGTTACGCCTTTGCCTGAGGTATCTACTTGAGTCACCTCCGATTGGGTCATGATCTGAATTCCACTTTTTTTGAACGAACGTTCGAGTTGTTTGGAGACCTCTTCGTCTTCTACCGGTACGATACGGTCCAAATATTCGAGGATGGTCACCTTTGTACCCATGGCGTTGTAAAAATAGGCAAATTCTGTGCCGATGGCCCCGGAGCCAACAACGATTAATTCTTTGGGTTGTTTTTTAAGGGTCATTGCTTGGCGATAACCGATGACTTTCTTTCCGTCTTGAGGCAGGGCAGGAAGTTCACGTGAGCGAGCTCCGGTAGCAATGATGATGTTTTTAGCCGTGTATTCGGTTGTCTTACCTTGGTTTTCGATCGCAACTTTTTTTCCGGGGAGGACTTTTCCAAAACCTTCGATGACGTCAATTTTATTTTTTTTCATCAAAAATTGAACCCCTTTGCTCATACCAGTGGCTACGTCACGACTGCGGTTAACCACTGCATTAAAGTCTTTATGATAGTCTTTTACCGTAAGCCCATAGTCATCTGCATGTTTGAGGTATTCAAATACTTGCGCAGATTTAAGCAGTGCTTTGGTTGGGATACACCCCCAATTGAGGCATACTCCGCCGAGGCTTTCTTTTTCGACGATTGCCGTTTTCATTCCTAATTGGGCTGCACGGATGGCAGTTACATAACCTCCTGGCCCCGATCCTAACACTATGATATCGTATGCGCTCATGCTTTTCGGTTTAAATTCGATACAAAATTACAAAACTGTTTTGAGAACTCGGCTCCATTAAGCCCCTTTGGACATAAAAAGGATACTTTCAGAATTGACACAATAGCGCACCCCCGTGGTCGTAGGGCCGTCATCAAAGACATGGCCTTGATGTCCTCCGCAGTGTGCACAGATAATTTCGGTTCTGAGCATACCGTGTGAGCTGTCTTTGTGGTATTCGAGTGCACCCTCAACAGCCTGATCAAAACTGGGCCATCCGCAGTGGCTGTCAAATTTGGTTTTGCTTTCAAACAAAAGGGTCCCACAGCCTTTGCAGTGGTAGTTTCCGTTTTCAAAATGGTTGCAATACTCCCCACTAAAGGGATATTCAGTTCCTTTTTCTCGGAGAACCCGATAGGCCTCCGGGCTAAGGGATTGTTGCCACTCTTGGTCGGTCTTGTGATAGGGATACTTATTCTTTTCCATCAGAGGGAATAAAGTTAAGGGCAGCAGCATTGATACAATGTCTTTTACCGGTGGTATCGCGGGGACCATCTTCAAACATATGCCCAAGATGCCCTCCACAGTTGTTGCATCTAAGTTCGGTTCGGGGATAGCCTAATTTATAATCCACATCGTATTCAAGATGGGCATCGACTCCCTGATCAAATGAGGGCCAACCACTTTTGGAGTCGTATTTGTTTTCGGAACGATACAATAACTGACCACATCCGGCACAATGGTAGTTTCCTGCTTGTTCATTTTTGTTGAGGGCACTACTAAAAGCGCGTTCTGTACCGGCTTCCCGAAGAACATAATAGGCGAGTGGAGAAAGACTGGCTTTCCACTCGGCCTCGGTTTTGGTTACCGGATAGGTTTTGATTTCTTTTTTTTCTTTTTGTGCATTGCCTTGACAAGACATAAGCAAGAAGACCATCAATAGGGAGATTGAATATTTCATGGTTCAATTTTTTTTCAAAAATATTAAATAACCCGCGCATTGCATCGATAGGGGCTTTTAAATTCCTGTTAAAGTCTTATTGGATTATTCGCTTTTTAAAGGCCCTTCTAGCTTCGATTAAAATTAGTACATTGGGCAAACTATAAACGTGGACGTATGGGACTGCCAAAGGGAAGTAAAAAATTAATCAATGCCTGGGCCTTTTATGATTGGGCGAATTCGGTGTATTCGTTGGTCATTTCATCGGCCATTTTTCCGATTTATTTTGCTGCGCTTTTTGCGGACAATAACCGTATAGATTTTTTCGGGTATTCGGTCAAGAATACCGCCATGATCAGTTTTGTAACCGCTACTGCTTTTGTGTTTGTGGCCTTTATGTCGCCCTTATTGTCCGGTATTGCCGATTATATCGGGAATAAAAAGCGTTTTATGAAACTTTTTGTCTATCTCGGTTCGTTGTCCTGCGTGGGTTTGTATTGGTTTGATTTAAACACCATTTACCTGGGTTTTTTCTTCTATTTTTTGGCCTTGATTGGGTTGTGGTCGAGTCTGGTGTTTTACAATTCCTATTTACCCGATATTGCGCATCCCGAGCAACAAAGCCGTGCAAGTGCCCGCGGATTTTCGATGGGCTATATCGGGAGTGTATTGTTGTTGTTGGTCAATTTGGCCATGGTGATGAATCCCAAAATGTTTGGCATAGCGGGCGAGGGCGGTGAGGCCTCCATGCAGGCCATGAAATATTCGTTTGTCATGGTCGGTGTTTGGTGGGCGGCTTTTAGCCAAATCCCTTTCCATTACCTCCCCAAGGGCACACACAACCGCAAGGTCTCCAAAGACATACTCTGGAACGGCTTTAAAGAATTACGTCAGGTATGGCACCAACTTCAAGGTTTGGCCAATCTTAAACGGTTTTTACCCGCCTTTTTTCTTTACAGTACAGCACTTCAAACGGTTATGCTGATTGCCGCCTACTTTGGCGAAGAAGAAATTACTTGGGCCAGTAGCGACGAAAAAACCATGGGGCTGATTGTCAGTATCCTATTGATTCAACTGGTAGCCATAGCCGGTGCTCAGCTCACGGCCAAGACCGCCGAAAAAATTGGGGATATCCAGACTTTGATCATCATTAACGTCATTTGGGCTTCTTTGTGTGTCTATGCCTATTTTGTAACCACACCGATACAGTTCTACATCGCTGCAGGATCGGTAGGGATGGTTATGGGCGGTATGCAAGCCCTTTCACGAGCGACCTATTCCAAGATGCTTCCTGAGACCGAAGACACGACTTCTTTTTTTAGTTTTTATGATGTGACCGAAAAAATTGGCATCATCATCGGTATGTCCTTGTTCGGTATCATCGATCAAATTACCGGCAGTATGCGTAACAGCATTTTATTTTTCTTGGTTCTTTTTATTGCCGGGGGATTGCTGCTCACGCAAGTACCCGCCTACAAAAATCGGCTTAAAACCCGCTGATCACTTTTCCGGAACCCACCACATTGGAGCGAATGTTTTGGCCCTGTTCACGGTCACAATATTTGACAATGCCGCTACCGCTAATGTTTACATCAAGACTTTGCAAAGGACAGGCATATATACGTCCCGAGCCCGACAGCTTGGCTTCTACTGCATTGGATTCCATATTTTGTGCATCGACTTTTCCCGATCCTGAAAGTGCCAAAATGAGTTTTTTTGTATGGCCACGAACAACGATTTTTCCCGAACCACTGAGTTTGGCTTCTACTTTTTGGGCATCCAAAGCTACATCAAGAGAGCCTGATCCGGAGAGTTTACTGCTAAATTGATGCGCTTTAAGCGGTTGTTCGGAAGTGATTTTACCAGAACCCGAAAGGCTTAAACCGTCGATTACATCAACCGTTATAAAAATTTCGATGTTTCTAAATTGCCTATGCATGTTTTGAAACTTGACCTTTGGTTTAGTACCGATTTTTAAGGTTCCGCCTTCGACTTTGGTTTCAATGAGTTCGAGGGATTTTGAGGCACCACGCAAGACGACTTCACCTTCTTTTCCCGGGTTGAGGGTGACTTTAAAAGGCCCTGCTATCGCGATGGACTCAAACGAGCCTACCTGGCGTATGTCCTCTTGTTGGCTCACATTTTTGGCTGTGCCCCAACCGTGGGCTGCGTTGTAGTTGATGTGTTGGTTTTGTGGTTGTGCATTGGCATAAAAAAAGCAAAGCACGAGACTAAAGAATAGGGGAGTTTTCATAAGGGTATTATTTAATTGTTAATGGATTTAAGTTTGATGGAACCGTAGTCAGCTTCAATTTGAACATGACCGGCTCCCTTGGCCAAATGGTAGCCTTGGTAGTAGCGGTAAACGCTGTTTTTGGTAATTTCTTTTTCAAAGATAAGGGGTTGTTCTGCGCTAAACCCCCCGTAGTCCATATCGACTTCAAAACTAAAGGCTGCTTGGGAATCAATACCTAACTGTATGGCGGTATAATCGGTGTTAAAACGAACACTTTTAAAACCTGCTTTAAGGTGTAAAATTTTAAGTGAACCATAATCCGCATCAAGGTCTAATTGAGACTCGATGGTTCCAAAACGACAGGTGACATAGTCACCGGTTCCTATGATTTTTTGGGCACTATCGACGGTGATTTTGCCGTAGTCATTGTCAAATTCTAAGGCAGCCACATGACCAAACTGTGCATCGGTATAATCGGCTTGTAAACGAATATTTTCGGATTCACCCACTTCAAAGTCCGAATAGTCGGCATCGATGACTCCTGATTTGATATAGTCAATTGTCGAGTTTCGGGTATAATCCAGTTTAATGGAATTGCCGTCGGCATAGAGCGCCCCAACGATGAGTTTACCGTAGTCACAATCTATCTCAGCTTGACCATAGAGCTCGTTAAGGGAAATGGTTCCATAGTCGTTAATCAGGTGAACCTTGCTGTTTTTCGGCAGTTTGACCGTGTAATTGATTTCAAAATCAATGTAGTTGGAGGCAAAAAAGAAGGTGTTTTTCCACGAAGTTTCAATATGGGTAATCGCACGAATACGGTCGGGACTGGCATCAAACTCGATGTCGATTTCTTCTAGTTTGGCCTCAATTTTACTTTTACTCGTGCCTTCAACGGTAATTTCAATATCAAAAACTACTTGGTCTTCGTCCCAACTGGTCACGCGAACATCTCCG
>Ga0181574_10000272_pt1 | contig 47671 bp, 42 predicted proteins | sample 101ome_24_FD_145600 | JGI IMG/M metagenome (GOLD analysis project Ga0181574, IMG submission 145600) | Coastal salt marsh microbial communities from the Groves Creek Marsh, Skidaway Island, Georgia - 101410AT metaG (spades assembly) | ecosystem: Environmental > Aquatic > Marine > Intertidal zone... | reverse complement strand
GGTGGTCTATAAATTGGGCGATAACATGGCCACGGCACTCTCCACCCCCTTTTATCTCGATCTCGGTTTTACCAAGACCGAAATTGGACTCGTTGCCAAGCACGCGGCGTTATGGCCCGCCATCGCGGGAGGCCTGCTCGGCGGAATCGCCATGATCAAGATAGGGATCAACCGGGCTCTTTGGGTATTTGGTGTGTTTCAGCTCATCAGCATTTTAGGGTTTGCGGTCCTGGCCAATACCGGAGCCGTTCTGTGGTTGCTGGCGGCAGTCATCGCTTTTGAGTACCTTGGTGTTGGTTTGGGGACGGCCGCGTTTACGGCCTTCATTGCGCGCGAGTCCTCAAAGGCCTTTGCGGCAACTCAGTTTGCGCTGTTCACCGCTCTGGCTGCTCTACCGAGAAGTCTCGCCAATGCGACGACCGGTGTGTTGGTAGAGCAGATGGGTTGGGTAACGTTTTTTATTTTTTGTACGGTGCTGGCCCTACCAGGCATGCTGTTGCTGTTCTGGGTAGCGCCATGGTCTGGATCTGCGGGTGAGAGCGAGACGGGCTGATCCGGGTGGGAATACAGAGCTTTCGGGTCGCACTGGTGTAAGCTCAGGATTTCTTTGTCCGATAAAGAAGCGGCGAGTGAGATACTGGGTCAAGCAGCAACCCACCCACCACCATTGAGGTACTTGAAGGGACAGTAATGCGGCTTCTTCTTTTAGCTTACCCATGGCTCGAACTCCTGAGTCTGATCCAGCTTGGCATAAAGACCAACGCGCTGATCGCTTTGGGATACGTGTTGATAATGCTGTTACTGGGCACAGCGCTCTTACGCTTTGTGGGTGCCCATGCCATGAGCCGGCTTCGGGAGGCGCAGCGCAGTGGATTGTTGCAACAGCACTTGCTGGTGGATGATCTGGCGCTTGCAGTTGCCGCTTTACTGCTGATGATTCCCGGGTTGGTTTCTGATGCTTTTGCGGTGGTGGTGTTGATAGGTCCGCTGAGGCGTGCGGCGGCTCGCGTCCTGGGGGTATCGGGTGTCTCCGGGCCGCTTAATAATGACTTTGTTGACACAGCCAACCGAGGTGGCCCCAAGCGGTCTGTGAGCAGCGGGGAGCCCGTCACCCTCGACGGGGATTTCGAGACAGTCGATCGCGACTAGCCCCGGTATTTTGAGGGCTACCGCCCAAATTTTTGACGCCGGAGCCCGACAGTTGCCCCATTTTTTGGGGGATGAACCCGTTTGCCTGGAATTTTCCGTCCAAAAGCACTTATTTTCTCTGGGGCTAAAATCTTGCAAGCCACTGTTTTCAATGTATTTTATTTTCTTGGCGTCGCATCAGGCATTTTTTTAGCACTCTTTTCGCTTGAGTGCTAAAAAATCCCTTGAAATCCCCTTTAGCGACCCCACATCCCATGCAAGGCTCGATGTTGAGCCGTTTTAAACGATATCCGTCAACTTGTGGAGACCAACAACAATGAAGATCCGTCCGCTGTATGACCGCGTGGTCATTCGTCGCAAGGAAGAAGAAGAGACCACCGCGGGTGGTATCGTCCTGCCCGGTTCCGCCAAGGAAAAGCCCAATCAGGGTGAAGTGATTGCCGTTGGTGACGGCAAGGTCCTCGATAACGGTGAACAGCGCGCGCTGGCCGTCAAAGTCGGTGACCAGGTGGTATTCGGCCAGTACGCCGGTAGCAACAAAATCGAGATCGATGGCGAAGAGCTTATCCTGATGAGCGAAAGCGAAATCTACGCGGTCGTCGACTAATCATCCCTCAAGAATCTGACAGTTAAGGAATTTTCATCATGGCAGCTAAAGACGTACATTTTGGCGATCCCGCTCGCAAGCAGATGCTCGAGGGCGTGAACATCCTCGCCGATGCGGTAAAAGCAACTCTCGGTCCTAAAGGCCGCAACGTAATTCTGGAAAAATCTTTCGGAGCCCCCACGGTCACCAAAGACGGTGTATCGGTTGCGAAGGAAATCGAGTTGGCGAACAAGTTTGAGAATATGGGCGCGCAGATGGTTAAAGAGGTTGCTTCGCAAGCCTCCGATGCCGCTGGTGACGGAACCACCACGGCGACCGTTCTGGCTCAATCAATCGTAAACGAAGGCCTCAAGGCCGTCGCTGCGGGCATGAACCCAATGGACCTCAAGCGTGGTATCGACAAGGCTGTTGCGGCAGCGGTTGAAGCCGTACAAGGCATGAGCACCCCCTGCGAAGACAACACGGCTATTGCTCAGGTCGGCACGATCTCAGCAAACAGTGACAGCTCCGTCGGAGAAATCATCGCCAACGCAATGGAGAAAGTAGGTAAAGAGGGTGTCATCACCGTCGAGGAAGGCTCCGGTCTCGAGAACGAACTCGACGTGGTCGAGGGTATGCAGTTTGACCGCGGTTACCTCTCCCCTTACTTCATCAATAATCAGGACAACATGACCGCGGAAGTCGACGACCCCTTCGTGCTGCTGGTGGACAAGAAGATCTCCAACATCCGTGAACTGTTACCCGTTCTCGAGCAGGTTGCCAAGGCGTCAAAGCCACTGGTCATCGTCGCCGAAGACGTCGAAGGCGAAGCGCTTGCGACTTTGGTGGTAAACAACATGCGCGGTATCGTGAAAGTGGCTGCTTGTAAGGCACCCGGTTTCGGCGATCGTCGCAAGGCTATGTTGCAGGATATCGCCATCCTCACTGGCGGCACCGTGATCTCCGAGGAAGTTGGTCTCGATCTTGAAGCCGCTTCACTTGAGCACCTCGGTACGGCCAAGCGGATCTCGATGGACAAGGACAACACGACCATTGTTGATGGCGCCGGTGATCCTGAAGCGATCAAAGGTCGTGTGAGCGAAATTCGCGTCCAGATTGAGAACACCAGCTCTGATTACGATCGTGAAAAGCTTCAGGAGCGTGTAGCGAAGCTTGCAGGCGGTGTTGCCGTCATTAAGGTCGGTGCCGCCACTGAGATCGAAATGAAAGAGAAGAAGGCCCGCGTTGAAGACGCCTTGCATGCGACTCGTGCCGCAGTGGAAGAGGGTGTCGTCGCCGGCGGTGGTGTTGCACTGGTGCGCGCTATTGGTCAGGTCGAAGGCCTCACGGGCGACAACGAAGACCAGAACATCGGTATCGCAGCAGCCCTGCGTGCCATGGAAGGTCCTCTTCGTCAGATCGTTGCGAATGCCGGTGATGAAGCCTCTGTGGTTCTCGACAAGGTCCGTCAGGGCGAGGGCAACTTTGGCTACAACGCGGCAACCGGTGAGTACGGGGACATGATCGCCATGGGTATTCTGGATCCCGCGAAAGTGACTCGCACCGCGTTGCAGGCAGCAGGGTCAGTCGCTGGTCTCATGATTACGACTGAGGTCATGATTGCCGAAGCACCGAAGGAAGAGGCCCCAGCCATGCCGGATATGGGTGGCATGGGCGGCATGGGCGGCATGATGTAAGCAGCTCTGCGTTATCGAAAACCCGGCTTCGGCCGGGTTTTTTTATGCCCGCATTTGCTGTCGCTTTCGATAAGTCCATTGTCTATGCTGGCCCCTAACGACAGGGAGAAGCGACATGGGATTATTAATTGCGGGTGTATTGCTCTGGAGCGGCGCGCACCTTTTTAAACGTGTTTTTCCTGAGAGTCGCGCCAAACTGGGATCCGCGGGCAGGGGTGTTGTAGCGATTGTGCTGGCGGCATCTCTGGTGCTTATGTTTCTAGGCTATCGTCATGCCACGGGGCCCGCGTTGTGGATAGCAGATCCCTCCTTAATGATAGTGACCAACGGACTAGCACTATTTGCCGTTTATTTAATGGCGGCCTCTGTTGGTGGCACATGGATTACGCAAAAACTGCCTCACCCGCAACTGACAGCGGTCAAGGCATGGGCGATCGGCCATCTCCTCATCAACGGCACTCTTGCGTCAGCTGTGTTGTTTGGTGGTCTTCTCGTCTGGGCGACTTTGTCGGTTATCTTGATCAATCGACAGGATGGGAGCCCCTCATCTGTTGTTGCAGTAAGCCCGGGGAAAGAGGTGGTGACAGGTGTTGCGGCTGTGTTGGCGTTTGGCGGTATTGCCTTTATTCACATCTCGCTGGGGTACCCAATTTTCGTATAGCCATTGTCTATGCGTGGGCGGTTACATCCCAGCAAGTTATGCGTGTTATTTTCTCGGGCGGCCTTTATAATGAACTGTGCTTGATTCTGGTAAGAAAGGCGGCTGGAATCTGCCCCATCAAAAGAAAAAGCAGGAGAGCATCTATGTACGAGATTGAATTCCTCGGTCGTTACTTCCACGTATTGGCAGGCATTGTTTGGATCGGCATGCTGTACTACTTCAACTTTGTTCAAACCGAATATTTCAAAGAGGCCGAGGCCGGAGCGAAATCCGATGCCATGGCCAAATTGGCGCCGCGTGCACTTTGGTGGTTCCGCTGGGGCGCTATGCTTACTTTCCTGACCGGCGCTTATTTGCTCCATAAAGTCGGTGCTTTTGGTGCCACCATGCCCGCCATTTGGATGGGCGCGCTAGCGGGTACCTTTATGTTCCTCAATGTCTGGCTGATCATTTGGCCCAAGCAACAAATCGTGCTGGGCATGAAAGAGGGCGATGGCCCGGCGGCGGCGGCAAAAGCGGGCTTGGCGAGTCGAACTAACACGCTGTTCTCAGGCCCTATGCTACTTGGCATGCTGGCTTCGAAGCATCTACCCCTTGCGGGTAGCGATACCGGACTTTACGCGGCTATGGGCCTGATTGTTGCCTTGGAAGCGAATGCGCTCTTTGGCGGACAGGGCCCCATGAAGTCGGTCATGGGTGTAATTCATTGCTCGCTCGCGCTGACCCTGGTGATCTGGGGGCTTCTCAACTTCGTGTGAGCCTGGTTTGGATCAAAAAAAGCAGCCTTAAGGGCTGCTTTTTTTTGAATATTGACTGGGTGGCGAGGGTTTCTGGACTGTTACGCCGCTACATTTCCAATGATTGGGCCGCGTAAACAATGCCGCTTATTAATGTCATCCAGCATCCTGAAGGATTAGCCGCCCCGAGATATACTAGGACCATACCAACCATGAGAGTAGACCCATGAGCCGGGACGATTTATCGGATTCAGCGATTCCTTCTTTTGCGGCAACCCGGGACGAGGGTGTAGCGAGTGCACCCCGAGGGGCTGTGCCTGCCAGAGGATCACGTCCGTCGGGTGCAGAGAGCGGTTTGGGTCTGCTTGGCCGACTGACTGTGACCGTTGCCTTGGTGGCGGCCGCAGTGGGATGTGCCTGGGCATGGCAGCTTCAGGTGGCGCTAGATTCTTCCCAGTCGGATGCGCGCATGCTGGCGACCCGTGTGGCTGATCTCGAGGCACTGCTGTCGGACACCGATGAAAGCGTCGAGAAATCTGCGGCGGCATTGGGTGCGCAGCTCAATGTTGTTGATAAAGAAACGCGCAGACTCGAGCAGCGTCGCCGTGAAATGGACGTGCGTCTGGAAAAAGTCGAAAAAAATACCGGCTCTGCCTTAACTCGAGTTGGCAAGTTGGAGCCACTGGTCAGCGAGCAGGGTAAAACTGTGGCGACGCTGAAATCTGTTGCTGACGACCTTGATCGGCTGGCAAAAACCGCCAAGGACTCTCAGGCGAATATGGAACGTCTTGCAGACAACGTGAATAAGGCAAACCTTGAGCGAGCAGCACTCAACAAACGGGTTGCCTCGAACGAAGAATGGATTGAGGCCATCAATGCCTTCCGCAAGCAGGTGAATGCCAACATCAGTCGACTTGAGACAGAAATTCGTGCCGCGCAAAGTGGTGCACCCGCAGGCATGCAATAACCATGACAGTGATTACCCAGCAGGATCTTATCGATAGCGTTGCCGACGCGCTTCAGTTCATTTCTTACTACCACCCCACGGATTTTGTTCAGGCGGTTCATAAAGCCTACGAGATGGAGCTTAATCCCGCGGCCAAAGATGCAATGGCGCAAATTCTTATTAACTCTCGTCTCTGTGCCATGGGCAAGCGACCCATCTGTCAGGACACCGGGATTGTCACCGTTTTTATTGAGGTGGGAATGGATGTCCATTGGGACGCTGAACTCTCACTCGAGGAGATGATCAATGAGGGGGTGAGACGTGCTTACACCCATCCGGATAACACCTTGCGTGCGTCAATTCTGGAAGACCCGGCGGGTGCGCGGAAAAACACCCGTGACAATACGCCGGCGGTGATTCATACCCGACTAGTGCCGGGTAATACCGTTGACGTTCGTGTGGCCGCCAAGGGCGGAGGGTCTGAGAACAAATCAAAGCTCGTAATGCTTAATCCCTCTGACAGCATTGTCGATTGGGTGGTCAAAACCGTGCCGGCCATGGGCGCCGGTTGGTGTCCTCCTGGCATGCTGGGTTTGGGTATTGGGGGCACTGCCGAGAAGGCGGCAGTCTTGGCGAAAGAGTCATTGATGGACCCGATCGATATTCATGAGCTGCGCAACCGCGGGCCAAGCAACCGCATCGAGGAGCTTCGCCTCGAGATCATGGATGCAGTCAATCGGTTGGGTATTGGTGCCCAGGGACTTGGTGGGCTCACCACCGTACTCGATGTGAAAATCAAAGATTACCCAACCCATGCCGCCTCGTTACCGGTCGCGATGATCCCTAATTGCGCTGCCACCCGGCACGCCCATTTCACCCTTACCGGGCAGGGCCCATCGTTACAGACCCAACCCGAATTATCAGCCTGGCCCGAAATAAGTTGGGAGCCGGGTGATGCCGTTAGACGGGTAAACCTCGATACCGTGACCCGGGAGGAAACCCATGCCTGGCAGCCCGGCGAGACCCTGCTGTTGTCAGGAACAATGCTGACCGGCCGCGACGCGGCGCATAAACGGATGACCCAGATGCTCGAGCAGGGTGAGCCACTACCGGTGGATTTGCGGGGCAAATTCATCTACTACGTCGGGCCTGTTGACCCCGTGCGTGACGAAGTGATGGGTCCCGCAGGGCCAACGACGGCCACTCGTATGGACAAGTTTACTGACTACATTCTCGAGAAGACCGGTCTGATCGGGATGATCGGGAAGGCGGAGCGGGGGCCCATCGCGATCGAGGCCATTCGCAAGCATGGCGCGGTCTATCTGATGGCAGTAGGCGGAGCGGCTTATCTGGTCTCCAAAGCCATCACCGAAGCGCGGGTTGTGGCTTTTGAGGATCTAGGCATGGAGGCGATTTATGCCTTCACTGTGAAAGACATGCCCGTGAGCGTGGCCGTGGATGCGCGGGGCGAATCGGTACACATTACCGGACCCAAAGTGTGGCAGGCGAAAATCGAAGAGCAGGCGCTTGAGCTCATCTGAGACTTTTTACTGGCACGACTATGAAACCACTGGCGCTAACCCGGCTTATGATCGACCGATCCAATTCGCCGGGCTTCGCACCGACCATCATCTAAATCCTATTGGGGAGCCTCTGGTTATTTATAACCGGCTCGCAGAGGATTGCCTCCCTCATCCGGCAGCCACGCGGGTGACGGGGATCACCCCTGCCACGGCGATAGAGCAGGGTTTGTGTGAGGCCGATTTTATCGCCCACATTCATCAAGAACTTCAGCAGCCGGGCACCTGTGCGCTGGGCTACAACTCGATACGTTTCGATGATGAGGTGACGCGATTCACGCTCTATCGAAATTTCTTTCCAGCCTACGCCCGGGAGTTTGGCCAAGGCCGAACCCGGTGGGATCTTATTGACGTGATTCGCGCTTTCTATGCGCTGCGCCCAGAGGGTCTGTGCTGGCCGACGCGAGATGAAGGTCTCCCAAGTTTTCGGCTTGAGGATCTGACAGCAGCAAATGATATCGATCACGGTGCCGCCCACGATGCCCTTTCGGATGTGCAGGCCACTATCGCTCTTGCGAAAAAGTTGAAAGAGGCGCAGCCAGCTCTCTTTGAGACCCTGTTTTCATTAAGAACCAAGCAGAAAGTCGCGCCGCTTCTGGATGTTGGCGCTATGCGCCCGGTGGTCCATGTCTCTGGCATGTTTGGCGCTGCCCGAGCAAACCTCGCGGTGGTAGTTCCGTTGGCTCCACACCCTCAAAACGGCAACGAGATAATCTGCGCCGATTTAGCAGGATCGATGGATTTTCTGGATCATTCGGTTGAAACCGTTAAGGGTCATTTGTTTGTTAAGGAAGCAGATCTCCCCGAGGGGGTGTCACGTCCGCCGCTGAAAACCATCCGCCTTAACAAGGCGCCCGTCGTTCTGCCAACCGAGTGGGTGGCGGGAAAGGTGGCAGAACGGCTAGGTCTCGACGGTGATCTGGCGCGAGCGGGATTGGCCATCCTACGAGGGACCCGTAATGCTGATTCAGAAGGGTTTAAAACCTTCGTGCAGTCCATTTTTAGTGACAGGGAATTTGAGCCACGAACAGACCCTGACACCATGCTCTATTCAGGGTTTATCGACCGGGGAGACGAGGGGTTGTGCGAGCAGATTCGTGCTGCTTCTCCGGAGCAACTCCGAGACAACCGATGGGTATTTTCTGATTCCCGACTGCCGGAGCTTTTGTTTCGTTATCGAGCTCGTAATTATCCCGAGTCCCTGGCGCCGGAAGAGCGCAAGCAATGGCAGGAGCATTGCCAGATAAAACTACTTGAGGATGCCAGCGGGCAAGAGCCGCCATTTTGGGAAGCGATGGCAGTAGAGCGAGGCCGCCCGGACCTGTCTCCGCGTCAGGTGGCGGCGCTTGATGATCTCGAGCGTTACGCGCGGTCGATTCTACGCTCTTAGACTCAGCCTTCAGCAGATTGGATGATAATAGGTTAGCTGCCATTAGCAGTGCTCAGCGACTAGGATTGCCGGTCTTGGGAAAGCCAACTAATGCGGCGCATCCGGGTCTTGCACTGGGTTATCATAAGGCCCCTGTCTTGAAAGCGAATGGTGACACGTGAAGTTCCCGGGCAGTCATATCCTCACTATCGACCAGTTTGAGCGTGGAGACGTTGAACGGTTATTTGAGGTGGCTGACAGGATGCGACCCTATGCCCACCGTCAGCGCATCACGCGGGTTCTGGAGGGCGCCATTCTTGGTTCCATGTTTTTCGAGCCCTCCACCCGGACGCGCATCAGCTTTGGTTCCGCCTTCAATTTGCTGGGCGGTGAGGTGCGAGAGACCACGGGCTTCGAGACAACGGCCATTGCCAAGGGAGAATCCCTCTTCGATACCGCACGGGTGTTAAGCGGCTATTCAGATGTCATTGCTATGCGCCACCCCGCCGAGGGATCGGTCAGCGAGTTTTCCGAGGGGAGTCGGGTTCCGGTCATCAATGGCGGTGACGGCTCCAACGAACATCCAACTCAGGCGCTGCTCGATCTTTATACCATTCGAAGTGAACTCGCTTCTCGTGGGCGCGGTATCGATGGGCTCAGGATAGCCATGGTCGGTGACCTTCGTTTCGGCCGGACCGTGCATTCCCTCTCCCGGCTTCTATTGTTGTTTGCCCCAGTCCACGTGCATTTGGTTGCGCCCCCTGAATTGCGTATGCCTGCTGATATCGTAGAGGCCCTCCGGTCAGCCGGGCATGAAGTGATCGAAACAGAGGAGCTCGAGTCGGGAATCGCGGGGGTTGATATCGTGTACTCCACACGTATTCAGGAAGAGCGCTTTACCAGTCGGGAAGAGGCAGATCTTTATCGAGGCCGACTGCGGCTCAACCAGGGAGTGTATACAGCACACTGCGAGCCAAACACGGTGATCATGCACCCGCTCCCGCGAGATTCCCGGGCCGGAGCTCAGGAGCTAGATGTAGATCTCAATGACAATCCCAACCTCGCTATTTTCCGTCAAAGTGACAATGGGGTGTTGGTGAGAATGGCGCTGTTTGCCCTGATTCTGGATGTGGTGGATCAGGTTGATACCCACGCCAGAGAGGTCAGCTGGTTCACGGAGCGGCGTTTTTGACCGGGTTTTCTCTCCAGTTTTCCGATAGTGACGTCGAAGTTCTTGAGCGTAAAGAGGGCTACCGAGGTCATTTCCGTGTTGATCGCCTGAGTCTGCGCCACCGGCTTTTTGCTGGCGGTTGGAGCGGGACGATGACTCGAGAGGTCTTCGAGCGGGGTGATGCGGTGGCGGTATTACCCTGGGACCTCAGTACCGATTCCCTTATTTTGGTCGAGCAGTTCCGCCCGGGAGCTATTCGGCGAGACGACAGTCCCTGGATGCTTGAACTTATCGCCGGGGTGGTGGAGCCGGGAGAGGCGGATGCCGAGGTCGCTCATCGCGAGGCGATAGAGGAGGCTGGTTGTGAGCTCGACAGACTCCATCCTATCGCGACCTTCTATCCAAGTGCCGGTGCCTGCTCAGAGCAGATCAGAGCATTTGTTGGTCGGGTAGTGACTGCAGGTGTGGGAGAGGTACATGGCCTCGCTGACGAACATGAGGATTTATTAGTCCATGCTGTCCCCCGAGAAGACGCTTTTCGGCTCCTGGACTCGGACCGCATTAACAACGGACACACTTTAATTGCGCTGCAGTGGTTGGCGCGTCACGGCGACGCCTTGCGACAGGAATGGCTGAACAGTTAACACCGCCGAGAACCCCCAGTGCGGGAGGACGCGGGTTACTGCACTCCAGCGTTGTTGTGGGGGCTGCCACCATGACATCCAGGGTGCTTGGATTGGTGCGCGACGTTGTGCTTGCCGCATTGATTGGCGCGAGCAGTAACGCGGACGCTTTCTTTGTCGCGTTTAAAATTCCTAATTTTTTGCGTCGTCTCTTTGCAGAGGGAGCTTTTGCCCAAGCCTTTATTCCGGTGTTGGCAGAGACCCGTGAAGAGGGAGGACTACAGGCCGTCAAGGCGCTCACGGACCGGGTGGCTGGCGTCTTGGGGGGCACTTTGCTACTTCTCACGGCCCTGACAATTGTGGCCGCGCCCGCGGTAGCGATGATCTTTGCTCCCGGCTTCTCCCGCGATCCGACCAAGCTTGCACTGACAGCTGAGTTGATTCGCCTTACCTTCCCTTATCTTTTTTTGATTTCAATGACGGGTTTCGCGGGGGCAGTGCTTAATGCATACGGTCGCTTTGCGGTGCCGGCATTCACTCCCGTGCTGTTAAACCTCAGCCTGATTGCGGCGGCACTGTTTGCAGCGCCACTCATGCAAGAGCCGGTATATGCGCTGGCGTTGGGAGTGCTGATAGCGGGCCTGCTCCAGCTGCTGTTTCAATTACCCTTTCTATACGGGCTAGAGCTGCTGCCCCGGCCGCGCTGGGACACCCGAGCCCCGGGTGTGCGCCGCATATTGACCTTGATGGTGCCGGCGCTGTTTGGTGTATCGGTCAGTCAAATTAATCTGCTTCTAGACACCGTGCTTGCATCGTTGCTCCCGGCAGGAAGCGTGTCGTGGTTATATTATTCGGATCGATTGACCGAGCTGCCTTTGGGCGTCTTTGCGATCGCTATCGCTACCGTTATTTTGCCTGCGCTATCCTCCCAACAGGCACTTGCACAAAGTGGGGGTGAGCAGGGCGATTACGCCCGTGACGTATTTGCATCGACCATGCACTGGGCAATTCGCTGCGTGATGTTTATCGCGCTCCCAGCGACGATTGCGCTTCTTATTCTCGCGGAGCCCATCCTTACAACACTATTTCAATATGGCGCTTTTGGGCCTTCTGACGTTGAGAAAGCCGGCTACTCATTGCGGGCTTACACGTTGGGCTTAACTGCTTTTATGTTGGTCAAGGTGTTGGCGCCGGGATTTTATGCGAGGCAGGACATGAAGACACCTGTGCGCATTGGCATCATTGCCATGGTGGCAAACATGGTGATGAATCCGATTTTTATCTTTCCTCTCATGTGGGGATTTGATCTGGGACATGTTGGCCTGGCTCTGGCGACCAGTTTGTCCGCTTGGCTGAATGCCGGTTTGCTTTACCGAGGTTTGAAGCAGGAGAAAGTGCTCGACGCAAAGAGCAATGAACCTACTCTAGGACTGACCCTAATCTTGGGTTTGGTCGTTATGAGCCTTACCTTGTGGTTGTTGACGCCGGAGTTATCGTGGTGGCTTGATGGAAGCGTTGTTGATCGAACTGTCGCGATGGCGGGCTTAGTGGTTATTGGAGTCGTTGCTTATACGCTGCCCCTCTACGCAACGGGATTAAGAATCCGTCAATTTCGCAGCCCCAATCAGTGATATTGCTCCCCCGGTAATGCCCCCTGAAGCCGGGAATTTCTATATACTTCGGCGTTTCACGTGCTCGTTGACCCCTTTTCCATGGAACTGATCCGCGGCCTTCACAATTTGCGAGAGGAACACCGGGGTTGCGCTGTTACCGTGGGTGCCTTTGATGGGATTCATTTGGGTCACCAGGGCGTTCTTGAGCATCTGAAAGATAAGGCAACTGCTCTCGGATTGCCCTCCACAGTGATTGTGTTCGAGCCACTGCCTCGGGAGTATTTTAGACCTCTTGAGGCGCCGCCACGGATTACCAATTTTCGCGAGCGATTAACTTATCTGGCTGAGACAGGCGTCGACAGGGTGTTGGTGCTGAGTTTTGATGAGTCCCTGCGAGAAATGAGTGCAGAGCAATTCATTCGGCGAGTTTTTGTCGATGGTCTCGGCGCCGAGTACATTGCCCTGGGGGATGACTTCCGTTTCGGCAACAGTCGTGAAGGGGATTTCGCTTTTGCGCAGGCGATGTCGGAAAAATTTGGTTACGAGGTCCACCAGACGAGCACCATTGAGTTGGCAGGTGAACGTGTCAGTAGCACTCGCATCCGCGAGGCCCTCGCTGCCGGTGAGTTTCAGGAGGCAGCGCGCTTGCTGGGCCGGAGTTACACCATGACCGGCCGAGTTGAGCACGGTAGAAAACTGGGTAGGGAGTTGGGGAGCCCAACTGCAAATATCCGAATTGGTCGCATAAGAAGTCCCTTGGCTGGCGTTTATGTGGTGCTGGCCACGGGCGCAGGTCTCGAGGGCGCACCGGGAGTTGCGAACGTCGGTACGCGACCCACGGTCGATGACAGTTTGCAGGCCAATCTAGAGGTGCATATTCTCGATATGGATAGGGATTTTTATGGCCAGCGGTTGACCGTGGAATTTTTGTGTAAGCTTCGAGAGGAGAAAAAGTACGCATCCCTTGATGCCCTAAAGACAGGCATTGCCCACGATATCGAACAGGCTAGAGCTTGGTTATCAGAGCATGGCATTCACTGAGCCCGCGGGGCACGACGTAACAGACGTTTATGAGCGATTACAAAGACACACTTAACCTTCCCCAAACCGACTTCCCCATGAAAGCTAATCTGGCTCAGCGCGAGCCTGCGCGGCTAAAGCAATGGCGGGACATGGATCTCTACCAGCAGGTCAGGGAGGCCTGCGCGGGCAGGCCTAAGTTTATCCTCCACGATGGTCCTCCATACGCCAATGGTGAGCTCCATGTAGGCCACGCGATTAATAAGATTTTGAAGGACTTTATCGTTAAATCGCGAACCCTTTCGGGCTACGACGCGCCCTATGTGCCCGGTTGGGATTGCCATGGGCTCCCGATTGAGTTGAATGTCGAGAAAAAGGTTGGCAAGCCCGGTCATAAAGTGACCGCTGGTGAGTTTCGCAAGAAGTGTCGGGATTACGCTGCCAAGCAAGTGGATCAGCAGCGGGACGATTTCGTGCGGATGGGGGTGTTGGGGGATTGGCATAACCCCTATCTGACGATGGATTTTTCTTTTGAAGCTGACATCGTGCGGACGCTGGGTCAGATTATCGAGCGTGGTCATCTGCACAAGGGATTCAAGCCCGTGCATTGGTGTCTCGATTGTGGTTCGGCTCTTGCCGAAGCAGAAGTTGAATATCAGGAAAAGCGGTCTTCAGCGGTAGATGTGGCGTTCACTGCGTGGGACCCAGAAGCATTCTGCAGGGCTTTTGATACTGACTGGAAAGGTGAGGTGGCGGTAGCCATTTGGACCACAACTCCCTGGACGCTGGCCGCGAATAGAGGTGTCTGTGTCAGCCCTGATCTTGATTACGTGATGCTGCAGCATGGTGATAAGGCTATTGTGGTGGCCGAAGCACTTGCGGAGGAATGCGCCAAACGCTTTGGGTTCGACAGCATTATAAAAATAGCGGCTACCAGCGGTGCAAAGCTGGAGCGATTGACCCTCAAGCCACCCTTTGCAGAGATTGAGGTGCCAGTCATGCTCGGTGATCACGTAACCACCGATGCTGGTACGGGTTGTGTTCACACGGCGCCAGCGCATGGTCTTGAGGATTTTGCCGTGGGTCAGGCATACGGTCTGGAGGTCTACAATCCTGTCGGCCCTCATGGTGTTTACGTGGCGGACACACCGGTCTTAGAGGGTAAGCATATCTTCAAGGCAAATGCCGACATCATCGCGGAGCTCGAGGCTCGCGGGGTGCTGCTTGCGCATTACCCGTACGACCATTCTTATCCTCATTGTTGGCGCCATAAGACCCCCATTATTTTTCGGGCAACCCCTCAATGGTTTGTGAGTATGAATAAGGCTGGCTTGTTGCCTCAGGCCAAGGAGGCGGTAGAGGCTGTTAACTGGATTCCTGATTGGGGTCGCGCGCGAATCGATTCCATGCTCGCCGAGCGACCCGACTGGTGTATTTCCCGGCAGCGAACATGGGGGGTGCCGATAACGCTGTTTGTGCATCAGCAGACTGGTGAACTCCATCCGCGGACTCCTGAGCTGATCGAAGACATTGCCCTTCGAATTGAAGCGTCGGGCATAGACGCCTGGTTTGATCTGGAGCCCGCTACCTTACTGGGCGACGAGGCGGGAGATTATGACAAGGTGGTTGATACTCTCGATGTCTGGTTTGACTCGGGCGTTACCCATGCCTGTGTGCTGCGTCAGCGAGAGGGCCTCGCTGCTCCTGCTGATCTGTACCTCGAAGGCTCCGACCAACATCGCGGCTGGTTCCAGTCCTCCTTGTTAACGGGTATCGGAGCCTACGGCGAAGCACCCTATCGCTCGGTGCTGACTCACGGCTTTACGGTGGATGGTGAGGGCAGAAAGATGTCCAAGTCAGTCGGTAACATCATCTCGGCCAAGAAAGCGATGAGTGATATGGGGGCTGACATTCTGCGACTCTGGGTCGCGTCTTCTGACTATCGCAATGAAATTGCAGCGTCCGATGAAATCTTCAAGCGGACAGGGGATGCCTATCGGCGCATTCGTAATACCAGTCGCTTTCTGTTGTCCAATCTGAGCGGCTTTGATCCAGCCTCTCATGCGGTGACCGACGATGCGCTCTTGCCCCTAGATCGATGGATCTGTAGCCGTGCAGCAGAGCTTCAGAGAGAGCTGATCACCAGTTACAGCACCTACCAGTTTCATCAGGTATTTCATAAGGTGCACAATTTCTGTGGCGGAGAGTTGGGTGGTTTTTACCTCGATATCATCAAGGACCGCCAGTACACCACGCAAGCTGAAAGCCACCCAAGACGCTCGGCGCAAACTGCTCTGTGGCATTTGGCAGAAACCCTGTGTCGCTGGGTCGCTCCAATCCTGAGCTTTACCGCCGAGGAGATTTGGGAAAATCTCCCTGGTGAGAGGGCCTCGTCGGTTTTTCTTGCACAGTGGTATGAGGATTTGCCACAGGGCAGTGTCGACGAGGCGTTTGGTGACGATCTCTGGCGGACTTTCCTTGAAGTACGCCAGGAGGTTAACCGCGCTATGGAAACCAAGCGGGCTGCGGGTGAGTTGAAGGGTAGTCTTGATGCCGAGGTGGAGTTGTATGCTTCTGCCGAGTTAGCAAAAACACTGGAATCGCTCGACGAAGAGCTTCGCTTTGTTCTTATTACCTCTGAGGCAACCGTGTTGCCTATTTCACAGGCGCCCAAGGATGCCCTTGAGGGTGAGAATCCGGAGCTCCGCGTCCGCGTCGTCGTGGCTACAGCTAACAAATGTGAACGCTGCTGGCACCGGCGCATCGATGTGGGCACCCATGAGGCTCATCCAACCCTATGTGGGCGCTGCGTTACCAACGTCGAGGGTGACGGAGAAATCCGGCGTTATGCCTGAGGGCGCAGGGGTATTTTCTCGTCAGGCCCTTTGGGCCTACGCACTGGCACTGGGAGTTGTTGTTCTGGATCAGTGGACAAAAGGCCTTGCGTCCTCCCACCTCACCTACCGATCCCCTGTTGAGCTCACGTCCTGGTTTGACCTCACACTGGCGCACAACACGGGTGCCGCCTTTAGCTTCCTGGCAGGAGCGGGGGGGTGGCAGCGTTGGTTTTTTACGACTGTTGCAGCGCTCGTCAGTCTTGTTATTGTCATATGGGTGGCGCGATTGCCCCGATACCGTTTGGGATTGTGTATTGCGCTTGGACTCGTGCTCGGTGGTGGGCTCGGTAATTTGATCGACCGAGTGGCGCTTGGCTATGTCGTTGATTTTATATCGGTTCATTACCGCGACTGGTACTGGCCGGCTTTTAACATCGCCGACTCGGCGATCACCGTGGGTGCTATCTATTTGGTGCTCGACAGTTTCCGCGCGCAGAGCGCGCAGTAGATATCTTCCTAGGGCTTTACGATGGATGATTTGATAATCAGTGAGAACACGCGCGTAACGCTTAATTTTGCGCTCAGCCTCGAGGACGGCTCGATGGTTGATTCAAACTTTGATCAAGCCCCGGTCACCTTTTCTGTCGGCGACGGATCCTTGCTTCCGGGGTTTGAGCGCGCACTATTTGGTCTTAAAGCGGGGGACGAGGCTGAATTTACCATTCCCCCCGAGCAGGGGTTCGGGCAGCCTAACGAGCACAATATTCAAGTGGTCAAGCGGGACCAGTTCGAGCCTGAGATCACCCTCGAGGTCGGCATGATGTTTTCCTTTGCCGATGCCGCAGGTGGAGAATTGCCCGGCGTTGTTACAGATTTTGATGAGGCAGAGGTCACTGTTGACTTTAATCACCCCCTGGCGGGGCGAGCTTTGGGGTTCCGTGTGGCCATACACGATGTGGAGGCGGCTGAGTTACACTAGGGCTGCGAAATAGACAGATTAAGTCCTCATCCCTATGAGAGGAGCGCACAACTCGTGGACGTAATACTCGCCAATCCCCGCGGTTTTTGTGCCGGCGTTGATCGTGCGATCGATATTGTTAACCGGGCACTCGAGGTATTCGGCAAACCAATTTATGTCCGCCACGAGGTGGTCCACAACAAATACGTGGTGGATGACCTTCGTGATCGTGGTGCTATTTTCGTAGAAGAGCTCGACGAAGTTCCCGACGACGCTATTGTTATTTTCAGTGCACATGGGGTATCCAAGGCTGTACAGCAAGAGGCGTCTCACCGCGGCCTGCGAGTATTTGACGCCACCTGTCCCCTGGTGACCAAGGTGCATGTGGAGGTGGCGGCATTCAGCGGAGCGGGGCGTGAATGTATTTTGATCGGGCATGAGGGCCATCCCGAGGTCGAGGGAACCATAGGACAATACGATACCTCCGCGGGTGGGCAAATTTACCTGGTGGAAGATGAGCAGCAGGTTGCAGCGCTACAGGTGAAAGATCCCGATAACCTCGCCTACGTTACCCAAACCACACTTTCTGTTGATGACACCGCCAAGGTGATTGATGCCTTGCGACAGCGCTTCCCAAACATAGCGGGCCCCCGGAAGGACGACATTTGCTACGCTACCCAGAACCGCCAGGATGCAGTAAAGATGCTCGCAGAGAAGGCGGATGTGGTACTTGTGGTGGGGTCTCCCAACAGCTCAAACTCAAATCGGCTGCGGGAACTGGCCGAACGATGTGGTGCCAGTGCCTATCTCATTGATGACGCCAGTAAGATAGACCCAATGTGGATATCCGGTGGTCAGTCGATCGGGGTGACAGCTGGTGCGTCGGCGCCGGAACTGTTGGTTGATGGCGTGGTCGCCGCACTCCGCGACGCGGGAGCTGATTTGGTGAGCTCTCTGGATGGACGCCCTGAAAACATTACGTTCTCTCTCCCCAAAGAGTTGCGAATTCCCACCAAAAATCTCTAGCGCTCTCTTTGGAGTGATTCTGGTCTCTTTAGCGCTGGATAGGGAGCCCTCGCTCTGACAGCCTGTTCTGATGACAGGGGAAGCTGCTTTACAGCTGGGCATCCGAAGCCAATCTGGCGGATCGGCTGCAGTGCTCGGTCGCTAGTTCATGCGAGGGAGGCTCAGCGGCATCACTTTATTAGAGCTACTTATCGTACTCGCCATAATTACTGGGCTTTTGACCCTTAGCCTCCCCAGTTTTACTGGCCAGGTGGGGGAATGGCGCAGTCGGGCGCAGGCGATGCGACTCCTCTCGGCAATCAATCTTGTTCGCTCTCGCGCTGTCAGATTAGGCAGGGAGATAACCCTCTGTCCTGGAGATATCCGTGTTAGTGCCTGCAGGGGTCTGTACAGCCATGGGTTTTCCGTAATTGATGGGTCTGGCGATATCATCAGGCGCTATCCGGAGCGCCCATACATTGTTGTCTGGAACAGCGCGGGTACTCGGGAAGAAAATCGTCCGATTAGCTGGCGGGCCGATGGGTGGGGTAGCCGAAATATGAGTTGGGTTTTCTGCCCTGCAAGCGGAAGCGTGCACTGGGCAGTGGTGGTCAATCGCCTAGGTCGCCCGCGACTACTTCAGAACTGGGGCCACTGTCCGGACTAGTCGTCTAGGCCTAGTTTCTTCAGTCGATACCGTAAGCTTCGAAATGTAATTCCTAGCGTTTTTGCGGTGGCTGTTTTGTTCCAGCGATTTTTCATCAGTGCTTGGTCGAGAATTTGTCGCTCGGTTTCGGCGAGATAACCTTCGAGATCCCCGTCGACCTCATTGAGCAGATCATTTCCCGCTCCAGCAGAACCTTCGATCATGCGGCTATCGGTAGGAGCGACTATGGTGTCCTGAGGCATGTGCTCAAAGGCGATATCTAAAGCGTCAATACTGGGCTGATCCGAAAGAGTCATCGCCCTTGCGAGAATATTTTCAAGCTCTCGAATATTTCCCGGAAAGTCATAGTCCATCAGACGCGTTGTCGCACCGGCGGTTAGCTGGGGTATGTCAAGGTTGTTGGCCTGCGCTAGCTGCTCTAGTAAAAAGCGAGCGAGCAGGGGGATGTCTTCTTTTCGATCTCTCAGGGCAGGCACGTGAATGCCTATCACGTTGATTCGGTAATAAAGGTCGTCTCTGAAGAGGCCTGCCCGCACCTGTTGGGCAAGTGTTTTATGGGTGGCGCTAAGCAGGCGGACATCGACGGGAACTTCAGTTTCTGAGCCCACGGGACGCACAGACTTCTCCTGAATGGCACGCAGGAGCTTTACCTGTACAGGCAAGGGCAGGTCAGCAACCTCGTCTAGAAGCAGGGTGCCACCAGAGGCAGCCAAAAATAATCCCTGTTTATCCGCATGAGCGCCGGTGAAGGCACCTTTCTTATGGCCGAACAATTCGCTCTCAACCAGTTCCGGCGGAATGGCGCCGCAATTTACTGCGATGAATGGTTTTGCGGAGCGGGGGCCGAGAGAGTGAATGAGTCTGGCGGTGACCTCCTTGCCCACGCCGGATTCTCCATGAATATGCACGGGGGCTTGGGAGCGTGCAACACGGCGAATCTGATCTCTCAGGGCCCCAATGAGTGGGCTGTCTCCGATCAGTTCTTGAGCTGACGCGTCAGGGTGGGAGTGGCCAATCTGCAGTGCGTGGCCTACGAGTTCTCGCAGTTTATCAAGGGCCAAAGGTTTAGTAACAAAATCAAAGGCGCCGAGCTTTAGCGCTTCGATTGCGCTTTCGACACTGCCATGAGCAGTGATCATAGCAACGGGCACATCGGGAAATCGATGCTGAATAAAGTCGATCAGTGTTAGGCCATTTCCATCGGGTAACTTCATATCCGTGAGACAAAGGTCCGGGGTTTCCGCTTGTAGTAGTTTTTTTGCTTCCTCTAAAGTGCCCGCACGCCGAGTCTGCAAGTTCATGCGCGCGAGGGTAATTTCCAACAGCTGAAGGATGTCGGGCTCATCATCAACAAGCAGCACAGTCTGTTGGCTCATAGTGAATCCTCGTCAAGTTTGAGGCTTATTCGGAAGGCACTCTCCCCCGCGTCAGTGCGCTGGTAAAAAAGCCCCGCCCCGTTGATCTCGCACAGTTCTTTGCACAAATATAACCCCAGGCCACTGCCAAGTTTAGAGGTCGTGAAAAAAGGCTCGAACAATCGGCTCAGATTTCCCTCGGCGACTCCGTTGCCGAAGTCTACAATATCGATAAATGCCAGAGAATTAGTTGGATCAAGCTTGCAGTCAATGCGCAGCTCTGCCCTTCCTGAATCAGCTTCCGAATGCCGTAGACCATTATCGAATAGATTGCTGAGAACCCGTTTCAGATGGCTTGGATCAAATAGAACTTTCATGTCCTTAGCGCTATTCAACAGAATGTCGCAGGGATCTGTTCGGAGGTTTCTGTATTCTTCTATAGCCTCCTTCATCCAGGTATCGAGAGACAGTGTTGCCGGGTGTGGCGCCTGGCGGCGAGAGACCTCGGTAACATTGTCGATAATATCGCTGACCCGGTCGCTATTACTCACCAAGATGTCGCACAGGACTTTATCGGCTTCTTTGATGGCACCGCTTTCTCCCAGTAGCTGTGCTGCGTGACTAATGGCGGACAGTGGATTTCTTATTTCATGAGCAATACTTGCCGTGAGCTTGCTCAGCGAGTCGAGTTTTAGTGACTGTGCAAATTGGGTGACAGGCGTGTAGTCCTCAACAAAGATCAGGTTTTCTTCATTCTCCGTTATGTCCAGCGACGCGAAGGATGCGATGAGAGGCGGAGACTGAGTGCTTATCCGAAAGGGTTCAGGTTTGTGTCGTTTGCTGATAAGCCATTCATCATATTGGTTCTGAAGATCCACATTGACGTCAACCAGACTGCGGCTAGCACGAGGTTTTAGTTGGAGTAATTTTGCGGCGGCTTGATTGACAGGCTCAATGACCCCTTCAGCGTTTATTTGCAGGATCCCAGTATCCATGTGAGAGACGATTTGCTCGTTTAATTGTTGCAGTGCTGCGACTTGCTGAGTAGCGCGACTCGCCTCTGCCTCAACTACCTCTAGACGTTGAGCGGTTGCCTGAACCAGCAGGGACACGGCAAACAACAGGCTGCCTAGAATCCCTGCAGGTAAAAGCAATCCAATATCGGCCTCTGCTCTTCGTACCAACCATGCTGCATCTGCTAGTACCGCTAACACCGCGATAGCGGCAATGAGGGTCGCCAGGCTTCGGGAATGTAGCAAAAACCCTCCCGCAGCGACGGTTATAATAAAAAGAACAGAAAGGCCGCTTACCAGCCCGCCCGAAGCGCTGACAAGCACCGTAATAATGATGATGTCGGTAATTAGCAGCGCAAAAAGGCCTGTTTCTGCTCGACTTATGAAGTCGCCCGGTACCGCCGCTAATGGGAAGGCAGAGACAAGCATGAGTCCCGAAGCAACAGTAAACCAGAGGGGGTTGAATCCTGTCAGAAATTCCTCGCCCCCAGGGATCACCAGAAGAGCGAGCAAGCAGGCGGCAAGAGTCAATCGGTAGCCATTGTAGAAATAAAACAGTCGCGCTCTGTCCCGAGAGGTGCCCGTTGATGAGGTCGGGATCGGATCCGTCATGTCAAATTCTGCTGCCATATCGAGACTATATCAGTGCTGATGCTGTTCTGTTTTTATCTTGATTGGGTGGCGCGCGACGGCGGTCTCAGCGAGTACAATACGCACAGTTCCCTGATCCGTTGGGTATCAGGCTGGTTATGCCACTTTGGAAATGTCGCATGCAGATAGTCATGGCTCAAATCAACACCCTCGTCGGGGATTGGGTGGGTAATAGGGAAAAGGTACTTACGGTCTGCCGTGAGACAGCAGCGATGAATCCAGAGGCGGTGGTGGTATTTCCCGAACTGACTCTGACAGGCTACCCCCCGGAAGACTTGCTCCTGCGACCCAGCATTTGTGAGCAAACCGACTCGACCCTCGCTGAGCTATGTGCGTCCCTTCCGCCAACGCTTCATGTCATTGTTGGGTATCCGCGTCTTGCTCCAGGTGGTCTGTTCAATGCGGCGGGTGTTATCCACCAGGGCGCAATGGTTGCGGAGTATTTCAAGCAATGCCTGCCCAATTATCAGGTATTTGACGAGAAACGTTACTTTACGCCGGGCCATACACCCTGTGTGGTGGACATTGACGGTATACCGATGGGTATTACGATTTGTGAAGACATCTGGGATCCACTTCCCGCCAGCCGCGCTGCTACTGCAGGGGCGCAGGTGCTCATCAATCTCAATGCCTCACCGTTCCATCAGGGCAAGCGCTTGGAGCGGCAATCCCTGATTGCTGACAGGGCTCGCGAAAACAAGATGGCGATTGTTTACGTCAACCAAGTGGGTGCTCAGGATGAGCTCGTTTTTGATGGTGGATCTTTTGCAGTGAACGCCTCGGGTGATGTGGCTGCAGCGGCTCCGGAGTTTACAGAGAGCATTCTTCATATCGATCTGGAGAAGGGCGCGCCCCCCGTCATTCTCCCACAAACCTTGCCAACCCCCTTGGATGACTTGGCCACCGTTTGGCAGGCGTTGGTAGTGGGTGTCAGGGACTATGTTAATAAGAACGGGTTTCCAGGGGTTGTACTGGGTCTGTCGGGAGGTATTGATTCCGCCGTAACCCTCGCTGTGGCGGTCGATGCGCTTGGCCCGGAACGAGTTCAGGCCATCATGATGCCCTTCAGGTACACCGCGTCAATGTCCCTTGAGGATGCGGAAGCGCAAGCGTCCACCCTGGGCGTGACCTACTCGGTTATTTCAATTGAGCCTCTGTATGACGCTTTCGTCGGGTCTCTGGCCGCCGAATTTGAGGGTCTCCCGGCAAACATCACCGAGGAAAATCTTCAGGCTCGGTGTCGGGGTGTTTTGCTGATGTCAGTATCGAACAAGAAAAACGCTTTGGTATTAACCACGGGCAATAAAAGCGAACTCGCGGTGGGCTACTCCACTCTTTATGGGGACATGGCAGGGGGGTTTGATGCGCTAAAAGACTGCCCCAAAATGTTGGTGTATGCATTGGCGAAATACCGCAATACTCTCGGAGAATGCATACCGGATCGGGTGATCACCCGGCCGCCCTCTGCTGAGCTGGCCCCCGATCAAAAAGACGAGGATAGCTTGCCCCCGTACGATGTCCTTGATGCCATTATCGAACACTACGTTGAGCAAGATAAATCTATTGCCGACATCATTGCGCTGGGATTCTCTGAGGAGGATGTCAGGCGTGTTGTTAGGCTTGTCGATCTAAACGAATACAAGCGGCGTCAGGCACCGGTTGGAGTGCGAATTACTCAACGTGGGTTCGGTCGGGATAGGCGTTACCCGATCACTTGGGCGTGGCGCCAGTCTTAGCGAAAGACTGAGACGGCGCTAACTCTTGGGTCGATAGTTAAACTGGGGGGGCTCGGGGGGATCGAACAGGCCGAAGGTCATCTTGTTGGCGAAGGATCGATGTAATCCGTCGAGATCATAAACGCTGCGGAACTGGCCATCCTGATCTAGCATGGGATGGGCTGGGTGATTCTCGCGAAGCACGTCGATTGAATCAATTGCCAAATCATCTAGGCCCAACAATAGATACGCTTGAGCCATGATAGCCAGCCCGTCAGCCACCGAGGGCGTCTGCTGCATGTGCTCGACCACATAGCGGCCGCGGTTAAGTGCGGCCATGTAAGCGCCACGCCTGAAGTAATAGTTGGCCACATGAATTTCATGGCGAGCAATCATGTTTCGCATATGAACCATGCGCGCTCTGGCGTCTGGTGCATAAGCGCTGTCGGGGAAGCGGGCGAGAAGCTGGGCAAATTCTGCGAAAGCCTGCTTGATGTGAGAGATATCCCGCTTAGTGTCGTCAGTGGGTACGAACTTGGAGAGGAAATCGCCCTCCATGTCGAAAGACGCGAGGCCCTTCATATAGTAAGCATAGTCGACACTGGGGTGCTGCGGATGTAAACGGATGAACCGGTCGGCCGCTTCGATACTCGCCTCAAATTCGTAAGCGCCGTAGTGTGCATAGACGAGCTCAAGTTGTGCCTGCTCTGCATACCGACCAAAGGGATATCGACTTTCCAACAGCTGAAGTGTTCGAATCGCCATATCAAAGTTTTTGTTTTCCAGGTGTTTCTGAGCATCAAAATAAATTTGCTGCTCACCGGAATCTGCAATTTCAATATCATCGCCACCAAACCAGGAGCAGGCTGATATCATGGCCAACATCAAGACGGTGCTGACAAGCCTTACTGGTCGGAGCAAGAACATGCGAGTGGGTGTCGATACAGTCAAAGGTGGAGATCCCCTGCGGGTCGTGGTCGGCCGGCATTGTAACGCGAAGCGGTCGCTGGCCAACAGCCCGGTGAACACATTGATTAGGACATGGTGGATTGACTGATTCTTCCGACATGGTGTTCCTGGACGCCGAGATACCTGCGGAAATGCATGGAATTCGCGTCGATCAGGCGGCCGTGCAGCTTTTCCCCATGTATTCACGATCCAAACTTCAGGAGTGGATTCTAGAGGGCAGTTTGACGGTAGACGGAGGGCTCCGGCGAGCCAAAGACAAGGTCTCGGTGGGCCAAAAGCTGGCCGTCCGCGCGCAGCTTATTCCCGAGGTGAGCTGGGCAGGGGAGAAGCGTCCCCTCGATATTTTGTTTGAAGATGAGCACGTTCTTGTGATCAACAAGCCAGCCGGGCTGGTGGTGCATCCAGCGGCGGGCCACCCCGCAGGCACGCTGGTCAATGCCCTGCTGGGCTACGCCCCGGAGCTCGAGGCCTTGCCTCGGGGTGGTATTGTCCATCGCTTGGATAAAGACACGTCTGGTGTGATGTGTGTTGCTCGCTCCTCTCTGGCACACCGGTCTCTCGTCACTCAGCTATCGGAACGCACGGTCAAGCGTGAATATGTAGCAGTATGCCAAGGAGTGCTTTCAGGGGGAAAAACCATCGACCAACCTATTGGCCGGCACCCAACGGCGCGCACAAAAATGGCGGTTACCTCGTCTGGCAAGCCGGCAATTACCCATTTTCAGGTGAAAGAACGTTTTGGTCATCACACAGCGATTACAGTGAACCTCGAGACCGGCCGCACCCATCAGATCCGAGTGCATCTGGCATGGTACAAGCACCCTTTGCTTGGAGACCCCGTTTATGGTGGCCGGCTACGGGTTCCCAAGGGGGCAAGCGATGAATTATTGAGCGCGATACGTGGATTCCCGCGCCAGGCATTGCACGCCCAAAGTCTCCGTTTCATGCATCCCGCGCGGGATGAGGAAGTGGCATTTACCACGCCTCTGCCTGAGGATCTTAGTCAATTATTTTCAGTGCTACGCAGCGAGGATCCGCCGTAGTGCACGCCACTGAAATTCTTCTGTCACCTTTAATGTCAAAGCGAGTCGCCGTCTTTACGACCTTGCGTCAAGGAGGCGTGAGTAGGGCGCCTTTCGATAGCCTCAATCTGGCAGCGCACGTCGGTGACGCCCCAGCTGATGTCAAACGAAATCGGGCGAAGCTGGAACAGTATCTATCCTCATGTAACAACCCCCTCTGGCTAGAGCAGGTACATGGAGTAGACATCGTTACAGCACACGATGTGCCCGCTGGGGAGGTGCCCGTGGCCGACGGGAGTTGGACTGATCAGCCGGGGTTACCCTTGGCTGTCCTAACGGCAGACTGCCTGCCGGTCGTGTTTGTTAATAGAGCCGAGACAAAAATCGCCATTGGCCATGCAGGCTGGCGTGGTCTGGCGGCCGGAATCCTGTCTGAGTTGATTGAATATCTTGGAGAGCCCGAGGATCTGAGGGCGTGGATAGGACCCGGGATCCAGCAACCATCCTTCGAGGTGGGCAGCGATGTCGTGGATGCCTTCGTGAAATTGCTGGGCGAGCAGGCCTTGGTATGTTTTCAGCAGGGCAAGGAATCGGAAAAGTTTCAAGCCGACTTGCCCGGGTTAGCAAAAATGAATTTGGAGCGTGCAGGGGTCTCAGATATCTCCGGAGGCACATGGTGCACTGTCACCCAGCCTGAACAATTTTTCTCCTATCGTCGTGATGGCCTCACCGGGCGTATGGCAACCATCGTGGCCTTGTTGCCTTGAGATAGGCGTCTCGCCCGCTTGAGCGAGCCCGTTGCTCCCCCGTTTCTTGTGTACTCGCGATTTGTCCTGTCATAAAGCCCCACGAATTTCTATTTTGATCCCGCTGAGAAGGTCCTGAAAAAGCCCCCTTGAAAAAAAGGGTTACTGCCACCACCTCTTCACCAACGAAAAGGATTTTCTGCACGACAGGGAAGAGGACTAAGCGATGAGAATGGACAAACTCACACACCAACTGCAGCAGGTATTGGCTGATGCCCAATCATTGGCCGTAGGCCGTGATCATGCATTTATCGAGCCGGTCCACGTGTTGAGCGCCATGTTGGATCAACAGGCGGGATCCATTCGACCGTTGTTACAGCAGTGCCAAGCAAATCTTCAAGGACTTTCAGCGTCGGTGCAGGACAGCATCGGATCATTGCCGACTGTAAGTGGTGGTTCTGGGGATGTTCATATCTCACAGGACACCAGTCGTCTCTTGAACAGGGCGGACAAGCTGTCGCAAGAGCACAAGGACACTTATCTGTCCTCGGAGTTGGTGCTTCTAGCCATGCTAGATAAGAGTTCGCCGGTCGCGCCTGTTCTGGCGAAGGCGGGGGTCACCCCTGATGCGCTTAGGTCGGCGATAGAATCTATGCGGGGTGGCGAAAGCATATCCGCGGCAGAGGCGGAAGAATCTCGTCAAGCCTTGGAAAAGTACACAATTGATCTGACCGCGCGAGCCGAGGCTGGAAAACTTGATCCGGTTATCGGACGTGATGATGAGATCAGGCGCACCATTCAGGTGTTGCAGCGGCGGACCAAAAACAACCCGGTTCTCATTGGTGAGCCCGGCGTGGGTAAGACGGCGATTATTGAAGGATTGGCTCAGCGGGTTATCAACGGGGAGGTGCCCGAGGGATTAAAGAATAAATGTATCTTGGCGCTGGATTTGGGTGCCTTGCTTGCGGGGGCGAAGTTCCGCGGTGACTTTGAAGAGCGCCTGAAGGCAGTTCTCAACGAGCTATCCAAAGAAGAGGGTCGTGTCATTCTGTTCATCGACGAAATCCACACGATGGTAGGTGCCGGAAAAGCCGAGGGTTCGATGGACGCGGGCAATATGCTCAAGCCGGCGCTGGCCCGTGGAGAGTTGCACTGCGTGGGCGCCACTACCCTAAACGAGTATCGTCAGTATGTTGAGAAAGATGCGGCGTTGGAGCGCCGGTTCCAAAAAGTGCTGGTCAATGAACCGTCGGAAGAGGACACCATCGCAATCCTCCGAGGTTTAAAAGAGCGCTATGAGGTTCACCACAGTGTTGATATTACTGACAGCGCGATCATCGCCGCAGCGCGATTGAGCCAGCGCTACATCACTGACAGACAGTTGCCCGATAAGGCAATCGACCTTATCGATGAAGCGGCGAGCCGTATTCGAATGGAGATTGACTCAAAGCCCGAGGCGATGGATCGCTTGGAGCGACGGCTTATCCAGCTAAAGATAGAGCGAGAGGCAGTAAAAAAAGATACTACCGATGCGGCAAAAAAACAGGTCGAGTTGCTTGACGACCAGATCGAGATAATCGAACGAGAGTTCTCCGATCTCGAGGAAATCTGGAAAGCCGAGAAGGCGGCGGTTCAAGGAGCAGCGCATATAAAGAGCGAGATCGAGCGTGTAAAAACCGAGCTTGAGGCGGCTCATCGCGCGGGCGACCTGGCCAAAATGTCAGAACTTCAGTACGGACAGCTGCCCGAATTGGAAAAGCGCCTCGCCGAGGCTTCAAGCGAAGATCAACCTGCACCTCAGCTGTTACGAAGCAGGGTGACGGAGGATGAGGTAGCGGAAGTGGTTTCTCGCTGGACCGGTATTCCTATCAGCAAAATGTTGGAAGGCGATCGGGAGAAACTGCTCAGGATTGAATCGGTATTGCACGAGCGCGTGGTGGGTCAATCAGAGGCGGTTATCGCTGTCGCCAACGCGGTACGTCGGTCTCGTGCCGGGCTTTCTGATCCTAATCGCCCCAATGGCTCTTTTTTATTCCTGGGCCCTACGGGTGTGGGCAAGACCGAGCTGTGCAAGTCACTTGCAGAGTATCTCTTTGACAGTGAGCGCGCCATGGTCCGCATCGACATGTCCGAATTCATGGAGAAACACTCGGTGGCTCGCTTGATCGGCGCGCCCCCCGGTTATGTGGGCTATGAAGAGGGCGGGTATTTGACTGAGGCTGTGCGGCGGCGGCCCTATAGCCTTCTTTTACTCGATGAAGTCGAAAAAGCGCACCCGGATGTTTTTAATATTTTGCTTCAGGTATTGGAGGACGGCCGACTAACCGATGGGCAAGGTCGTACGGTGGACTTCAAAAATACTGTCATTGTCATGACCTCTAATTTGGGCTCTGATTTGATTCAGGATATGGCGGGCGATGACAATTATGATGAAATCAAGCATGCGGTGCTTGGTGTGGTGAGTCAGCATTTTCGGCCGGAGTTTATTAACCGTATCGATGAGACAGTGGTGTTTCACCCGCTTCGTCAGGATCAGATTCGGGGCATTGCGACGATTCAGTTGGCGGGTCTTCGTGGACGGCTTGCCGAGCGTGAGCTGTCATTGGACTTGGACGACAGTGTTCTGGATCATCTGTCCCAAGCCGGGTTTGATCCCATTTACGGGGCGAGGCCGCTGAAGCGAGCTATTCAACAGCTGATTGAGAATCCTTTAGCTGAGTCTATTTTGAGTGGCGAGTTTGCTCCGGGAGCAACGATCAAGGGTGTCCTGGACAAAGACCGAATTGTTTTTGAGTCTGTTACCTTGCACTAGACGTTTAGGGTAAGTGCGGACAATACGCCTGCTCCCTGAGGCGTGTACTTGCTTGGGAGGGCCTGCTCTGCGGGCCCTGTCTTGTCACAGCGGGTTGGCGTCCCGCTATCAAGTTCTCCGGTTTTTCGCACCTTTTTGACCCACCAAATGAATCCCTTTTAGGCACGCACTGTTCGCTGATCGTGCGTTTTATGCTGCGAGTCACCACACTCTCTCATGATTATTTTCCTTGCTGATACGGAGGAGGCCGTGCGTGTGTGGTGAAATTCCTGCCAAAGAGCCGCAGGTCGCTGGCCTGCAAAAAAGGGTGGGTCACTCGCTTGGATTCTCCCTGATAGAGCTGCTTGTTGTGTTGGCTGTTGTGGGTATCCTTGCAACAGTAGCCTGGCCTAGTTATAGAGATGTCATCGCCCGGTCGTTGGAGCGCGAAGGCATGCTTTACCTGCTTCGCTTACAGTCACTGCAGGAACGTTTTCGGCAGTCAACGCGACGTTATCAGGAGCTCGATGTGGTTGAGCCCTATCTGCCTGTCCCCGACCGTTTGGCAAGGGTCTATCGACTTGAGGTGGATACAAGTGACCTTGGTGACTACTTCAGGTTAGTACTTCTCCCTATTGCTGCGGACGAAGGCGGAGTCGCTATCTCCCTGGACAGTCATGGCTTGCGTTCGCCAAGGAAGGTGTGGCCATGATTGATGCAGTAGTTGCAGGTGCCCTTGCAGTGGTCGTACTGGCTGGCGCTTACAAGTTAAGCGGTGATCTGTTCGTTATCGGGGATGAGACCTACCACAGCCTGATCGCGCGGACATCGCTACTAGACCTTGAGGGCAGATGGAGGGGATTGGCGGGGTCTGGACGTCAAGCCCTGCTCGAGGCGGGATCCTTGTGTAACGAGGATGCCCCAGTGCTGGCAAGCTGGTGTGAGGGCTTGTCCGCCCAATTCGCGCGGCGGCAGCTGCACAGCCTTGCTTGCCTGAGAAAGTTGGCATCTGGACATTTACAGGCGACTATTGTGTGGAGCGCTACTGGGGATTCAGGACTGGTCGGGCGGTGCTGGTTGGGGAGCGAAAAATCTCACCATCACGAGTGGCACTGAGGTGGAGGTTTCGTCGGCCCGCTGCCGCGGAACGACACTGCCTGCTTTACTGGTGGGAATGGCGCTCTCGACAGGCTGGCTCGCGGCATTGATTGCCGTTTCTGTTCAACTGGTTGTAACGGCTTCACGCGCGGCTAGTGAGGCTGATTTTTTAGCAACTGTGGCACATTCGATGGAGACACTCGCGACCACCGCCCGGTCTGTTAATGATGGCCCTTCTGCGGGTACTAACCCAAACTCATTGCCCAAACCCTGCGAGCCTGGGGCCCATCCAGTTGGGCTATGGATGGTGGATGCTCGAGACATCCACTGTGCGAGTGGCCTTCGTGACGCGCCAACAGCTAACATCCTTTTCAGCAGTCAGGACCGTCCCTGTAAAGAGGCCTGTGGCATCAGTCACCAGCAGCGCCGACTTTGGTATCGACGACCATACGCGTGGGCGCCGGGCGACCAGTTTGGCGCGCTGATGGTAAAGGAATTTGACGGCATGATTGCCTACGGGCGCGCTGAAATGGTGGCTCCCGGGTTAACCTCATGGGCAGGATCGAACATCGTTTCTGCAGCGGGCGCGCAAGGCGTTCAGCTTGAACTGGTCTGGAGCTCCGGAGAAGGCATATCCGCGGGACTTGGCACGGTAGCGCTACCCGTTGAGTTAACTTTGTTTCCTTCTCAGGTGATTGATCGGTGATCCCTGAGGCGAAACCCTATTCAAACCAGCGCGGCTGGTTGACGATCACGGCAACTCTGCTGATCCTCCTGATTTCCCTGCTCGCCCTCCTGTCCGCCCATGAACTTGCACTCAGTGCCTATTTGTCCGCTCGGACCGCCGACCAGCCCCACGCTTTTTAATTGCCGAAAAAGCCTTTATTTGCATTGCAAAATGCTATTTAATGGACATTGTGGGCGATATGCCCGTTGAATGCTGGCTCTGCCCGTTGCATCCTAGGGCAATAGCCGGAGGTGATGACGATGTTACGTGCTGTCAGGGGATTTACGTTAGTTGAACTGATGATTGTGGTGGTGATTGTGGCCATTTTGGCTTCGGTGGCCTATCCCTCCTATCAGAGTTATATGCGCAAGGGCCATCGTGGAGCTGCACAAGCCTTCATGATGGAAGTCGCTCAGCGGCAACAGAGCTACCTTATTAACAGTCGGAGCTACGCGACCTCACTAACGGCGCTGGATTTTCCTGCCGACACGCTGGCGACCTTCCCCGCGGATCATCCGGTCAAGTCCCGGGTCGCCCCTTACTATACGGTTGGCAGCGCAAATCTGGGCGTCTCCGCGGGTCCACCACCATCCTTTACGCTCGAGCTGACCCCAATCGGCTCATCGATGCAAGCCTCTGACGGATCGTTGTGTCTTACCAATGCGGGTGGTCGAACTCGTCACTGTCAGAGCGGCGGTACCGCTGAGGCTTGGTAATGCGCACGGTCTTTGGTTTCACGCTCGTTGAACTGCTCGTCGGAGTGGTGCTGCTGGGTATTTTGATCGCGATTGCACAACCGGCGTTTTCTAGTTTGATTGCAGAGCAGCGGCTTAGGCAGGTAAGCCAGCAGCTTCGTGGTTCCTTGACCCTTGCTCGCTCGGAGGCAATCAAGCGAAATGAGAGTGTCAAGGTATACGGCCGAGATGGCGCTTGGGCCAATGGTTGGTGCGTAGAGCCCCGAGCTAATTCTGCCGGTACGCTGATTACGGCGTGTACTGCAACCCCGATAGACACCTTCGTAGCACCCTCAGCTACGACGATTACAGCGCAGGACAGTATCAGCGAAATTTCATTTAACGCCTGGGGTCGGACGGCATCCTGTCCGCGTTTTGAGCTCGAGACACAATCGATGGGTGATAGCTGTAAGGTCTGCCTTTATGTCGAGACTGATGGTCGCATTGTTGCCAAGACGGGAGCATGTGACAGTAACTGCCCCGGGTCTGAGGATAGCGACCCCTGGGCCGGAGCCTGCAGCTAATGATGCAGCGCACACCAACTGGTTTCACACTGATAGAAGTCTTGGTGACAATACTGATCGTCGCCATAGGCCTTTTGGGATTAGCGGCGCTTCAAGTGAGCACGCTGAACAAGCAGTTCGAAACCCTTCAGCGGGCGCAGGTAACCTCGATGGTGGAAGACATGGCCTCTCGTATCCGTATGAACCCCACCGAGGCAAAGTCAGGGGCCTATTACAGCAGTGCCAGCGGCAGCAATTGCGCGAGCTTATCTGGCGCAGATCGTGACCTGTGTGAATGGGATGCCATGATGGCTGGCGCATCGGTTGTGGATGACGGAGTCAACCTTGCTGCCCCCCTTGATATTCAGGGTTGTATTGAGGCCGGTCCCGCCAGCGGTAGCGGGGAGACGGTCCTGCGTGTGAGCATGGCGTGGCAGGGGATCACCAAATCGGCGGTCCCGGGTATAAGCTGCGGTGCCAATGACTACGGTGATGAGTCTTACCGACGAGTCATTTTCAGGGATGTGGCGGTTCGATGAACACTAGAAGCCCCACAATGGCGCTCAAGGAATTTACCGGGCCCCAGTGCGGTTTCGGACTCGTTGAAATCATGATCGCTATGACCCTTGGCGTCATTATTATCTTGACGGTGTCGACGCTGTTTTCAGATACAAGTCGTACGTTGTTTGAAGTGAATCGTTCCGGTCGGCAGCTCGAGAACAGCATGTTCACACTCGATTTGCTGGCAGGTGAACTTGCCCTTGCCGGGTACTGGGGCGAAGCGGGATACCCGATTGTGGCAGACACGCAAATTTTTCTGGCCGATGAAGATATTGAGACAGCACCCAGCACATTAAGTTGGACTCCGGGTAGCACTGTGCCACCAATTTGTATGGGCACTGGCGCCTCGATTAGCGGTAGTGCTGACGACAACAAAGCTGAGTTGGCTTACGCCATGGAGTTTCCCGTGTACTCAGCTTCCGGGGCGACATTAAATAGCGAGTTCACTGCCAGTACTTGTGACGGTAGTGGCGCCGCAGCGCGAGCGGGATCGGAATTTTTTGTGGTGAGGCGGGCAGGCACTTGTGCAACTGGTGCCGGTTCCCTAGCGACCAGTAACAGTTGCGCGGCGCTTGGCGACTTTTACCATCTGCAGACAAATGGTTGCTACAGCGAAAACGCGGGGCTCGCTGGAGGGGAGATAAAGCTTTATCAGGTGACTGATGCCACTGCTGGGACTCTGCTCCCGTTTACCGCCTACGATTGTGCGACCGCGAGCCCAATCTATCGTTACATGAATCGAATCTACTATGTTGACGGCAGTGATATTCTTACTCGTCTCACGCTCGACAACGATGGCGGCACTATTCGCTTTTTGCCAGAGCAGCTTGTTCAAGGGGTTGAACTGCTGCGGTTCGAGTGGCTGATCGACTCCAGTGGCGATGGTGAGTATGACTCGGTCAGCAGAGCGCCCACCGTGACAGAGTGGCAAAACATTGTGGGCGTTAAAATTTGGCTCGTAACCCGGGCGACCACAAAGGATCCTGGGTTCACGGATGACTTCACCTACACGATAGCGGGAGATGGCTGGACGGTGCCATCAGGTAATGAGGGCTATCGACGGCGGGTCCAAAGTCGTACTGTTGATCTTCCAAATATTGGAGGGCGCCGACGATGAAACAGTCGCAGGGTCAGAACGGTATGGTTCTGATGACGGCACTGATCATGTTGTTGCTGGTCACGATCATTGGCGTCGTGTCGGCGAACAACATTCAAACCAACCTATCAATTGTCCAAAACGTGGAAGCCCGAAGCGCGGCACGCAATGCGGCGCTGACAGCTATTCAAGAGGCAATTTCGACAACGGGTTTTTTACAGGGCACCAAAGCTTTCATTGTCGGCTGCGAGGACAGCGCCTATACACGATGCCTCGATTTGTCGGGTGATGGCGTAGAGGATGATATTACGGTTGCATTATCAACGCCTTCCTGTGTTTCAGCATCGCCGATCAGAAATACCGAATTGAACGTATTGACCGACGCTGACGATGCGAGCTGTTATCAGCCGGGACAATATTCATTGTGTGCGACAGCCCTCTGGGAAGTCACCGCGATAGCGACCGATACCACTACCGGAGCAAAGGTAGAGATTAGGCAGGGTATTCAGACTCGCACGACCACTAACTTATTGTCGAGTGCCTGTAACTAGAAAAATAGATCGATAGGGTTCGATCGAGGGGTAGAGGGATGAAAGGATTCATAATGAGAGTGTCGATGGCGTCCTGCGTCATACTGACATCCATGTATGCCGTCGCTGAAGATATCGATTTATTTGCCAGCGGTCTTACCAGCGAAGCGGCTTCGGACTCGTTACCAAACGTCATTTTTGTTTTAGACAACTCTGCGAACTGGGCCAGGGCAAGCCAGCAGTGGCCCGACGCGGATGAGCAGGGGCAATCCGAAGTGGAGGCCATCAAGAATACCCTCGCCGCGCTGCCTTCTGATGTAGATCTCAACGTAGCACTTGTGGAATTTGGAACGCAGGGAACAAGCGCCCAGCGCGACGGAGGATATATCCGCTTTGACCTGCAGTCCTACCAATCAAATGCCACCGCGTTTGAGACGGAGCTTGACACTATTTATGCAGGCATCAACGACAGTGATGAAAAGCGAGACCAAAACCGTGCCTATGGCCATCTTATTCATGATGTCTATAACTATCTGAGTGGCGGCGCGGTCAATTTCAGCGGCGCAGCCACGCCAACAACGCTGGTGGATAACGATGGCTACAGCACCCAGTACACCAACTTCGAGTCGCCGCTGGAAGAGGGTGATGTCTGCTCCGAGACCTACATCATTTTCATCTCTAACCCTCAGTCTAGCGGCCTCAACGCGGATGACTCTGACAACTCGGATGCCTTGACTGCCCTATACGCTGCCCTAGGGCAGAGCCCGCCGGGTGCACTCGCTGGCGCAAGCAGCGGCGGTCTTGATGTGCCTGAGTATGAAAATACGCAGGTAAATCAGGGCTCTTCCAACGATGTGTCTCTTGGATACTCCGCCGAATGCTATTTGGGAGCCAGCGCCTGCGACACGGGTGTTGTCGCAAACACGAGTGAGACTTCGGATATTCAAACGGCCTGTACCGCTGTCTCTGATGGTTGTTTTTGCGGGACAACCGGCAGTCAGAGGACGAGGGACGATGGAGCGGGAGGAACCTGTCCCGGAAGCGGAAGCAACAAGCAATACCGCTACGAGGTCTTTGCTCCGGCAAGCTCCAGCTCTTCCGGTAGCTATGGCCCCAATGGAAATAATATCGATGGTGTCGACTGGAATCTGGACGACTGGACCAAGTTTCTCCATGAGTATGGCGTGCCCCTCTCTGTCACCGCGGATGACGGCACCGTCGAGACCTACCGAGTGCCGATCACTACCTACACGCTCGATGTTTACAACGCCCAACCCAACGAGGAGCACTCCGCCGTCATGGACGCCGCCGCGGAGCAGGGTGGCGGTTACAGACAGTCAGCCACAAGCGCTACAGAGCTTGAGACTGCACTCAGCAGAATCTTTGGGGACATTATAGATATCAACACATCCTTTGCGGCGGTAACGCTGCCGCTGTCTGCCACCAACCGAGCACAGGCTGAGAACAAAGTCTTTGTCGGGATGTTTCGCCCGGGGTCGCTGCGTAAGCCTAGATGGCTCGGCAACCTAAAGCAGTACCAGCTGGCGGTATTTGACGGTGATATTGAATTGGCGGATGTGGACTACAACCGCGCGATCAACCCGCAAACAGGATTCGCGGGATCGTGCGCGACCAGTTTCTGGACCACTGACACAACGGACATCGATACGAGCACCGCCGGCGATCAACCCTATTTCGATGGACTCGGGTTGGACCCAAATCCAGTGAGTGAATGTTCTTCAACTTTTCTGGCAGGCAGGAATGTGTTGTCAGACTCTCCCGATGGTCCTTTTGTCGAAAAAGGTGGAGCTGCTCAGCAAATACGGCAACAGGTTGATGGATCAAACAATAGCGATCGGGTGATTTTGACCGAAGCCAGCAGCACCCTGCGAGCACTCGCTGCAGGCGACTTTAGCGATGCAGCCTACTTTAACTATCTGACCGGAGAGGATGCCGGGCTCCAGGGTGGAGACTTCAAGATTGATGATGGTACCGGTACGAGCACGTACATCGATAATCCGGACCTCGGCGAGGTGGAGGTCATGCCAAGCGAGGGCTTGAGGGCGACGATCCACGGCGACATTGTGCATTCGAGGCCCCTGACGATTAGCTATGGCCCGACGGGCTCTGGCAGTACGCAATTCAGGATTTACTATGGGGCCAATGATGGCCTGTATCGGTCGCTCGATCCTGATTCGGGCCAAGAGGAATGGGCCTTCATCGCCGAGGAGCACTACGACGGTGTCGAACGTCTTTACCGAAATACTCCAACTGTAAATTTCTATGGCCTCGATGCCTCCCTATCGACCTCCATTGATGCGGAGTCAAAAGATTATTTCTTTGATGGCTCAACCGGTGCGCACACGGTTTACAACAGCAGCAACCAGTTAACGACGGGTTATATCTTTCCAACCATGCGTCGTGGCGGTCGGATGATTTATGGTTTTGACATCAGTCCCACTGCGGGCGCTGGAATACCGCCGTCCCAGCCGGTGTTCATGTGGAAAGCGGGCTGCCCCAATTTGACCGACGATACCGGGTGTACCTCGGGTTACAGCAATATTGGTCAAACCTGGTCGACGCCTGTAGCGGGATTTGTCGATGGCTATGACAGTGGCAATACCCCGGTGCTCTTTGTTGGTGGAGGCTGGGATGATTGCCTGGATACAGACTCCGCGAGCTTTGGCTGCTCAAGTACCGATAAAGGGGATGCGGTTTACGTAATCGATGCCACTGACGGTACCTTGCTGGCGACCTTAGCGACGGACGCCCCTGTAGTGGCAGAGGTTGAACCCCTCGATGTTGATTTTGATGGCAAGGTAGATTTTGTCTATGCCGCAGATGCCGGTGGCGCGATTTACCGAATTTCGTTTGCCACACTTGCCAGTGAGTCTGCCTTGGCCACAGTAGCCCTAAGTCAGAGTAGCTGGACCATTCAAAAGATCGGGGAGGACTCAGGGACAGATAAACGGTTTATGAATCGTCCGATTGTCGGTGCGGTGGGAAACAAGGTGTTTGTGACGATTGGCAGTGGGGATCGAGAGCGTCCGCTAAAGGTCAATTACCCCTACGTGAGCAACATCGATAATCGCTTTTATGTCCTGATCGATCGGCCTTACCCCTGGGATGAAAACAATGACGGCACGCTGCAGGCCTCCGAGTCAAATATCAGTTTGAGAGCCACAATCGATCTCGACGGATCGACCATGCTAAACGCGGCCACTGGCTTGAGCGGCTCTCAATCGCTATTGGATTTCGACGGCTGGTACTTGGAGTTACCTGACCAGGGCGAGCAAATAGTGAATCAGTCGGTAATAGGTGGGGGTCTGGTTTATTTTAATTCCTTCCAGCCGGTAGGTAATAACGACGGGCTATGCGCAAACTTGGGTACCGCAAAGTCATATGGTATTCCCTTATTTGATCCGGTCTACGACGATGGGACGATCTTCGGGCAGGGGATACCCATTCCGCCAATCATCGTCACGGTGGATTTGGATTCGGGGGATGCCAGCTGCACTGGCGATGATTGCGGCCCCGGCGAAATACCAGACGAGGTGGTGACGATCTGTATTGGTTGCCAGGGCTTCGATCCCCTAGAAATCAATCCTCAGACCGATGGTCAGATCAATGAGGCCTTCAGGGTAGAGAATGTGGATCGGCAATAGCAGACCATAGGGCTCAGCAGTTTGCGTCGGCGACCTCGCGCGCCCTGGTTAATTGCTCGGCGCGCTCGTCGTCGGTCATAAATCGCACCGTTCCATCGTCGTCCGTCACGCGAACTCTGGCGAAGGTCTCCAATTGGAAAATGGCATCCTTTGCCTGATCGCAAAGTTCGGGGTGCTTTTCTATTTCAATTCGCGTACCGGCCGCGCCAACACTTTGCATATCGCCTACAGACGATGATGCGTTCTTCTGGCCCTGTCCATTTTTGGGGGGCGGAGGGGCCGACACCACGTTCGCTTTTGCGCCATACCGATCTGCATCGATTATCGTGTAGGGCACTCCGAGCGGTGGGGGCCGATCGCTGATGACAGGATTGCCATTGCCATCACTCCAGCGATACATGTCTCCAGCAGTTGCCACCAAGACGGGAGTTAGTCCGAGGGCCGCAAGCAGTGTGATCGACCGCACGCAAAAGCGCCACGAGCGTCCCGGCTGTTGTGAAGGGTGTGCCGAAATAAGCCCCCTTCGGACCCTGAGTATTTGATTAACACCAACGTGCATCAAAGCACGCTTCGAACCCCACTGAGTCGACATCACAGATCCTTGTTTGCCGAAGATTATGTAAAAACTACTGATCTTGAGGGTTTTCGGCAACATCTTCAGAGATAAATACTCCGCTTTGGTTGACTTTGATGCCTTAAGTTCCGACTATTCGCTTCGTCACGCGAACGGCAACGGCTATTGATGAGTACCCTCATCCGCTGGCCTACCTTCACGACGGGATAGTTGTGTAGGCTGTTTGCGGGTTCCGTTTGGTGTGCTTTGCACACTCGGGCTCGACACTGCGCTACCCCGCAGGTCACCGATACACGGGTTTCGTGATCGATGTTCTCGCTGGTAGCAGGGATTCGATCCAACCAGTGGTTCGTGGGACATACAAGTGTGGGCTATTACGGACCCGAGCGTCGTAAGCCCATGGATGTTCACCATGAACTAGCTGGAGCAAGACATGGAAATGCTTTCTGGCGGCGAGATGCTCGTCCGCGCCTTGCAGGATGAGGGAGTCGAATACGTTTTCGGCTACCCCGGTGGTGCTGCCCTGCACATCTACGATGCTCTTTTTAAACTCGATGCGGTGCCGCATATTCTGGTGCGTCATGAGCAGGCGGCGACCCACGCCGCAGACGGTTACGCGCGGGCAACTGGTAAGCCCGGAGTCGTTTTGGTGACATCAGGCCCCGGCGCGACCAACGCCATTACCGGTATCGCCACTGCCTATATGGATTCGATTCCTTTGGTTGTTCTCTCGGGTCAGGTCCAGAGTCATTTGATCGGAGAGGATGCCTTTCAAGAGACCGACATGGTGGGTATTTCGCGACCCATCGTGAAACACAGCTTCATGGTTCAGCGGACCGAAGACATCCCGTCGATTATCAAGAAGGCCTTTTTTATCGCCTCGTCGGGGCGACCCGGTCCTGTCGTCGTGGATATACCCAAAGATCTGACTCATCCAGAGCACAAGTTTGAGTATTACTACCCTGAGTCAGTGAGCCTACGTTCCTACCAGCCCTCTCAGAAAGGTCACACCGGTCAGATCAGAAAGGCCGCTCGTTTACTGCTCTCGGCCAAGCGTCCAGTGATCTACGCGGGCGGGGGGGTCATTCAGGGAGGTGGCTCAGAGCTGCTTACCGAGCTGGCACAACAGCTGAATTACCCGGTCACCAACACGCTGATGGGATTGGGTGCCTATCCCGGCTCTGACAGGCAATTTTTGGGCATGCTGGGCATGCATGGGTTTTATGAGGCCAATATGGCGATGCACCACAGCGACCTCATTCTCGCTGTTGGGGCGCGCTTCGATGATCGCGTAACAAATACCGTTGGCAAATTCTGCCCCGGTGCGAAAATCATTCATATCGATGTCGATCCGGCATCGATTGCCAAAATTATCCCGGTGGATATTCCCATTGTGGGTCCCGTCGACACGGTCTTAAAAGAGTTAATCAACCAAGTCGCTGCGCAAATCGAGGCAACCGATCGACCGCTGCCCGATGCGGACGCGCTGGCACAGTGGTGGCAACAAATTGAGAGCTGGCGTGAAGCTCATGGTTTGTGGCACGGAAAACGCTACGGCGAAAGCGAATTTGCGATGCCTCAGGACGTGATCAAATGTCTATACCAGACAACAAACGGTGAGGCCTATGTCACCTCTGATGTGGGGCAGCATCAAATGTTTGCCGCGCAGTACTATAAATTCGACAAGCCTCGCCGCTGGATTAACTCCGGTGGTTTGGGAACGATGGGCTTTGGGTTGCCTGCCGCCATGGGTATCAAACTCGCCCTGCCTGATGCGGAGGTCGCCTGCGTTACCGGCGAGGGCAGCATTCAGATGAATATTCAGGAGCTATCGACCTGTTCTCAGTACCGAACGCCCGTCAAGATCATCAGCCTGCGCAATAACTATCTGGGCATGGTCAAACAGTGGCAGGATATGCAGTACGAGGGTCGCTACTCGGAGAGCCATTACGCTGCCTCATTGCCAGATTTTGTGAAGCTGGCGGAGTCATATGGTCACGTTGGTATCAAGGTTGAAAAGAAAGAGGATCTTGAGCCGGCAATGCGCGAGGCCTTTGCTCTAAAGGATCAACTCGTATTTCTCGATGTCTTTGTCGAACCTCATGAGCATGTTTATCCCATGCATGTTGCTCCCAGCGGCGCCATGAAAGATATGTGGCTCAGCAAAACAGAGAGGACTTGAGATGAGACGGATACTTTCGGTTTTGTTGGAGAATGAGCCCGGTGCACTGTCGCGGGTTGTAGGACTGTTCTCTCAGCGTGGCTATAACATCGAAACCCTCAATGTGGCGCCAACGGATGATCACTCCCTGTCCAGGCTAACACTGACTACTAGTGGTGACGATCTGAAGATTGAACAGGTCACCAAGCAGCTCAACAAGCTCATCGATGTGGTCAAGGTCGTCGATTTAACTGAAGGGGCGCACGTTGAGCGAGACTTGCTTCTGGTTAAGGTTCGAGCAGTGGGTCAGCAGCGGGATGAGGTCAAGCGGACCACCGATATTTTTCGAGGCCAGATCGTGGATGTGGGTCCGACCACCTACATCATCCAGCTTACAGGGCCCACCGAGAAACTGGATTCCTTTGTTACTGCACTTGGTGAGGCCGAAATTATGGAAGTGGTCCGATCGGGTGTCGCCGGTATGGCCCGCGGTGAAAAAGTGCTCTCACCCTAACAGACGTGAAAACCCCCAATCACAGCACTCCTTGGCATTGCGGTCTACCGGTCCCCTTGGATAGACTGCGCGCCGGGGAATAAGATAACGAAAGGAAATTCATTATGGTTTTTGATCCGATCCTGGCTCCTGCAGTGGGGCTGGCTGGTTTGTTGGTAGCGTTTGTCATCTACCACATCATGTCAAAGCACGACCACGGCGCTGACAGCGTCAAACACATTGCCGACCAGATTCATTTGGGCGCCATGGTGTTTATGCATCGCGAATACAAGATGTTGGCTATTTTCGCCGGCGTGCTGGTATTGGGGATATTCCTTTCTCCCTTGGGTCAGGATACGGCGATTGCCTTTGTCGTGGGTGCACTATCCTCGGCCACAGCTGGCTATCTGGGCATGTACGCGGCCACGCGCGCCAATGTGCGCACCGCAGTAGCGGCTAATAATCATGGGGCTGCTGCTGCATTGAACATTGCCTTTTATGGCGGCTCTATCATGGGCTTGTGCGTAGCATCACTGGGCCTTGTGGGTCTGGGCGGGCTGTTTTACTTCTTTGGCACCAGCGCCGAGTCGGCTCATTCAATCCATGGCTTTGGCATGGGGGCCTCCGTAGTGGCGCTGTTCTCCCGGGTAGGAGGCGGTATCTACACCAAGAGCGCCGATGTGGGCGCTGACTTGGTGGGTAAAGTGGAAGCCGGCATCCCCGAAGATGACCCGCGCAACCCCGGCGTCATAGCCGATAACGTTGGTGATAACGTAGGCGACATCGCTGGGATGGGCTCCGATATTTTCGAATCCTATTGCGGATCCATGATCGCTTGTATTGCTATTGCATCGACCATGGCGCTCAGTGCCGAGCAGCAGGGCGCCATGATGGCCTTCCCCCTTGCCCTTGCCACCATCGGTTTGCTGGCGTCGGTTGCAGGTATCGTCATTGTTCGCGCGCGCTCCTCGGCCGCCCCCGAGGCGGCCCTGCGCAGTGGTACTTTGGGCGCACCGCTGATCTTTATCGCCATGGCCTGGTTCCTCTCCAAGCACATGGGTATCGATCAAAATGTTTGGTGGGCAGTTGTATCGGGTGCGGTGGGTGGTATTGCCATCGGCCTCATCACCGAGTACTACACCGGCGGCAAGCCGGTCCGAACTATCGCTAAGTCAGGCGAAACGGGTTCGGCCACCGTGATGATCACGGGTTTGGCTGTAGGTATGCAGTCGGTCGTGGCGCCTGTGCTGTTCCTTGCGGCAATTATCTTTGTATCTACCAACCTCGCAGGCCTGTACGGTGTGGGTATTGCCGCCGTTGGCATGTTGGCTACCGTGGGTATCACCATGGCTATTGATGCCTATGGCCCCGTGGCGGATAACGCCGGCGGTATCGCCGAGATGGCGGGCATGGGCGAGGAGACGCGCAAGATCACCGACGGTCTCGATGAGGTGGGTAATACTACCGCGGCTATCGGCAAAGGCTTCGCCATCGGTGCGGCTGCTCTGGCGGCACTGGCGATCATTGCGGCCTTCGTCGAGACGGTAACGGTGAACAACCCTGATTTCACCTTGCAGCTCTCTGATCCTCAGGTGCTGATTGGTATTTTCATTGGAGGCACGATTCCTTTCCTTATCGCGTCAATCACCATGACTGCGGTAGGGGAGGCGGCCTTCGATATGATCAACGAAATTCGTCGTCAGTTCCGCGAGATTCCGGGTCTTCTGGAGGGTAACGCGGAGCCAGACACGGCACGTTGTGTCGATATCGCGACTACCGCAGCTCTCAAGCGCATGGTTGTTCCCGGTGCCATCGCCGTGCTGGCCCCCGTGTTTGTTGGCTTTGGTTTGGGCGCGACCTCGCTAGGCGGCATGTTGGCCGGTGGGCTGCTGGGATGTGTGCTCATGGCGCTGATGATGGCGAATGCGGGCGGTGCCTGGGACAACGCCAAGAAGTATGTTGAAAAGGGCAATCTCGGCGGCAAAGGCTCCGACACCCATGCGGCAGTGGTCGTGGGAGATACCGTTGGCGACCCTTTCAAAGATACGTCGGGTCCGTCGATGAATATTCTGATTAACGTGATGGCTATTGTGAGCTTGGTGATTGCGCCGCTGCTTTAAGTAGCTTTTTAGATAACGTCTCAAAGACAAAAAAAGGGGCCCACGGCCCCTTTTTTTATTACCTGCATTTATTGCGTGAGTTACACAATCGACTTCATGTCGGTCATGAAGCTTCTCAATTCCGCTCCGACATACTCGACGGGATGGTTGCGGATAGCATCGTTAACTTCGATGAGCGTGCGGTTATCCACTGCATTATCACCCCCCATACCAGCACCGATCACGTCGGTGCCCTGCTTGGCCATGAAATCTTTCAATAATGGTCGCGCGGCCTGATCGAATAGGTAGCAGCCGTACTCGGCGGTATCAGAAATTACAACATTCATCTCGTAAAGTTTCTTGCGGGCAATGGTGTTGGCAATTAGAGGTGTTTCGTGCAGCGACTCGTAATAGGCTGACTCTTCAATGATGCCCGCATCCACCATGGTCTCGAAGGCCAACTCAACCCCGGCTTTCACCATTGCAATCATCAGGATGCCTTTGTCGTAATAGTCTTGCTCGCTGATGTCTTCATCGGTAAGTGGTTGCTTTTCAAATGCGGTCTCGTTGGTCTCGGCCCGCCATTTCAAAAGGTTTACATCGTCGTTGGCCCAATCCGCCATCATGGTGCTAGAAAATACGCCCGACATGATGTCGTCCTGGTGCTTCTCAAAGAGAGGCCGCATAAGGTCTTTCATCTCTTCAGCCAGTTCGAAGGCACGAATCTTGGCAGGGTTGGACAGGCGGTCCATCATGTTGGTAATGCCACCCTGCTTGAGGCCTTCGGTAACCGTCTCCCAGCCATACTGCACCAGCTTAGCGGCGTAGCCTGGGTCGACGCCGAGCTCAACCATGCGGTTAAAGCAAAGCAGGGAGCCAGATTGCAGCATTCCGCACAGGATGGTTTGTTCGCCCATCAAGTCTGACTTCACCTCAGCGATGGGCGATGACTCGAGCACGCCAGCCCTATCTCCACCCGTGCCGCTAGCAAGCGCCTTGGCGATTGCCATGCCTTCTCCCTTGGGATCGTTTTCGCGGTGCACAGCAATTAGCGTAGGAACACCAAAGCCTCGCTTGTATTCCTCGCGTACTTCGGTGCCTGGGCACTTTGGACACATCATCACGACGGTCAGGTCTTTCCGAATCTGCATGCCTTCTTCCACAAGATTGAAGCCATGGGCATAGTCGAGGCAGGCGCCTTCTTTCATCAAGGGCATCACGGTGTTGACGACACCGGTGTGTTGCTTATCAGGGGTGAGGTTCATAACAACGTCGGCACCCGGGATAAGCTCCTCAAAGTTGCCCACGGTAAAGCCGTTGTCAGTCGCGCGCTGCCAGGAGTCGCGCTTTTGATCAATCGCCTCCTGACGCAGGGCATAAGCCACATCCAGACCACTGTCCCGGAGATTCAGTCCTTGATTAAGACCCTGAGCACCGCACCCGATAATGACGATTTTCTTGCCCCGAAGGACGTCAACGCCATCGGCAAATTCGGAGTGATCCATGAACCGGCACTTGCCGAGTTCCTCTAACTGGACTCGTAGAGGTAGTGTGTTGAAATAATTGCTCACCGGTGTCTCCTGAAGCAGAAGGGGTTAGTTGTTGAAAAATGGGCGCGCAGTATACCTATTGATGTCTAAAAATGCTTCTTTCGCGACGGCAATCACCAAAACAGGCGTTCTGGGCGGGATTGACTGGTAAACTGCGGCTCTATTTGAAGCCTCGGGGGCAGGTATGGCCGATGAGTCAGCAGCGAAAGAACCAGACAGTAGGGAGCAGGAGGGCGACTTCGGGCGTGCCGCGGAGCAGATAGAGCGACCCCTGCAATCTTTGGTTGGTGACTACGAGGAGGAATCCCCGGCGGGGAGTCAGCCGAAGACGAGCGGTATTTTTCTCCTACCCAACCTGTTCACCACGGGCGCACTCTTTTGTGGCTTTTACGCGGTGATCGCGGGAATGAAGGGGGATTTCTATTCTGGCTCTGTTGCTGTGTTCGTGGCTATGGTTTTCGATGGTTTAGATGGGCGCGTGGCGCGGCTGACCAAGACCAGTAGTGCTTTTGGCGCGGAGTATGACAGCCTGGCCGACATGGTCTCTTTCGGTGTGGCGCCTGCGCTTTTGATGTTCAACTGGGCCCTGACCGATGCTGGCAAAGTGGGGTGGGTCGCTGCGTTTCTCTATACAGCCTGTGCCGCGTTGCGTTTGGCCCGCTTCAATAGCCAGCGCCATGTGGTCGACGCCAGTATTTTTGTGGGGCTTGCAAGTCCTCCGGCGGCAGCTCTGATAGCCAGCAGCGTCTGGCTGGGGCATACCCATGGCTTTCCTGCCGCCACCGTACCCTGGTCCTATTTGCACGCCGGATTGCTGGTAGTGGCTGGCTTTTTGATGATTGCCCGCTTTCCCTATTTCAGTTTTAAAAATATCCAGTTGGAGGAGCGTGTTCCATTCGCTCGTATACTGCTGATGATTGGTGTCCTTGCACTAATCGCGCTTGATCCGCCGTTGGTGCTGTGGTGTTTGTCTTTTGTCTATGCCCTTTCAGGGCTGCTACAACATTTGCGCCGTAATGTTGTTAGAACAGGGGGAGTTCAGGAGCAGGACAATGACGCGTCGCAAGTTTGAAATTCCGACAATTGCTTCATCTGAAATAACCCCCGAAGGGGTTTGGCTTAATCGTCGTCAGTTGATGCAGCAGGCAGGCCTTGGTGCACTTTCCGCCGTTGGTGTGCATACAAGGGCGCAAGCCGCAGAGGCGCCAGCACTGCGTGATTTGTCGGCAGCACCATCATCCTGTGATGGTTGCTCGACTACTGAATCCCTGACTCCCTATAGCGATGCCACTTCCTACAACAACTTTTATGAATTTGGGACCGATAAGTCAGACCCTGCCCGCTACGCCCATGAGATGAACGTCGACCCTTGGTCCGTAGAGGTCGGTGGCCTGGTCAATAAACCGGGCAAGCTTAACCTTGAGGAAATATTGGCAGGCTTTGATTTGGAGGAGAGGGTGTACCGGTTTCGCTGTGTTGAGGCCTGGTCCATGGTGGTCCCTTGGATAGGCTTCCCGCTGGCGGACTTGCTTGCACGCTTTGAGCCAACCAGTGACGCCAGATACGTCGCCTTCAAAACCCTCTATCGCCGGGGGGAAATGCGTGGCACGCGCTCTTTCACATCAATCATTGATTGGCCCTACAGGGAGGGGCTGCGGCTCGATGAGGCCATGAATCCCCTGACGCTGATGACAGTAGGGCTTTACGGCAAGGTGCTGCCCAATCAAAGCGGTGCGCCTCTTCGTCTGATTGTGCCCTGGAAGTACGGATTTAAGAGCATCAAGTCGATCGTATCGATTGAGCTTGTAGACAAACAGCCCGAGACCTCATGGCAGCAGCTGGCGCCGCAGGAGTACGGGTTTTATAGCAACGTTAATCCCGAGGTTGATCATCCTCGGTGGAGTCAGCGTTTCGAGCGCCGGCTACCCTCGTCGTTGTTCAGTCCCAATCGTATCCCGACCTTGCCCTTCAATGGCTATGCCGAGCAGGTAGCGTCTTTGTATGAAGGCATGGATCTTCGGGTGCATTACTAAGCCGTGCCTCCCGCAACGCTACGAAGTTCGATTCGCTGTTCTCGATAGCAAGATCGCCCCCTCATGAAGGCCGACATAATCCAGCCCCTGTTGTCCTACCGCGTGCGCTGGTGGCTTCTTTTTGGTGTGGCTTTGAGCCCCTTTTGCTGGCTGGTGTGGAGCGTTATCCAAAATACCTTGGGGCCTGATCCTGCAGAGGCATTGATGCACACCACCGGCGAGTGGGCCCTCCGGTTTTTGGTGGTGGTGTTAATGGCCCGGCCTTTTTCCCAGAGGGGATGGCCCGTCCTGTTTCGGGCCCGCCGCATGTTTGGGCTGTTCGTTGCTTTCTATGCCAGCCTCCACCTCCTCGTCTTCGCCCAGGTTTACGTAGGGTGGAGCGGGGCTATCCTCGCTGAGGAGCTTGCAGAGCGACCCTACGTGGTGGCTGGATTTGGCGCTTGGCTCCTGCTGTTGCCCCTGAGTGTCACCTCTCTTCATAGCGTACGCCGGCGTATGGGTCGCTACTGGCGCTCACTGCACCGGGCGGTCTACCTAATCGCACTGCTGGCTACGCTCCACGTGCTGTGGCTTTCCCGATCCGACGTGGGCGACGCGCTACTTTACGCGCTGGTTTTTGGCGCGCTGCTCGCGTGGCGTGTTGCTGTATTTTGGCGAAAAAGCTTGCGCCTGAAACGCCGACCCTGATAGAGTCCGCGCCTCGCTGGTGGGTGGTAATAAACCCCCTGTCTCGAGGGCTTTCAAAAGTGCTGATTTTTACCGCTTGCGAAGGCCTGTAGACCGCGTAAAATATGCGGTCCGCGGTTGGAAGCCAGTTGTCCTGGATCCGCCCAGCCGCACTAGGAAACACCGCAATAGTTTTTCTTCAGAAAACGCTTGCATGCTTCCGATCGCTGCGTATAATGCGCGGCCTCGGTTGGGGGTAGCCCCTTCCACAAAGTTCGCCCAAGCGGCAACTTGCTACTT
>Ga0181574_10000271_pt1 | contig 47788 bp, 34 predicted proteins | sample 101ome_24_FD_145600 | JGI IMG/M metagenome (GOLD analysis project Ga0181574, IMG submission 145600) | Coastal salt marsh microbial communities from the Groves Creek Marsh, Skidaway Island, Georgia - 101410AT metaG (spades assembly) | ecosystem: Environmental > Aquatic > Marine > Intertidal zone... | reverse complement strand
CGTAGAAAAAGAATACTTAGATAAATGTTCCTTTTCAGCCTCTGTCAAGCCCTTTGGCAATGGAGTATCTTTTTGTTGTGAAAATAAACCCATGCCAATAAACAAAAAGAGAAAAAATATTAGATATTTCATAATTTTATACTTTACGTAAATATATACTTTATCACTGTAAATTCAAATATGGTATTTTGAAGTGTTTTGAAAACATCTCGGATAAGAATAAAACCTATACTAAACTAACTATCGAGCTTACTTAATTTTGAAAATTAATTAATTCGAGATCTCGATATATGCTTGCTTTGTAAAGCATACTTCAAAAATAATTCAAACCCTCCACGAAGATTAGATGATCTTGATAACGAAGAAACATTTACATCGTATGAAAAACCTACTGACAAAGTATGCCATTCTAAAATATTTTTAATAATAATTGCATCATTCCATCTGTGAAAAAGACCAATATGATAAATAAATGCCTTTATTCTTCCTGTATACTTTGATGCCTCCACCATTGAAATTCTAAAATACGACCCATACATGATTTGGCTTGAAGGCCCCTGCTTATTCCAATAAAGTCCAGGAGCCAATGCTCCTTTTGAATTTTGGACCTCAATAACTCCATTGATAAAACCCGACCACCTCATCTGAAGTTGTTCATTATTCGCATTTATAAATGAATAGATTGGTCTATTAACATGGTAAACTGCTAACCCTGCATTTAACATTCGTTGTTTGTTTTGATTTATATACCTATCTGAGCTATTGTAAGTATATACCGCACCTGCACCTGCATCAAAATATATAAACTGATTATTCTGGATAGCTTCTGCGGTTCCATAATTTGAATCATAAGAACCATTTAAATATTGAGATCCCCATTGGGCATTGGATATTCCAATTGATCTCTGACCAAAACCACTATATAAACCAAGGCCAATTTTACTATTTGAATTAACTAATAAATGATACGCCAAGTTCAAATTCACCTTGGTAGTTGAAACAGAATTAGTACCTGAAGCGTCGCTGAATAGATTGAGTCCCGCTGCTATTATACCTTTTTTATTAGTACTTGTTTCATTTAATCTTCCATCAATAGAAACTCCAATGGTATTAAAAGCAGTAGTCACACTGCTCCACTGAGACCTGTAATTAATGTTAGTTTGAATAACCGAATGTGCACCAGACAAACCAGGGTTTAAATTTAATGGTGCATATTCAATTTGAGAAAAATGAATGTCTTGAGCAATTAATTCATTCGACCGAACAATACAAACAAATACTACAGTTAATAACACAACTCTAATTAGCATAGTTATCTCATTTATCTAACAATAGTGATATTACCCGAACGATTTACTACCTCCCCATTGTCCATTTTTGCGTATAAACTATAAACATATACCCCCGTTTGTAAATCTTTCCCATTCTGAGTTCCATCCCAACAAATTTCATTCAGTAAAGCTTCGTTATTCTGATTCATAGAGGTCATCGTCTCAAATACCTTTTGCCCCCACCGGTTGTATATCCTAAAACTTAATTCAGCTATACAATCTCCAAAAACACAAATAATTCGGTTTTGTAATTCTGCAGAGTTAGGTGCTAAAATATTCGGAATATACATTTCGGCACAATCAAATGATACAATTATTTGCACAGTATCTATTCCTATACAACCAGAATCATCAGTTCCTACTACAGTGTACGTTGTGGATACATTTGGACTAGCAATTGGATTCAAGCATTCCGTGCAACTCAAACCTTCGGAAGGTGACCACACATAAGAGCTGGCTCCTGTAACACTAAGCTGAACACTTTCACCAGATAAAATAGATTCAACCGAAGGTGAGGCATTTATCGGAATTGTTGCGCCTTCTAAAACAGAAAAAGACTCTGAATAAACACACCCATTATTGTCTGTGACGGTTACAAGGTAATCCCCTTCATCAATATTAGTTAGCTCTTCTGTAACAGCATTGCTCGGAGACCATAAATACGAATAATTAGGTGTGCCACCACTTACGCTCAGAACAATTGCTCCATCAGATTGACCACAATTCGCATCACTAATAGTTCCGGAAATCAAAATAGGTTCAGGTTCATTCAACTCAATTGAAGCTGTCCCAACACAACTAGCATCATCCGTCACACTAACTATATAATTCCCTGGCCCCAAATTAGAAATCAAATCGGAAAGTCCACCTGTTGGAGACCAAGCATAAGAATACGGAGTTGAACCACCTGAGGCAATAGCTTGAATTGCCCCATCAGACTCTCCATTACAACTAATTGGGGAGATTAAATTTATAGTTACAGTTGGTGAAACAGGTTCAGTTATTGATATCGCACTAGAATCGATCCCTTGACAGCCTCCGAGTGTTACATTAAACATACTATAAGTGGATGCAGAAAGACCCGTAATTTGATAACATCCGTTGGCATCAGTAATGAAAGATCCTGTAGATTGAATTCCATTGTCATTCAGATAGTCTAAATCAGAGTATGAAGTTGATGGTTGTAAACCACATATATTAATAATCCCATCTGAAGAAACACAGCTTGTAATACCGGATTCTAGAGACACTATAGGTGTTGGTTCGTTTGGGTTGGTTAGAGTAATGGCACTTAAATCAGACCCTGTACAACCCAAATAAGTTACTTCAAAATTTGAGTATAAATCTGCGGCTAATCCCATTAATTCATAGCAACCAGAGGGGTCGGTAGAAAAAGAACCAAATGTTATGGGACCTGAACCATCTTCATAACTCAAATTATAAGTCGTTGAGGGTAGTAATCCGCAGATATCAATTGCACCATCAGATATGTTGCAATTAGATGGATTTTGATTAATTGATATCGAAGGGCTTGGTGCTTCATTAATCAATATTGAAGTGGTTGACGTGCAACCATTATTGTCAGAATATTCGATGTCCAACGTTCCAGAAGCTGAAGACGTTAAGGTTACAACATTATTATCAATATTTGACAAATTACCAGCCCCTGTTCCCCCAATTATTACCCAAGCAATTGGAGAGTTTGGAATTCCTGTCCCAGTTAGATCAATTGAGCTATTGGATGGGCCTCCAAAACATAATTCCGAAGGGCCAGAAATTGTTGGTATAGGATTAATAATAATAGAAATCGCTTCAATAGAATAACAATTCGGATCAGAACCTGACTCCAGTCTAATATAATAAGTTCCAGAAGTTGAAACCACATTGGAAATATCATTAGTCCCATTTTGAGCGTCCGTTAAGTTCTCATAATAAGACAAGGTGTTTCCCATTAAATCAGAGGCCCCATCTATTGCGTTGTAAATATCTATAACATCTGGAGAACAAACATTATTAGTAAATGCAGCGTCTAAAATTAAATTTGGTTGAGCACAATTACATAACGGATCATTTGCATCTAGAACAGTGACAGTTATTGATAATGGTGCTCCGATACACCCCTGATTAATGAATGGATAAACATTATAAATGACAGTTTGAGTGCCTGGAACCCCATTAGTTAATACTTCCGATAATATAAAACTATCGGATGTTTCTGATTGTAAATTTGAAGACTCTCCATTAACATTCAAATTATCTGAGGCTTGCCAGCAATATTCAGTTCCTGGATTACCCGTAATTGTTATGTTAGTTAACTCCCCTGAGCATATTGTTTCAAATGTAGGGGATGCACTAACCGATGGAGAAACACACGTAGCACAATTCGAAAGAGTTGATGGCTGATTATCCATATTCACATTACATATTGTTTGAATCTGTCCGCCCCCTGCACCACAACCTGAAGTGAATCCCCAGTTTGGATTTGCATTTCCTCCCAATAAAATTGCTAAATCCCCAGTATAGGATCCAATAACATTGCCATTAAAAGTTCCTGTTAAAGTTCCACTAGTTCCAGTTGAAACCTCCCATGTAATGCAAATATCATAGTCTCCGCCATCAACTACAGAACCACAACATGATTTTAAGGGAATTGGAGCAGAGAGTTGGTTATTCAGGCCATCATTGTTAATTTCAGCATGATGACAATTGACATCAACATCCGGCCAAGTATCAAACTCAACTGCCACAGAATTTTGTATGGAATTATACCCAATATTTCCTCCTACTCCGCCAAGAGGAGCATCATTATTTCCGTTCAACACAAAAGCAATCCCATCTCCAGAACCCAAATTAGTTCCAAAATTGGCCGTAAAAGTTAAATTAAAATCATTTGTTAAATCTAATGGATCACAAATCCAAATATCCCCCTCACCATCAACGGCTGTTCCATCTGTGAGAACTACACAATTACTATTAATTGTTGGGGGAGGAACTCCCGCATTTTTAAATTTATAATCCCCGTTGCATGATGTTGGAGAACCTCCAGTAGATGGAGACGTAAGACCAATTCCATTAACTATGATTGCTTGAGAATAAATGAAATTCACCGAAATGATTATACATCCTGTGATTAATACCCGCGCTACATTCATGATGTGTGATTTTATGGTTTTAGTCTAAAATACAATATTAAATACTTAAATTATGATTAAATATTGGTTTCATTGTTATATTTAAACAATTGATTATAAGTATAATTTGTTTTGTATTTAAAGATAGATATTAATTTTCGACTAAGATATAGTATTTTTTACATTAATAAAAATTAATGCCAATGAATCACCCCTGTTTAATTTTTTTTGATCTTAACTTACTATCTAATGATACTGTCCAGCCCTTAAAAATTCCAATCGTAGGTATCCAGATCAATAAGACAATTCTTCAATAACTCTATACTTCCTTGAATATCATCTTTATTGGCCATCTCAATCACTTGATGCAAATGACGTGTGGGAATTGAAATAGCTCCAGCAATAGAACCGCCTTCAGTCATTCTTTGAATTCCAGCAGTATCCGTGCCTCCTGCAGTTAAGATCTCAGGCTGCCAATTGATCCCATGCTTATCCGCCGTTTTTTTCATATAATCCACCATTCGATAATCACAAATAGTAGATGCATCCATAATTTTAATTGCCGCACCTTCTCCAAGTGAGGTGATTTTTTCATGTGCAGCAGCTCCCGGCAGGTCATACGCAATGGTCGTATCCAATCCAAAACCAAAATCAGGATTAATGCGCATAGCGGAAACATTTGCACCTCGAATCCCAACCTCCTCTTGAACTGTGAAAACTCCATACACGTCATATGGCACTTCTTTGTCTTTTAGTTCGCGCAACGCTTCAATTAGAATAAACACAGCTAGTCGATTGTCCAATGACTTACTGTTGACACAATTACCCATTTCAATAAAGGAACGTTCACGTGTAATTGGATCCCCAATTTTAATCAGTGCCTCCACTTCTTCTTTTGACAGCCCTGTATCAATGAAGAAGTCTGTCGTTTTAGCTACTTTATTACGCTCATCCGGTGTCATGACATGAATAGGTTTCGCTGCCATTACCCCAAGGACGTCCTCTTTCCCATGGATTAGAACCCGCTGAGCGGTTAATGTTTTTGGATCAAATCCTCCGAGTGTATGAAACCGGATAAATCCCTTCTCATCAATATGCGTCACAATAAAACCAATCTCATCCATGTGCGCTCCGACCATTACTCGCTTCTGCGCCTTCCCTTTTTTAATGGCGTACACGTTACCCATATTATCTAGTTCGATACTATCCACATATGGTGTGACTTCTTGGATAATTAATTCTCTGATTTTTTTCTCGTAACCTGGTGCCCCTGGCGCTTGACAAATTTTATTCAATAGTTCTATCCGCATAATTTCTACCCTTTTGTTTCCCTTCAAATATAGGTGGACTTTTTAATTTCTCCGGCATGGTAAGAAACTTTTACGAATCAAATCTATTAACTGTCGCCTCGAAATTCTAAATTTGTCCTATGAAAATTCTTGTCATCAGATTCAGTTCCATCGGCGATATCGTGTTGACAAGTCCCGTTATACGCTGTATCAAGCAGCAACTTCCTTCGAGTGAGTTACATTATGTAACGAAGGTTGCGTATTCTTCTATTCTGGAATCTAACCCGTTTGTCGACAAAGTTCATGTTTTAAATGGGAATACGTCGTTCTTAATTCAAGAATTGCGTGCCGAACAATTCGATGTTGTAATCGACCTTCACAAAAACATAAGGACTGCCCGCATAAAAAGAGCTCTTGGTGCAAAATCTTATGCCTTTCCTAAGCTTAATCTAGAAAAGTGGTTGTTGGTCAATTTCAAACGGAAAGCTATGCCCGATGTTCATGTCGTAGATCGGTATTTTGAAGCTGTGAAGACTTTAAATGTAACCAACGACCGACAGGGAATTGATTTTTTCATTCCCGAAGAAGATGTTATTGATGTTTCTGCAACCTATGGTTTAACCAAGTATGTAGCCGTAGCCGTTGGGGCACAGTTTGCAACAAAGCGAGTACCAGCGCACAAGTTAGTAGAAATCCTATCTGGACTTACACAACCGATTATTCTACTTGGAGGAAAAGAAGATAAAGCAGCGGGGGAAAATTTAAAAAGCAATTTAACAGAAAAAACCATTATTAACTTATGCGGAAAATTGAGTCTTGCTCAAAGTGCTTCCATGGTGAAACAATCTACAGCACTACTCACCCATGATACTGGACTCATGCACATAGCAAGTGCTTTTAATACCCCAATAATCTCGGTTTGGGGGAATACAGTTCCTGAATTGGGGATGTATGCCTATCGTCCTCAGCAATCAAACAATATTCGTGTCCACCAAGTAGAAGGATTGAACTGTCGACCATGTTCTAAAATTGGTCATCAGAAATGTCCAAAAGGCCATTTTAAATGCATGGAGGAACAGAATAGTGCAGAAATCACTCAATCTATTGAGGAGTATTTGACCTAGTTATTTGTTTCTATTGACAATGGTGCTACTCGCCTGGGCAGTTGGCATCACAATTAAATCAGCGATATTTACATGATACGGACGGGAAATCATAAAATAAATGATATCCGCTATGTCTTCCGCTTGCAATGCGTCAAATCCCTGATACACTTTTGAAGCGCGCTCAGTATCCCCTTTAAACCGTACTTCACTAAAGGCCGTTTCTACCATGCCCGGATTAACCGCTCCAACGCGAATTCCGTATTGATTTAAATCCATGCGCATGCCTTGATTGAGTGCGTCTACGGCATGCTTACTAGCACAATAGACATTTCCATTCGGATAGACTTCTTTTCCGGCAGTCGAGCCAATATTTATGATATGTCCGCTCTTTTGCTCAATCATTTTCGAAATAATCGGTTTGGAAACATTTAACAACCCTTTTACATTGATATCCAGCATAGCCTCCCAATCTTCTGAGCTTCCCGATTGAATAGGGTCTAATCCATGCGCATTACCTGCGTTATTAATCAATACATCAATCTTCGAAAACTCAGGTGGAAGTAACTCTATTTCGGATTCAACTTTCAATTTATCGCGCACATCGAAACATTTGGTGTATACATCGGTATGAGCAGATAGCTCAACCTTTAGTTGGTCCAAAATATATTCCTTTCGGCCGCATAATACGATACGAATTCCTTCTTGCGCAAACCGGATGGCTGTTGCTTTACCTATTCCGCTTGTTGCTCCGGTTATAAGGGCTGTTTTTTTCATATTAAATTAATGCAAATAAAGTTAGTAGAATTTCTTTAAATTTGATGATTATGTAAGTCTGATTTTTGATCAACTTGTTTGCATGAAGTAGTACTATTTTAACCTTTAAAAACCATAGAATTGCAAAACATTTCTGAAAATATTTTGGACCAAATCAGCGAAGGTGTTATCATTTGTGATTCATCAGGTAAAATCAAATTCACCAATTCAGCTTTGAATAAATATTTCGAATATGATTCGTTCGAATTAATCGATTCGGATGTTAATGAATTATTTGTTCTAAATCAAGGCTCAACGAATAGGTTCTCACGGTTTGAAGAGATAAAGAATAATTTTTTTATTAAACGAATGTTGGGGATTAAAAAAAATCAACAGCAAATTTCTGTAGAAATCCGCGTCAAACCAATTGATCAGAAAGAACAAGAAAATTTTATTCTCCTTTTGATAACTGATATAACTAGTAAGCTTTTTTACGAGGAAATGTTATTCGACTTAACACAAAGTCTTGAGGTTAAAGTTGAGGAAAGAACCGAAGAACTGCAAAAAAGTGAAAAGCTATATCAATCGATTGCACGCAATTACCCGAGTGGTGTCATAAGCATTTTAGATAGGAACTTCAACTATCTTTTCATCGAAGGTCAACATATGAAAGTGCAAGACAAGGAAGGCGAATTAATAGGCAAACCATTTACACGAGGCTTTGATGTAAGAAAAAAGAAGTATGTGGAAGATTATTTAGCAAAAGGATTCCAAGGAAATCAAGTAACTTTTGAGATTAAACAAAATGAAGATACGTTTTTAGTAAATATCGTTCCTCTCGGGGAGGAAGAGGAGAAAATTGATCGAATCATAGTTTTCGAAAACAACATTACTGTTCAAAAACAAGTTGAATTACGACTTAAAAAAAATCTCGAAAAAGAAATGGAATTGAATGAATTAAAATCTCGATTCGTCTCAATGGCTTCTCATGAATTTAGAACACCACTCACAACTATTAATAGTTCTGCTGAATTAATCGATCTATATGTTGACAAAAAGGCTGTAGATCAAATTAAAAAACATACTGACAGAATAAAAAACTCTATACAGAATTTGAATCTCATACTCAATGATTTTCTATCCTTAGACAAACTTGAGTCAGGAAATATCCAACCAAATATGGGAGAAGTAGACCTCCATGAATTACTTCATGAAGTTATAGAAGAAATGGGAGTTAATCTAAAAAAAAATCAGGTTATTGAACTTTTCTTGGAACAAAAAATCATTTTGCACACAGATAAAAACTTGGTAAAAAATATCTTAATTAATCTGCTTTCAAATGCTATAAAGTATAGTTTTGAAAATACACAAATCACAGTAACTTTGGAAATTCAGGATAGTACAATTCAAATCAGCGTGAGAGATCAAGGACTTGGGATTCCAAAAAATGAACAAAATAAAATGTTTGAACGATTTTTTAGATCAAAAAATGTATTTAATATAGAAGGAACTGGCCTGGGATTAACTATTGTAAAGAGGTATCTTGATATTCTGCAAGGAACAATTTCTTTTGAAAGTGAAGAAGGTCAAGGGACAGTTTTTTTCATTACATTACCAAAATAAGAATTAGATGAAAAAAATAGTAGTGATCGAGGACAATGCTGAAATGTGTGAAAACATTAAAGAACTTTTGGAATTGTCAAATTATTCGGTTCGAACTGCAAAGGATGGTGTTGAAGGAGTACAGTTAATCGAGCATGTTAAGCCGGACCTTGTATTGTGTGACATCATGATGCCGGAGCTCGATGGTTATGGTGTTTTATCATACCTAAGTAAATATCCAGACACACGTGGAATTCCATTTATCTTTTTAACCGCCAAATCTGAAAAAAATGATTTCCGTAAAGGAATGAGTCTAGGAGCAGATGACTACATTTCTAAACCCTTCCAACAAAAAGAGTTGTTAGACGCAATCTCAACTAGATTGATGAAAAAGGCTCAACTAGAAGAGATTATCCATTCGAGCAATCAATTATCAGAATTAAAGAAAACAATATCCGGTTTTTCAGAATTAAAGAAGTTAGTTGAGAATTTTGAAACTAAAATTTTAGAAAAGCGTGAATACGTTTATAAAAAAGGTGATGTCCCTGAGTTCTTATATTTTTTAGAAAGTGGTCATGTTCGATCATTTAGAGTTTCTGAAGAAGATAAAGAATTGGTAACGGAAATCCATGGTTCTAATCACTTTTTTGGTTATACTGAATTATTGAGCGGAGATAATTATTCGGAATACTCGATGACCTTAGAAAAGTCCAAGATAACCTGTATCCCAAAGAGCGACTTCGAAAATCTATTAATGCAGGATCGTGATGTGTCCAATACGTTTATTAAGCTGCTCGCAGGAAATGTTATCGAAAGAGAAAAAAAATTGGTGACGTTGGCCTATAATACCGTTCGAAAACGAGTGGCTGATTCTTTAATAAAACTATATGAAAACTATAAGTTTGATTCCGAGGATGTAGTTGAAATTAAGGTTTCAAGGGACGAAATAGCAAGTATGGTAGGAACTGCAACCGCTTCCGTAATTAGAATATTAAGTGAGTTTAAAGACGATGGACTCATACTCTCGAAAGGAGCAACTATAACAATTTTAAACGCAGAAAAACTTCGGAACAATCCTTATTAAAGCTAAATGAGTTTACCTCTTTTGTTTTCGAATAAAAAGATTAATACTCCAAATTAGGCCCTAACCATCTCTCCATTTCCTCAACTGTCAATCCTTTCCGCTCTGCCAAACTCTCCACTTGATCTTTCGTAATTTTTCCAACGCCAAAATACTTGCTTTGAGGATGCGCAAAATACCAACCGCTTACCGCCGCTGTAGGTGTCATTGCCATGCTTTCAGTTAAACTTACTCCCGTTAATTCTGTAGCGTTTAGAATGCGAAATAAGTCGGGTTTTTCAGTATGGTCAGGACAAGCAGGATAACCCGGTGCAGGACGAATACCTTGGTATTTTTCTTTGATTAGAGAATCATTATCCAGTTTTTCATTTGCCGCGTAACCCCAAAATTCTTTTCTTACACGTTCGTGCATACGTTCCGCAAAAGCTTCAGCGAATCTATCTGCTATGGCTTTCAACATAATGGTGTTGTAATCATCGTGGTCTGCCTCGAAGCGGGCAATTTGCTCATCAATTCCTAGTCCAGTGGTCACCACAAATCCTCCGATATAATCTTGAATTCCTGATTCTTTCGGAGCAATAAAGTCCGATAAAGCTATATTGTCGGCAGCATCCGATTTTTTAAGTTGTTGGCGGATCGTACGTTGCACGGTAAGTACTTCAACTCGGGTGTCATCGGTATAAATCTCAATGTCATCATCATTCACGGAACTAGCAGGAAAGAGTCCGATTACAGCACGCGCTTCTAGCCATTTTTCATTGATAATTTGATCCAACATCCGCTTTGCGTCCTCATATAATTTAGTAGCTGCTTCACCGACTACCTCATCTGTCAAAATATTAGGAAAACGTCCGGCTAATTCCCACGTTTGGAAGAAGGGGGTCCAATCGATGTAATCGACAAGTTCTGCTAGATTATAATTAACAAATTCGGTAATCCCTAATTTTTGAGGAGTAACAATATCTTCTTGCTTCCACTCGATTTTAAACTTGTTCCTGCGCGCTTCATCCAATGGTAAATACGTTTTATTCGCTCTGCTCTTTGCATGATGTTCCCGTAACTTTTCATAATCAGCTCTGGTTATCTTTACAAACTCATCGCGCTTTGGGCCTAACAAACTTTCAACTACCGTCACCGATCGTGAAGCATCCAACACATGCACCGTTTGATTATTTCTATAATGTTCTTCAATCTTTACCGCTGTATGAACACGAGAAGTTTGTTGCTCCCCAATCAATAACGGAATATTTAAATTTGCACGTTGCATTTCTTTAGCCATGTTTACCATTTCGTCTAAAGAGGGAGTAATCAATCCACTCAATCCAATGATATCCACGTTTTCTTCAATTGCTTTTGCTATGATTTTCTCTGCCGGTACCATTACACCCATATCAATGACGTCATAATTATTGCAGCCAAGCACAACCCCAACGATGTTTTTCCCAATATCATGCACATCCCCTTTTACCGTGGCCATCAAAACCCGCCCGTTCGGTTTATCTCCTTCTCGTTTATCGGCTTCAATAAATGGTAATAAATATGCGACCGACTTTTTCATAACACGCGCGGACTTTACCACTTGTGGCAAAAACATTTTTCCGCTTCCGAATAAATCTCCAACGATGTTCATTCCATCCATTAGCGGGCCTTCAATCACTTCAATGGGGCGTTCGTATTGTTTTCGACATTCTTCGGTATCTTCATCAATAAATTCAACAATACCTTTTACCAATGCATGTGCTAAACGGTCATTGACAGGCTGGTCTCTCCACGACAAATCAATTTCTCGTTTCTTTCCTTCTCCCTTGAAGCTTTCAGCATAATCTAATAAGCGTTCTGTGGCATCGTCTCTGCGATTAAGCAATACATCTTCAACATACTCCAATAAAACTTTATCGATATCATCATACACCTCCAGCATGGCGGGATTAACAATTCCCATATCCATTCCTTCCTTAATCGCGTGATATAAAAACGCAGAATGCATCGCCTCACGCACAGCATTGTTACCCCGAAATGAAAAAGAAACATTGGAAACCCCACCAGAAACGTGCGCTCCGGGAAGATTTTCACGAATCCATCGTGTAGCCCTAAAAAAATCTACTGCATTGTTTCTATGCTCATCCATTCCCGTAGCCACAGGGAAAATATTGGGGTCAAAAATGATGTCTTGAGGAGGAAATTTGACTTTATCCACCAAAATATCATAGGATCTTTTGCAGATTTCAATCCGGCGCTCATAGTTATCCGCTTGTCCATCTTCATCAAAGGCCATAACAATGACAGCGGCTCCGTAACGCTTTATTTGTTTGGCTCGATAAATAAATTCATCTTCCCCTTCCTTCAGGGAAATTGAGTTTACTACACCTTTTCCTTGAATACACTTAAGCCCTGCTTCAATGATCTCCCATTTGGAAGAATCTATCATCACTGGAACACGGGCGATTTCTGGTTCGGAGGCAATTAAATTCAAGAATTTCACCATTGCTTCTTTTCCCTCAATCATCCCCTCGTCCATGTTGACGTCAATAATCTGGGCACCCCCTTGAACCTGGTCAAGAGCAACAGTTAGGGCTTCTTCATAGTTGTCCTCCTTAATAAGTCTCAAAAACTTAGCGGAACCAGTTACATTGGTCCGTTCACCAACATTGATGAAATTGGTTTCAGGAGTAACAACTAACGGTTCTAAACCAGAAAGTTTTAGTGGGGGTAATGTCTTATTCATTCTATCGTTCATTTTTCCAGAAACCTTTCATTCTATTAATTTGCCTCTACTTTCCTTGCGGCGTATTTAGTGGCCAAATCTGCAATCACTTTAATATGCTCCGGAGTTGTTCCACAACAACCACCGATAATATTCACTAACCCTTCTTCCAGAAATTCTTGTATTTGTTTCCCCATAATTTCGGGTGTTTCATCATATTCACCAAACTCATTTGGTAAACCAGCATTCGGGTGCGCAGAAACGTAAAACGGTGCTTTTTCGTCCAGTACTTTTAAATATTGTCTTAAGTCTTTTGCGCCCAGGGCACAATTCAAACCGACACTCAATAGCGGCATATGCGAAATTGAAATCAAAAATGATTCTGTTGTTTGTCCAGTTAGTGTTCTCCCTGAAGCATCCGTGATGGTTCCTGAAACCATTATGGGAAGATTAGTTCCCAGTTCTTCTTGAACCACGTCAATAGCAAATAATGCTGCCTTAGCATTCAATGTATCGAATACAGTTTCAACTAACAAGAGATCTACTCCTCCATCGATTAATGCAATAACTTGCTGTGAATACGCTTTTACTAACTCATCAAACGTGATTGCACGATAACCTGGGTCATTCACATCTGGAGATATTGAAGCCGTTCTATTCGTTGGGCCGATAGAACCAGCGACGTACCTCGGCTTATTCGGTTCCTTTTCAGTAAACTCATCTGCCACTTCTCGAGCAATCTTTGCAGAGTGAAAGTTAATGTCGTAAACGGCATTTTCCAGTGCATAATCTGCCTGTGCAATAGTGGTACCTGAAAACGTGTTTGTTTCAGCGATATCGGCTCCAGCTTCGAAATAAGCACGGTGAATCTCTTTTATAATTTCAGGGCGAGTCAACGACAACAAATCATTATTCCCTTTTAGTGGATGCGTATGATTTTCAAACCATCCTTTACGGAAGTCATCTTCGTCTAACGTGTGACGTTGAATCATCGTTCCCATCGCGCCATCCAAGACTAGAATGCGTTCTTTAATTAAATCTCGTATATCTGGTTTTTCCATTTTTTTCCAATTAAGTAATATTCCCTGAATTACTTCAAAACATTACAAAGAAAGGAGAAAATTGTTGGTGTTACCCGAATGATTTCTACTTATCTCTTCCGATATTATCGAAAAGGATTTGGCACCGAAATCAGTTGTGAAACTGAAAGGTTGCCAAGGTTTCAAAGGGCCTGTCCCTCCACCTTTCTTTATAAGTATTAATATTGTTAAGAACTGAAAGGCAAAAATAATAGAAAAAGGAATACCTGCGTAAAAATACATCAAGTTAATCTGTACCTTCTCCATAAACCATGAATCAATAAGAATTGTGCAGCCAGGTAGGTCAACATCACCCAAAAATGGTCCATATAAAAGGACGATTTAAACAGCGAAATTGCGAGCAAGCTATCTGAGACCACAAAAAGTAATGCTCCCATCAAAATGATAAACGTTGATTTTTTTTGAGCACTTAAGTGCCATGTCCACGCCAAGAAGAGCATTGTCGAAATGATGAACGCATATGCCACAACAGGAATCAATAACTCTCCTAAAGACGCCCACAAATAACCTAAAAAAACAATCAAATAGGTTAGAATAATACTAAGCGGCCAAAGGTTTACTTTAAACGCAAACTCCCTCCGCAAAGCCGCTGAAAAAATCCAACAATACAAAATGTGCGCAATAAAGAATGAACCCAAGCCTAACATAAAGAACAATTCGGCATCCGATAGTAGAAATACATCGCCAAGCGTAGAAAAGACAAGTGCCCCGACAATAAGCGGTAAAAACTGTTGCGGACGCTGAACGAGAACGAAGAGAATCAGCAAAGGGATTAATATTGGCTTAAGAAAGATATCTAAGTCCAGATCCAATAAAATTAGCCCTAAGTATATAAAATAGAAAAGAATAATAGCTCTTAACATCACCCGTTTTAATTTCAATGCGAACTTATCTCGTTCTCTCGAGGACAATGAATCAACAAAACGAAATTACAAAACATTACACTACCGCAGCTAACAACTAATGCGTAAATTTAGCCATGAAGGTAAATTTATAGCTTTTTTATTTTTGATCCAAGCTCTTTGATTTTGTGTTAGAATGGTGTTACAAAAAATATAGAATGATGTGAATAAAGCAAATTCAACTATTTGTTTCGATGAAATAAGATAGATGAAAAATGCCTATTGCTCAGTTAAAATTCGAATTAACTACAACAGAAAGCATAACTATTTTGCGATGGGATTTCTTTAATGTCTATCCCAACCCAACAAGTAATTCATTCACCATTTCATCTGAGAAAGTGATTAATTCTGAATTTACGATCATTGATTCCCAAGGAAGAGAAGTGTTAACAGGATCTATGAATGGACAAGAACATACTATTGATATCTCCAAACTATCCAAAGGAGTTTATTCTGTTGTATTTGATAACACTGAATATCCTATGGTTAGAGTGATTAAGGAATAAGATTGCACTTCAAATATTTATAGAAAAGACCTTCATAACGAGGGTCTTTTTTTATATCCAAAAACCCTGCATTATCGCCATTTTTTCGTATCTTAAAGTATCATTTAACGTCACATCTTATTCTTAATAATTTAGGTTATAAATTCAAATGCCAAAGCCATACACTTTCCCAACATTATACAATGAAGCATTACTAAATTGAAAGAATGGGCCTATATCAAACCAAATCAATTTAAAAGCGGAACAATAACTTGGAGCCAAGATGGATACCAAACCGGTCGAATTTCAATAGTTGTAAATACATGCAGTAATTCCCCATATATCGAATTAAATTACATGTGTCAAGATGAACCTCGGAATTACAGAGTTTATCTGATTACGGTAGCTTCAAATTTGAACAAGGGAGTTATCTGGTATTTTCTCTGCCCTAAAACAAACAAGCGTTGCCGCAAGCTATATTCAATTGGTGGTTATTTTCTTCACAGAGAGGCATTCAAAGGTTGTATGTATGAAAGTCAAATACAAAGCAAAAAATACCGAGCATTGGATAAAACATTTGGGGCATATTTTAAAATAGATCAATTATACCAACAACTGCATCAAAAGCATTTCAAAAGCACTTATGCAGGAAAGCCTACGAAGAAATTTATTGCCATCGCTGAAGCAATTACAAAACTGAAGCAAACGAATTATCAATCTTTATTTTAAATTCAAAAGTTTAGCGCATAAAAAAAGGAGCTGTTTAGCTCCCTTAATTGTTTAATAGTTGAGTGGATATAAATCCCGAACTGCACGTACATATAGTTTGCACTCCTTAGAGCATGAGCCTTGTTTAAAGGAAACCCCATGGTAGAAGTGGTATTCCAACGCGTATTCGGTGCCGCTCTCCTTACTACTCCAATAGTGTTCTTCTTTAAAACCTCCGATTTTATCTCTATATTGATACATCTTTTTAAGCTCATTAATAGTAGGTAATCTCCAACCATCTCCTAAATCAGCACAAGCTTTTTTTGCATCTTCAAATTTCATTTTTACTTTTAAATCTTTGCTCATTACTTCCAATCCTATCTCTTGAACTTTAATACTCGAATATGATTCTCCACAGCTAACCAATAAGAAGCAAACAAACAACAGACCTACAGAAGCGATAAATAATAGTTTTTTCATGTTTTGATAGTTTTTAACTCATACATAATTCATGCTAAATATGTTAGCGCACGAAATATATTCTAATACCAGCTGAAAAACCCCAAAAAGCAGCTAATTTAATAGGTTCGGCTTCTTGTCCATAAACAGTTATAACATTATTTAATGTATTGAAGTAGTTAGGCACCTGACCCAAATCCAAAATAAAGTCCTTGACTGAATGAATTAAAAGCCAAAGTAAATGAAGCGATAAAGAATAATTTTTTCATGTTTTTATAGTTTAATTTTGGTTTAAATATAGTTTTTTATTTAATCCTTTATGCAACGGACAGAGAATCCATAAGACTTAGTGTAGATGGCGTACCTATATACAAGGCCATTGCCGTGAGGCAGGTGGCGGGGCCAGGCAAAGCCTGAACCGAACTCCGTAGAACTCCACCAGTAACCCCAGCGGCCAACGTCGTAGAATGCCCCACTGGATTTACGGTAACCACCCGGAAGACCTGAAAAGCCGCTTTCGTTGGTAGCATCGGTGTTAGGACTTAGCCAATACTGCGTGCCTGTGCTTTTCATTTTACCGCCTGCAACTCCTTCACCGCCTAAATAATCAATTAGCGTTGTCCACTCTGCATCTGTTGGCACATGCCAATTACATGGACAAATATTTCTGGAGTCATCAACGGCATACCAGTTATATAATTTACCATAAAGGTTTTCGTATTGACTATAGTTATTGTTATGTGCCCATGCACCAGTTGCTAAGTTTACCCATTGTAATGAATCTGTCACGTTGGGTATTGGGTCACCATTGCAGTACTTAGTAGTTCTAAGATTTTCTGCCATCCAAACTTGTGTACCTATTTGAATAGTTGCATATTCATTACCATCAATATCTGTAACAGGCGCGGTTGGTGTTGGTGTTGGTGTTGGACAAGGCGGACAATCACCCCCACAATCTATTCCAGTTTCATTACCATCTTGTTCACCATTAGTACAGTCAGCGGTGTTACAACTAAACAAAAGACCTACAGAAGCAATAAAGAATAATTTTTTCATGTTTTGATAGTTTAATGTTGCTTTAAATATAGTTTTTTTATTGATTACAATTTAACCATTCGTTGAAAGTACGCTCTCCTTTCTGCAGTACCTCCCGTGAATATCGCTTCGCTTTTCGTTTAGTTTTTCAGGTGCTCGAAGCCTTTAGGGTTACAAATTCCACGTTTAGATATAGTTGTAATTCCTTAACCTTCATGATAAATTCAGAAAGTTCAGGGCAAAAAAAAAGGAGCCGTTAAGCTCCCTTTGATGATGTTTAATTTCAGGCAACAGGCTATTAATATTCCCCCCTGCATCTATACTTAAAATATTCGTCTGAAATTGCAATCACTTCATTTCCTGTAGAATCAGTAAACACAACTTCTAAATCATCTTTCCTAGCAAATCTTCTCGCTTCTCTGCATCCTTTTCTGAACTCGCTTTGAGTATTATTATCTGTTTTAGAAATTACAGTATCAATAATTGTTGTATCACTATATCCATATTGAGCAAATTCTTCATTTTCTATAATTTCCATTTTACAAACGCAGTGTCTTTTACAACTAAATAATAGACCTACAGAAGCAATAAAGAATAATTTTTTCATGTTTTTATAGTCTGATTATGATGTAAATATAGTTTTTATTTGTTAGTGTTTAGTTTAAATAAACTCTTGTTATAAATTCAAAAGTTTAGCGCATAAAAAAAGGAGCTGTTAAGCTCCCTTTAGTTATGTTTAAATAGGTTGTTTAATTTTCTTTTGCTGAATCTTGTAAATCTGTACCAATTCTGAATAATAGTACGATAATAGATATACTCAAAGCAGCATTTATAACAGAAATTATATTAATAATATCTTTTAGACAAATATCACAACCTCCTTTAAATTCCATGTTTGTAAAATACGGAACTAAAACAAAATTTAAAAAGGATATAACAACAATACTTATTGCTATTATTTTAATTTTTTTTCCAGCAGAATAAATGGAAAAACTTTTTGGGTCTTCACTATCAAATACTTTACTCATATGTTTTATAATTTAATGTTGGTTTAAATATAGTTGTTTATTGGTTACCATTTAACCATTCGTTGAAAGTACGCTCTCCTTTCTGCAGAACTTCCTTAAGAATGTCGCTTCGCTTTTCGTTTAGTTCCTGAACGTGTTCTAATCTTTTAGGGTTACAAATTCCACCTTTATATATGCTTGTGATTTATAATATTCATGAAAACTAATTATAAAGAATTGAATGGTTATATCGATCGAAACAACTCCTTATTTCATATTTGTGTTACAAATGTGTTACAATATTAAAACTTAATTATTCATTTTTATTGTAACAACTTGATAATCAAAGTGGAGAAGATGGGATTCGAACCCACGACCTCTTGACTGCCAGTCAAGCGCTCTAGCCATCTGAGCTACATCCCCATTAATCAGAATAAAGATGTGTTTTGAACAAGATGTATAACTACTGAAAACACCCTTCTCCGAATTAGGGTATAAATATATCACAATTCTTGATTTTATTTCATATTCAGAAAAAGTCCTTTACATCGGACATCAATTAATTCTAATCTTCTTTCTATTTTTGGCAAAAAGTTTAAAACAATGTACAGAACACATACATGCGGAGAACTCCGTTCAGAACATATTGGTCAAAAAGTAACATTGGCTGGCTGGGTGCAGCGTTCGAGAGATTTAGGGGGGATGACCTTCGTAGATCTGCGTGACCGTTACGGGTTGACACAGTTGGCCTTTAATATGGATGAAGATGGTACATTGTGTGAATCAGCTCGTAAACTAGGACGTGAATTCGTGATTCAAGTGACTGGAGAAGTCATCGAACGAACAAGTAAAAATTCAAAAATGCCGACAGGCGATGTTGAAATTCGAGTGGATGAATTAACCCTTCTAAACGGGTCGAAAACTCCTCCTTTTACCATAGAAAATGAAACAGATGGAGGAGATGAATTGCGCATGCAATACCGTTATTTAGATATTCGTAGAAAAGTCATTCAAGAAAAGTTGCGTCTTCGAAATAAAGTAGCATTAGAAACAAGAAAATACTTAGATAGCATCAACTTTATGGATGTTGAAACACCGTATTTGATAAAATCAACTCCAGAAGGAGCGCGTGATTTTGTGGTGCCAAGTCGAATGAACCAAGGTGAATTTTACGCATTGCCACAATCTCCACAGACATTCAAGCAACTCTTGATGGTATCGGGTATCGACCGTTATTATCAGATTGTAAAGTGTTTTAGAGATGAAGATTTACGCGCTGACAGACAACCCGAATTCACGCAAATAGACTGTGAAATGGCGTTTGTTGAGCAAGAAGATATCCTCAATACTTTTGAAGGGTTAATTAAGCACTTATTTAAAACTTGCCGTGGAATTGAATTTGAAGGAAACTTCCCTCGCATGAGTTATGCTGAAGCAATGGAGCGCTATGGTTCTGACAAGCCTGATATCCGTTTCGGAATGGAGTTTAAAAACCTTACCGCTCTTGCACAAAACAAAGGTTTCGCGATTTTTGATGAAGCGGAAGTTGTTTTAGGAATTGTAGCTGAAGATGCTGCCATCTACACCAGAAAACAGCTCGATGCACTTACAGATTGGGTGAAGCGTCCGCAGATTGGTGCCAAGGGATTAGTGTATCTGAAATGCAACGAAGATGGAACATTTAAGAGTTCAGTAGATAAATTTTACTCCGAAGAAAACCTAAAAGAATGGGCGGAGTTTGCTGGCGCAAAACCCGGGGACTTAATCCTCGTACTCTGCGGTGATTTAGAAAAGACTCAAAAGCAACTGAACGAATTGCGTTTGCACATGGGGAATGAACTCGGGTTGCGCAATCCTAATGAATTTAAACCTCTTTGGGTATTGGATTTCCCACTGCTAGAGTGGGATGAAGAATCGGAGCGTTACCATGCGATGCACCATCCTTTCACCTCGCCGAAGAAAGAAGATATTGATTTAATTAATTCAGAACCGGGTAAAGTAAGAGCTAATGCATATGACCTTGCTATGAATGGTGTTGAGTTAGGAGGAGGATCTATTCGTATCCATGATCGCGGGTTACAATCACGCATGTTTGATTTGCTCGGATTTAGTAAAGAAGAAGCGGAAGCACAATTTGGATTTTTAATGAATGCCTTTGAATACGGAGCGCCACCTCACGGAGGTATAGCTTTCGGACTTGACCGATTGGTTGCTACTATGGGAGGAGCAGATTCTATCCGTGATTTCATCGCATTTCCTAAGAATAATTCAGGAAGAGACGTTATGATTGATGCGCCTTCGCGGTTGGACGGAAGTCAATTGAAGGAATTAGGAATAGGTGTTGATTGATTTTTACTTTTTTTGACATTGCTTACTTTTAGATGCAACGTTTGAGCAGTACTCGGCGTTTTACTCTCATTAAAACGAAATTATGATGAAACAAATTCTCACAGTATTAATTCTATTTATTGGACTAATCACATTTTCACAGTCCACTCATGACGAAAGACTTGCTGAAAAATATGGCAAGGAAAAGTTAGAGGAAATGAAAACAAACAATCCTGAGGAATATTTGGTATTAGTAAATGCTTTAGAAAGAGGTATATTCATCGGAGATATTCCGACCGAAAAGGGAAAAGATATCCAATTCGATGGAGAACTGAGTGTTGATTTAGCAAAAAAGAATGATTTTATTTCTTTGGGTATAGAGTTAAAAGAAAATGATTACCAATATTTCAAAATTACTGGAACCAATAAATTAGTTGGAGTTCTTCCGAAAAGCCTACTCAAATAATACTCAGCTCTATGATTTTTACTATGAAAAAAATACTTTTTGGCTTTTCACTTTTAGTCTGGGGAATCAGTTTTGGTCAAATAACAATTACTGATCCTGACAATGATGAAAATAACCCAATAGATTGTTCCCTGTACCAAGATGGTAGTGTTACCAACTTTTTTGACAATGGTGGAGGAGGAAATTATTCCCCTAACGCAAATGATACAATCGTAATTTGTCCCGATTTACCCAATGGACCAAAAATTACTGTTGCTTTTGGAATAAACGCAGGATTTTCTTGGGATGTAGATGGTTCAGATATGATTTATGTATACGATGGACCTGACGTAACTGCTCCGTTATTAGGAGCACATAATAGTGTTACAGACCCGAATGGATTCACGCATACATCCACCTTTGAAAATAATCCGTCGGGATGTTTAACTATTGTGTTTATTTCCGATGGAGCTAATGAGGGAACTGGTTGGGACGCAAATTTAACGTGTTCCGGACCACCTCAACCATTTGTTCCAACACTACAGGGATTCATCAATGGTCTTGGTCCGAATGCAATGGTTCCGGTAGACACAGGTTATGTCGATATCTGTTTCGGGGACTCTGTACTTTTAGTTGCTAATATTGATGCTCCTTACTCCTTCGAGAATAATGGATTTGGCTATTCACAAGACCCGCAATCCAACTTCGATTATGAGTGGGAATTTAGTGATGGAACAGTTATTACTGGAAATGATAGTGTTTGGTTTACCCCTACATCTCGGAATGGTTTTTATGTAAACCTTCTCGTTTCAGACATTTTCCCTCAAACAGAATTAACTTTTTGTAGAATAAGAGTTAGTCAGCTCCCTTCATTTGCAGGAACAGGACCTCTCGAGGATACAGTTTGTTATGGTTCAGAGACGGTACTTTTAGGTGGAATAAATGCATCCGACACCGTTGGAGTGGATATTCCACCAAGTAGTTTTACTGTTGGCGGTTCCTTTGCCGGGCTTCTACCTTTACCTGATGGCTCGGGAGTTAATTATAACACAGTAATTTCAATGGGAGGGTTTCCTCCTGGAGCAACGTATTCCTCTCCAAATGATTTGCAGGACTTGTGTGTAACCATGGAGCACAGTTGGTTGGGAGACCTAGAAATGTGGCTGGAATGTCCGAATGGTACTACGGTTACAATTTTTAATGCAAATACTGGCGGACAGATACCTGGCGGTTTTGGTGGCGGTGGAACATATTTGGGTGACGCCAATGATACAGGTAACGGAACTCCTGGTATAGGATTCGAATATTGTTTTTCATCCATCAATAATGACTGGGGTACAATGGGACAAGAATTCGCAGCAAATAATACCATTCCCGTGAATACTTTTTCCGTGGGTAATTCTATGAATCCGAATGGAGTATATTTACCCGAACAAACATTTGGGGACTTTACAGGATGTCCTCTTAATGGTGATTGGACCCTGTACATTCGAGATAACTTGAGTATTGATGATGGATTCATTTTTGAGTGGGGATTGTTTTTTGACGCTACCCTATTCCCAAATAGCGAAAGCTACCAAAATACTGTGGTAAATTCATTCTGGAGTAGTGATCCAACCATCACTTCTGGAACTTCTAATGACACACTTATTACGGTTTTACCTGATAGTGTAGGAGATTTTTTCTATACCTTCAATGTCGAAGATAATTTCGGTTGTTTGTACGACACAACGGTTTTAGTGCATGTCCTGGATACAACAATATTCAGTACAACAACTGACACAACAATATTCTGTCGAACAGATGATCCTATTCCACTTTTCGTTTCTGGAAGTGGATTAGAGCCAATTACTTATCAATGGGCTGATGGTTCTGCAACAAATACGACAAATGGGGACGGAAACATCGATGGAGTCACGCCTTACATTGTTACAATAACAGACGCCTGTGGTGTGGTTAAAGTGGATACGGCATACATTACGGTGAATCAAACCCTCGCAATTGACACGATGTTCCAATTCCCTTCCGAATGTGGGTTAGCTACAGGCGCTGTTTCAGGGATTATAAGCGGAGAAACGGGCACCCCGCTATATACGTGGACAGGCCCCGGGGCTAATAATCCTAACAATATTAATGCATCGGTTTGGGAAGATTTATCATCTGGTTGGTATTATTTCTCCATTGAAGATGATGTATGTGCAGTCAATGATTCCATCTTCTTAGAACAAGATCCACCTCCTACTGCTTCCTTTACGGCAAACCCTCCTGTTGGAAACGCCCCATTAAATGTAACTTTTATTAACAACAGTTCTGCAGCAAGTAGTTATGAATGGAATTTTGGAAATGGTGAAACAGCAAGCTCTTCTTCTATTACGAATGAATCCTCTCTATATGTCGATGCAGGAACGTATACGGTGTCTTTAACAGTTACCGAAGGAGAGTGCTCAGATGTTGCCTACCAAAATGTAATTGTAAACCTAGTGCTTCCTTTATCATTTGAAACGCCAAATATTTTCACTCCTAATAATGATGGCAGTAATGATGTGTTTACACTCAATGGATTAAATGTAGAGACATTAGAGCTTGTCATCTTAAACCGATGGGGCAACGTTGTCTTCGAAAGTACAGACATCAATGCTAATTGGAACGGTAGAAACAAGAATACAGGAAATGACTGCGCTGATGGAGTATATTTCTATAAATATATCATCACTGGTCAAGGTGATCAATCTGCAGAGGGGCATGGATTCGTTCACCTCTCGCGATAATTAAGATGACCCACAAAACAAAATAAGCCCTCGCATTTTTTGGCAGGGCTTATTTTATGGGTAGAATACCCAGAATTTAGAAATATTCGCCTTTAATTATAATTAGCTCACTAAAAAATTATCCAAATAACTCCCTTAATACCTCTTCAATACGGGAGCATTCAACAATAGCAATAGTAAAGACTTCTTGCTTTACTCCTTTATTGTTTTTAGAGATAATTACCTTCTCAAATCCAAGTTTTTCAGCCTCTGAAATCCGCTGATTAATTCGATTCACCGGACGCACTTCTCCCGATAAGCCCACTTCAGCAGATAAACAAATATTCTTTTCAATGGCTAAATCAGCATTGGAGGACAAAATTGCGGCCACCACCGCCAAATCAATTGCTGGATCATTCACTTTAATCCCTCCTGCAATATTGAGAAAAACATCTTTCGCTCCTAACTTAAATCCACAACGCTTCTCCATGACAGCGAGCAGCATATTCAATCTTCTTAAGTCAAATCCAGTTGCAGAACGTTGAGGAGTTCCATAAGCTGCTGTGCTAACAAGTGCCTGAATTTCAATAAGCATTGGACGCAGCCCTTCTAGGGTAGCAGCGATAGCAATTCCACTTAATTTATCGTTACCCTCAGAAATCAATATCTCGGAAGGATTATCAACTTCCCGCAATCCGTTTCCAAGCATTTCATAAATTCCAAGTTCATTTGTAGAGCCAAAACGGTTTTTTATTGAGCGTAATAACCGGTAAACATGGTTTCTGTCCCCCTCAAACTGTAATACGGCATCCACCATGTGCTCTAACACTTTAGGTCCAGCTAAAGAACCTTCTTTTGTAATATGTCCTATTAAAAAAACAGGAGTTTCGGTTTGTTTTGCGTACCGAAGTAATTGAGCTGTGCACTCACGTATTTGAGAAATACTTCCTGGCGAACTTTCAATCTGCTCGGTATGCAGGGTCTGAATGGAATCGATAATTACAATGTCGGGCGCTAATGATTCTGCATGTGAAAAAATCGCATCTAATGATGTTTCCGTTAATAAATAACACTTTTCATTGAGGTCTCCTATGCGCTCTGCCCGCATTTTTATTTGGTGATCGCTCTCCTCTCCAGAGACGTACAGAATTGTTTTATCCGTCTCTTGCATAGACATTTGCAAAAGGAGGGTTGACTTTCCAATACCTGGTTCTCCGCCAAATAAAATAAGTGATCCAGGAACAAGGCCAGCGCCCAAAACTCGGTTTAATTCTTTATCTTTTAAGGTAATTCTATCCTCTTCTCGCGTTTCAATTTTATTAATTGGTTGCGGAGCAGATTTGTATTGAGTAGATTTTGAAAACGCAGTAACTTGTTTGTTACTCGATTTTGTGACGATTTCTTCTACGAAAGTATTCCATTCGTTGCACGAAGGACACCTTCCGAGCCACTTTGGAGCTTCATATCCACAATTCTGACAGAAATAAGAGGTTTTAACTTTCGCCATATTTTATAATTGATCACTGAAATACTCTATAATCGCTTCTTTAATCAGGTGTTGTTGCTGGCGATCATCAAGTGGAGGTAACTCCTTTACTAATTCAAAATGTGGCCAATTGTCCTCATCTCTTCCTGTGAATTTATAAAATCCATAAGGCATTAGTAATGTGCACACCGCCACATGCATAAGTTCCGTTTTTTCCTGTTTGGAAAACTTTTTAAATCCGGTTCCAAGTTCTTGTACCCCAATTAAAAATATGATGGCTTGTGTATCCAGTCCTTCTCCAAAAGTTTCTTCGAGTTTCGCAACGAGTTCTTTAAACTTTATTTCTACTGCGTAATCCATTCTGCAAAACTAATCATTCGTTATTCAAAAAGAGGACATGCACTCGAAGAATTACTTCGCGATCTGCACGTATTATACATCAAGGATATTTCATGTGAATGAAAGTTGCCACCTCGGATGGCAGAAGTTATAAAATCAAAACTATACCCAACAGAGAACTTCTCCAATCTTAATCTTACCATAGCAATCAATGCATCTGTATTTCTGTAACCAATTCCCACAAGAAAGCGATCAGTGAAATCAAACATCAAGTGCAAATCAACACTGGCAGGTCCTTTTGGAGGAATGCGTATTAACAAAGCAGGCAACACTGAGTTATTATTATCAAACGTAATTTTTGTCCCCGAGGTCAATTTCATATGCAGCCCAAACCTCGAATTAAATCCAATATCGCCCCAATTATTTCGAGCAAGTTGATCGACAGAGGCTCCGACAAAAAAATTCTTTGAATTATACCAAGCTCCAAATCCTATTAAGGGTAAAAGAAAGTTGCTCGATGATTCTGCAACTGCTAAATCCGGGTCTATAGTTGTAACCAAGGATTGATTGAATCCGAATTGTTGTACCCCAGCCGAAACACCAAAGCTTAATAGTTTATCTCGGGCGATCGGAAAATGTATAGCATAAGCGGCACTTATTGCAAAGTTATAAAAATGCCCAAATTGGTCACGCTCAATTTTAGCTCCCAGGCCATGATAGGGGCTATTCAGTGAGTTCCTTTGTGCTTTAATTGGGGCGTTGATAGTAAAAAGCCCTGTTTGCGGAGCACCTTCAAAACCAGCCCATTGCATTCGATATACTGCACGCACATCTAAACAGCTTTTCAGTCCTGCCATTGCCGGGTTGATTGCAAATTGATTGAGCGACCATTGGGAATACTGCGCAATCTGCTGGGTAAACCCCGCAAAGGTAAATAAGCAACATACGATTATGAACTTTCCTTTATTCATCGCACAATGGAGATATAGCCCTTTAACACCTCTGGGTAATTTTCATTCCTCACGTCAATTACATAATAATAGGACGAAGCTGGCAATTCTCTTCCGTTCTTCGTGCCATCCCAGCGCTTAACCGGAGCATATCCGTTCGATTGAAAAACAAGCTGGCCCCAACGATCAAAGACCTGTACGTAAATATCAGGAAATTTTTCCACCCCCAGAATTTCCCAAGTGTCATTTACATTGTCATTATTCGGAGTAAACGTATTTGGAATTTCAAGGGCGCTAATTACAGACACAGTGCATAAGTCGGTTATTGCACATTGTCCATTATCCGAGGTCAAGTAGTAGGTTGTTGTCTGTGCGGGGTTAACCAGCGGGGTTAACGAGTTAGGATTGTTCATTGATAAAGCAGGGGTCCAAACAAAATTGGAGGCAGTCGTGCTTCCTTGCAGTTGAACCGATTCTCCAGCGATAATTTCAAAATCAGGACCAGCATCTACAGGAAAAGAAATGATGGTGATGGGAATTCCTGCACTGATTAACGTTTCAGAACAATTCTCAAAACAATCAATTTGAGCAGTAATGGTTGTGCTTTGCGTTAATTGATCTGTAATAAATGTTCCATCCGATGACGCACCAATAAATACCCCATCAGCAAACCATTGTATATTTCCTTGAGCATCACAATCAAAAACAGTAGCCACAAGTGTTATCGCTTCACCAACGCAGGCAACAGTAGTACTTGCGCCAATTCCAATGGTGGGATTTTGAACTACTCCTGGTCCATTAATAGCAATATCGAAAATAAATTCTGCATTTGCAGTTGCTCCCATTGCTCCATTCACCACAATGAAATAAGTGGCGGAAGGCGTTAAATTAACAGCATTTAATACAAAATCTCCTGTTTCATTATTGGTACAATTCGAAACCAAAGAATACGACGATGCGATACACGGATTTGGAGTTGCCAATACAGCTGCCTGTAACTCACTTCCCTGCCCAACCCCATTTTGGAAAATCAAATTTGAAAAAAAGACTTGAACATCTCCTCCGACCGTATTTGTCTCGAACTTAAACCAAATGGTGTTTTCACCTTGAAAGCAAAAACTAAAATCGTCTTCACAGTTAGGACAAAATGTACTGTTCGCACCAATGTTATTTGCATTAACAGTCTGGCCAGGACAAAGCAATAACGCATCACTACATACATTATAGGGCTCTTGTGCAAACACTGTTGTCGACAGAATCAAATAACACCATAAAATTGAAAATAAATCACGCATTTTCATACCGACAAACTTACAAAATGAAATCATGGCAAGCAAAAAGAAAGCAATACTTGATAAGCTATTGGAAAAAAAGCAATTGTGTCGTACTTTAGCCGAAAAATTGGGCTTAGTTTCATTTGGCATAGTAAATGTAAATGACGCTAGCGATAAAACTAATTTCTATGAAAAAACTGATACTCCTTTTTGTTAGCGCAGTTTTTGTAACGTTAACAGGCTTCTCTCAACGATTCGATTATGAACGTAGTTCAAATGTCTTTTTTGGGCTTAACATGGGGAGCACCTGGCAAACAAGTGATGTTACCAATGTAACTCGTCCTATTGGTGGGGCTGGATTTATTTTTGGAGGAACCATTGGAAGAGATTATGGAAGGGCAATATCTTTTGATTTGCGCTTGCGCTATCTAGGTGGGAACTGGTTTGGGCAAGACAGCGATACTACTGGACAATTAAGTGAGAATATTGCTCTGAGCAATGTTTATGGGGTAAATGGTACTGCTGTACAAAACTTCAAAACCAACAACCATAGTTTATCTTTGGAATTAGCGATGCATGCTAACCGCTTTCGCGAGCGCACTGGATGGGATCCTTATATTTTTGCTGGAATTGGAGGAAATGCAAGTTATACTCAAGGAAATTTATTGAACGAAGATGGGGTTCCTTACGATTATAGTGCAAATCCGACCTCTTCTTTTAGCGTTACTGGATATGATACACCGCTTGACGTGAGTGAAACAGCGACCCATGATGAAGATGGAATCTATCATTCTTATTGGGCACCTAGTCTTGGTATGGGTATTGGATATTATTTCGGAAACCGTTTTTCTGTTGGTCTAGAGCATAAAACTACTTTCACACGAAATGATTATTTCGATGGTACCGTAGCTAATCAATCAGGAGAAATATCAGGCAACAACGATCTTTTTCATTACACGAATTTTTACTTACGTTGGTATTTAAGAAAAGGAAATCGCTCTAATACGGCAGTAACTCCTCCAGTTGTCACAGATCCCAATGTTTATACTGGAACTAATAATTTGACCCAAAAACCAGTCGTTAACTTCACAAATCCCAATACTACACCACGTGTTGTTAATTCTCCAACTTTTGTGTTACGCGCGGACATATTACATGTTGAAAGTGCTCAAAATGTTACATTCCGTCAAGATGGTACAGTTAACCCGAATTATACTTTCAATTCATTAACCACTAAATTCCAATCCACTGTTCAACTGAACCCCGGTCAAAACGTATTTTCAATCCGTGGAACAAACCAATACGGTTCAGATGAGGAAACAGTTGTTATTATTTTTGAACGAGATGAAGTGACACCGAACAATCCTCCAATAGTTACAATTACGGATCCGGCCGTTTCACCACACACTACTAATAGTTCCAATTATATCGTGAACTCAACAATTGTAAATGTATCGAGCAAAAACGAAGTTAACGTAAATGTAAACAACTCTAATTTTGCAAACTTTGGCTACTCTCAGTTGTCTGCTAACCAAGCCTCTGTTACTGTACCTGTTGCACTCATTGAGGGTGTAAACACTATAATCGTAACTGCAACAAACGGAAGCGGTCAAGATACTGAACAGGCAACAATTATCAAAAAACCAGTCGTTCAAGCACAACCACCAGTTGTTAGCTTCTTTAATCCTTCGCAACAATCGATAACTGTAAATTCTCCAAACTTCAATTTAGTTGGACAAGTTTTGCATGTCGACAGTAAGAACAATGTAGCATTCTTCCAGAATGGAAATGTGAACCCGAACTTTACATTCAACGCTGCGACCAAAAGTTTTTCAAGCCAAGTTGTATTAGTTGCTGGACAAAATATTTTTCAACTCGTGGGTTCAAATGCAGATGGAACGGATCAAAAATCTGTTGTTATTAACTACAATGTTCCTAGCCTAAAGCCGCCAATTGTAACAATAACTAACCCAGCCATTCACCCATATACTACAAATAACAATACGCACAATCTGATTGCGACAGTATTGAATGTGACGAGTGCGAATCAAATCAATATGACGCTCAATGGAGCTGTGTTCTCAAACTTTACTTTTTCTGTAAGTAATTCACAACTAAATGCCTCTCTACCTCTGCAAGAAGGTATGAATACAGTCAAAATTACTGGAACAAATGCAGATGGAACAGACAGTAAACAAGCGGTGATTATTTACAAAAAACCTGCTGTGGTATTACCACCCGTAGTTGAATTTGTGAATCCAGCTGTAAATCCTTATCAAACTAATGTGGCTTCTCATTCCTTAGTAGCATCAGTGTTCAACGTCGAAACAAGTAATCAGATTAATATAAATTTGAATGGGCTGTCGATATCGAACTTTACTTTTAATGCTGCAACTCATATTGTTACTTTCAACGCTTCCTTAATTCAAGGAGCGAATACCATAACAATCACTGGAACAAACAGTGCTGGTGTGGATTCAGAAAATCAAACAATCGTCTACATTGATCCTGCAACCCAATTGCCTCCAGTAGTTACTTACCTTGATCCAGCAGTGAACCCATTAACTGTTTTCGATGCTTCCTACCCAGTTATGGCAAAAGTGCAACATGTTACAAGTGCCCAGAACATCGTCTTAAAAGTTAATGGCGTAGCGACTTCCAACTTCTCTTATTCGTTGAATTCTGAGTTGATGAACTTCACTACTAGTCTGCTGGTTGGAGCAAATATACTTGAAATTACTGCGACCAATAATTACGGTCAAGATATCAAGTCCACTACGATTATTTACAGAAAGCCAAATTTAGTAGCTCCTCCCGTGGTAACTATTACTGTTCCAGCGAGTGATCCCTACGAATCTGCTCTTCCATCTACCCTTGTTAATGCTAAAGTAATAAACGTAGCCTCCGCTCAAGATATTAGTGTTGAAGTCAATGGAGTAAATATTAACAACTTCTCCTTTAGCAATACCATGAAGATTGTCAGTTTCACCGCAAATCTTGTACAAGGCAATAATACAGTAAAAATAACTGGTACAAACGCTGCTGGAACAGCTTCGGACACCCGCACGATTATCTACAATCCTGCGCAGATAGTAAGTCCTCCATATGTTACGTTCATTCATCCAAACGTTCCTGGAACTGAAGTTGCTCAACCTAATTATCAATTAGTTGCCCACGTGTTAAATGTGGATGATGTTAGTGGTATTAACATTGTTATGAATGGTCAAGCTGTGAATCCAGCATTGTACACATTTAATCCTAACAACAATGAAGTAACCATGAATTCGAACTTGAACGTCGGGAATAATACGTTCTATGTTCAAGGTACTAACTCGGCAGGAAGCCATAGTGCCATTACTACAATAACTTATAAGCAACCTGTGGTTTCTTGCGACGAACCTGAGATTTCGTTCATTGCGCCAGCTGCTTCTCCTATAACTGTCGAAGAGGATTTCTTTGATGTGCATGCGCTGGTTCACAATGTTACAAACGCAAACCAGATAAGTCTTAATGTAAATGGGTACTCCGTTGGGAACTTCATGTATTCATCTACAACGCATGAGTTAATTCGAAAAGTAGACCTTGCTGAAGGAAACAATGTGGTTGAAATAGTAGCTACCAACGATTGTGGAGTGGCAGATGTGAATACATTGATCGTTTATCATCCTGTGGATGCACCATGTGATCTACCTACGGTTGCGATTATTTCACCTGCAACCAATTCATTAATCACTCAAAATCCAACCACAATATTGACAGCATCAGTTACAAATGTTCAAAATGCAAATCAAATTTCTGTTAAGGCGAATGGTACTCCTGTTAATTTTAGTTATGATGCCGCGACTAACCTAGTCTCTGTTGAACTGAACTTAAATGTCGGAGGACATAACATCACTATTGATGTTACGAACCAATGCGGAAGTGCTCAGGCCGCTTGTCGCATAAAGCGAGAGACTTGTAACACCCCAGAAATTAATGTGTCTCATAATGGAGTAGTTGTGGATGGAGTTGTGAGCAATAATCAATTAGTAATCAATGGAACTATTTCATATGGTACCAATGTTGAATTCCGTCATAATTCTGTTCCTACCAACTACGTATATGACATCCAAACTGGTAGTTTTTCTGCAGCAGTAACGCTCACTGAAGGTGTAAATAATTTTGTAATTACTTCAAATAACAATTGTGGTGATGTTTCACAAAACCTCTCCGTCACCTATACTCCAGTTGTTGCGGTTAATCCGCCTACAGTAGAGATTACGACTCCTGCCACAAACCCTTATGAAACAACGTTAGCATCAAGTAATATAATTGCGGCCTCTACTAATGTTAGTCAATCCAGTGATATTGCCGTAACGATTAACGGATCAAGCGTTGCGTTTAACTTTAATGCTGTAAATGGTCAAATTACGTTTACTGCTGCCCTTGTTGAAGGTGCTAACGAAGCAGTGGTAACAGTTTTGAACCCGAGCGGAACAGCAAGTGATAACACCACAATTATTTATACTGCTCCTGTCACAGTTATCCCGCCAGTTGTTGCGATTACAACACCTTCAGTTTCTCCAATGGTTGCAGTTGCTGGGGCATATTCTTTTCAAGGAACAATTGATCATTTAGAGCACATTGGGCAGGCGGAGTTCATAATGAATGGTCAAGTACTGTCTAACGTGGCCGCAACGATGAATAATGGAATAGTCAATTTCAACATTCCTGTTGCCCTCAATCCAACTCATCCGAATTATGAATTATTGGTGATTGGTACAAATTCCGCTGGCACAGCTCAAGACAGCGGTGTCCTTTCACTAGAAGTAGTGGACGATCCTATCGACAACAATTGTATGCCTACCGTTGGTGCTCAATTTACGAACAACAACAGTTCAGTGATTGCCTCAAGTACAATGGATTTATCGAATTTAGTATTACAGTATTCGGACGGCACTACTCAAAAATTTGATGGGTTAAGTGGTCTTTCTCAAAGGTTCTCAGGAACGGGTGTTAATGCAGGCAAGTGTATAACAGGAGTTTGGATTAAATCTGGTTGTAACCAAAGTGGTGACGGACCTGGTTATGGAGAATGGGTTCCGAATAACGCATACGATGGGTCGTGCGAAACAACGCCTTGCACACCTCCAACTATTTTGTTTCAATCCCCAACTGAGGTAACAAATTCAGCATTTACACTTCAAGCGATTGTTACTAGTGCTGTGGCTAATAACATTTCACTTTCGCTAAATGGTACTTCGATACCTGTGAACTTTAACGTTGCCACGAATTTGGTTACAGCTACTGTAAATTTATCGGAAGGACAAAACACATTTGGTCTAACAGCTAATGAATGCGAGGTTATTAAAGGAAACATTGTGGTAAATTACACTGTTCCTTGTGAGCCAATTTCATACTCCTATGTTTACCCTGCTCAAACAAGTATCTCCGTATCAGAAGCTGTATTATCAACCATGAATTTGACAGTAAATGAGGTGTCATCCGATGGTATCAATGTTACATTAAATGGGACTTCAATTCCATTCACCCTTAACGGAACTTCATTGGCATTGGCAAATATCAGTTTAACGAATGGAATGAACAACATTATCGTTTCATTGAATAACAATTGTAGTAATGAAGTAATTACATACAATGTAAATTACACTGCACCTTTGACTCCTTGCGGACCTAGAATTAATCCGGGAAATGCTGAATGGCAGTTCTGTTTAGTGACTCCTTCAGGAACTTATAATCGAAATGATTTGGCATCAAATCCTAATTTCAATTATACTGGGTCTGCATCAAGTGTATACTTCCTACCAATTGCTGGAGGAGGAGATTTAACCATAAATGGAAATCCTTACCCAGTTCAAAATGGCACATATTACTTGATTGAAGGAAATATCAATATCACGGTAAGCTCAAGTCAACCAGGTGCAATGGGGCATTGGACGTTATGTATTGATGCTACTACTGCTGTAGTTTCATCAGGAAAAGGAAACAATCGTCCTCCAAGTCCTTGTGATCCCGGAAAATCACTACAGAATGATGGTGGTTCAGGAACTGGAGGGGCCACAGGTGGCAAAGGTGCTGTTGATCCAGGGAAAAGAACCACCACTGGCGGATCTACAAAAACTCCTGAAGGTACAAAAGCGCCATCGACAAAAACGCCACCAACCACAACTCGTACCACAGGTGGAACAGTTACTCCGGAAAAAACAGAAGGTAGAACTAAAGAAACAGAGGTTATTCCTTCCGGAACTCGCAGAGGTGGAGGGAAATAAATAAACAAAATTAAAAAAATGGTACAAACGGGGTGTGTTTATAATACACCCCGTTTTCCGTTTATACATCATATGCATCATTCATAAAAACCTTGAAAAGAGATTTTTATGAATTCATTTTCTTTGAAAGAAAAAATGAAATTTTCATTACTACTTCTATTACTTAGTGTAAGCTTTGTCGCATTTAACCAATCTACTGAAAAATGTGCTTCACACAAAGCAATCCTTTATCAAGAGAGCTTGACACCAGGATTTAAAGAACTCGTCAATACAGAATTCGAAATTGCTAAATCGGCTATGCGTCCAAAAGCAAATGATCTTTATACAATACCCGTTGTTGTTCACATAGTATATAATACAGCAAATCAAAACATTGCTGATAGTGTGATATTAAATCAAATTACTGTGCTAAATAATGACTATCAGAGAATGAATGAGGATACAGTTAATATGCGTTCTGATTTTGACATCGTGAAAGGTACCCCAAATATACAGTTCGTATTGGCTCAAATCGATCCTGCAGGCAACCCCACGTCTGGTATTACGCGGACTGCTACCTCAAGTGCCACCTTTGGATCTATCAATTTTTTACTGGGAGATTTTTCAGATTTGGAAAAGGTGAAATCAACCGCTGATGGAGGTAGTGATCCATGGGATCAAAGTCGCTACTTAAACATTTGGGTTTGTAACATGGAAGTATTTAATACCCCCGCCTTATTGGGTTATGCTACGCCGCCAACAGGCTTACCAAACTGGCCATCGGGCTCCAACCTCGGACTGTCAGATGGAGTGGTGATTCAATATCAGGCTTTTGGTGCTAATAATCCGAACATCCTTGACCTCGGACAGGGTGCGCTTAATGTAAAAGGTCGAACGCTCAGTCATGAAGTTGGACATTACCTAGGACTTCGGCATATTTGGGGAGATGGGAACTGTGCAGAAGAAGACGGAATTGATGATACTCCAAATGCTGATGCACAATCCAATCAAGATTGCGACGCAACAAAAAACAGCTGTGTAGATAATATTTATGGTGTTGATTTACCAGATATGATCGAAAACTTTATGGATTATTCAGACGAAACATGCCAAAACAGCTTTACACAGGGTCAGGTAGATCTCATGCGTGGAGTGCTAGAAAATCAGCGTATTGATCTTATTCAAAATAACCCAGCAAGCCTAGAAGAAATGCAATTCGAAGCATCCATTTATCCAAATCCTACATCGTCTGAACTGAAGGTGAAAGTAAAGACAGGAGATGTTGATGAATTGTTGCTCCTCGATGCCACCGGAAAACACGTGAATTCGCACCCCATAAAGAATGCGACTACCTTAATTTCATTAATTCATTTAGAAGGCGGCATCTACTATATTCATTTCCTTAAAAAGGGAAAACGTCAATCTGTTCAAAAAGTTATGAAATTGTAGTTTCGAAAATATATTGGAATGTTATTTCATTTTATTCCGTAAATTTGTATGAATTTAATTTGAATTAAAATGATTTTAGGAATTCCAGGTGGGCTTCAAGTCGTACTAATCATAGTTGTTATTCTTCTTTTATTCGGAGGTCGTAAGATTCCTGAATTAATGAGAGGACTTGGTAAAGGTATGAAAGAGTTTAAGGACGCTTCTAAAGGTGAAGATTCATCAGAAGACACTAAATAGTCTATAAATACCCCTTTTCATGTACAAAACTTATGCAGACGTTAAGGCGGCCATGGAGAAAGGCCAGTCAGTAAAAGATATTCTACAAAGTTACCTTCTAGCAATCGAAGAACGAAAAGATCTTAATGCTTTCACGGAAGTTTTTCTGGACACAGCAATCAAAAAAGCCGAGGAGGTAGACCAAAAAATTGCAGAAGGGAAAGCAGGGAGATTAGCTGGAATGGTGATTGCGATTAAAGATAATATCTGCTATAAGCATCACAAAGTCAGCGCAAGCTCAAAAATTCTCGATGGATTTGAATCGATTTATTCAGCAACAGTCGTAGAACGCCTACTTGCAGAAGATGCCGTAATCATTGGGCGCACTAACTGCGATGAATTTGCAATGGGGAGCTCCAACGAAAACTCGGCTTTCGGAGCGGTAAGAAATGCGCTCAATGAAGATTATGTTCCTGGAGGGTCATCTGGAGGAAGTGCCACTGCTGTTGCTGCGAATCTTTGCACTGTCGCACTTGGTAGTGACACTGGAGGTTCCATAAGACAACCCGCTTCCTTTACTGGGACAATTGGTTTCAAACCAACATATGGACGTGTAAGTCGTTACGGTCTTATCGCTTATGCCTCCTCGTTTGACCAAATTGGTCCTTTTGCTAATTCAGTAGACGATGTTGCCCTAGTTACTGAAATCATCTCAGGAATGGATGAATTCGATAGCACTTTATCTTCTAAGGAGGTAGGTAGTCTACAACCAACACCGCTAAAAGGAAAGTTAAAAATTGCTTATATCCGTGAAACTCTTGATTCTGATGGTATTGACCCAGAAATTAAACAACGTATCGAACAACTCATCAATTGCTTAAGAGCAGATGGTCACGAGTTGATTCCTGTTTCCTTCCCCTATTTGGATAAAATGGTTCCGACATATTATGTTTTGACAACCGCTGAAGCATCCTCTAACCTATCTCGATTCGATGGTGTACATTATGGTTATAGAAGTAAGGATGCTGTTGGTGTAGAGGCAACGTATACTCAGTCGCGCATGGAAGGATTTGGGTCAGAGGTTAAACGTAGAATTATGACCGGTACCTTTGTGCTTTCGCATGGATACTATGATGCGTATTATTCAAAAGGACAGAAGGTAAGACGACTCATTCAAGATAAAACGAATGAAATTCTCGCTAAATCAGACGTAATATTACTACCTACTTCACCGTCTACAGCATTCAAATTGAATAGTGTGAAAGAACCTATACAAATGTATTTACAGGACATATACACTGTACAAGCAAATTTAACCGGTAACCCTGCAGTTTCCCTGCCCATAGGACTCCACCCTAATGGAATGCCTTTTGGTTTACAGTTAATCGGTAATCATTTCGAAGAAAAAAAATTACTAGCTATTTCTGCATATTTAAATGATTTCTGTTAATCATGAGGCGAGTTTATCTCTTCTTGCTCACAGTTTTCCTAGTCACAAATTCGACTGTGTATTCTCAGGAAAATCAATCTGAACAATTAGCTGATACTCTTCAGTACGACCATTTTTTAACGGTTTCAGAAAATGCTCTAATCGAATATTACAAAGAGATCAGTGCTGCCTCAAATGCGGATTCACTCATTGAACAGCTTGGATACACAGATGATGATGTACCTGAGTTTTCTGATTCAGTTTACTGCATGCGTTTATCGGTAATGAACGAGCGGTCACCTTTTCATTTGGATTGCAATGAACACGTCTTGCAAACTATTCACTATTTCGCAAAAAAAAGACGCAGCTTCACCCGCATCACACTTGCACGTTCGAAATTGTATTTTCCGCTATTCGAAGAAACATTAGCGAAGCATGAGATGCCCATTGAATTGAAATATTTATCTGTGATTGAAAGCGGATTGCGACCGCAAGTAAAATCACGCGCAGGTGCTCTTGGGTTATGGCAATTTATGTATCGAACAGGTAAAATGTATGGATTAACTGAAGATTCCTACATCGATGAACGAATGGATCCTGTAAAAGCAACAGAAGCAGCCTGCCAATACTTGAAAAAACTGCATTCTATGTACAACGATTGGAACATGGCATTAGCAGCGTATAATGCGGGGCCTGGAAATGTGAATAAAGCAATTCGGCGATCAGGCGGGAAAATGACCTATTGGGAAATCCGACCTTTTCTTCCTCGAGAAACGCAAGGGTATGTTCCTAATTTCATTGCGATGTCATACATGATGAAGCATTACGCTGAACACAATATTCAACCAATTGACGATATCGTATTCGATTTCGAATTAGACACAGTATGTCTTCGCCAAGGTGTTCACATGACTGTTATTGATTCACTCCTTGGAATACCAGTTGAAGATCTACAGCGCTACAATCCAATCTACAAAACGAGCTACATTCCCAAAACTACTCCACCCCAATGTATTTCGCTCCCCATTCCAAAAATCAGCGAATGGATAGCTTTAGAAGATAGCATTTACCATTTAGACTCATTAATCTATAGTTTACCTAATGATCTTTCTGTTGCTAACTCAACTGCGTCAACTGATCTTCCCGAAGGTAAAACGATACATAGTGTAAAAAGCGGAGAAAGTCTGAGCTTAATTGCTTCAAAATATGGAACAACGGTTTCAAAACTCATGGACTGGAATGGACTGCGTTCAACTCGACTGAGTGTAGGTCAAAGAATCACGATTTATGGAAAAAATGCGCCACAAGAAACAGTTCAAAAAACTCAAGAACGACCAATAGAGGTGTCCGCAGAAGGAGCTGTTTATCATACTATTCAATCCGGAGACAATTTTTGGGAACTTTCAACAAAATACGGCACAACTGTTGATGCGATCACACGTCTCAACGCTAATTTGGATCCAAAAGATTTAAAAATGGGTCAAAAAGTACGCGTCAAATAACCAATTGATCCATGAAGAAATTTTTCTTTTTTAGCTTACTTGCATTTTTCTTTGCAACTTGTACTTCAGAGGAGCCTAGTGATTCAACGAGGAAAAAAGCAAGCGCACAAAAAATAGTAAAATCCGGGATTTACACGGGGAATTCAACACTACAATATACTGGTAAAGCAGGTGAGCTTATCGTTGTGTGTGAAAACACCTTGTTTACTGAGGAAATTTTTACAGCATTAGACAGTGTGTTTGGAGATTACATTAAACCGTACTACCCCCCTGAAAAACGTTTTACGGTTATCCAAATGAATCATGATCGTTACACAAAAATTGGAAAACGTGTCCGTAACTTAATGAAGTTAGAAATTAGCGAAACCATTCCCAAAGGCGACCCTCAAATTATTATCAAAAAGGACTTTTATGCCCGTACTCAGTTACTCACAGAGATAATTGCCCATGACAACGAAGACCTGCTCTATGCGGCGCATAACCAACTTAATGAAGTTATCAAGATATACGATCAACAAGAATGGAATAGAGAATACATTCGTCACAAAGAAGAAAATAATACCGTTGCTCGGAATAAATTATCAAAACAGTTCGGAATAACACTTGATCTCCCCAATCAAGGAAACTATGAAAGCGTAAAACCAAGCTTTGCTCGCATTTCTCTCCCAGATCGATCACGTCAAATGGATATTCAAGCAGATGGTGGATTCAGCTCAGCAAAGGCCAATTTCATTCAAAGTGGTATCATGATTTGGTCGTTTGATTACAAGGATTCTTCACAACTTACCCCAGAATACTTGATGAAAGCACGTGATACGATTTTAAAATACAATGCGTTGCATGAAATCGAAGGTGTTTACATGGGAACGCAAGATCACCCGGCAGTGATTCCTGTCCATAATCGCATGAAAATCGGAGAAGTTGAGGGCTACGAATTTAGAGGCCTATATAAGTTCACAGGACGGTTTGAGCCATCTGGAGGAAAGTTTTGGAGCTTCCACTTCAAACATCCAACACGTAATAAAATCATTGCGATTAGCGGCTATCTAGATGCGCCTCCAACCATGGCTTCGTCAATGGATATTCGACGACTCCAAGCGATACTTTATTCGTTGAAAATTACGGAATAAAAAAAGGAGCAGTTGATATCAACTGCTCCTTTTTAATTAAGTTTTTCTTTGTTACGAAAACAAAACACTTGTGCCGTAAGCAGTCTCCAAAGGATTAACGACTAACGTAGGTATTTGTGCGTCATTCGTAATCATATACTGCTCATAATTCGACCCAAAAGCTCCGAGATAATTGCTCTTGTTTTGGTTCATGATTGCGATAAGGTCAGCGTCTTTATTGATTGCTAATTTCACCACCTCTTTATCAAACCCGCTACTTGGAGCAATCGTAACTGTCATTTCTATGTTTCTCTCCGCAAAGAATTTCTTCGCAAACTTAACATTCACCATAACTGTATGCTTCAAAAACTCATCTGTTTCGTCAGGTGTGATAACATGAACACGAGAATTGAAATATTTTGCCATGGAAGCAACAATTACGAGCTTCTGTTTGGTCTCCTTGTTCAAATCAAGTGGAACAACGATGTCGTCGTATCCATTTTCTCCAACTTCTCTCTCTTGAACAATAATGAAAGGAACCGAAGAGTGAGTTACAACTTTCAGTGCATGAGAACCGGCAATATGTTGCCAGCCAGATGCTCCATGGGTCCCCATAAAAATAAGTTCAGCATGATGCTCTGCAGCAAAATCACCAATATCCTCAAAGATATTACCGACACGCACTTTTGGAACCAACGTAGCGCCTTTTACAGCGTGTGCCTTAATCACCTCTGCGAGTTTCGACTCCGCTTCTTTTATTTGTTTTTCTTTTGAAACTACGTGTAATACAAAAATTTGTGCACCGACAAATTTTGCCGTAGTAATTGCATGATTCAAAGCACTATCCGCAACAGGCGAAAAATCATGGGGTACAATAAATGTTTTTTCAGACATATCTGGTAATGGTTTTCTTAGTCTGCCGCAAATTTAATTATTTCTTTTCTATGCGACAGCTGTTTTAGCATCTTAATATTAATAATTTAAAGTTAATTAAACAAGGTTTTTATTTAATCATTCGCTAATAAAGTGTTAAAGTCAAGGTAGCATTACTTCTTTATAATTGCAGAAATAAGCAGTGCTATGCCATTAGTTGGAACATTACTCAAACAAACCACACGCGTTGGTTATAATTATTCAAAAAAGAAAAAACTTGTATTAAATATTAATCAAGAAAACGAACTTGTTTTGCTGTTGCAAAAAGCTAAAAAAACCTCTTTTGGAAAAACCTTTAATTTTCCAAAAATATTAGAGAGTAACCACATAAAAAATGCATTCCGCGACAGTGTACCGCTTTATACCTACGAAACCTACTACAGTCCTTGGATAGAAAAAATACTCTCAGGGGGGAAAAATATTGTCTGGCCCGGAAAAATCAACTACTTCGCGTTATCGTCTGGAACAACTACAGATGCCAGTAAACGCATACCTGTTTCTGACAAAATGATCCGGCAATTTCAAAAAACTAGTATTCATCAATTACTTGCGTTGCACGAACTAGACTTTTCCACTTCATTTTTTGAATCTTCCGTACTCACTATTGGTGGTTCTACTGAGCTAGTAGAAGTCAATGGACACTTTGAAGGGGATCTCAGTGGAATCCTGCAAAAAAACAAATCTTTCATCTTTAAGCCGTTCGCAAAACCAGGTAATCGGATATCTCAAATCCAAAATTGGGAAGAAAAAATAGAGAAAATCGCTGAGAAAGCTCCTCAATGGGACATTGGAGTAATAGCTGGAGTGCCCTCTTGGATAATTATGCTGTTGGAACGCATAATAAGTAAACATCAACTCACTACTATTCACGATATTTGGCCAAATTTCAAGCTCTATTTACATGGTGGTGTTTTCCTAGATAATTACAAATTAAAATTAGACAAGCTGTGTGCCGTTCCAATTTACTTTCAGAATACATACTTGGCAAGTGAGGGTTATTTTGCTTATCAAAAATTGCCCCATAAAAAAGGAATGACATTGCTCCAAAAGCATGGAATCTACTACGAATTTCTAGAAGAAAAATATTTCGAACAGGTTAAGCTCAAGTCCAGTATTGAAAAACTTCCTACACTTTTACTCGAAGAAGTAAAGGAAAATGTTCCCTATGGTTTAGTAATTTCAACGATTTCAGGTCTTTGGCGTTACATTATCGGTGATGTTATCAAATTCACAAACCTTGAGGACTACCAACTAGAAATAACAGGGAGAATTAGTCACTATTTTGAACATGACCGGAGAACATCTGTCGCTAGAAAACATTACTAATGCAATCAATAATAGTGCCCAAAAATTGAGGATTTCAATAGAAGAATTCTGCGTAATTCCATCCAAACAATGCGACCTCCACTACTGGTATATTGGATCTAATCAAGTTGTAGACACCCAGCTCTTTAGTGTTGAATTAAATAATGAATTGGAATTACTCAATGACGACTACAAGAGTCTAAGAAAATATATAATAAAATCACCAAAAGTAAAGTTTCTCCCACTTCAAAAATTCTATGATTACATAGCCCTACAAGGGAAATCTGGGGGGCAAAGCAAGTTTCCTAGGATACTAAATGCAAAGCAAACTGCAGAATGGGAGGGTTTTTTAAATTGTTTAGATTGGTAAGAATCATTAGATATACTTTTGTGTAATACATTATCCATAAGAACATGAAAGAAATAATGTCAACATGATGTCATCAAAATCAATTTTGTACATTTGTTGAAAACAATCATTATGTATACTTCGACAGCTGTAGAACAAGGAAACGTATCATTTTCGATCTCCGACAAAGGCGTGGGAACAATAACATTTGAGCACCCGATGAGCAATTCACTCCCTGGCAAATTGCTTCAAAAGTTAGCGGATACGATTACTGAACTTGGTACGAATAATTCCGTGAAAGTAATTGTTTTACAGTCTAGCGGTGACCGCGCTTTTTGTGCTGGTGCAAGTTTTGATGAATTGATTTCTATTAAAGATTTAGAGACAGGAAAGAAATTCTTTTCTGGTTTTGCAAATGTGATCAACGCATGTAGAAAATGCCCGAAGTTTATTATCGGTAGGGTTCAAGGTAAAGCTGTAGGCGGTGGTGTTGGACTTGCGAGTGCTGTCGATTACTGCTACGCAACTGAATTCGCCGCAGTTAAACTTTCGGAACTTGCCGTAGGAATTGGACCTTTTGTTGTTGGACCAGCAGTAGAACGAAAAATAGGTCTTTCTGCCATGAGTCAACTTGCTATCAATGCTACAGAATGGAGAAGTGCGGATTGGGCAAAGAAAAAGGGACTCTACATAGATGTTTTCGAAAGTATTGAGGAAATGGATAAAGAAATTAATGTCATTACAGAAAAACTGGCGGCTTCTAATCCAGATGCAATGCGAATGCTGAAACAAGTCTTTTGGGAAGGGACTGAAAATTGGGATATACTTCTTACAGAACGTGCTGCAATGAGCGGTGAATTGGTTCTCTCCGATTTTACTGTAACCGCAATTAACTCTTTTAAGTCGAAATAAAAAAGAAAGTGTTATAAGGAGTTGTTTTCGAACTTTCGGATGTAATACATATAAACTAATTGTACATCTTTGAGCCTACTAGTTTTTGATTTATGGGATATTTTTATCGGTTTTGCATGGATGCTGATCCTTTTTGCAATCGGTTTTTTTATCAAAAATAGGAATGCGGGTCAGGAACATTACAGGTTTTATTTATGGAACCTTTCTTTTAAAATGTTATTTGGTGGCATTTTTGCTGTCACATTTGCATACGTAATTCAAGGAGGAGATACATTTGCTTATTGGGACGGAGCCGTTAAGTTGACCAATTTATTCTGGTATGACCCCCTCGCGTATTTGGATGAAATGTTGAGTAGTCCGAGTTCAGAAACTATCGGTTTCAACTTTAATTCTGCTACAGGATATCCTCCAGGATGGATCTATCGTGAACCGGAAAGTTTTTATATCAGCAAACTACTATCCATTATCAATTTTGTGACGTTTGATAGTTTTATTGCTATGACCTTCGTCTGCTCTTTTATCGCTGGTCAGGCATCTTGGAGATTTTACGAACTCATTCGCAAATATCAAGTAGCGCCAGAAAGATGGCTATTGATTGCTGCGCTATTCGTCCCTACTGTGTCCTTTTGGTGCGCGGGCGTTTCAAAGGATACCTTTATTTTAGCGTCCCTGTTTTTTTTACTGTATCACATTTTTGCATTCATTGACCCGGAAAGAAAACTAACACTTCGAAATATACTCTTCATACTTCTGCACGCAACAATTCTCCTCCATACGCGCCAATTTATGCTCATCGCTATTGCCCCACCGTTGTTCCTGGGCTTTGGTACTGGGCTTATTAAGTCAGTAAGCAATAGCCCTATAATTCTTTACCTCACCCGTTTCTTATTTATCATAGGAACATTGGTAGCTGTATCGATTTATTTCACTAACGAACAAGGATTAGGTGAGCTCTCTCCCGACAAGTATTTAGAGGAAGTGGCTGTAATTCAACAAGACTTTGCCAACAACCCCACCTACAGTGGTCCGCGTTACGATTTAGGAATCACAGATTTTTCCCCGGTTGGGATGATTGGAGCAGCTCCCCTTGCAATGATGACGGCTTATTTCAGACCTTTTCTCTGGGAGGCGAGCAGTGCATTTATGGTGCTCAGTGCTCTTGAAGGAACCTTATTAATGGTTCTGCTTTTTCGTTTCTTATTACTGAGTGGTCCCATCACTCAGCAAATTCAGTTTGTTCAGAAAAATGAAATTCTGATTTTCGCCTTCGTATTTATTTTAATATTCGGTTTTTTTGTTGGATTTTCAGCTGTATTATTTAACGTACTTATTCGATTTAAAGCACCGCTTCTCCCCTTTTTATTCTTACTCCTAGCTGCGAGTAGTAAGTGGCACAAAAAAGAATCGGAAGAAGAGGCAAATACTCCCAGCTAGTGAAGAGGAGAACATCGATGTAATCCACAGTTAATCCGCATATTCGTCACGAGCTAACTTATCCTTTATGTCTTGCAAGTTCTGCAACTTTTTCGGCCTTCGTGTCTCTATGGATGTCTTGGTAAAATAGCGGTGTTGTGTAAGAAAGCTAACTTGAATTTCATCCCATTTGCGATCACTGTCTATTTTTCCATGCTCCCGTAATTCTCGCCGCAAACAATCCGCAATTTCATGAAAATCTTCACGTCCAAGATAATCTAGATCTGCATCACACATGATTTCTTCTAATTTATCTTTCGGTTGATGGGGGATTTGTGTTACATAAATTAATTCTTTAATTCGCTCTATATGTGCTTGAGTGTATCCAAAGTTAGGTAAGATTTCCTGAGCCATTTGTGCTCCAATAGGTTCATTTTTATCGTATTGTTTCACAAATCCAGCATCGTGATATGACGCAGCTGTTTTCAATAAAAATAAATCTTCATCCGTAATTCCCTCTCCAATTGCAATACGCTCTGCTTGTCGGGTAACGTCTTTAGAATGGTCGTAGCTGTGATAATGTAGCTTTGGACTTAATTCCTTGCTAAGTTTGTTTAAAATAAACCGTTCTGCTTTATAATAGTTGATTTGACTGTAGTGATGTAAGTCTACGAGCTTATGAAACGCCTGATTTGGAAAAAACCCTGCTCCATCTTCAGACAACTCTGGCTTGATCGACTTTACCTCATACATTGTAATCTCCATCCCTCCTTTAGCAAGGACCTTTCCTTTCGCCTCACACTCGAAATAGGGTTCGATGTAATCGAACGTAGCTTCTGTAACAGCGATTCCCTCTGGAGAGCACATACGTTCCATGCGCTCAGCTCGGTTTACAGTTCTTCCCCAAACGTCGTAGGCCAATCGTTTGGTTCCGATCACCCCTGCTGAAACAGCTCCTGTATTAATTCCGATGCGCAGTGTCCAAGGCTTCTCGCCCTTCGTAGTGGATTCGTCTTTGAGTCCACGCATATAATGCTGTATCTCCAATGCAGCTAAAACAGCATTGATAGGATTGGTTTTATTGCGAATCGGCACACCGCCGGCGCACATGTATGCATCTCCAATCGTTTTTATTTTCTCCAGATCGTGTTTTTCAATAATCTCGTCAAACTTCTTAAAATGCTTATCCAATACAGTTACCAGATCCTTTGCGCGCATTGTTTCAGCAATTGTGGAAAACCCAACAAAATCGGTGAACATAACCGACACCATGTTAAAGTCTCGTGCTGCCGATCGACCATCGTTCAACAACTGGGTAGCGGTTTCTTTTGGCAACAAATTACTTAGTAGTCGTTCAGATTTAACCTTCTCACTCTCTAGTTCCTTCTTCTTAAGCTCTAATTTTTCTTTTTGAGTTTCAATTTCCTTCGTCTTCTCACGTATTTCGCGTGTTCTCTCCGCAATCTTCAATTCTAACCGAACTTGTTCCCTGCGTTCCTTATCAATACTTTTTCTAACGATGCGAAAAACAACAAACCCTACCAAAACAGCCAAAGAAAGGTAAAACCACCAGTTCATCCAAAATGGTTTCGCGACAGAAATAGTAATTGACGCTGGAGTATCACTCCAGTCTCCCCCACCATATCGCGCATAAACCAATAGTGTATATTTACCGGGAGCAAGACTGGTAAAACGGAGTGTATTCTCTCTACCCAATTCTTCCTCTACATCGTCATCTCCCGATAAGCGATATTTGTATTCGGTGCGTTCCGGACTACTTAAATTATCTGCATAGAAATATATATTGATACTTCTACTTTTGTATGGAAGTTGTATGCGTTTCGCAAAAGATATACTGCTATCAATAAACTCACTATTGTTGGGATCCACTTTCTCATTTTCAACTTCAATTCGAGAAAAGAAAACATTCAAATTGGTGCGCTTCACGAGACTTTGACTGGGGTCAAAATAGTTAAACCCTTGTATCCCTCCAAAATAAACCTCCCCAGTTTTTGAGGTAAAACTCGCACCCAAATTCAGCTCATTACTCATGATGCCCTCTTCTTCTGTGTAACTAGAGAACTCTGCTGTCTGGATAGTGTAAGAAACTAATCCTCTGTTTGTGGACATCCAGATAGTGGATTTATCTTGACTGCTCTCAAGTCCATAAATCACATTATTGGGAAGTCCATTGGATTTATTGAATCGTTTTACTTCATTTGTTTTTTCATTGAAATAAAACATGCCATCTCCCATTGTTCCAAACCAATATTCATTCGGGGAAGTTTGCAGCATACATGTGAAATAGTCCTTTGTAGACAATTCTAATCCCATGAAACGGTCTGCGCGCTTTACCTTATATGCACCGCCTTCTTGGACTACTTCAAAAATTCTTCCTGAACTCGGTACCACATAAAAACGATGGTCCATTGTTTCAAATACTAGTCTGCAAGGTCCTGGACTTATCGATAAGGAGTCAGAGGGGTTGTGATAAAAATAGGTGAACTCATTTTTTTTTGTATCGAGTACGGCGAGACCTGCGCGTGTACCGATTAAATAGTTATTGGTATCAGAATGAGGGATAATTTTGTAATTCTTTTCAAACCCTCTGTATTCCTCACTCGTGTGAGAGATTAATTCATAGATATATCCGTCTGGATC